>Ga0302319_10024052_pt1 | contig 10852 bp, 6 predicted proteins | sample Bog_T0_2_FD_203319 | JGI IMG/M metagenome (GOLD analysis project Ga0302319, IMG submission 203319) | Peat permafrost microbial communities from Stordalen Mire near Abisko, Sweden - Bog_T0_2 | ecosystem: Environmental > Terrestrial > Soil > Wetlands > Peat | place: Sweden: Abisko, Stordalen Mire... | reverse complement strand
ATCAATACGAATATCACTATGCCAATGAAAATTACATTCCGGTATCAACCATATTTGACTCGCACCGAATTTCGACTAGAGACTTGAAATTTCAGAATTCTGAGTGTGACTTTGTCAAAATAGGCCAGTCGCGCCCGCTGGTCCTGCGGATTGGCCGCCAGCTCGGCCAGCCCTTCGCGCGCCGGGTCCCAGCCGCCCGGCGTGCCACCCAGCGTCTGGTAGTATTCCAGCGCCAGCGACCCCGGCGGCGGGGCGCCGCGGAACAGCCGCTGGTAGCGCGCCACCGCTTCCACGCCGTGCCCCTCGCGCGCCAGCTGCCGCGCCTCGGCCAGCCCGGCCGGGTCGATCGTTCCGGCCCGCAGCGTCTGCTCGATCCCGGCCAGACGCGGATCATCGGGGCGCAGCTGGCGCAACAATGCCAGGCTGGCCAGCGCGCCGCCGCGGTCGCCCCGGTCGGCCTGCAACTGTGCCTGCAACGCCAGCGCGTCGGCGTTGCGCGGCTCCAGCCGCAGCAGCCGCTCCAGCGCAAGCTGCGCCTGCTCGGGCTGGTTCTGGGTCATCCAGAAATTCGCCTGGTCCAGCAGCACCCTGGCGGCATCCGCGGAAACGGGGGGCGCCTGCGCGGCGGCCGGGGTGGCGGCCAGCACGGCCAGCAGCAGGGCAGCCGAGGCCATGCGCATGCCCCGCCCCCCCGTCACCCGAGCCGCCTGATCCGACGCGCCGCCGTCCACACCAGCACCCGCAGCAGCGCCAGCCCCAGCAACCCGGCCGACGCCACCATCAGCCCGAGAACCCATAGCGGATCGTCGCGCAGCAGCCAGTCCGGCCACAGCCAGGGCGGCAGATAGCCCACCGTGTAGGTCGGCCCCGACCGCCAGGAGGTCACCCGGCCGCCCGACAGCAAGGTCAGGTCGCCCTGAATGTCGGGCAACAGCCTGGCGTCGCCGAGCGTCTCCACCATGGCGTCCAGCCCCTGCGGCTCGGCCGCCAGCAGCGCCACCAGCGAGCGTCCCCCGCCCGAGGGCACCGCCGCCCCGATCATCGCCGCCGCCCCGCCGCCCAGCGTCGCCGCCAGCGCGGCGCCGGCCTGCTGCCGCTCCTCGCCGGTGCGGTCGCCGAACAGGCGCCAGACCCCGGCCAGCGCGGTCGGCAGCCGCACCCGCAGCGCCGTGCCGTCCAGCCGGTACGGACTGTCCGCCAGCAGCCCGGCCGCGCCGCTCATATGCGCCAGCGTGCCGATGACCAGCAGGTCCTTGCCGGTCAGCGTGCTGGCCTCGGCGGCCCGCGCCACCGTCACCCGCAGCACCGGATAGCCGGTCAGCGCGCCGGTCCGCCCCATCACCCCCAGGAACGCCGACAGCTCCACCGTGCCCGGCCGGTCCGCCAGCACCACCGCGGTGTCCGACAGATCGGCCATGCGGCTGAACGGGAAGGCCGAACTGGCGAAGAACGCCAGGTTGGGCAGCGCGGTGAAATGATAGGCGTTGCTGAAGTCGATGGTGGAATCGGGGTCAACCGACAGGCGGATGTCCTCGGGAATGGCCACGCACTCGCCGCGATGCAGCGGCCGGGCGTCGAAATACAGTTGCAGGTCATTCTCGCCGAACACCGTCCAGGGCGGCACCGCCGTCGCCTCCCGATGCTGCGGCACCGCGAAGCCAAGCTGGCGCATCACCCAGTCCAACGGGTGCTCCACCGGCGCCAGCGATGTACTGCGCAGGAACAGCCCGTTGATCGCCACGTCCAGCCGCGACGCCGCCACGTCGATGACCGGTCCGGGCGGGCTGCGGAAATTGATGCCGGCGCTGTACGGCCGCCGCCGCCACGTGTACAGGTCGGGTGAGGTGCGGAACGGCACGTGGAAGGTGCCCGGCACGTAGCCGGTGCCCTGCAACTCGCCGGCGTCCACCAGCTCGCCGAAACGCACCGGCCGGTCGGTGACGATCCAGCGCGGCGCGTCGTAGGCAACCCGCGCCGGCGCCGCCGGCGCCTGCACCGTCATCGCGCCGCCCGACAGCACCGGCGCGCCCAGCGCCAGCGCGCTCGCCGCCGCCATCGCCTCCGCCGCGCTGCGCCCGGCCACCACCAGCAGCGTCCCCAGCGGATCGTTCGGGTTCGCCAGCTCCAGCAGCGTCGGCCCGGTCAGCGGCGGCAGCACGATCCCGGCCGGCACGTCCCGCCCGGAAGCCACCAGCACGGCGTTGCCCTCGGCCGGCGCCTCGTTTGCCACCGGGAACGACGCGCCGCGGAAATCCGCCAGGGTGCCGAACCAGGAGGCGACGATCGCCGCCGCCTGCAAGGTTTCGTTGCTGGCCTGTGGCGGCAGCACGAAGGGCAGCACCAGCCGGCCGCGCAGGTTGCGGTCGAACAACGGCAGCGGCAGCCGTGACAGGTCGCGCTGCGGCGGCAGCCGGGCGATGGTCAGCGTCAGCGCCGAACGGTCCGACACCGTCGCCCACAGCAGCCCGCTCAGCGGGTCGTTGCAGTCCTGCGCATAGCGCCCGGTGAAGCGGAAATTCAGCCGGTTGCGGTCCTGAAAGAACACCGGGTTGGCCGGCATCTCCACCGGCCCGAATTGCGGCCGGTCATGATCGGCCTGGATGGTGCCGATATATTGTTCGTTCAGCGTCACCGTCACCGCCGACAGTTCCGGGATCAGCGATGGCGACATCGCTCCGGTCAGCGACAGCCGCGCGTCGGTGACCACCTCGTCGCCGCGCACGCCGAACAGCACGCCCTGGATGGCGCTGGTTCCGCGCATGGTCATCGGCCCGGTGGCGCCGAGGTCGCGCAGGCTCAGCACCACCCGGCGCGTGTCCGGCCCCAGGGGAGGCAAGGGTGGCGGCAATGCCGTCGGCGAGGGCGTGGCGGGCGGGGGCAGGGCAGGCGGGGGCAGGGCAGGCGGGGGCGCGGCAAACGGCCGCACCACCGCCGGCGGGGCGGCTGGGGCGGCCGGCGGCGGCGGCACGGGCGGCGCCTGCGCCCCGGCCACCGAGGGCGGCAGCAGCGCCAGCAGCAGCAGCGCCACCCTGCCGGCGCCGCGCGGCTGCAGGACAAAACTCTGCTTCGCCAGGGTGCCTTCCGCCGCCGGCCTGGCCGCCGGCGCGGCCGCCGGCAGGTCCGACCGCGTCAGCAATTGCCCCTTCGGCCGGAACAGCCCGCGAATGCTCACCAGCACCCGCCACAGACTGGCCAGCGGTTTGTCGACGGCGAACCGGTCCCAGTCCAGCCACGCATCGGCCCGGCCGAACACCAGTTGCACCACCCGGCTTTCCGCCTCGATGCTGTCCAGCCGCCAGCCGACCTGCAGGTGGCGGGCCTCCCAGCGCTGCATGCGCGCCGGCACCAGCAGCCGTTCGGTGCCGAGGCTGAATTCAATATCCACGTCGGTGTCGGGCGGCACCCCCTCCATCCGCTCCACCACCATCGCCGCGCCGCCCAGCGAGACGTTGTGGCTGACCCCCACCGCCGCCCGCCCGTCCGCCAGCAGCACGGTCACCGGCAGCCGCGCCCGCACCCGCGCGTTGCGCCGCACCTGCCGCGTTTCCCGCCCCACCGCCAGCGCGCCCATCACGATCAGCAGGCTGAAGCCCACCCATACCGAGTTCAGCAGCAGCGCCTGGAAGGCCAGCGTGTCGGGATGCTGGAACGCCATGCCGTACAGCCCGCGCAGCAGCCCCGCCGCCAGTACCACGCCCAGCAGCATGTTGGGATACACCGCCCGGAAGTCGAAATAGCCGCTGCCCAGGATGCCGCCCTTGTCGGTCACGTTGAACTTGCCCTTGCGCGGACTGATCATGGTGGCCACCGTCACCCGCACCAGGAACAGCGCCAGCACCGTTTCGTAGATCTCGCTCCAGAACGAATGCCGCCAGCGTCCCTGCATCCGCGCATTGGTCGCCACCGAGTGGAAGATGTGCGGAAAGGCATAGGCCACGATGGCCAGCGGCGAGGCGGCGATGACGTTCTGGCCAAGGAACAGGAAGGCCAGCGGCGAGGTCAGGAACACCAGCCGCGGCAGGGCAAAAAAGAAATGCAGCATCGCGTTGAGGTAGCAGACGCGCTGACCGAAGCTCAGCCCCGGCCCCAGGGCGGGATTGTCGGTGCGCAGTATCTGCAACATGCCGCGCGCCCAGCGCATGCGCTGGCCGATATGCAGCACCAGCCGCTCGGTTGCCAGCCCGGCCGCCAGTGGAACCCGCAGATAGGCCGATTTCCAGCCGCGCCGGTGCATCTTCAGCGCCGTGTGGGCATCCTCGGTCACCGTCTCGGTGGCCACCCCGCCGATGCTGTCGAGCGCCCGCCGCCGCAGCACCGCGCAGGAGCCGCAGAAGAACGCCGCGTCCCAGAAATCGTTGCCGTCCTGGATCAGCCCGTAGAACATATTGCCCTCGGCCGGCACCCTCGTGCCGGCGGCGAGGTTGCGCTGGAACGGGTCGGGCGAATAGAAATGATGCGGCGTCTGCACCAGCGCCATCCGGCTGTCGCACAGCATCCAGCCCATCGTCATCTGCAGGAAGGCGCGGGTCGGCACGTGGTCGCAATCGAAAATGGCGATGAACTCGCCGTCGGTCATCTTCATCGCGTGGTTCAGGTTGCCGGCCTTGGCGTGGTTGTTGTCCGGGCGGATGATGTAGCCGCAGCCCGCCTCGGCGGCGAAATCGCGGAAGGCGCGCCGGCGGCCGTCGTCGAGAATGAACACGCGCAGCTTGTCGCGCGGCCAGTCGATCGTCATCGCCGCCAGCACGGTGGCGCGCACGATCGACAGGTCCTCGTTGTAGGTGGGCACATACACATCCACCGTCGGCCACTCGGCCGGATCGGCCGGCAGCGGCACCGGCCGGCGCCCCAGCGGCCAGACCATCTGCACGTAGCCCAGCGCCAGCACCACGATGGCGTACAGCTCGGCCAGCGCCAGCCCCGCCCCCAGCGCCCCTTGCAACGGTGTGGTGAAGTCCAGCGTCTCGGTGAAGCGCCACAGGATGTAGCGCAGCGACACCGTGGCGGAGAGCACCACCAGGAACAGCGTCATCGGCCGTCCCGCCACCCGGTTGCCCAGCAGGAACACCAGCATCGAGCCGACCGCCAGCACCGCCTGCTGCGGCGGATCGAGCGACACCGTGGCGACGGTCCACACCAGCAGCGCGCCGGTCACCCCCAGCAGCGCGATCAGCGCCCATTCGATGCCGTGCGGCACCGTGACGCTGCCCGGGAACAGGCGCTGCGGCGAAGTGGTCATGCCGCCACGCCCCCCGCGTTCTCCGCCGCCTCGGCCAGCCGCGCGGCGATCACCGTGGCCAGTTGCGCCATGTCGTGCGCCGCCTTCGAGGCCGGCGCGTACTCGGCCACCAGCTTCTGCGCCGCCAGCGCCTCGGCCACGTTCTCGTCGCGGTAAACCAGGCCCAGCAGCCGGCGATCGCCGAGCCGGCGCGCCACCGTCTCGGCGATCGCCGGCCCCAGCCTTGTGCGCGGGTCGTACTGGTTCAGCACATAGACGTACCGCTCCGGCACCATGCCGCCATAGCTGGCGCCGCTTTCCACCGCCGGGATCAGCGACACCGAACCGGCATCGACCAGCAGCACCGTCACTACCAGATCGGCCAGCGGCAGCACCGCCGATAGTTGTGCCGATGGGCCAGGCGCGGTGTCGGCCACCACGTGCAGGCCCGGCCGCGCCAGCATGTCGCGCAGCGGGTCGGCCAGCAGATCGGGCTGGGCGGCGACCGCGGCGGACAGCGCCATCGCCTCCGGCAGGTCGCACGGTCCGTGCGCCAGCAGCCCCACCCCGGACGGGGTGGGCCGCAGGCAGCGCCGCCAGTCCGGCCGGGCCGCCAGCTGGGCCGCGAACCCCTCCCGATCGGCCAGAGGCACGCCGAACGGCAGCCGCAGGGCATTCTGCGGGTCGACGTCGAGCGCCACCACCTCGCGTCCGGCGCGCAGCAGTTCGCGCGCCACGTTGGCGGCCAGCGTGGTCTTGCCCACGCCCCCCTTGGGCGAAGCGAAACAGATCAGCGGCACCTCGGCACCCCCGTCAGGGTGGGCATGAGCGATCTCAGAGGCGTCGGAACAGGTCTTGCAGTCCGCGCTCTGGCGGGCCGGCTTGTGTTGGCGACGCGGAGCCGCCGCGCAGCACCCGGAACACCCGGTCCAGCGGCGTCAGCGCGGCCCCGAGGGCCGGCTGTGGTGGTTGTGGTGGCGCCGGCTGGGGTGGTGGCGCTGGCGGCGGTGGTGGCGGTCCGGGGGCGGCCCAAAGTGGTGAAACCGGCGCGGCCGCCCAAGGTGGCGAAACCGGCCGCGCGACTCCGGAAGGCGCTTCCGGCCGGGTGACGGGCGGGGGGGGCAGTGGCGCAACCGGCGCCGGGGAAGGGGGCGCAACCGGCGCGGGCGAAGCTGGCGCCGCACGGACCGGCACCGAGGCGATGAAATCCGGCATCGGGAACGGCGGCGGCGGCACCGCAACCGGCACCGGCGGCGCCAGCATCGGCGCGGCAGAGGAAACCGGGGCCGCCGGCCCGGCAGGTGCCGCCGGCCGGTCCAGACCCTCCGGCAGGGCCGCCCTCAGCAGCGGGAACCCGCCAGCCGGATCACCGCCACCCTCGCCCGGCGGGACCAATGGCACCGCCGCGAAGCTGCGATAGGTCATCGCCGGCGCGTCGAGCGAATTCAGTACACGCCCGACATCAGAGTTCAGCGAGCTCATGCACCACGCCCCGGATTGTGCGCATGACTTTGCAGTATTCCACCGCGCCGCCGCAAGCATCCGTGTGGGCGGATCAGGCGTCGTTCCGCGCCTCGACCGTCACGCCGAGCCGCTTTCCCGCCAGGCGATGCGCGACAACAGAATGAGTGCCGAAGAATAATAATCCGGTGCCGAAGCGATCGACGGCAGCAACCCGGGGTCCTCGGCCCGGTGGCCCGGGCTGGTCGCCAGCCGGGCCACCGCCTCCATGCCTGGCCCGGCGGCAAACGGCGCCGTCGCCCCGGTGCCCAGATCCACCCAGGCCGGCGCCGATCCGGCGGGAAAGGCCGCCCAGTAGCGGGCGAATGCGCCCAACATATCCGGCACCGGCGCTCCCGCCCACTTCGCATATAGCGGCACGCGGATGGCGTCGTAGGAGAACCGGGCCGGCCAACCCGGCGCCGGCTTCAGCGCCGCTGACCGATCGCGCGGCACCAGCAGCCAGTCCGGCGGCAGGCCCCAGCGGCCGAACCGGCCGGCCTCGATCAGGGCCGCCCCGCCGGTGCTGATCTCCTCCCATTGCCGCGAGGGGGCCAGCGCCGCCAGTTCCACCAGCACCGGGAAGGCATGATAGGAAGGATTGATCACCACCGCGCCGGCGGTCTCGAACCCGTTCGCCCCGGGCAGCAGCAGCGTCCGCCCGCCGGTCTGACGCACCAGCAGGCGCAGCACGTCGCGCGCGATCGCCGCCCCGGCATCGGCATAGGCCGACGCCCCCCAGCGCCGCGCCGCCCGCCCCAGCGAAGCGGCGATGAACAGGTCGCCGTCGGTGGCGTTGTTGCCGTCCGATACGGTCACTTTTGCGTCAGGCTGGTAGCGCCAGGCGTGCAGCCGGTCGTCCCGGCGCCCCAGCATGCGCTCGGTCCAGCCCAGGATGCGGTCGAACGCCTCGCGGTCGCCGGCGGTGACGGCAAAGAGCAGCCCCCAGCCCTGGCCCTCGCTGTGCGACACGCCGTTGTTGCCGGTATCGACGATGCGTCCCTCGGGCCGCAGGAAGCGCGCCCGGAACGCCCGCCATTCCGGGTCCGGCGCTTCCGCCAAGGCCCGGGTCGGCGTGGTCCAGGCCGGCGCCAGCGCCGCGGCCGTGGCGGCCAGCAGAAGCCGCCGTCCGATGCGCCGCTGTCCGATGGGCCGGGGGCCGGGAAGCTGCCCTGTTCCTGTCACGCCACGTCCAGCCCGGCTGGATCGGTCGCCGCCTCGGCCGGCACCAGCGCGGCCAGCTTGGCCAGCAGGGCGGCGGCGCGGATCGGCTTGGCCAGGTAGTCATCCATGCCGGCGTTCATGTAGAACTCCTTGGCGCCGGTCATCGCGTCGGCGGTCAGCGCCACCACCGGCACCCGCCCCCGTTCGGCCGCCAGGGCGCGAATCTGCTTGGTTGCCTCGATGCCGTCCAGCAATGGCATCTGCACGTCCATCAACACGATGTCGAACGGCTCGGCGCGCACCGCCTCCACCGCCTCCACCCCGTTGCCGACCACCCGCACCACATGCCCCGCCTTGCGCAGCATCGCCAGCGCGACCTGCTGGTTCACCTGGTTGTCCTCGGCCAGCAACACCCGCAGCCGCCGTCCGGTCACCGCCGGAGCCGGCACCGCCGCCGCCGCCGCCGGCGTCCACGCCTCGCCGCCGCCGAACAGCCTGGCCAGGCAGTCCAGCAGGTCGGCGCGGCGGATCGGTTTCTCCAGCACCCCGTCGAGCACCGTGCCGATCCATTTCTTCACCTCGGAATAGCCCACCGAGGAGACCAGAACGAGTTTGGTCTCGGCGATATTCGGGCTGGCCCGCACCCGCTCGGCCAGGGTGATGCCGGCCAGCCCCGGCATCATCTGGTCCAGCAGCACCAAATCGTAGGGCCGCCCCTGGAACCAGGCGCGCTCGACTTCGGCGACCGCCTCGAAACCGTCATGGGCGGACCGGATGTCCATGCCGAAGGCGTGCAGCTGGCGGGTCAGGATCTCGATGTTCATCGGCACGTCATCGACGATCAGCGCCCGGATGCCGCGCAGGCGCTCCGGCAGCAGGTTGCGGCTGATCACCGGCGCCGCCACCGCCGGACCCAGCGGCAGCTCGAACCAGAAGGTGGCGCCGGCGCCGGCCCGGCTGCTCACCCCGATATCGCCGCCCATCAGCCCGACCAGTTCGCGGCAGATCGCCAGCCCCAGCCCGGTGCCGCCGAAGCGCCGGGTGATCGAGCTGTCGGCTTGGCAGAACTTGTGGAACAGTTTTTCCTGATCGGTCTGGGAGATGCCCACGCCGGTGTCGGTGATCTCAAAGCGCACCCGCGGACCGGCCGGCGCCGCTTCCGCCGCCCCGGTCCGCACCCGCGCCACCTGCACCGCCACGCTGCCCTTCTCGGTGAATTTGATGGCGTTGCTCACCAGGTTGAGCAGTACCTGGCGGATGCGGGTCGGATCGCCGCGCAGCGCCGGCGGCAGCGCCGGGTCGATATAGACCGACAGCCCGACCTGCTTTTCCGCCGCGCGCGGCGCCAGCAGCCCGGTCGCGCCTTCCACCACCTCGGCCAGGTCGAAGTCGAGCGTCTCCAGTTCAACCCGGCCGGCCTCCAGCTTGGAAAAGTCCAGCACATCATTGATCACGCTCAGCAGCGCCTCGGCGCTGTCGCGCGTCATGGCGGCGTATTTGCGCTGCTCGGCCGTCAGTTCGGTCTCCATGAGCAGCCCGTTCATGCCCATGATGCCGTTCATCGGCGTGCGGATCTCGTGGCTCATGTTGGCCAGGAAGTCGGACTTGGCGCGGTTCGCCCCCTCGGCTGCATCCTTGGCGGCGTGCAGTTCGGCGGCGGCCGCCTCGGCCGCCGCCCGCGCCCGCTCAAGGTCGCCCAGGGTGACCTGCTGGCGTTCCAGCATGCGCGCCAGCAGCCAGGACAGCGCCAGCACGGTGGCCGCCAGCCCCGCCGCCAGCGGCCCCGCCCAGCGCGCGTTCATCCGCCAGTTGGCCAGCACGATGTCGCCGGAAAGGGTGATGTTGACCACCAGCGGGAAGTCGCGCAGCCGGGTGGGCGCGATGATGCGGAAATCGTCCGTCCCGCCGATGAGGCCGGTGCCGGTGATCACCCGCACGCCGTCGGCAACCCCCGGCCTGAGCACGTCGCGGAACAGCGGCCGGGCGGCGAGGGACTGGCCGATGAACCCGGGGGATGGCGGGTCGCGGGCCAGCAATATGCCGTCGCCGCGGAACAGCGCGATGGCGCTGCCCTGGCCGATGTTCACCGCCTTGTAGAACGACTCGAAAAAGCCGCTGTTGATCCCGGTGATCGCCAGCCCCAGCGGCCGGCCCCCGGTGCCGCGGATTTGCCGCGCCAGATAGAAGGTCCATTCCCGGGTCACCCGGTTCTGCACCGGCAGGCTGATGAACGGTCCGTCGAACGGCCCCGCCGTCAGCGCCTTGAAATAGTCGCGGTCGGCCAGGTTCACCCGCCGGTCCGGGGTGCCGAGGGCGAAAGGCGGGTAGTAGCGGTTGAAGTTGATGATGTCGCCGTGCATATCGACGATGCTGGCGACGTCGATATGCGGCACCCCGGCCACCTTGTTGCGGATCGCCTCGTGGATCGCCGGCGTGTCCATCACCCGCCAAAGATCCGCCTCGTTCTCGATGCGCGCCTCGTTCAGCGGGGTGACGATGCTTTCCAGCACCAGGTCGGCGGCGCGCACGGTCTGCCCGGCGTGCTCGGCCAGGGTGGTGGAAAGGTTGACGGCGATGCGTTGCCACTCGGCGATGTCGGACTGGCGATCACGCCACAGCAGCGCGGCGGCGCCCAGCACGGTCAGCAGCGCCAGCACCCCGCCCACCGCCAGCACCAGCCGCCCGTGCAGCGAGGTAACCTGCCGCGAACGGATTTCGGGAGTGACGGTCATGGCACCGGCCCGGGCGGGCATGCTTGTGCGCGGAGGTCATCGGCCATTCCATGGCTCCGCCGCGCGGTAAGGCGGTGTTTCTCCGCGAAAGACCGGAACGCAGCAGGCAGCATGGCAGCGGACTCTGATACCAACCCGCGTAAAGGCGGACTCATCCCGAGGAGAGGGGGGATTCCCATGAGAGCGCATCTCTGGTTCGATTCCGGGTATGGAATCGAACCGGGGTGGCAGGCAGATG
>Ga0302319_10024049_pt1 | contig 10853 bp, 7 predicted proteins | sample Bog_T0_2_FD_203319 | JGI IMG/M metagenome (GOLD analysis project Ga0302319, IMG submission 203319) | Peat permafrost microbial communities from Stordalen Mire near Abisko, Sweden - Bog_T0_2 | ecosystem: Environmental > Terrestrial > Soil > Wetlands > Peat | place: Sweden: Abisko, Stordalen Mire... | reverse complement strand
GTCTCCCCACCAACCACCCCAGCATCCACGGCCCCACTCAATAAATGCACCCACCGCGCCTCCCGGCTCCCCGCCTGCCGCGCCATCAACTGCGTCAGCGGCTCTTCCCTCCCCGCGAGCCGTTCCAGCACCGTCAGCACCGCGGCATTGTCATCGAACGAATACATCCGCTCCGTCCGAGCCCGCAACTCCGCCGAAGTCTGCGCCCCGCGCAGCAGCAGCAGGCACATCACCGCGACCTCATCCCGCCGCAGATTCAGAACATCCCTCACCCGGTGCTCAAACTTCGTAGCCCGCGACTCCGCAATCGTCCGCACCAAGCCCAGTTGATCCAGCTCAAACAGAGCCGTCCGCACGTCCGCTTCGCTCAAATCCATCACGGGCTCGCGGCTACTCTTCTGATTGCAGGCATTCACCAGCGCGTTTAAACTCAGCGGATAATACTCCGGCGTATTGATCTCTTTCTCGATCAACGCACCCAGTACCCGCGCCTCCACCACATTCAGCTCAACCATCCTTCAATCCTACCGAAACCTGATGCCCACTACCTCCCCGCAACCACTTCCTCCGAACCCAATCCGCCTCAGCCAGCGAACTCGCGTGACTAAGGTTCGCCCTCAGGAGATTTCGCATCCTTTGCCTCCCGATCACCAAACCAGATCCAAGTCACCACCGACATGGAGACAAGAAGGACCAAAGCTGCACCGAGTTCGATCGCATGCGCATAAGGCGAGCTCTCAACCTTCGAAGTCTGAAAATTTGTCAGCAGGAGCGCCGCGATCAAGCCGGCCCACACCCACAGAAGCAATAGCTTCCCCCGGTGCCAGCGCCGAATGGATCTCACTTGTTGCATCCTGACCATGTCGATTTCACCGGACCCGATGTGAACTCGAAACTCCACGAGCAGCCGAACTTGTTAATCGACTCCTGCACCGCGGAAAGCAACCGCGTCAAGCCCGATGGGGTGGTCGTAGTTTGGGTTCGCCCAGCAGGAGGCGTCTGTGGCTGCGGAGCAGCGTTGGCCGGGTTTAGCTTGTCATACTTTAGTAGCTCGTCCCCGAGGTAATCGAGCAGTCGGCCTATATCGTCTTTGGCCATTCCCCCAAGCGCAAACACCAGGCTGCCAGATGGCAGACCGACCGTATCTGAATCTTCCTGGGGTACTTCGGAGTGAACACAATGTACGGACCTCCACTCGGCGCGAGATCGTATCTCCGGCAAAATGCCACGTTTCTCGCCACGTCGATCGCGTTCTCGTCTGTCGGATGCTTTTTCGTCAACCAGACCGCCAAATTGTCGTCTCCAATGACGTCTCCAAAGGAGAGAAAGTCGGAGTGGAGGTCATCCAGGTCTTGCTGTTTGTTGGCCTTGAACCAATTCCGATTACAGATAAGAAACAGAGTCCACGACTTGTAGTGGCGAGGAATGTCCCGTCTCGACTCCTCGATCGCTGCTCCCATCGCTTGAGCGTGCGCGCATGTCTGCAAACCTGAGACGAAACAAGCAAGGAGAACGATTATCGCTCGCACTCTGGTCATTGGCTTACTCAGCGGATGGAATGCGAACAATATACATGCTTTCAGGGCCCGACGGCTTCATCGTCCAACACCTTCGGCGTCTCCACAGCGCAAGCCTTCGACCGCGAGATAAACCTCACCCCCAAACCAGCCTCCAACGAAAAGCTGTCCAGCTCTCCCGCAACCACGTCCAACACCAACTGCGTCCTCGTCAGATATTCCGCCTGCGAGTGCCCCACATAGAACGGCGTCTCCTCCACCACGCCGAACAGCACATCCCGAGCCCCCACGCGAAACTCTCCCAGCCGAAAGCACAGCGGCGCACTCCCATCGCAGCATCCGCCCGACTGGTGAAACATCAGCGGCCCATGCTCCTCCCGCAGTTCCCGAATCAGCTTAACAGCCGCCGGCGTAGCAATCATTGGTTCGGTCAAGGTAGTCCTCCGTCGCGCCCGCACTTACAGGCTTCAACCCAACGAGTATGGCCCTCTCGACACAGCATTCGCCAGCGCCAGCCTATTCTTCTCAGTAAGCGAACTCAGCCTTATGTCGCTCGATAAATCCATCCAGCCTCGTAGGCTGCCTTCCCGTGATCGCCGGAAAGTTATCAAACGTATCGTCCGCGCCGGGAATAGTCCCAGCCGCATACCGCTTCCAGTGGTCATACACGCAGTTCATATAAGCCATCTCAGCGCCAGCCTGCCGCATTGCCTCCAAAAACACCTCTGGAGCCAGCGGCACATACCGGAACGGCTGACCCACAATCGCCGTCATCCGCTCCGCCAGTTCGCCAAACGACATCGCGTCATACCCCATCCGATACGTCTTTCCCCCATGCACCTCAGGATGCGCCAACGCCAGCGCCGCCACCTCCGCCACGTCGTCCACATCCACCCAGCTAAGCCGCGCATCCTTCACGAACGCGTTCACAACGCCGTTCTTGATCGTCTTCTCCCCGCCATAGCTCAGCAGGTTCTGCATAAACGTCTCCGGCCGCAAATGCGTAAACGAGAACCCAGCCCACTGAATGTATCGCTCGACAAACTGATGCCACGCCCAATGCGCCACGGTCGTATCATCGCGCCCACAGGCCCCCAGATGCACCACGTGCTGCACCCCCGCCTTCTTCGCGTTGTCCAGCAGCGCCTTGCTCTGCTTCAGCATGTCCACGGTATAGCCCGTCAAAACGAACAGCCGATCGATACCCTCAAGAGCCGGCAACTGAGTCTTCTCCACGTCCAGATCCAGAAGAACAGTCCCAATTCCCCGCTCGGCAAACGCGGCTGCCTTTTCCGGCGAACGAACGGCCGCCACAATCTCAACATCCTTCTCCAGCAGCAGCCGATCAATCGTCCTGCTACCAACCTGCCCCGTCGCGCCCGTAATCAAAATCCTTGCTTTCAGTTTCGTCAAAAGTCCCTTTCGATAAAACGTTTCCTAAGTAAGATGCCCAAACCATCCCATCGCTGCATCGGCCGTCCCACGCGCACCCATTGACCGAAATCGCCAGTCCAACCCCCCGCAAACCCACTAAAATCAAATCAGATGGCATCTCCCACCAATCCCGGCCCCTCGCCCGTCCCCGAGCGCTCCAACACCCCAAGCGTTTCCGAGACCTCCAACGCGTCGACCTTCTCCGAGCACTTCGACGTATCGAGCTTTTCAGAAAAGTTTGATGTTCTAGTGGTAGGCGCCGGCCACGCAGGCTGCGAAGCTGCCGCGGCCGCCGCGCGCATGGGCCTCCGCACGGCCCTCTTCACGCTCAACCTCGACCTGATCGCCCAAATGTCTTGCAACCCGGCAATCGGCGGAGTCGCCAAAGGCCACCTCGTCCGCGAAGTCGACGCCCTGGGCGGCATCATGGGCGAAGTAGCCGACAGCTGCGGCATCCAGTTCCGCCTCCTCAACACCTCCCGAGGCCCCGCCGTCTGGAGCCCCCGCGCCCAATGCGACAAGGCCCTCTACCGCACCAAAATGCGCGAAAAGCTAGAGTCCATCCCCAACCTCTTCATCAAGCAAGCCGAAGTAATCGACCTCGTCCTCGAACCTGCCGACGAGACGTCTTCTCTATCCTCTATCCCCTATCCCCTATCCCCTGCTTTACCCCGCATCACCGGAGTCCTCCTCCGCGACGGCCGCCGCATCGCCGCGACCGCCGTCATCGTCACCACGGGCACCTTCCTCAACGGCCTCATCCACTGCGGCGAGCAGCAATACACGGCCGGCCGCTCCGGAGAGCCCGCCTCTGTCCTTCTAGGCGAATCCCTAAAAAAACTAGGCCTCCGAGAAACCCGCCTAAAGACTGGCACGCCCCCACGTCTCGACGGCCGCACCATCGACTGGTCAAAATTCGAAGAGCAGCCCGGCGACGCCGACCCCACCCCCTTCAGCTTCCGCTCCCTCCACGCCCTCGAGACCGCCACAACTCCGGGTGCCCCACGTCTCGCTTCTGAGACGTGGGACGGCGACAATGCCCACTGGACCCCACCCCTCCGCCAGATCTCCTGCCACATCGCCACGACCACCCCGGAAACCCTGGCCCTCATCCGAGCCAACGTCCACCGCAGCCCCATGTTCACGGGCCAGATCGAAGGCATCGGACCCCGCTACTGCCCATCCATCGAAGACAAGATCGTCCGCTTCCCCGACAAGCTCTCCCACCAATTCTTCCTCGAGCCCGAAGGCCTCAACACCCACGAGGTCTACATCAACGGCATGTCCACCTCGCTCCCCATGGACGTCCAGCAAGCCATGGTCCGCAGCATCCCGGGCCTCGAAAACGCAGAGATGCTACGCCCCGGCTACGCCATCGAGTACGACGCGATCGACCCCACCGAACTAGACCGCACCCTCCGCGTAAAGAAGTTCACCGGCCTCTACCTGGCTGGCCAGATCAACGGAACCAGCGGCTACGAAGAAGCCGCCTGCCAAGGCCTAATGGCCGGCATCAACGCAGCCCTCTTCGCAAAGCAGTCTTTATCCTCTATCCCCTATCCCCTATCCCCTGCTTCTTTCACCCTCGACCGCACCGAAGCCTACACCGGCATCCTCATCGACGACCTGATCAGCAAAGGCACCGACGAGCCCTACCGCATGTTCACCTCGCGCGCCGAGTTCCGTCTCCACCTCCGCATCGACAACGCCGATACCCGCCTAACTCCCCACGGCCGAGCCCTCGGCCTAATCGACGACACCGCCTGGGCCGCCTTCGAAGCCAAACAACGTCGCGCCGAAGCCCTAAAAACCCTGCTCGAAACCACCCGCCTAACCGACCACGACATCGCAACCCTCACCACAAATCCGGGTGCCCCACGTCTCGCTTCTGAGACGTCGGTTCCCACCGAACCCCAAGGCTTCACCCGCGGCGACCTCTTCGCCCAACTCCTAAAGCGCCCAGCCATCACCATCGAAACCCTCCTCCCCAACCTCCTCCCCCGCATGGCCACCAACCCAGCCTTCACCCCCTGGATAACGGCAATTTCGTCCGCGTCCTCTCTACGCTCTACACTCTACCCTCTAACCTCTGCTCTCCCCGCCTGGGTCCGCAACGAGCTCAAGACCGTAGAAACCACGATAAAATTCGCAGGCTATCTCGCCCAACAACAGCGCGCCATGGCCCGCCTCCGCGCCGACGAAGCCCGAGCCATCCCCGCCTGGTTCGACTACCGCGCCTGCAGCGGCCTCTCCCGCGAGATGGTAGAAAAACTAGACCGCGTCCGCCCCCTGACACTAGGCCAGGCCAGCCGCATCTCAGGAGTAACCCCAGCCGCCTGCTCCCTCATCCAGGTCTTCCTCGAAATCCAGGCCCGAGGCCGCACCGCCTAGCCCGTTTCAGCCACCACCACCGAACGCGATATAGTTTTACTCGCGCGCCATCGCGTGTCCGAGGCTCCATGAAACTCACCCGCCGCCAAACCCTCCATCTCCTCGCCGCAGCCGCGCCCGCCTTCGCCCTCCGCAACACCTTCGCCCAAACGACCGGCCAGTCCCCCGCCACGCCGCCCCTCGCCATCACCCCCGGCCCCTACACCAACACCCGAGCCTCCCTCCGCGCCTACACCACGCCCGACTGGTTCGCCGACGCCAAGTTCGGCATCTGGGCCCACTGGGGTCCGCAATCCGCCATCGGCGACGGAGACTGGTACGCCCGCAACATGTACATGGAAGGCTCCGACCAGTACAAGTACCACCTCAAGCGCTTCGGCCCGCAATCCAAGACCGGCTACAAAGACCTCATCCCCCTCTTCACCGCCGACAAATGGGATCCCGAACACCTCATGGATCTCTACCAGAAAGCCGGAGCCAAGTACTTCTTCTCCATGGGCGTTCACCACGACGGCTACGACCTCTGGAACTCCAAATACCAGCCCCGCTGGAACTCCGTAACCACGGGCCCGCACAAGGATATCGTCGGCATCTGGGCCGCCGCCGCCCGCAAGCGAGGCCTCCGTTTCGGAGTCTCCGAGCACCTCTCCAACGCCTTCGACTGGTTCGCCCCCTCGCACCTAGCCGACACCAAGGGCCCCTACGACGGAGTCCCCTACGACGGCCAGAACCCCGCCTTCGCCGACCTCTACCACGACTACTCCGGCATGCCCGCCAACTTCCTCAAGTCCATCCAGGACCAGCCCATGGGCCGCACCGCCCCCGACTGGTGGAAGCTCCAATACTTCAACCGCGTCAAAGACCTCCTCGACCAGCACCAGCCCGATCTCCTCTACACCGACGGCGGAATCGAGTTTGGCGAGTACGGCCTCGGCACGATAGCCGAGCTCTACAACGTAGGCCCCTACTCCTACGAAGGCAAATCCGAAGCCATCTACTTCAGCAAAACCAACGGCGACTGCCCCGACGGAACCTCCTGCGTCATGGACCACGAACGCAACGTCCTCAACGTGATCGACCCCAACCCCTGGCAGACCGACACCTGCATCGGCGATTGGCATTACAACCTCGGCACCACCTACAAGACGCCCAAAAAGGTAATCGACCTACTCGTCGACATCGTCAGCAAAAACGGCAACCTGCTGCTCAACATCCCGCTCCCAGCTTCCGGCGAGCCCGACGCCGAAGAGTTCCGCATCCTCGCCGCCATCACCGAGTGGACGTCCCTCAACGGCGAAGCCATCTACGCCACGCGCCCCTGGAAGATCCACGGCGAAGGCCCCTCCACCAAGGTCGTCATCAAGCCCAGTGGCGAGGAGTTCGACCCCAACGAAGGCAAGCAACCCGACCTCACACACGAAGACATCCGCTTCACCACCAAGGGCAAAACCCTCTACGCCCTCGCACAAGGTTGGCCGCCATCGCAGCCCGGCAAACTCACTGAACTCCTCATCCAATCCCTCGGCGCCAGCAGCCCGCAGCAACCCGGCAAGCCAGTAGACATCCGCCTCCTAGGCCGCGACGAACCTCTCCGCTTCACCCAAACCCCCACCGCCCTCCGCATAACGCTACCCTCCACCCCCTCGCCAGCCTCCGACTTAGGCATAGCCCTCCGCATCAACTTCGCCTAGAGTCGAGCCACCAATCCGATGTTCGCCCTGCAATCAACCGGGTCGCCAGCCTAGTCGTCCCCCTCGGGCCGAATGAACAACGCTTCCACGTTGCCATTCTTCGATTCCGCCAGCAGCCGCACGTGGTCCCCCTTTTCAGCCCGGTACTGCGCGCCTTCTTCCACTCCGTCGACGGTATCCACCACCGTCTTGCTCGCTACCAGAATGTTCTCGGTCTTCCCATCCGCGGTTCGAAGCGTCAGGTCGTGAGCGTGTTTGTCGAACTTCAAGATCGTGCCGGTAACCTTCTCAAACGGGCCACTCCCAAGGCTCTGCACCGCCACAGCGGCCTTCCCATCGCTGTTCCAGATGTAATACAAAATAACGTGCGAACCGTTGGCCACAGGCTTGTCCGGCGGGGCAGTCTCCGCACGCACATCCTCGGGGAAGGTCAGCTTCGCATCCGGCGTAGCCAGAAAATTGAAGGAGCCTGAGGTTCCGTCGTCCAAGTTCAGCGTAATCGCCCCCGCTGAAGGAGAGCCCGTGATCGTTCCACCGACTGCGTGCACCACGGATTGCGCATTGGCTGTGCCATAGCACCCAACGAATAGTGCGATCAAACAAGCAATCTTCTTTCTGTTAAGCATCGTCGTTCTCCTCTCGTTCTGGAAATTTCAACACTTTGCCGCAAACCTTCCGTCTTCCCCGTTGTCATGGAGGGTGCCCGCTGGAATTGCTCTCACTCCACGACCTCGGAATGGTCGCAGCATATCACATTTTATCTCGTTTCACGACGCTATTTAATGCCACAAGTGCGCCCGTGACGCCACAAATCCATGCTCGTATCGCCGCCCAAATCCGGGTGCCCCATGTCTCGATTCTGAGACATGGGAGAGCAAGGCTCCAACCACACCCACACTCCGCGCTCTTAGCCAGAACAGTGTCCTTCGACCGAAGCGGAGAGACCTGCAACCCCGCCACGAATCCCGCCGTAGCGCCGTTTTGACGCCCCACCGCGCCCTTGCTACCCTCATCCCACGATGGCGACCCCCTCCCAACCCCACGCCACCACCACCTGCATCATCGGAGGCGGCCCGGCCGGCATCCTGCTCGGCTTCCTCCTCGCCCGCGCCGGAATCCCCGTCACCGTCCTCGAAAAGCACACCGACTTCTTCCGCGACTTCCGTGGCGACACCATCCACCCCTCCACCCTCGAGCTCCTCTACGAGCTCAACCTCCTCGACAAATTCCTCACTCTCCCCCACTCAAAAATCTCGCAGATGTCCGCCACCATCGGAGGCCAGCCCTTCCATCTCGCCGACTTCTCCCACCTCCCCACGCACGCCAAATACATCGCCCTCATGCCGCAGTGGGACTTCCTCAATTTCCTGGCCGCCGAAGCCGCAAAATTCCCCAACTTCACCATCCGCATGGGTTGGGAAGCCACCGGCCTCCTCCAACAAAACGGCATCACCGTCGGAGTCCAGGCCAACACCCCCGACGGCCCCGTCGAAATCCCGGCACACCTAACCGTAGGCTGCGACGGACGCCACGCCCTCTCGCGCGTAGCCGCCCATCTCCCGCTCATCGACTACCACGTCCCCCTCGACGTCCTCTGGCTCCGCATCCCCCGCCAGCCCGCCGACCCCGAAAACGCCCTCGGCTACGTCAACTACGGCCGCTTCATCATCCTCATCAACCGCACCGACTACTACCAGGTCGGCTACCTGATCCCCAAAAACTCCTTCTCCCAAATCCAATCCGCTGGCATCGAAGCCTTCCAGCAAAGCATCGCCCGCATCGTCCCCTTCCTCGAAGGGCGCCTCTCAACCCTGAACTCGTGGGACAACATCAAGCTCCTCACCGTCGAAGTCAATCGCCTCCGCGACTGGTCTTCCCCCGGCCTCCTCTGCATCGGCGACGCTGCCCACGCCATGTCCCCCGTCGGCGGCATCGGCATCAACATTGCTCTACAAGACGCCGTAGCCACGGCCAACATCCTCACCGAATCCCTACTAGCCAACGCCGCCACACCCCACGACCTGGCCCGCGTCCAGCACTACCGCGAACGAGCCGTCCACAACACCCAGCGAGTACAAGTCTTCGCCCACCGCATCCTCAACCGAGTCCTCCGCAACCCAGGCCCCATCAACCCGCCCCTCTTCCTAAAACTCCTCACCAGCATCCCCGGCTTCCAGCACCTCCCCGCCCACTTCGTAGGCCTAGGCCTCCAACCCCAACACATCCAAACCCCCAACACCTCAAATCCAAAACCCTGACCCCCAACCCTCGAAAAACGCGTGCAAAGACAATCCCATCCTCAACGTAAGCGCGTATCTCGTTACTAACCCCGAATCAATGAGTGCGTTGGCCTGTTATTGTGAGCTCAGTATCGGGCCACGGAACTTGGAGGCTGGTATTTTTCGGTCAGGCTCATGCCGATCAGGGTGACTCCAGCGAATGGGAGCTTAGAAGAAGTGGCGCTACGGTTCATTGTTCTTGCCATCCTCGCATCGATTCTGGATCCTGGTCCCGCAATGGGCCAGACCAAGCCCCGTGTCGCGGTTATGGATTTTCGCGATTCCAAAGGAAAGAGCGAGATTGAAAACAATCTTGGTACAAGGCAGGATCTTGGCCGAAAGGTCTCCACAATGCTGCAAACGCAGCTGGCCGGTGGCGGATTGTATCGGGTTCTTGAGACCGGAGGGCTGGAGAAGATCGAGAAGGAACAAAATTTCTCCAACAGCGACCGATTCGATACAGCGGCGGCGAAGCTCACGGCCCTTTTAGGCGCCGATTTAATGATCGTCGGCGAAGTCAACGTCTCCAGAACGGTCGAGAAGGATGCCGCAGCGAGGGTCCCGAACTCTTCAGCAGGTTCTGGCAAACCGACGACGGTTAAGGTCAGCGCGAGACTCATCCAAGTAAAAAGCGACGAAATTCTAGCTTCTGCGAACGGGGTCGGCATAGCCTCGAGTTTGAAGGAGTCCTCCATTGAACGGGCTCTGGAGCGTGCTGTCAGTCAGCTCGCGGCCAATCTGAACAAGAAAGCGCCCTTGGTTCATGGCGGGCAGATCGCGGATTTTTCGAACGGTGAGGTGATCCTGAATGTGGGTTCGGAGCAGTCGCTCAAGGTGGGCGACACGGTTTCTGTGTTGCGTGCGCCACTCACGATCAGAGATCCCGAGAGCGGCCCTACGCATAGACTTGTTGAATCGGAGTTGGGTACGGTCAAGATTACGAGCGTTGATTCTCGTTCAGCCGCGGGCACGTTCTCGGGTGATGTGAATCCGAAGGTCGGTGACAGCTTGCGATGGCTCTCGTCAAAGCAAGCCAACGACGACAACGCCGCGCGGCCGAGGCCTGGCCGGTCGCCTGCTTCCGTGCCTCCATCGTCGGTACCTTCACAAAATCCGCCCTCTCGTCCGCCTCGGAGGCATTCTATGGCGAATGAATACCGATTCGGCGATGAGCTTGAAAAGTGGAAGAAAACCCTCAAGGCAGGGGCCGTCGAATATCGTGTGCCCGGGCAGATGACGGCTTCAGTGCCTGCGACAGTCACGGTGAATCTTCACGGTTATCAGGATCTTCAAACCCGGGCGTTGCCGGAGGCGACCGGGACGGGAACGCTGCAGGTTTCCTCCTTTATGAAGGTTGAGCTCTTCGCGCCATTCGATCCTGGCGAGTTCACGATTCATCAGAGTTCAGGCGAGTCTGTGCAGTTCATACCCAACGACGGGTATGCCACCTGGATGTGGAGTGTCACGCCCGCCCACGCAGCGCCGTCCGAGATGCTTCAGATCCGTATCTCCCTGGTCCACAGGGACGGCACGGCTGCGGT
>Ga0302319_10024048_pt1 | contig 10853 bp, 8 predicted proteins | sample Bog_T0_2_FD_203319 | JGI IMG/M metagenome (GOLD analysis project Ga0302319, IMG submission 203319) | Peat permafrost microbial communities from Stordalen Mire near Abisko, Sweden - Bog_T0_2 | ecosystem: Environmental > Terrestrial > Soil > Wetlands > Peat | place: Sweden: Abisko, Stordalen Mire... | reverse complement strand
CGCGCACGGCGTCGATGACGTCGGCGATCTGGTGCGGGATGGAGTCCAACGCGGCGCGGGCGACCTGCGCCCGCCCGGTTCCCAGCGTGAAGCCGGAGAGTGTCGCGACCGCCGCGCCGTCCCACCACGGCGCCCCCAGCCCGTTGAACGCCGGCACGAGATGCACGCCTTCGGCATCGACGACGGACGCGGCGAGCCGCGCCAGTTCGCCGACCTCGACGCCGAGCAGCGCCGCCGCCCAGACCAAGGTCGCGCCGGCGGCGCGTATATTGCCCTCGAAGGCGAGCACCGGGGCGTCGATTTGCCATGCGAGCGTCAGGCAAAGTCCGGGGTCGAGCGTCGCGGCGCCGGCGTCGTTGATCAGGCCCATGACCGACGAGCCCGTGCCGTGCGTCGCCTTGACCGGACCCGGCGCGAAGGCGCCGTGGGCGAACAAGGCCGAATGCGAATCCGCCATGACAGCGCCGACGGGCACGCCGTCCGGCAACGGCGCCAGCCCGCGAGTGCGCGGAAACGGGCCGACGGAGGCCACGAGATTCGGCAGCGCCGCGCGGGGGACATCGAATATCGCCAGCAACTCGTCGTCGAACCGCGCGGCGACGACGTCGAGCAATTGGGTGCGCGAGGCGTTGCCCGCCTCGATCACCGCCTCGCCGCCGAAGCGCGCCAGCAAAAAGGCGTCGATGGTGCCGATCACCAGATCGCCCGCGCGCGCTCGGACACGGTCGGGATCGATTTGGTCGAGCAGCCATTTGGCCTTCGCGGCCGAAAACATCGGGTCGAGCGGAAGGCCGCTCGTGCGGCGGGCGATCTCGCCAAAGCCCCGGGCCCGCAAGTCGGCGCAAAGGGATTCGGTGCGCAGGTCCTGCCAGGACAGCAGCGGCGTCAGCGGCTCGCCGTTGCGGCGATCCCAGATGACGCAGGATTCGCGCTGCGTGCTGAGGCCGACGGAAACCACCCGCCGCGCCGTTTCCGGCGTCAGCGCGGCGGCGACCGCGGCGCGCACGCTGTTCCAGATTGCGTTGGCGTCCTGCTCCACCCAGCCCGGCTTCGGCGTGGATTGTCCGACTTCCGCCTGTCCGCGCGCGACGATGGCGCCGGAGGCGTCGACGAGCAGGCATTTGCTTGAGCTGGTGCCCTGGTCGATGGCCAGGATGAGCGGCGAATTCATGGCGAATCCAGGATTTCGAGCGCTGCGGCGACGATGCCGGCGCGATTGAGGCCGAAATGATCGAACAGAAACTCCGTATCTCCCGTCGGCGCGAAGCCGGTGACGCCGAGCATGCGCATGCGCGTCGGGGCCCGGCGCACGACGACCTCGGCGACGGCCGCCCCGAGCCCGCCCTCGATCATCGCCTCCTCGATTGTGACGATGCCGCGCGTTTCCCGCGCGGCGGCGACGATCGCCTGTTCGTCCAGCGGCTTGATGGTGGAAACGTTGAGCACCCGCGCCGCGACGCCCCGAACCGCCAGGTCCTCGGCCGCATCGAGTGCGCGCGTAACCATCGTTCCTGTGGCGACGATCGTTATGTCCGCGCCGGCGCGAAGCTGGTCGGCGCGCGAGAACACGAAAGGATCGGCCTCGTCGGCGACGGCGGGAACCTTGAAGCGCCCGACGCGAAGGTAGGAAGGAATTCCCGACGCGACCGCCCAGCGCACCGCGGCGCGGGTTTGCGCCGGGTCGGCGGGCACGACGATCGCCAGATCGGCGATGGCGCGCAACCAGCTCAAATCTTCGATCGAATGATGCGTCGGCCCGAGTTCGCCATAGGCCATGCCCGGGCTAATGCCGCAGAGCACGACGTGATAGCCATTATAGGCGACGTCGGCCTTGATCTGCTCCAGCGCGCGGCCCGTCAGGAACGGCCCCGCCGCGCAGACGAACGGCACGAAGCCGCCGTTGGCGAGGCCCGCCGCGACTCCGACCATGTTCTGCTCGGCGATGCCGACGTTGATCAGCCGGTCAGGAAATTCCTTCTGGAACGCGGTCAGATTGCTGGAGCCGACGCTGTCGTTGCAGACCGCGACGATGCGCGGATCGCCACGCGCCAGATCGATCAGCGTCTCGGCGAAGGCCACGCGACAGTCGAAAGCGGGGGCTTGTGTCGCGCTCATCTCAGGCGAGTTCCTTCAATGCGAGTTCCATCTGTTCGGAGGAAGGAACCTTGTGATGCCACTCGACGCGATCCTCGATGAACGAAACGCCCTTGCCCTTGATCGTGTTGGCGATCACGCACAGCGGCCGACCGCTCCGCGCCGCGGTGAAAGCCCGGAACAGGGCGTCGTGATCGTGGCCGTCGAGTTCCACGACGTCCCAGCCGAAGGCGCGCCATTTGTCGGCGAGCGGCTCGAGCCGGTTGGTGTCCTCGGTACGCGCGCCCTGCTGCAGGCGATTGCGATCGACGACGGCGCAGAGATCATCGAGGCCGCGGTGTCCGGCCGACATCGCCGCTTCCCAGTTCGAGCCTTCCTGCAATTCGCCGTCGCCGAGCACGACGAAGGTCCGCCAGTTCCGCCTCGACAATCGCGAAGCGATCGCGCTGCCGACGCCGATCGGCAGGCCGTGACCGAGCGGGCCGGTATTGGCCTCGACGCCGGGAACCTTGCGCCGGTTCGGATGGCCATTGAGGCGCGAGAGCGGCTGCATGAACGTTGCGAGCCAGTCGGGGGGAAAGAAACCGCGCAGCGCCAGCGTCGAATACAGCGCGGCCGAGCAATGTCCCTTGCTGAGGATGAAGCGATCACGATCGGCGAACGTCGGATCGGTGGGGTCGAGCCGCAACACGCCGAAGAACAGCGTCGTCAGGATGTCGGTCACGGAAAGGTCGCCGCCGACATGTCCCAGGCGCGCCTTGCCGATCATGGTGACGATCGAGCCGCGGATCTGCCGCGAGGTTTCGCCAAGCCGGCGAGCGCGCTCGGCGGGCGCCGAGGCGGCAAAGTCTGCGGGCGATGGCCAAGGGCTTGTAGCGCTGAGAGCGGTTGGCGAGGTCAAGTCGGATCCTCCATGAATATTTATTCTATTATGCATTGATCTTCACATTAGGCAACCTCTGGAAGGATGTCAAGCCGGCGAGCAACCCGTTTTTGTAGCTTGCCTCCCCGGAAGCGGCGGTCTAGTCCCTAGATGAATATATATTCGATTGAGCCGTGAGGAGCCGCGCATGAGGACGACGCGATGAGTCGCACCGACGAGTTGCGCCTGATCGCGCGCGTGGCGCAGCTCTATTACCAGGATCGGAGGAAGCAGTCGGAGATCTCGGAGTTGCTGCACATCTCGCAGGCCACGATCTCCCGCCTGCTGAAAAAGGCCGAGCAGGAGGGGATCGTGCGCATCACGATCACCGCGCCGCGCGGAACCTATCCCGAACTCGAAACTGCGCTGCGCGAACGCTACCCGCTTGCCGAGGCGATCGTCGCCGATTGCTTCGAGGACCGCGAGGAGGCCATTCTGTCCGCGATCGGCGCCGCCGCGGGCCATTATGTGGAAACGACGCTGCGCGATGGCGAAGTCATCGGCATTTCGTCGTGGAGCGCCTCGCTGCTCAGAATGGTCGACAACATCCATCCGCTGAAGCGCATCCGCGCCGAGCGCGTCGTGCAAATCCTCGGCGGCATCGGCAATCCCTCGGTGCAGAGCCATGCCACCCAACTGACGACGCGACTCGCCGAACTCACCGGCGCCACGCTGCAATTGCTGCCCGCCCAGGGCGTGGTCAGTTCGTCGGCGGCGCGGCTGGTGATGCTGGGCGATTCCTATGTGCGCGCCACGACCGATCAGTTCCGCCGCGTGACCTTTGCGCTGGTCGGCATCGGCGCGCTACAGCCTTCGGTCATGCTCGCCAATTCCGGCAACACGTTCACCAGCAACGAATTGCACGACCTGGAGTCGCGCGGCGCCATCGGCGATGTCTGCCTGCGGTTCTTCGACGTCGATGGCGCAGCCGTCGCCGGGCCGCTCGACGAGCGGGTGATCGGCATGAGCTTCGACGAGTTGCGGCGCGTGCCCCGCGTGGTGGCGGTGGCCGGCGGCGACAGAAAGGCGACCGCCATCCGCGCCTGTCTGCTCGGCGGCTATGTCAAAGTGCTGATCACCGACAGGTTCACTGCCGCAAAACTGATCTGAAGGCGACCAGACAAACGGTGGGATCAACTAACGTCGATCTCGACGCCGGCGATGTCCTGCAAATGCGCGGCGATGCCTGAGCGCGATTCCGGTTGATCGTTTAACTGATGATCCAGGTCATCGTGTTCGGTATTCCGTTGGTTTTGCTACGATCTATGAAAGCGCGAACCGGAGCCGATCTTCTCGCTTCAAAGGCAAAGGACGGCGACAGCGCAGAGTCCGTCCCGCACAGCCGCTTGCCCAGTCGCCTTGCGGCGACTGGGCGATCTGGGACCACCTCGCGTCATTTGCCGGATATCGCGGCGGTCCCGTTGCTCGTCACCCATTGGTCACGAGCAGGCCGTGAGTTTTGCCGGTCGCATCCATGTAAAAGCCGACGATCTGGTTTAGATCGTTGACGCCGTTCAGCACGGTCTGACCCACGGCGCCCTGCGCGGTGAAGGCATCGAAATTACCGTTGGACAGCGAATAGATGAAGCCCTCGGTAACACCGCCGTGCACGAAAGAGCCTACGGCCAGGCCGGTGTTGTTCACACCCAGCACTTGCACGTCAGTGTCGCCAAGACCGCCGGGAATGCCGAGGATGTGTCCGCCCGAGTCGAGGAAGCCCTCGGTCTGGCCGCCGGCAGTGGTGTAAAATCCAGAAATGACCCCTTCGTCGTTGATGTCGGTCGCGGTGACGCTGGTCGCATTGGCGATCGCGACGTTCTGGAAGGCTCCGGTCCTGTCGTTGTAGATGAAGCCCGCGGAAGCGCCCGCGACGTTCGTCACATAAAAACCAGCGACTTGGTTCCGATCGTTCACTCCGAGGAACTGCTCGGAGACGATGCCCGCGATCTTCGGCGCCAATGGATCAACCGCCGGTTGCCATTGCGCGCCTTGATGCACGAACCCGACATTGTCGCCAGCGGCGTCGACCTCAAAGCCAACGACCACCCCCGCGTTGTTGATGCCCGTCACCTGGGTTTGCGCGGAGCCGGGATAATTTACGTTCACGTATGACTATAATGTTAACCCGAATGATCAAGTCAATACCTTTTCATTGCCCATGGGGAAATTTGCGGACGTCGGAAAGCACCAACAACCTCCGCGTCCTGAAAGCGGGCAAAGCGATCTTCATCGCCGCATTTCAAGCACCCATCACCGGAAGACGCATGGCGGGTAGCCCGGAAATCCAATGGCAAGACGTTCCATGCGACGCGTCAATGGCGCCACGATCCGGGGCCTCGCCGACGCTCGAAGGGTCAACGTCATGCCATTTCGAATGACTTCCGGCGTTCGTCGACGTGGATCCGCCACGAATGTTGGCGGAACGCGGCGCACGGATTTCGCTCGGGCGCATGCGACCGTTTCCCTCTTGTCCGCTTTTCCCGTCCCCGCCGGCCAGGGCCTTCGCGGCCAAAACGCAGCGACTTATGCCCAGGATTTCAAAGTGATGCTCTTAAATGCAAATGGTGGCGGACGCAGTCCCTGCAAACCGGTCTCCGGCGTGGCTCCTCCCTGGTAACAGGGAGAATAACAGGGAGTGTCGCGGAAATTGACGCTTTTCGCCGTCTCCGGCGCGACGAATGATCAGTAGTTTCAATGTTTTCGCGGCTTCGCTCCCTACTCGCCGTTACAGGGAGCGTAACAGGCCCGAACAGGGAGCCGCCGGCGGGTGAACAGGGCGCGTATCTTTCGACCCGGTACTCCGCGCCGCCTCATGGGCTCAATTCGCAATTAGACTGATGTTGTATTAAATTAGGTGGAAGGCTTATTCTTTCCTCGGCGCCTGAGGCGACCGGAGGACCGGTTTTGACGATAACGATAAAGAAAAAACCGCTGCCGAAGCGCAAGGCCGGGACCAGAGCGGGTCTCACCAAGGCGGTCATAGCGGCCGCGGCCGCAAAGCAACTGGAAGCGGGACCGGGCGGGTTCAGCTTGCGCGGCCTGGCGAAAGCCCTGGGCGTCGTGCCGACGAGCGTCCGCGCGCACTTCGACGGAGACGTTTCGGAGATCTTCGACGAGGTGGTCAGAGCGGCGCTCGAGGGTGTCGCGCGTCCTTACAAGCCGAAAGAGGAAGCCGCCGACTATCTCCGCGATCTGCTCTTCGCGATCCTCAAGTCGCTGCACGGCGAGCCGAGGATCGCAATCCTGGCGGTCCAGCATATATCCGACAACTCCGTGCTTGTTCCGTTGTTGGCCGAACGGCTTCTGGTGAGTCTTTTCGAGTTGGGAGCCGCCAAGGAGGCGGCTCCGAAGCTGTTCCTGCGGACGCTCGGCTTGATCTGCGAGATGATCGTGACCGAGTGCGTTCGGTCGAAGGCGCTGGCGCAGCACAAGTCCTCGACGCGGGTGGACACGGAAATAGCGGGTCTGCCCTCGACCGAATACCCGCAACTCCTGGCGCTGCGGAAGGGACTGGTCGCCGAAATCGCGAAGGGCGCCACGGCGGCGCCGACGCCGGACCTGGCGCAGTTTTATGTGGGCCGGTTGATCGCGCTGGTCGGCGCGCCCCAGCCCGGATGACGGGGACGCCCTGAGCGAGACCCGATCGAACCGATTTGACGGGCGATGATTAGCGCATTGACCGATTCGAATTGCCCGATGCCCTATCTGAATAGAGATTCGGTGGACCACCGCCTGTGCCACTTCAGCTTTTCGATCCCTTTTCCTCTTGCCAAACGCCGCGAGATGGCGCGAAAGCTGGACGGTCATCGGAAGCACGGACCCTCGACAAGGCCGTGACCGCTGGCTGAGCCTACGTTTCGCGACGGGCTCGGACCAGAAGTCGCTTTCCCCCGACAAACCCCCTTCACACCCTCGGGCGCGCAGCGCCATCGCGATTGCGTCCACGACGCAAGCCGCGCTTTTGCGCGCTCGGCCAAGGGAAAGCGGCCTGACAGCGCCTCCGCCTCGCCTAACCGCAGGGACGGACGCAAACCAGCGGAGTGGACTTGTGTCGAATTCGAATGACGACGACGGCGCCGAACGCAGGCCGAGCCGAAGCGCCCCCTACTCGATCGGCAACAAGCAGCCGCCCAAGCACAGCCAGTTTCCCCCTGGCCAGTCCGGCAATCCGAAGGGCCGCCCGCGCGGCAGCCTCAATTTGCGCACGCGCGTGGCCAAGCAGCTGCGCCAGTTCGTCACCGTCACCAGGAACGGCAAGTCGACGAAAATGGCCAAGGCCGATCTCATCGCCCTCCAACTCGTCGACGCCGCTACCAAGGGCAATCTGAAAGCGGCCGTCGTCACCTTGCGCCTCGATGACGAGGCGGGGGCCGCCGTGGAGGTTTCCCGAACGGAGGAGACCCATGCGCTGCCCGACAAGGAGAACCTCCGCTTCATCCTGTCCCGTCTGCGCGGCCTGGCGGAGGACGAGTAATGCCGCCCGCCGACGACGGCAAAGCCTCCGCTCGCGGTCCGTCGCCGCCCAGCCGCGACCGCGAAGCGCTTAATGGCGCCCCTGTTGCGCCCGGCCAGCTCGATGTTCGCGAACTCTACGGGGTCGCGACCGCCGACTTCGGCGTGTTCGCCGTCCTGCTGTTTCCGGAATTGCACGACGGCAAGCAGATGAGGCAAGCGCCCTATATCAAGCTGCTCGTCGAGGTGCTCATGAACGTGGAGCCCGGCGGCAATCCGCGCCTGATCGTGAACCTGCCTCCCGGACACTTGAAGTCGCTGCTGATTTCCGTCCTGTATACCGCGTGGAGGCTGGGCAAGGATCCGTCGCTGCGCATGCTCTGCATCAGCTATGGCGACGACCTCGCCCATCAGCTCTCGCGATTGACGCGCCGGGTCTTGCAGTCGCGCCTGTACAGGAAGATTTTTCCGGGAACGGTCCTGGCCAAACAGGCCGAGGATCTGCTGACGACAACCAAGGGCGGCCAGCGCCTGGCGACTTCGGTCGGCGGCCCTGCCGCGGGATTCCGCGCCGACCTCGCCATCATCGACGACCCGATGCAGCCCGACGCGGCGGGGTCGGAGGTGAAAAAGCAGGGGCTTCGCGACTGGTACGCCGGCGTCGTCGAGCAGCGCATGGTTCCCGACGGCGCGATCATCGTCGTGATGCACCGCTTGGCCCCCGACGACTTCACGGCGACGCTGCTCGAAGGCGGCGGCTGGTTCCATATCGCGCTGCCGCTCGTCGCCGTCGAGGCGCTCGATTATGTCGATAGTCGCGATCGTTGCTTTTGGAGCCGCAAGCCGGGCGATCTGCTCAGCCCGGGGTGGACCACCCCCGAGGCCGTCGCGACCCTGCGCCGCACGATCGTGAAGGAGATCTTCGAAACCCAATACCAGCAGAATCCGCAGTTCGGCGGCACGGGCGTCTGTTCGATCGACCGTCTCGTGCGCTATTCCGAGCTGGCGTCGCGTTACGAGCTGACCATCCATTGCTGGGATCTCGCCGCCACCAAGTCGGGCGGCGACTGGACGGTCTGCGCCAAGTTCGGGCTGACGAAGGACGCCGCCGGCCGCGACGTCCTCGATCTCATCGGCGTCATCCGCACCCGAATCGAACTCCCCGACGTGCGGGAACTGATCCGTCAGCAGGACAGGCAGGACAAGCCCGCGCTGCTCATCGTCGATGGCGTCGGCATTGGCCTCGGAGTGTACCAGGACCTGCGCCGCGACCTCGGTCACATCCTGCCGGGATCGTCGATGGAAAACCAGAACATCGCCAACCTGAAGTCCATCAGGTTCCACAACGCGATGTTGGTCATGTACGACGGCATCGTTCGGCTGCCGGAGAAAATGCCGGGCATCGAAATCCTGTTGGGCGAGTTCGCGGCTTTTCCCGAGGGGCGGCACGACGACCAGGTCGACGCCGTCGGCAATGTCGCCGCCAATCACCAGAAGGCAATCCGCACCGCTCGTTCTCACGGCGATCGTTATGGACGGCGGTGGCTCGCGCCGCCGCCAGTCGTCCCGCCGAAGACGCGCGACCAAGTTCTCCACGAGCGGCGCAGGTATTACGACCGGGACTAGAAATCGCCCACGCCAAGGCCGGCGGCCGCTCGCCGCTGTTGCCGGACGGGTCTCGCCAACGACGAAAGCCCGGATTTCCGGGGCCGAAACCCAACTTGGGTTCATGAGGAAAAATAAATGTCGATCCGAGAACGCGAACTGAAGGCGGCGACCCACTCCCTCGCCGAAGGCCTGAAATCCAAGAGCCGCAACCGCCGCGAGGGGGCCAAACGGCTGGCCGCGCCCGGGGCGGGACCCCGCGCGTTGCGCAACGATATCCTGCCGTCGCTGGAGATCGAATACCTGCCGCTCGAAGAGCTGCGGTTGCCCTCCCGCAAGCTGCGCAAGCTCGACGCCGCCCACGTCCGCGAGATCGCCGCCACGATGAGCACGCTCGGGTTCTGCGTGCCGGTGCTCCTCGGCAAGAACAACATGATCCTCGACGGCGTCGCTCGCTTCGAGGCCGCCAAGCTGCTCGGACTGGACCGCGCGCCCTGCTTGCGAATGGAGCACTTGTCGGATGAGGAACAACGGCTGCTGAGGCTCGCCGCAAATCGGCTCGGCGAGAAAGGCGAGTGGAACCTTGCCGAGCTCAAGATCGAATTCGAGGAATTGATCCTCTCCGACGCGCCGATCGAGATCTCAGGGTTCGGTCTCGACGAGATCGACCATATCCTGCTCGACGACGAGGCGGACGCATTGGAGAGGGGTCCGCTGGCCCCGTCCGCCGGAGCGGTCGCGGTCGCTGGCCTCGGCGATGTTTTTCAGCTCGGTCCGCATCGCATCGCTTGCGGCGACGCGACCGATCCGGCCGCCTATCGCCCGCTCTTCGACGGGGGTGCGCTGGCTCGCCTCGTGCTGACCGACGTGCCGTACAACGTGAAGATCTCCGGCAACGTCACCGGCGGCGCGCATCGCGAGTTCGTCCAGGCGTCTGGCGAATTGAGCGACGACGAGTTCCTCGAGTTCAACGTCGACCAGATCGGCGCGGCGACGGCCTATCTGGTCGCGGGCGGCGTCTACGGGACGTTCATCGATTGGAGGGGCCTGCCGACGGTTCACGCGGCCGCGAAAAAGCTCGGGCTGGAGGCCCTCAATTTGATCACTTGGATAAAAACCAACGCCGGCATGGGCTCGCTCTACCGCTCCCAGCACGAGTTGCTGCCGCTGTTCAAGAAGGGCGACGGGCCGCTCGTCAACAACATCAATCTCGGCCGGAAAGGCCGCTGGCGTTCGAATGTCTGGACCTATCCCGGCGCCTCGTCCTTGGGCTCGGACGCCCGCCGCGGTCTCCAGGATCATCCGACCGTCAAGCCGACCGCCATGCTCGAGGATGCGCTGCTCGACCTCACCCATCGCGGCGAAATCGTCCTCGACCCGTTCCTCGGCTCCGGCTCGACGCTGATCGCGGCGGACAAGACCGGGCGCGTCTGCCTCGGCCTCGAACTCGATCCCCTGTATGTCGACGTGATCGTCCGCCGTTACGAGGCCCACTCGGGCGGGGCGGCTGTCTTTATCGAAACCGGCGAGACATTTGCGGCCCTGGCCACGCGACGCGCCAACCTCGTTCCGGTTGATGCTACGAACGGTGACCCCGAGCGCGACGCGGGAGAATAGGCCACGAACAGGGGGAGATTTTGCGGGGGAGGTGTTCGTAACCCGGCGCTAGCCTCGACCTCGACCAACGACGGAATAGGCTATCGATTTGAGTGGATACCCTCGCCAATCGGATTAAATTCGGCGGGGCGCGCATGGCGCGCTTCAGGATTGGACGCACTTC
>Ga0302319_10024046_pt1 | contig 10854 bp, 7 predicted proteins | sample Bog_T0_2_FD_203319 | JGI IMG/M metagenome (GOLD analysis project Ga0302319, IMG submission 203319) | Peat permafrost microbial communities from Stordalen Mire near Abisko, Sweden - Bog_T0_2 | ecosystem: Environmental > Terrestrial > Soil > Wetlands > Peat | place: Sweden: Abisko, Stordalen Mire... | reverse complement strand
GCCGGTCGCCGGCGATGCAGGAGCGGCCGGCGATGAGGCCGTCGAGCCAGGTCAGCTTTTCGCGCGCCAGAGTCTTCAGGTCGTCGGCGGCCTGGGGGATGCAGCGCATGCGGGGCTGGAAGAACTTCAGGCCCTCGGCGAAACGGAAGCCGGCGACCAGCGGCTCGATGATGTTCAGGTCGATACGGCGGGTCCACATCCTGGTCTCGGCGCGTTCCTGCGGCGTGGAGCCGATCAGGCTGGGGCCGGGGGCGGTCTCGTCGAAGTATTCGCAGATCGCGGTGATTTCGGTGAGATAGCTGCCGTCGTCCAGTTCGAGCGCCGGGCAGGTGCCGGAGGGGTTTTTTGCCACGTAGGCCGGTTGGCGGTTTTCGCCGCCGCGCAGGTCGATCGTCTGCACCGGAACGCCGATGATGCCGCGTTCGGCCAGGAACATGCGGACGACTTTCGGGTTCGGTCCGACTGAATCGAGCAGCAGCATGGGTGGTTTCCCCTGGGCATTTGTTGTGCGGTGATAGTGGGCGTGGCGCGATCCTGTGGCAACTGGGCCGGTATTGACCGGGTCCTTTACGGCGGCGCGTTCCGGTCGCATGCTGCGCGGACCAATAATATGGCCGGACCAATCCGGCCGACGCAGGGAGACTTTTCCATGACTTCAACAAGCGCGATTTCGCGCCGCCTGGTGTTGTGCGGTGCCGTGGGTGTGCTGGCTTCGCCCGCGATCATCGGCCGGGCGGTTGCCGCCACACGTGGGGTGACGGATACCGAGATCGTCATCGGGACGATGACCGATTTGTCCGGGGTGACCGCGGTGCAGGGTGTCAACAATGCCAATGCGATGCGGATGGCGTTCGACGCGGTGAACGCGCGCGGCGGCATCCATGGGCGGCAGATCAAGTGGGTCGTCGAGGACATGGAGTATATCGTGCCGAAGGCGGTGCAGGCGATGAACAAACTGCTCAACCGCGACAATATCTTCTTCGCGATCGGCAATGGCGGCACGCCGCACAATGACGCGGTGATGCCGTCGATGTTCGAGAAGAACGTGCCGAATGTGTTTCCGCTGACCTGTGCGCGGTCGATGTATGAGCCGTTCAACCGGCTGAAGTTTGGGCAGTTTTCTTCGTATTACGACCAGATGCGGGCCGGGGTGAAGTATTTCGTCGAACAGCGCGGCAAGAAGGTGGTGGGCGTGATGTTCCAGGACACCGATTTCGGCCGCGATGTTCGGGCCGGGGTGGTGGCCCAGCTTCAGGCGATGGGGCTTACTCTGGCGGCGGAGACGGGGCACCGCCCGACGGACACCGATTTCAATGCGGCGCTGGCGGTGCAGAAGGATGCCAACTGCGACCTGATCTGCATGGGGACGATCGTGAAGGACACGGCGATCATTCTGCAGACGGCGCGCAAGATGGGCTGGGATGTGGATTTCTGCGGGCAGTTCGCAAGTTATTCCACGGCGGTGGCGGAAGCGCCGGGGGAGCCGGCGGAGGGTTTCTACTCGATGGCGCCGGCGCTGTATCGCTATCCGGACTACCCGCAGCCGCAGGTGCAGGCGTTCACCGAGTCATATCGCAAGCGGTTCGGGATTGACGTGAATTATCTGGGCGAGGCGGGATACACGGCGGCGAACTTCGTCTGTGCGGCGCTGGACAAGGCGGGGAAGGACCTGACGACGGACAGTTTCATCGGTGCGCTGGAAAGCATGCAGGACTGGCATGATATTTTCGGCGGCCCGGCGCTGTCGATGAGTCCGACCAACCATCATGCGTCGAGCCAGTCGTTTCTGTCGGTGGTGAAGGCGAAGCGGTGGACCCCGGTGATGGACGCGGCGCTGAGTTTCTGAGGCGGCTGTCGCTGTGCGGTGATCGCCGGCGCCTTGACACCGATGATGTCGCGCGGGCGGCCCGGCAGGTGGACCTCGCCAGCTGAAACCATGGTGGTGACGCCGCCATGCCGGCGGGAGTCGATCCAGCCGAACTGATCCTGGCCCGGTGTCTAGTCGCCGGACACCCGGTGGACATGGCTGTGGATCAGGCCTGGCGACGCGGCGCAGCCATGCGCGCCGATGGTCATGCTCGCGTCGGCGGTGTCGCAGTGGGCGCGATGCGGTAAGGTGTCGGGGCTGACGCACGGGAGCTTCCCCGATGACCGAACCAAGCCAGTGACTCAACCATACCAGCCCGCGCCGTTCGCCACCTTTGCCGCCGGCGTGCAACGCCAGGGTCCGCTGCGGGCCGCCATTACCGCCGCCACGCGCCGGGCCGAAGCGGACTGCGTTGCCGCGCTGCTGCCGCAGGCGGCGTTGCTGCCGGAGGCCGCTCAGCGGGCGCGCGAGACCGCCCTCGCTCTCGTGGTGGGGCTGCGCGGCAAGGCGCATGCCGGCCCGATCGAGGACCTGATGCAGGAATACGCGCTGTCCAGCCCGGAAGGCGTGGCGCTGATGTGCCTGGCCGAGGCCCTGCTGCGCGTCCCCGACACCGCCACCCGCGATGCGCTGATCCGCGACAAGATCGCCACCGGCGACTGGCGCGCGCATCTCGGCCGCAGCACCTCGCTGTTCGTCAATGCCGCAACCTGGGGCTTGGTGCTGACCGGCCGGCTGACTGCAACCAGTAGTGAGACCAGCCTGTCCTCGGCCTTGACCCGCCTGCTGGCGCGCGGCGGCGAACCGGTCATCCGTCGCGCCGTGGACCTCGCGATGCGGTTGCTGGGCGAGCAGTTCGTTGCTGGTGAAACGATCGAACAGGCGCTTGCCCACGCCAGGCCGTGGGAGGCACGCGGGTTTCGTTATTCGTACGACATGCTCGGGGAGGCGGCGATGACCGAGGCTTCCGCCGCGCACTACCTGGCCAGCTACCGCACCGCCATTGAGGCGATCGGCGGAGCGGCGGAGCGGCGCGGGGTCATCGGTGGCCCCGGTATCTCCATCAAGCTGTCGGCACTGCACCCGCGCTACAGCCGAAGCCAACGAGACCGGGTGATGGCCAAGTTGCTGCCGCGGCTGAAGCAGCTTGCCGCGCTCGCCAAGGGGCACGACATCGGCATCAACATCGATGCGGAGGAAGCCGACCGGCTGGAGCTGTCGCTGGACCTGCTGGAGGCGCTGGCGGTCGATCCCGACCTGGACGGCTGGGACGGGCTGGGCTTCGTGGTGCAGGCCTATGGCAAACGGGCGCCGTTCGTCATCGACTGGCTGATCGACCTCGGCCGCCGGACCCGGCGGCGCCTGATGGTCCGGCTGGTGAAAGGGGCGTACTGGGATTCGGAGATCAAGCGAGCGCAAATCGAGGGGATGACGGATTTTCCAGTGTTCACCGGCAAGAGTCACACCGATGTCTGCTACCTTGCCTGCGCCCGAAGGCTGCTGGACGCGCCAGCGGAGGTGTTTCCGCAGTTCGCCACGCACAACGCCCAGACGCTGGCCTCGGTGATGCAGATGGCCGGCGACGGTTTCGATGCGCAGCAGTATGAATTCCAGTGCCTGCACGGCATGGGCGAGCCGCTGTACGAAAGCGTGGCCGAAACGCTGGGCCGGCCCTGCCGGATTTATGCGCCGGTCGGCACGCATGAGACGCTGCTGGCCTATCTGGTGCGGCGCCTTCTGGAGAACGGCGCCAACAGTTCGTTCGTGAACCGGGTCGCCGATCCGGCGGTGCCGATCGACGAGCTGATTGCCGATCCGGCCGCCGCGGTCCGCGATGCCGCGTCGCCCGGCGCGCCCCATCCACGCATCGCGCTGCCCCGGCATTTGTATGGACCCGACCGGCCCAACGCAGCGGGCTTCGATCTGACCAATGAGGATTGCCTCGCCAATCTGGCCGAGGCGCTAGCCGAAAGTGCCCGCCAGGACTGGGTCGCTCACCCGGCCGGTGACGTCCTCGGCGCGGAACAGCCGGTCAGCAATCCGGCGGACCGGAGGGACATCGTCGGGCGCGTGCGAGTGGCGACGCCGGCGAACATCGAAGCGGCGCTTGCCGCGGCCACCCGGTCCGGCTGGGGCGAACGGCCGGTTGCTGAACGGGCCGACTGCCTGCGCCGCGCCGCGGACCGGCTGGAACGCCGCATGCCCGAACTGATGGGATTGATCGTGCGCGAGGCCGGCAAGACCTTTGCGAATGCTGTCGCCGAACTGCGGGAGGCCGTGGATTTTCTCCGCTACTACGCCAACGGTGCCGAACGCCTGCCAGCCGGCACCCCACTCGGACCGGTCCTCTGCATCTCGCCGTGGAACTTTCCACTGGCGATCTTCGCCGGCCAGGTCGCCGCGGCGCTGGCAGCCGGCAATCCGGTGCTGGCGAAGCCGGCCGAGGAAACCCCGCTGATCGCGGCGGAGGCGGTCCGTATCCTGTGGGAAGCCGGCGTTCCCGCGGACGCGCTGCACCTGCTGCCGGGCGACGGGTCGGCCGGTGCGGCACTGGTCGCCGATCCGCGCGTGCAGGGCGTGATGTTCACCGGTTCGGACAGCGTGGCTCGGCTGATTCAGCGGCAACTTGCGCAGCGGCTGACAGCGGACGGCCATCCGGTGCCGCTGATCGCGGAAACCGGCGGGCAGAACGCGATGATCGTGGATTCCTCGGCACTGGCGGAACAGGTGGTCAGCGATGTGCTCGCCTCCGCCTTCGATTCCGCCGGGCAGCGCTGTTCAGCCCTGCGCATCGTGTGCCTTCAGCAGGAAATCGCCGATACCACGCTGACCATGCTGAAAGGCGCAATGCAGGAACTGACGATCGGCAATCCCGTCCGGCTGGACGTCGATGTCGGGCCGGTGATCACCGCGGAGGCTCGGGATGGCATCGATCGCCATGTTCGGGCCATGCAGGATCGCGGCCACGCCGTCCATGCGCTTCCGCTGCCGGCGGACACCGCAAACGGAACTTTCGTCGCGCCGGCGCTGATCGAGATCGACCATGTGGCGGACGTGCAGCGGGAGGTGTTCGGGCCGGTCCTGCACGTGCTGCGCTACCGGCGCGGGGAACTCGATCGGTTGATCGAGGCGATCAACGCCACCGGCTACGGCCTGACCTTCGGGCTGCATACCCGCATCGACGAGACCATCGCGCGCGTCACCGACCGCATCCAGGCCGGCAACATCTACATCAACCGCAATATCATCGGCGCGACGGTCGGGGTGCAGCCGTTCGGCGGGTCCGGCCTGTCCGGCACTGGACCAAAGGCCGGTGGTCCGCTGTATCTGAAGCGTCTGCGCCGGACGGCCCGATCGGATGTCCGCCCTCATGTCGATGCGCCGGCTGCCGCGCGGAGCCTGATCGACTGGCTGCGCGCACGGGGCTGGCCGGAGATCGCGGACCGGTGCCATGCCTATGTGTGTGGGTCCGCGGCGGGCTTGAACATCGCGCTACCCGGCCCGGTCGGCGAATCTAATTTCTACACGCTGCGCCCGCGCGGATGCATCGGGGCACTGGCCCAGACCGAAACGGGTCTGCTGCAACAGCTTGCTGCGATCCTGGCAACCGGCAACCACGCCGTCGTCGAGATCCCGTTGCCGGACCTGCCGCCCGAAGTTGCCGCCTGCGTCTCGGTCGTGGCCGCTGTGGACCCGGTCTCCGATCTGCGGGCCGTGCTATTCCAGGGCGATCCGGCGGGGCTGCTGACGCTGCAACACAAGATCGCGGCCCGAGACGGCGCGATCATCTCAATCCAGGCGGTGGTCGCGCCCGGCGACGACTACGACCTGGATCGCTTGCTGGAGGAACGCTCGGTGTCCACCAACACCGCCGCGGCGGGCGGCAACGCCAGCCTGCTGGCGATCGGGGCATAGGCCCAGTTACAGCGGAACGGTCAGCGCATTATACTCATACAGCCAGTCGTAGCGCTGCTTGACCTTCTCCGGCAGAAACTCCCGCTCCACATAGGCGGCCGCACCTGCGGGATCACCGAGCGCGGGATTGTGGAAGCGCTTGGTGTTGTCCGATGACCCGCGGACGATCGCCGCCGTACGGTCCAGCCTTGCATTCTCGTACCGGTGAAACGCGGCCTCGATCGTTTCTGGCGCGTCCAGGCAGCGGGCGATGACGACGGCATCCTCCAGCGCCATGTTGGCGCCCTGCGCCAGGAACGGCAGCGTCGGGTGGGCCGCGTCGCCCATCAGGCAGACCCGGCCCTGCGCGTAATGATCCAGCGGCTCCCGTCCCAGCAACGCCCATTTGTAGGGCGTATCGATATTGCGGATGATGGTTTTGACGTCCTCATGCCAGTTCGCAAGGTCGTGCAGGCATTCCTCGCGGCTGCCCGGCTCGTTCCAGGACTCCACGCGCCAGTCGTCGCGCTCGATCACGCCAACGAAGTTCAGCAGTTCGCCACGGCGCAGCGGATATGTCACGACGTGGCCGCCGACGCCCATCCAGTTGGCGCCGACCAGCCGGCGCTGATGCGGCGGCAGGCGCTCCATCGGTACCAGCCCGCGCCAGGCCATCAGGCCGGTGAATTTTGCCGCGCCCTGGCCGAACATCTGCTGGCGGATACGCGAGTGGACACCATCGGCGCCGATCAGCAGGTCGCCGGTGACCCGCTCGCCATTGGCCAGATGCAGCGTCACGCGGTCGGCCGACTGTTCGAAGCCGGCGCAGCCGTTGCCGGCGGTGATCGCGTCGGGGCTGGCGGCGCGCACCGCATCCAGCAGCACTTTGTGAAAATCGCCGCGGTGAACCATCCAGTACGGCGCACCGAACCGCTCGACCGAGGTTTCGCCAAGGTCGAACGTCCGCCAGCTTTGGCCGGTCGTGCCGAGGCGCATTTCCTTGCTGGTGGCGGCGCAGACGACCTGCTGCAGCGCTGATTCGAGACCGAGCGCGATGAGGATGCGGGTGCCGTTGGCGCCGAGTTGCACGCCGGCACCGACCTCGCGGAGTTCACTCGCCTGCTCGAACACCCGCACGCGATGACCGCGCTGGATCAGCGCCAGGGCAGCGGTCAGCCCGCCGAGACCCGCCCCCGCGATCAGGATGTCCGCCATGTTGTTCCCCCCTTTGCTTCCGCCAGCCGGTAACGACTGCATCCAGAGATATCAGGGCGTCAATCCCAGGCGGTGCATGACCGCGGCGACCAGGTCCAGCACTGGCACCTCGGAATCGAGCCGGAGCACCGGCGCGGGCTGGTCGGCTAGCCAGACCTCATGCGTCAGCAGGCCGCGGCGCAACGATCCGGCGGTGTCATAGGCTTCCGCCCAGGCGATGAATGCTGCGTTGATGGCGGCCATGTCGCCGCCAGGCAGGATGCGCTCGCCGAAGCGGGACGCCTCGCGCCGGCGCAACCGCGCCATGCGGATCGCCGGATCGAGCCGCAGGAACACAACAAGGTCGTAGAACGGCTCCAGCGGTGCCGCCCATTTGGTCGCCGCGCCGGAAAACACCCAGTCGCCGGTGACCGGCAGGGTCCGCAGCAGCAACGCCTGCCGCTCGGGCGTCGGGCGCGGCGTGGTGTAGGGCGGGTCGGTCGGCATCCAGTAGAGACTGTCGGAATCGGTATGCGGCACACCGAGGCGCCGCGCGAGGGCGGACCCCAGGGTTGACGTGCCGGAGCCGGATGCTCCCAGGATGTGGATCCGTGGCATGGGCGGCGGCTTAGCGTGCTTCCGGGCAGGCGGGAAGCGCGGAATCCGCCGGCCGGACGAGGCCGCCGCTCTTGCCCTCTGCGCGCTGTGCCGCTCTGATCATTAGCGCGACCAACGGGAGGAACACGGCATGGACTTCGAACAGATCGCCTATGAGGTGCGCGGCACCACCGCCATCGTCACGCTCAACCGGCCGGAACGGCGCAATGCGCTCAGCGGCAAGCTGCTGCGGGAGCTGAATGCAGCGTTGAAGGAGGCCGACGAATACAACCCGGTGCATTGCGTCGTGCTGCGCGGCGCCGGCCCGCATTTCTGCGCCGGCGCCGACCTGAACGAGTTTTCCTCGGGTCGCGGGCCGGAGTATCGCGGGCGCGCCGAGATTGACGACGATGTGTGGCGGCTGGAGCAGGGGCAGAAGCTGCGCATCGAACTGTTCGACATGCACAAGCCGGTGATTGCTCAAGTGCATGGCACGTGTATTGGCATCGGGACGGAACTGGCGTGGTTCTGCGACCTGATCATCGTCGCCGACGACGCGCGCATCGGCTTTCCGCCGGTGCGCGACCTGGGGACTCCGCCGGGCAGCATGTGGCTGTATCACTGCGGGCCGCAATGGGCGAAACGGCTGCTGCTGACCGGCGATTCGCTGTCCGGCAAGGATGCCGCGGAGGTCGGGCTGGCGCTGAAATCGTATCCGGCCGCAGAACTTGAGACCGAAGTGATGCGGCTGGCCGATCGCATGGGGCTGGTCGACCCGCATCTGCTTTCGGCCAACAAACGGATGGTCAATCTTGGCCTCGAACTGATGGGCGCCCGCACGCTGCAGCGCATTGGCGCCGAGATCGACGCAAGGGGGCACCTCGCGCCGAAGGCGATCGAATTCAAGAAGACGATGCGTGAGCACGGGGTAAAACACGCCTTTCAGAAGCGGGATTCGGTGTTCGGCAGCGGCTATGCGGCGGTGCGCGGCCGGGATCCGGATTAAGCGGACACGTGCCTGGATGCGCCTCCGGTGAACCGGCGTGACAGCGGCGGGTGCGACTGATATCGTCATCGGATCATTCGGACGGCAGTTCGTCGTTGCGGGAGGCGTCATGAGTCGGTTTTCACTCGGTCTGGCGGTGGCGGTTGCCGGAGGTGCCTTGGTCGGACTCAGTCCTGACGCGCGAGCGACCTGTGCCATCCCGACGGCGCAATACGTGTCCGGCAGTCTGTACGGGGCCGAGGTAGTGGCGGCATCGGCGTGCTTCAGCGGCACGACGGTGGGCGGTGCCGGCACGACCGCCGCCGCCATCCCGCTGGGCAGCGGAACGCTGGCGGCGAGCGCCGATCTGTCGTCCGGTATCCTGACGGCCTATTCGTCCGGCGGTTTCGCCTCGGCCGCGGCGTGGGACACATTCACCTTCTCCGGCCTGCCGTCAGCGGGCGAAACGATTTCGGCGACGCTGGGTCTCGGCGGCACGTTCTCCGGCACTGGATTCGGCATCGCCGGCATCCAGGCGGGACCGAGCGCCGGATTTCTGACATTCGGGAGTGGCGTGGCGGTGCAAACGGCCTCGTTTGGCGGCGGCGTTGCCGAACCGGCGTCGGTGAGCGTGGACGTCACGGTGACGGACACATCCTCGCTGACCGTTTTCGGGCAGATCATCGCCAACGGGTCGAGCAACGCCATCGCCGATCTGACGGACCCGCCAACGCTGACGCTCGACCTGCCGGCCGGCGTAACGGCGACATCCGCTTCTGGGGTGTTCACCAATTTCGGGCCGGGTTCTCCCGTCCCGGAACCAGCGGGCGTGCTGCTGCTGCTCGGCGGGATCGGGATGTTGGCGCGGGCGCGGCGGCGGCCGCGGTGTCGATGACGGGCGGAGTCGGGTAGGGGTTACAGGCGACACCGACATCAGAATACGCGAAGAGCGCTTGCCTCGATGTGAGATCGAAGAAACATGTGAATGCTGTCACGTGGCAAAACATCGGCCTCGCGGCCCGAATTTTGCTGCCTCGTAACCGAAGAACGGAGCCAATGCGGACGGGTCGCCGGCCTCATCCCCTTGCGGGATTCGCATGATTCGGCCGGGCTTGCCGCGGCGATGGTGAACACTGCGGCCTTGGTTGCGAACCGCGCCCATCCTGCGCGCATTGTTTCGGGGCCAGGCGATTTGCAGTAGCAATTCCCCCCTTCAGATCTCGCGATGATCCAAGAGAACTATGGCCGCCATTCTGGTAGACTAAGGCCCATCGGTCCGTGGTGATACTTCGGCCCGATCGTGAACGTGCCGTTCGGCGGTGCAGCGGTTACGGTATCGACAGGCTGGACAAAGGATTTCGTGTGATCAAGCTCGTGACAGCCGCCATGTTTCTCGTGCCGTTTGCCGCGGTCGCTTCGCCGTATTGTCTGGTGCTTCCAAACGGCACCCCGCAGTGCATCTATGTGGACGGTGCTTCCTGCGCCAGGGATGCCAGCCGGCAGAATGGCAGCTGTCAGGTCAATCCGGCCGAGCTGCGTCTGCCGGCCAGCCGGGTTGGGGAATTTTGCCTTGTTATGCCGAACGGTGCGTCGAGTTGTGGCTATTCGGACGGAAATTCGTGTGCGCGTGACGCATTACGGCAGAAGGGCGCCTGTGTGTTGAGCGCCGGGGCAACGACGGAACGCATTCCCGATGCCTATGCGCCCAATGCCGGACGTTGAATCGATCGTGGTGCGGCGGCGCGATGGTGCCCTGTTATCCGCGGTCGCTCGCAAACGTTTACACCAGGGGCCACTTCCCTTAGCGTTAAACCGCATCAGACGAAGGCGAAAGCACCGCGCATGGTTCATTCCACCGAGGATCGTCCCGCCTCGGATAAGCTGACTGGCGCCATCGACTGCGACGTCCATCCAGCCGTTCCAAACACGCGCGCTCTGCTGCCGTATTTCGACGATTACTGGCGCGAGCACATTTTGCGTCGCGGTCTGGAGCGCGAAAGCTTTGAGACCAGCAGTTATCCCGTGAACGCCCCGATCAACGGCCGCCCCGACTGGCACCTGCCGTCGGGACCTCCTGCCAGCAATCTGGTTGCGCTGCAGACTCATGTGCTTGACCGCTGGGGCCTGAGCCACGCGATCTGCAACGTGATCCACGGTGCGCAGGTGATGCTGAGTGAGGATCTTTCGGCCGCGTTCTGTCGCGCCGTCAATAACTGGATCAAGGCGGAATGGCTGGACCGTGATCCGCGGCTGCGCGCCTCCATCGTGGTCCCGCAGCACAGTGCCGACCTCGCGGTTGAGGAGATCGAACGGCTTG
>Ga0302319_10024045_pt1 | contig 10854 bp, 8 predicted proteins | sample Bog_T0_2_FD_203319 | JGI IMG/M metagenome (GOLD analysis project Ga0302319, IMG submission 203319) | Peat permafrost microbial communities from Stordalen Mire near Abisko, Sweden - Bog_T0_2 | ecosystem: Environmental > Terrestrial > Soil > Wetlands > Peat | place: Sweden: Abisko, Stordalen Mire... | reverse complement strand
ATCTTTGAGATGAGCTGCGAGAAGGGCTTTTGCGCGATCCGCGACGAGGCGCAATGGCACTTGGAGAAGGAAGAACCGCAGGCGTACAGGGAGTTTGTTGAAAAGCTCGCAGTGCTTGACAACCACTACGAGCGCGCAATGGTCACGTTCCTTGACCATTCTCAATTCTGGAAGGGAGCGACCCTCTTCTATCACGCCGACACGTTGCCTTACTGGCGCAAGCGAAAGAACCTGCCGCACCAGCCTATTGCGCTCGACATGGCCAGTCGGCGCGAATTGTCCGATCTGATCCGTACATACTTCCATCAGACCGAGGGGCGTGGCAAGAATTGCGTGGTTGAACTTTTTCGCCGTGGCGAATTGGACTACTTCTTTGCCTATCCCGAGGACTATTCCCAGCAAAGCGTTGAGTGGGTAGATGGAAATTTTGGCCGCCGACCGCACAACCCCGCCTTTGAAGTGATTTACGTTTACTCACAGAAGGAAGGTTCCCTCGACCTGAATTTTCGCGGCGCGCACAAGGCCATCGAGCCGTTGCAGGAGATGTTCGCGAAGGCAATTCTAAAGCTCCCTGAGCTGCCTTCCGACCCGAAGGACGGGCGCGTCTATGATCTGAACTCTCTGCGCCAGAAGAGTTTCGATTTCGTCTACGATGTTGGCAGTGGCATACAGAACGTGGTGATAAAGAAGCTGAGACTGTCGTCGAAGGTCAAGAAAGGCGACCGTATCACGCTGGAAGCCGATGTGTCGGGCAATCCCCATGCGGTTTATGATTTGCTCGACAGGATCGGCAAGACCATGCCGCTTCACCAGTACAACGTCACCCAGGTAGAGCTTGCGGCGTCGGTTGAGGTGGGCGCCGACAAACCACCGAAATCGGTGACGATACGCATTACTCATCCCAACTCCTGTTCGCTCAAGTACGACGAGTTGGACCTAAAGCTACGTGACATGCTTGAAGCCTCCGGGATCGAACCCAAAGAGCCGCATGATGGGTCAGATGTAACCGGACTGGCGGAGCCTGCCGTGGCATGACGACGCTGGAAGCAATCCTTGAACTGCTGGCGCGCATGGGAGCTACAAGCGGCGCCGCGATATTCGTCAGCGACGAGGAACTAAGCTATTGGCCTGCAGCAGCCGTCAAAGCGATGAAGTCGCAGAAGTTGCTCGCGAAGACGCGTCCTGCCGCGAGTGTTGTGTGTCCCGGCTGCGAGCAGGAATGCGTCATGCCGGTGCATTCGCCGCCCGCCGGACCGTGCGGCGCGGCATCCTTCATTGTATGCGACAAGCGGAGTGACATTAACCGCGTGGCCGTTGCCGCCGAACGGTTGGCGCAATGGCGGTGCGACACGGATGCTTGGTGCAGATTTGCCGCGCACAGCCTCGGACTGCGCCGCAGTGATAAACCGTCGGTCGGCGGCGGATTTTGCGAAATTGGCATCGCTACCGGTAACAAGCGCACGCAGATGTTATGCCTCAAAGTCAATGGCGAGCTGGCATTGGTGGCCGGGAACAGTGCTGTGTCACTCTCCGAGTCTATCGATTATCGCAATGGAAAATATCTGCTCGATCAAACCATGATCCGGCGTCTGGTGGACTCGGCGACTACGGCAGACAACCGCTACACGCCAACCAACGCCAGACGCGAAGCGCGTAAGCTGGACACGCAAGCCATGTATAAAAGCTGGCAGAAAGAATACCGGACGCTGAAAAAGAGGCGTCCAAACATGTCCGATGTTTGGTACTCGCAGCAGATTGCCAAACTGACCATTGCCAGAAACCACAATTCTGGCACCATAAAAAAACACATGAAATCTTGAAAAATAGTTGGGCGGAATTTTTCCGCCCAACTCGTACCCTCTATTTTCCTGCTGTTTTCCGCTCCTACCCGCCTAAATCAAAATCGCCCCAAGCCTAGCGGGCAACTCGTAACGTCCTGATTATTAAGGGAGCGCTTCGCAATGCGATGCATTGGGGGGAGCTTTCATCGCCCAAATCGCCCAACTACGGTTTGTTTGCTAGCTACTAAATCGCTCCATGAGGTTTGAATATGCCACACAACATACTACGGCTTCCAATGGTGAAGGCTAGGACTGGACTCTCCCGCAGTTCGATCTACCTCCGTGTTGCGGATGGTTCCTTCCCCCGCCCTATATCGCTCGGGGCACGTGCGGTCGGTTGGGTTGAATCAGAAGTCGAGGGTTGGATTGCTAGCAAGATATTGGAGAGCCGCAACTGCGATGCCCCCGCCCAGACCGAGGTGACGCGCTGATGACCGGTGCGTTTTATCCGTCAACCCAGCCAACGCCTCTGTGCTTCAATCCAACCGTCATGCATCGATTGGAGGGGCGTCCGGTTGTTTGTTCCCCGAAACAACTGCGGCTGCATCGCACGCTGGAGGGACTCGGCTGGACGGGTGCAATCGACGAGTTCAACAACGACGCCCGGCTGGATGTGCAATCCGTCCCTGAGCCGATTCTGATCACGACACACGGGATAATTCTCGCTGGTTTTGGACGCTGGCGTTCCGCAATTTTCGATGGTAAACACGAAATTAATTGCATCGAGTATCCACTCAGCGAGGAAGAAACCCTACAGTTTATACTCGCCCACCATCAATCCAGGCGCGGGTGGAATGATTTTGTCCGCATTCGCTTGGCGCTGACACTGGAGCCCCACTTCCAGCAGAAGGCGCTCGGCAACATGAGCGTCGGAGGCAAGTACAAGGGTTCGGCAAATTTGCCGGAAGCTCAGCGTATTGATGTGCGTCAGGAGATTGCCCGCGCCGCCGGCGTTGGCACCCGTAACGTCAGCACTGTAAAAAAGATCCTTGAGGTCGCTCACGCGCGATTGGTAGAAGCCCTGCAAAACGGCACCTTGTCAATCAACCGCGCCATCCAGTTGTCCAGCCTGCCCAAGAGCCAGCAGGTGGAGCAGTTTGTCCGCTACAGCGAGGAACGCGCAACGAACAAAGTGATCCGCCGGTCGATCCATCAACCGAAAGAGAAAAAAGCTAGTCTCGATGTTGTCGCAGCACTCGACGCCTTACAGCACATGGAGGCACTACTACCTGGATCGGTTGCGGTACGGGTCAGTCGGCACAAACGCACCGTTGTCTTGGTCGGCCAAGACCTGATGGCCGCACTACCTTTACAAAAGGAGCTGCACTTGACATGAAATACCGCGATCCGCTCAAAAGGATTCAGTCTCGAATGCGTCCTTATTGGGACCGGGATGATATGCGTCCCGCAGTTCGCAGGGCTTTTGGAAAAGCATTGCAGTGCCGTACTCCGGCATTGGGCGCTGAGGTCTATGCTTCGGAAAATCAGGAACGGATTGTTTATCACACCTGCAAGTCAAAATCCTGCCCGAGTTGTGGCCACCGCGCAAATGTACAGTGGCTGCGCGAAAGGTGGGCGGCGCTGCCAGACGCGCTTTATAAGGGGATCACGTTCACGATGCCGTGTGAGCTTTGGGCATTTTTCCATGACAACTCGCCTCTGGCTAAGGCTCTTTCAGCTCTGGCCGCCGAGGTCATACAGGCGCGAGTAAATGCGAAATACGGCATCCGTGCTGGCGTTATTGCCATTCTCCACACCTTTAACGGAAAACTGGAGTTCAATTCACATGTACACACGATGGTTACTGGGGGCGGGCTGCACGAGTCCTCAAACATCTGGGTGACTCGCATCTATTACGAACGCGATAGGTTGATGGAGGCTTGGCGGAAGACCGTGATCGCGCTTCTCCGCGCAGCCCTGCGCGCAGGTCAACTCCGGACGGAACTAACCGCCAGCCAGATGGAAGACCTGCTCACTCATCTAGCGAGATGCTGGTGGAGCATCAAGATTCAATCGTTCGAGGACAAATCGCACTTCCTTCAATACGCCGGTCGCTACGTGAGGCGGCCGCCCATCGCACAGCGTCGTATCACCTGGATCGGGGAACAAACTGTGAGGTTTTGGTACAACGACAAAAAGCTGCGTCGCAGGGTTGAGTTGCAATGCTCCTTGGAAGAGTTCGTTGACCGCTGGGTTCAACACATTCCGGAACGCTATCAGCACGCTGTTCGGAGCTTTGGGCTGTTTGCTCCGCGCGCGCTTAGCCAAACCTCCGCTGCCATCTTCGCCATTCTGAGACAGGGACGAAGGCCACGTCCCAAGCCCCGCCCTTGGGCCGATTCCATAGAGCGAGACTTCGGACATAACCCGCTCCTCGACCACACCGGCAAAAAAATGAAATGGGCGCGGGGAGTAGCGCCGATGGCATCTTGCTAATCAGAACTCAGCCTAAAGTGTCATCACCTTACTCCGCAATCCCGCAAAAACGGAAATGCCAGGCTTCCATCCGCTGCCCTTGTGTTCAACCTATACAGCCGCTATTCCTTGATATATGCGCTTTATCAGTTCTTTCATCGAGCGGACGACACCCAACTCGACCCGCCACAATTCATCGCTCACGATGAGCACGAGATTTTGATTTTCCTATAGTTCAAGTTGCCGGAATTCTTCAAGAATGAGGCTGAGCTACGCGCATTGTGGAGTTCGCCCGATACTCGCAAAAAACTCTTGAACGGTCTTGCGGAAAAAGGTTTCGGGCACGACCAGCTCGCGGAAATGCAAAAAATTGTCGACGCCGAGAAGAGCGACCTCTTCGACGTGCTCGCGTACGTCGCCTATGCGCTCCCGACGCTCACACGAGAAGAGCGCGCTGCTCGGGCAAGAGTGGCCATCAGTAAACGCTTCAACAGCAAGCAGCAGACCTTCTTGGAATTCGTCCTGGCCCACTACATAGGTGTTGGCGTGGACGAACTGGATCAGGAAAAACTCACGCCGTTGCTTCGCCTCAAGTATTCCAACTCCATTTCCGATGCCATTGCCGACCTCGGCAGGCCGGAAGAAATAAGCAAAGTGTTCGTGGGATTTCAAAAATATCTGTATCAACCATCCGTCTGAGGCGGGGGTGCGCCAAACGCACAATCTCCCACCTTTTATTTTTCCCGGCACGCTATAGGCTGAGATCACGCTTCGATGGGCCTGAGTCGAAGAATCACTACCTGGGCAGGGCCCGCATAAATAAAGGGAGATGGTTGGACCACTGTCATACATTGGAGGGAAAAACCGTCTCGCAAAACGGATCATTGAGATATTTCCGAAACACACGACCTACGTTGAGGCATTCGCGGGTGGCGCACAGGTGTTCTTTCACAAGGAGCCCTCTGCGGTCGAAGTGCTGAATGACCTGGACGGCGAGATCGTGAATTTCTTCCGCGTCTGCCAGTTGCATCACGAAGAGCTGATCCGATATCTCCGCTTCGCTGTCGTGAGCCGCAAATCGTTTGATCTCCAGAAGGCCACCGATCCGGCGACCCTGACGGACATTCAGCGCGCGGCGCGGTATATATACCTCCTCAAGAATTCCTTTGCGAGCCTGGTGCGACATCCCAACTATCACTGGCACGTGGTACAGAAGCCGGGATTCAATCTCGACAAACTCCCTTCGCTCCTTGAAAATGCTCATAAGCGACTGGCGCGGGTGCAGATCGAGTGTCTGCCCTACGACGAAATCCTTAAACGATTTGATCGCCCGGCCACCCTGTTCTACCTCGACCCGCCGTACTTTGCACGGAAGCTCTACCGATACAACTTCACGACCGCAGATTTCGAGAAGTTTGAAGAGCGCCTTCGCGATCTTCACGGGAAGTTCGTGCTGTCACTGAATGACACCCCTGAGGTGCGCGCTTTGTTTCACCGTTTCATCATCCGGGACGTGGAACTTTCCTACTCCGCACAGAAACATGCTGGCCGCAAATACGGCGAGGTGCTCATCACAAACTTTCGGTATTAAACTTGGTGCGTGAGACACTTAGATTGCCGAAGAGTTTCCGAAATATGGTATTCCGACCCTCGACACCAAATCCTTGAATTGCGGTGTTTGCCTTACCGGATCCCACCGTTTGTCGAGAACTAGATGCATAAGCCAATCGCATCGTTGATCGTAGGCACACTCAAGCTCGTGTAAGCATTGGTCGAGGTCTCGAAGTCCTGCAAACGCCAAAGCCCGACAGTAGGCCGGAACGTACTGTATGAGACCGCGTTCGTGCAAGGCATCCAACTCCGCCAGTCGTGCCAAGGCTTGGTCACGTTGACCCATCTTTCCGTAGAGATGCGCTAGGGACGCCAAAGCAGGTGGTGAGTACTCTGCCTTCAGCGTAAGCTCGTACTGTGTCATTGCCAGATCATCCATCCCAGCCGCTTCATACGCCCATCCAAGCATGACGTGACCCGGGGGGAATCCAGGATGAAGAGATAACGCGTCTTTCCCCAGGCGTATTCCTTCTTCGTGGTCTCCAGCTAACGTATGCATCCACCCGCGACTTGCATAGATGATCCGATCCTCCGGCTTTAGCCGAACGCCTTTTTCGACGGCCTCGAACGCTTCCAAAAACCCAGGTGTACGTCCTGGGAGTCGATAACGCGGGCAAGCCAATCGCTTATTGGACTCAATTGCGCGGATACTGGCTTGAATACTTTGCGAGGGCCGGAGCTCACGTCGAGACCTATTCGGTCCTGCGGGAAACAACAGCCATGCCATTAGCGCTCACGTTCGAAGCGGTCGCGGGGCCGATTCGGGGAGCCGCTCTCAGCCCCCTATCCTCCCCATTGAATGAGCCGAAGAATGGCGCTGTAGTCATCGGTCCAAAGACGCGGAGGGATTTTGGTAGTAGGCGGAGTGTGCTCCAGTCCTGGGATCTTGAGCGCGGCGGGATGTCGCGCGAGCAATACCCACTCGCTAGGCTCAAAGGGATATTTGGCGGCGCGGTCGTCATCGAATACTGCATCAGCGTGGAAGTATGCGCTCGCTCCTTGCAGGACTGGAACCAGGTTAACGTGTCGACTACTGACGTGGACTGCGATGATTCCACGGTCTGGATCCAGGAACTGCCAGTACGTTTCAAAAGCCTCTTGGGTCAGCAGATGGACTGGAATTGCGTCCCCGGCAAAAGCATCGAGGACAAGGACATCGAACTTCTGGACTTGCCCTTCCCCCAATTCCTTTTCCAGCAGTAGACGCGCATCGCCAAGCTCCACATCCACATGGGCAGCCGAGTCGTGAAGGTAGGTGAACACCGGGTGCGGTCCTGAAGAGAGCTTCGCGACCTCAGGGTTGATCTCGTAGTACCGGAAGTAGTCGCCGGGTCGTCCGTGCGCCGCAAGGATTCCTGCTCCCAGCCCTATTACTCCGACGCGGAGACTCTCGCCGGGAACACTCCGTTTGGGATGGTTCTGCAGCAAGATGCCGATTCCGCTGGTACTTCCGAAATAGGTAATGGGCACCTTGTCGTTCGGCGGATCAAACTGCGCGCCGTGCATGGTCCGGCCGTTCACCAGCACGTTGGCGAGCCCAACGCGGTAGACGCGAAGTGCGCCATAGAAGTTGCGTACACTTAGATAAGGCTCGGGGAAACCCAGCGTGCCTTGATAAAGCGCCGCCCATGCGAGCCCCGCGAGAAAGGCAACGTAGATTTGCGTCGGCCATACTTTCACCGGTGAGCGTTTCATCGGTTGCGGTTCTGGCTTCCCGCGCCGTTTCTCACGTGAGCGGGGAAGATCGTTTGGCCTCCTTCCCATCACGTAGGTGAGCAAAACAACCGCGCCGCCGATCGACAGCGCGAACGGATAGAAATGCGTTCCTTCGAGCAACTGCGGCAGTCCCGGCAACCAAAGACCACCGAGATAGGCGGCAAGAACAACGCCACCCGCGATCACCGCCGGTAGCCAAACACCGCGCTCGAAGATCCACGAAGCTGGATCGAGAAACAAGCAGACCAGCAGCAACAGGACAATAGCGCCAAGAGTCACTTGGAACTCAGTAAAGAACTTGAACAGATGGGGCGCGACAATGCCGACAAAAACGCCCCCTGCCGCGCCGCCAGCCGAGATGGCCAAGTAGAACGAAGTGAGGCGCTGCACGCTGGGCTTCAAGCGCACAAGTTCACCATGGCAAATCATGCAGGCGAAAAAGAGCAGACCTGGTAGCAGGATTGCCTGAATTTGTATGTTGTTGACGATCGCCGCCGCGCATGTCAAGAACAGGGTGACCGCAAAAAGCGGGTGGAAAATCTCTCGCCGGTACCAGCGCGGATTGTCAAAGCACAAAATGAAGCTGAGTAGATAGAGCGCAAGCGGCAACACCCAGAGCAGCGGAACCGTCGTCACTTCCTGGCAAAGCAGGTTGGTGGTCGCTAGCAAAAGCGACGATGAACACGCGGCCAGCAGGAACCACACCGCATAGATGAGTACGCTCGGTTCGGTTCCGGCATTACCACCGACCATTTGTTCAGCTTGTTCGGCGGCCTTTGTTTCTTCAATCTGTGTTTCTTCTTGTCCGTGCCTGGCTCGCCACGCGCATATTCCACATCCGGCAATGAATCCGCAGAACAGGATTGACCAGAGTCGGCCCTGAGTCTGGAGTCGAAGCAGGGGTTCCAGAAGAAAGGGAAAGGTAAGCAGACCAAGCAACGAACCCACATTGGAAACGGAGTACAGCCTATAAGTATCCGATCCGCCAACAAGGCGAGCGAACCAGCGTTGCAGCAGCGGAGCGGTCGTGGACAGGACGAAGAAAGGAAATCCAGCCGAAACCAGGATGATGGCCATAACTTCGCGCGTCGGATCGCCGCCCGCCTGCGGCTTCCATGCTGCGCCCGGCGTAATAGCCGACGGCCACCGGACGGAGAGCGTGAAGACCATCAGGAACGCGATCAACAGCAGAGCGAGATGAATTCGCGTCTGTGCACTCGCCGAACGCCGAACCGAGATCACATGGGAGTAAATGTATCCCCCCAGCAACAATGCCTGGAACACCAGCATGCTGGTCGTCCACACCGCTGCGGAACCGCCGAACCAGGGCAAAATGGATTTGCTGACGATCAATTGCATCTGGAACAGCAAGAATGCGCTCAGAAACGACGTGAACGCGAACAGCAACGTCTCGGTCCTACGGGGATTGGGCTCCAATTTAGAATCGTTGTCTTGGGAAGAATCGGATATGATTGAACGCAATCTGCTCTCCGGAATGAGCTGGATTTTCTGCTTGCTCAAAGAACAATCTGCAATTGTTTCCTCAATCCCTCTTTCCGTCAATGACCATGTGGTTCGGGATCAAAGACCGATTACTTTCAGTGCCCCCTTGTTGTCCATCGGCAGGCCATTAACTTTGGAGATCTCCCGCTATGCCAGTTCCGACCCAAACAGACTGTTCATTTCGTTTTTTGTAAATGATACTGCACCAACTGCGGTGTTCCTTCGGGTCGATCCTATTGAGTCTATTACATGGGTTCCTGAATTCGTAAAAACAAACCGAGTTACTGCCATGACTATCAGTTCTGGAAACATTACAAATCTGTCTAAGAGTAGAATGGGTAACTTATGCGATAGGCGCACCCGACCAAAGTATTAGCGCGAGGTTACAAAGTGATATCCGTCACTCATCACCGTGATTACGCCGCTTCCTGCGAAATTATCCTTGACAATAAGCTCATAACTACTCTAAGCTGCCGCCAACTCCAGTGAGAAGAATGCCTAACTCTGGCTCTCCCTGCCGCTTACTCGCCAGGATTCTTCCCGCTGGTGTTGTTCGCCCAGTGATGTGGGCGGAAACACCGTCCTGCGCGGTGTGCGTCGAGCGAACGGCAGCCTTTCGCGCGTATGCAGTGCTAGCTTTGTCCAAGAAGTAAAGGAGATTAAGTGTGTGGACTACTCGTCGCTGTCCTCGGCCATTTCTGCTTGTTTTCGCTGGGTTAGCTTTTCAGAATAGGTCATGCAATTCATAATGGCTGGGAATTGAATAGGATGCTGCCGCACGGAGTCATGTAGCCGGTTGCGAACGCAGGTGAGGGAGCAGGCTGTTGATGAGGAACGTGATGAACTTCAAAGAGCAACTTGCGGTGCGGATGGGTCAAGAAATGACGAGATACGCTGAACGGCAATATGAGAAGAGTCCATGTGGCGCAACCGCAGCCCGTCGGTTATCCGCTCTCCTGCTCTGTTGCCTCGTAGCGGTCACGGGAAGCGTATACGCTCAACTCGTGCTTCCCGGTTCAGGTTTCATCAATACGGTGGCCGGAAATGGCACTTTCGGCTACTCCGGTGACACCGGAGCGGCTACGAATGCTCAACTCTATGGCCCCTCGGGCATGGCAGTCGATGGGTCTGGCAACATCTACTTCGCGGATACAGGCAACAATGTCGTCCGTATGATGGTGGCGTCGACAGGCATCATCTCCACGGTGGCCGGAAACGGCAACGCGGGCTACTCCGGCGACGGCGGATCGGCTACCAGCGCTGAGCTAGCCTCTCCCTATGGCGTAGCAGTTGATGGGTCTGGCAACATCTATATCGCGGATACAAATAATAGCGCTATCCGCGAGGTGGCGGCGGGCACAGGCATCATCTCCACGGTGGCCGGAAACGGCAATGCGGGCTACAACGGCGACGGTGGATCGGGTACCAGCGCCGAGCTAAATTATCCACAAAACGTGGCAGTGGATGGCTCTGGCAACATCTATATCGCTGATACAAATAACAACGTTATCCGCCAGGTGTCGGCCTATACAGGCTTCATCTCCACTTGGGCGGGAAATGGCACTCAGGGCTACACCGGCGACGGTGGAGCGGCTACCAGTGCTGAGCTGAATTATCCCGAAGACGTGGCAGTGGATGGCTCTGGCAACATCTATATCGCGGACACAAACATGAATCGCCTGACCATGATCACGTATCCGGACGGCACCTCAGGAAGCTTCGGCTACGATTATCGTGGTCGCCGCATTTCGGCCACCGACCAGAACGG
>Ga0302319_10024044_pt1 | contig 10854 bp, 12 predicted proteins | sample Bog_T0_2_FD_203319 | JGI IMG/M metagenome (GOLD analysis project Ga0302319, IMG submission 203319) | Peat permafrost microbial communities from Stordalen Mire near Abisko, Sweden - Bog_T0_2 | ecosystem: Environmental > Terrestrial > Soil > Wetlands > Peat | place: Sweden: Abisko, Stordalen Mire... | reverse complement strand
AGCGTCACCGCGTTCAGCATCGATCCGGCAACCGGCGTGCTCACCCGCATCGCGGGCTCGCCTTTCGGCAGCGGCGCCGCACCGTCCTCGCTCGCACTCGATCCCACGGGGACTTACGCCTATGTCGGCAACGAAACGGGCGACAGCATTTCCGCCTATGCCGTGAACGGCTCCTCGGGGGCGCTCACGCCCCTCTCCGGCTCGCCATTCACCACCGACTCGAGCCCGACCGCGCTCGCCGTCGATCCCGCAGGAAGTCATCTGTTCGTGGCCAACGCCACCGCCGACAACGGGATCGCCACTTTTGCGATCACGCCGAGCACCGGCGCGCTCAGCCCCAGCGTCAGCGTCACCGTTGCGGACGGCAAGCTGCCGGCGGCCATGGCGGTGGATCCGTCCGGAAATCTTCTCTACGTGGCGAACGGCACGTCCGATAATCTCTCGGTGTTCTTCATCGGTTCCGGCAGCGGGGCGCTCACGGAAGTGAGCGGTTCGCCCTTCGCCGCCGGCAGCGGTCCGCGCGCCGTAGCCATCGATTAGGCGCCATCTGGCCGGCGCCCGTCCGTGCGGCGACGCTCCCAATTGCGCGCATCATGTGCGCCCCGGTTGGTTCTCGGGCCCGAGCAGGCGCCGGGCCGCCTCGAGCACGGTCTCGATTGCGCCCCGCCGGTAATCCCAGATCGGGTCCGCGCCCGGCGGAAATACCACCATGGTCGCATTGGCCTCGAACAGCAGCACCGAGCCGTCCGCGGCCAGCGCGAAATCGATGCCGGCATAGTCGAGGCCGAGCGCGGCACACACGCCGCCGAGCGCCGACATGGCCCGGCCGCCCAGCACCCCCGGCATGTCCTCGAGAAAACGCCGCTCCTCCGCGCGCAAGGCGGCGCTTGTCGCCATGTCGGCCGAGAAGTAGTGCACCTTCCAGTCGCCCGAAATCGCGAGATGTAGCGGGTACGCCACCCCGTCGATGAACATCACGCGGTACTTGCGCGCCCGGCCGTCGGCACCGCGGGCGTCGAGGTACTCGATCACGAGCAACTCCTCGCACGCCAGCGATTGCACGGCCGGTCCGAGTGCCTCGCGGCCAGCGACGTGCACGAAATGGCGCCCGGTATGAAAGCCGGGGCGACGCAACAACAGCGGGAAGACCAGCTCAGGCGCCCCGAGCAGGGCGGACGCCGACATGGCCTCGATCCGCGGCGCGATCACGCCCGGCAGCGATCCCAGGCGGCGCGCGTTGGCCGCGCGCCCCGTGGCGCGCACCCGATCCGGCCGGTTGATGATGCGCGACGCGTCGTGCATGAGCAGCGCCTCGGCATTCGCCAGGGCGGCAGCGCACAGGTCGGCATCACCGATGGCATTCACCACCAGTGCATGCGGCGGCAGAGGCCGCTGCGGGTCGTAGAAGTCCGCGAACACCGCGTGCACCGTAAACCGGCGGTCGTCGATCCACAGCTGCGTCGGAATGTTGCCGCCGCGCGCCGCGACGATGAGCACCAGGTCCGCTCCGGTTCCCGTGCCGCGATACGGCTTGGTGACGAGCGCACGGTCCATATAACCGAGGCGAAAATGCGCCTCCGCTCCGGCGAGCTCCAATTCCGTGAGCACCCACGCCATGCCCTGGTGCGCTTCGGGCAAGTGCGGATCGGCGGCGAGCGCCGCCTCGTACTGTTCGCGTGCCCCCTCGAGATCATTGTCCTCGCGCAGCACGTTAGCGAGGTTCACCCGGCCGATCGGGTTCGACGGATGATGCAGGACCGCCTGTCGGTAGGCGGTGCGCGCGGCGGACCGGTAGCCGCCGGCGAGCGCGAGCGTGCCCAATTCGTTCAGCGCCGGAAAATTCGTGGGATCGAGGCGCAGCACCTCGAGGTACAGCTGCGTCGCAGCCTCATCCTCAGCGGCCGCCGCCATCTGCCGGGCGCGTGCGAGGGCTGCGGCGAGCTCGTTGCCGTCGGTGCGGTCCATGGCTGGAGTTTGCGACCGTGCACGCCGCTGTCAACCCGCTGCGCCCCGCCGCGTTGGTCTGGGCAAGTCTTCCCTAAACGCACGGAGCACCTCACGATGAAACTCGCAGCCCTCGCGCTCGGCACCACGCTCGGCGTCGCAGCAATGATGCAAATCTCGCCCGCGAACGCCGCTCCCGATCTGGCGGTCGGCGTCGGAGTGCCCGCGGTAACCGTGGTCGCTCCGCCGGTCATCGCAGCAACGTACGGCTATCCGGCCTATCCGGCACTCGTGCGCCCGTGGCCGTCTTACGCCGTCGCGCCTGTGTATGAACGCCACGGTCCGGGCTGGTGGCACCCGTATCGGTATGCGTACCGTCATTCCGGCTATGGACGCTTCCACGGCCACGTCTACCGTCGCTGAAGCGGAATTCGGTTAGGAGATCAGCGGCTGCAGCGCCCGGGCGCTCTTCGAGCGCAACTCCGCCACGTCGAGCGCGCCGTCATGGTGAACGTCGGCCCGGTTGAACAGTTTCTCCACCAACGCCAGGTACTCGTCCTTGTTGAGCGTGCCGTCGTGATCGGTGTCGGCCGCCTTGAATTGCGTCTTGCCGATCCGGCCCTGTACCTCGGCCGGATCGAGCGTACCGTCGCCATCGTGGTCGAGCTTGTCGAAGCGCGCGGACGCCGCGAGCCTTACTTCGGGCAGCGTGAGGCGCTCATCGTTCGCGTCCGCGCCGGCGGCCCACACCCCCGACCCGGCCGCGGCGAACCACAGCGACGCGAAGCACAGCAAGGCGAACCAACGCACGGCGAACCCCGAAGAGGCGAACCGCGGTGAGGCGAACCGCGGTGAGGCGAACCGCGGCGCGGCGCACGCGTCGGACCACGGCGCGCTTGGTGCCAGATAGCGGGTGCGATCAGGTTGCATGCGGGTCTCCCGAATAGAGAAGTCCGCGCATCATAGTCACTTTGCGCGTGACTCCCTATAGATTGAGGCGAACGCGTCGCTCGCGCGGTCGATGACCTGGGCGAACTGCGAATGCAACCGCGGCGACATGCGCAGCAGCCGGGAGCGGCCGTCGGTGGGATTGCCGCGCTCCTCGAGGAAGCCTTCCGCGACCGCCCTGTTGATGTATTTCATCGCGGTCTGCGTGCTGACGCCCTTGACGAGACCATAGGCATCGGTCCGCGAGACCGCCGCCGGTTCGCGCAACCACAACTCCGTGAACAGCCGCGAAAAGTAAATGTCACCGAAACCAGGCTTGTGAAATACCGACACCCACGCGTCATCCAGCTCGCGCAAGGCGAGCAGGAAGCGCGTTCTCGCTCCACGCTGCGCGCGGGCGATCGGTTTTTTTTGCAAATCTTCCCCCGTCGGCGAGACCGGATAATACCATTAATTTTAACTACAAAATTATATATTTCTCGAAGTTGGCGTGATATTTAACGCCTAATGAACGCCACCGCCGAAACCGCCCCTCGAAGCCTTTTTCGCGATCGCGAAGCTGCATTCGCCAACACCTTCATGCTGGCCTGGGTGAGCCTCGGCTGGCTCGCCTCATTTGCTCTCATGCGGTCGCCCGAGGTCGCGCTGAACGTGCTCGGAGTGTTGTTGTGCATGCACACGATGGTGCTCGCGGCCTACGCCATCCACGAGGCCGCCCATCAAACCCTGTTCGCCATCCACCGCGCCAATACCTGCGTCGGCGAGGCGCTGAATTTCATCGCCGGCTCCTCGTACGCGTCCTTTGAGCGCATCCGCCACATGCACATCCGCCACCATGTCGATCGCGCCGATCTCACGTGTTTCGATTTCAAGGGATTGCTCGAGCGTCGGCCCACGATCCGGATTACGCTGCAGGCGGTCGAGTGGGCCTACTTCCCCGGGACCGAGGTGCTGATGCACCTGCAGGTGATCTGGCGGCCCTTCTTCGTGCGTGCCCAGCGCCGGCACCTGCCGCGCGCCGCCACGATGCTGGTGCTGCGCGGCGCACTGTTGCTGCTGCTCGGCCTGTGGTCGTTGAAGGCGCTCCTGCTGTATGGCGTGGCGTTATTGCTGTCCCTGCACGTCCTCAATTTCTTCGACGCTTTCCACCATACCTTTGAACAATTCTTCGTCGAAGCCGAGCAACCCATTCCGGCCCGCGGCCGCGACCGCGCCTACGAGCAGGAGAATACCTTCTCGAATCTGGTCTCCTCGCGGCACCCCTGGCTCAATCTCCTCATTCTCAATTTCGGCTATCACAATGCGCACCATCAACGCGCGTCCGTGCCCTGGTACCGGCTGCCGCGGCTGCATCGGGAACTGTTCGGCGAGCGGCATCTGTCGGTCATGCCGCTGTCGGAATTGCTGTGCAGCTGGCATCGCAACCGGGTGCGGCGGGTGGTCGCCGACGATTACGGCTTACCGCGCACCGGTCCCGGCCGTGCCGATCACTTCATCGGCGCACACGGCGTCTCCTTCCTCACGGTGATCTGATGGTCCGCCCGGGACCAGGCTCCAACCCCGCGCAGAACGGAGCGCGCGAGCGCGTGAGCGCGTGACCGCGGCCTCCCCTGGTCACGCCGGGCCATCGCTCGCCGGACGGCTGGCGGTCGTCACCGGCGCCGCCGGCGGCATCGGCCGCGCCATCGTGCAGCATCTGCTCGCGGCGGGTGCCACCGTGCACGGGGTGGATCGCGACGCGGCCGCGCTGCAAGGACTCGCATCGGAAATCGAATCGACGAGAGCCGCGCCGGGCGCCGTGCACGGCGCCGCTCATTTCATTCCGCACGTGGTCGACCTCGCAAACCGCGCCGCCGCCGACGCGATGCTGTCACGTTTGCTCGGCAATACGGCCGGGCGCTGCGACATTCTGGTGAACAACGCCGGTGTGAGCCGCTTTGGTTCGTTTGCCGACAGCCATGACGAAGTCGTTGACCTGCTGTTGGCCGTGAACTTCACCGCGGCGTTCCGCCTCACGCGCGCATTGCTGCCCGCGCTGCAGGCAAGCGGACGCGGCGCCGTCATCAACATCGCCTCGGAACTGGCGCTGGTGGGACAGCCGGGCTACGTGGCTTATAGCGCCACCAAGGGCGCGCTGCTTGCCTGGAGCCGCGGGTTGGCGGTCGAGCTCGCGGCGCACGCCATTCGCGTCAATGCGGTATGCCCCGGGCCGGTCGACACGGCCCTGTTGGCGGCTGAGTTCGCCGGGTCGGCGCAGCCGATCGCGGCACGCCAGGCAGAAGTGGCGACGATTCCGCTCGGACGCCTCGGCGAACCGGCCGACGTCGCCGCGGTCGTCGCCTTTCTGGCGAGCGATTCCGCCTCCTTCGTTACTGGTGCCGCCTGGTCGGTCGACGGCGGCAAGACCTCCCGATGAACACCCGGCGCCTTCCCGCATGATCAAGGATCCCGTGCCCTGGCCGGGCGGCGCGCGCTGCGCGGTGTCTTTCACCCTCGACATGGATGCCGAAAGCATCCTGCACCTCGCGCATCCGCAGCGCGCCCATACCTTGCGCGCAACCGCCTCCATGCTGCGCTACGGTCCCGACGTTGCCGTGCCGCGCATCCTCGACACGTATCGGCATTTCGGCATCCGGCAGACTTTCTTCGTTCCCGCGTGGTGTGCGGAGCGCTATCCATACGCCGTCGAGGCGATGATGCGCGACGGCCACGAGGTATCCGCCCACGGCTATCTGCATGAGCACCCGAACGAACTCTCGGACGAGGATGAGCGTCATTGGCTGCTGCGCAGCCTCACGGCGCTCGAGGCGATTAGCGGCGAAAAGCCCGCCGGCTGGCGTGCCCCGCTCTACAATTTCTCGCACCGGTCCGCGGAACTGCTGCTCGAAGCCGGCATCCTCTACGACGCCTCGCTGATGGGTGACGAAGTGCCATACCTTCTCGACACGCCGCGCGGCACGCTGCTCGAGCTGCCCTCGCATTGGGGCATGGACGATTGGCCGCCCTTCATGCACAGCCCCGACCTGAACTTCAGCATGCCCATCCAGTCGCCGGCGCGCGCCTGGGAGCTGTGGTGGGACGAATTCGCAGCAATGTGGGATTACGGCGGCATGTGGATACCGGTGTGGCATCCATTTCTGTCGGGACGCCTGGCACGCTGGCGCTTCACCCATGCCATGATCGGCCGCATGATGGAGAAGGGCGGAGTCTGGTTCGCGCCGATGCGGGACATCGCCGCGCACGTCCGACGCTGCATGGCCGGCGGCACCTGGGCGCCGCGCATCGAGACGCCGCTGTAACGCCGGCGTGCCGCCGCTCAGTGCAATCCCGCGTCGCTGGTCAGATAGACGGCGAAGGTACCGAGCCAATGCCCTCCCTCGTAGTGCTCGCCTGTCACCGCCGGCAGCGCCGCCGCGCGATGGCGCTGCGCCGTGCGCAGCAGCACCTGGATGCGCCGGTCGCCGGGAGGCAGGCTGTGGGCGATGCCCTCCAGCATCCAGGCGCGGGACAGGTTGAGTCCGTCGATATGTGCGAGCTTGGGGTCGGCGCGATCGGTCACCACCGCAGGCTCGAGCCAGTCGGTGCGCGAATTCTGCGCAATGCCCGGTAGAAAGCCGGCCAGCCACCGGCTGAAGGCGGCAGTTCCCAGCACGCGGCGCATGAAGTCGGCCTCGGCGAGACACGGCGACAGAAAATCCTCGCCCGAGGGCTCGTAGGCCAGCGGACAGTCCCGGTCTTTTGCATAGAAGCGCTCCGCGGCGCCCGCGAGCAGCGTGCGCATGGCGTCATCCCCGTCGACACCTGCCCAATCCCACACCAGGCCGAAGGCGAATGCCGTCTGGTCGTGTTCACCGACGCGGATCGGATAACGCAGGTTCGGCACCCAGCGCTTGAACCGGGCGGCCGCCTCGGTCTCGAGAGGTCGCAGTATGGCAGCCCATTCCTGTCCCTCGGGATCCTGCCACTGGCGCAGTTCCGACGACAATTCGAGCAGCCAGGCAAGGCCGTAAGGCCGCTCGAACGAAGCCCGATCCGCGCGTTGCAGGTACGCGAGCTCGCCGGCAATGTGCTCCGCCGTAAAGCTCTGGGCGAGCGCCGTGCGGGCCGCCGCCGCGAACGGTGCCTCGGGAAACTGGCGCACGAGGCGCACCAGCAGCCAGTGACCGTGGACATCGGAGTGCCAGTCGAGACAGCCGTAGAATGCCGGATAGAGTTCGCGCGGCGGCCGGGCGTCGACATCGCTCTGCATCGACTGACTGATGTGACTCGGGTACTCGGCGTGCAGGCACTTCAGTGCAAGCGCCGCGAAGCGGGCCGCCGCCGCCTCATCGAGGGTGTTGGCGGTGGGGCCGGCCGACGACGGCGACCCGGCCAGTAGTGCACCCATCGCGATGCAGGCCAGCGCCACCAGCACCGTGCCGCCGCGAGCGCGCACCGAGCCTACACGACGGCATTCGCATGCAGGCATTGCCAAGCGCTCCTAGGCCGCGTCCGCCGCTGCACGCCGTCGCTGCCGCTCCATGGCCTCGAACCGCTCCGCCTCGATCTGATCGAGCACGGCATCGACGTCGGCCATCCTGGGGTCGCGTTCGAAGCGGCCGGTGAGCACCGACTCCGGCGTCAACGCACCGGTCTCGAAGAGCGTCCACAGTTCGCGGGCATATTGCGTGTCGAGCAGCTCCGGGGCCGCGCGTCCGAACGTGGTGCGCATGTTGTTCACATCACGCTCCAGCATGGCGTATGCGTTGTTGTTGCCGGCGGCATCGACCGCCTGGGGCAGGTCGATGATGACGGGGCCGTCGGCGCCGAGCAGCACATTGAACCCGGAGAGGTCGCCATGAATCAGGCCGGCGCAAAGCATGCGCACGATCTGACCCATCATGAACCCGTGCCAGGCGCGTGCCTGCAGTGCATCGAACTCGACGTCATTGAGCCGCGGCGCCGGATCGCCATTGGCATCTCGCACCAGCTCCATCAGCAGGACCCCTTCGTGCACCAGATGCGGTGACGGCACCCGGACACCGACGCCGGCCAGGCGGTACAAGGCATCGACTTCGGCGTTCTTCCATTCCGCCTCCTGCACGCTGCGGCCGTGGCGGCCGCGTCGGCCCATGGCGCGCGCATCGCGGCTGCTGCGGGTCTTGCGTCCTTCCTGATAACCGGCAAGCCGGTGAAAGCCGCGGTGCTGCGCCTCCTTGTAGACCTTGGCACAGAGCAGCTGATCGCCGCAGGCGACGACGTACACCGACGCCTCCTTGCCGCTCTTGAGGCTGCGCACGACCGCATCGATCATGCCCTCGTCGATCAGCGGCTGCAGACCTTTGGGGATTTTCATACCGGCCAGTGTAGACGGAATCGCCGGATCGTTCCCGGGAGCCGCGCCCGGCGGCCCTAACCCCCCGATGGCGAACGGGCGTGCACAGCCGTAAAATTCCGCCGGGCGGAGTGTACCAGCCCGACTGATTAAGCTGCTCGAACATCGGGCGCTGTTGAGCTTGCCGGACGGCACGCCCATCAGCGAAGTCGTCGAAACCTACACGGCGAGCGTACTCGGCTTTCCGCCGCCGCCCTGAGGGAAACCCTGCCTGCAGTTGAAAAGCACTGCGCTGCGACCCATATTTCGAATTGCGGCAAATGCAAACCGTGACACGGGGACGCATGACGAAAATCGGATAGTTGCACAATTCTTTTCGTTGGCCCGCCGCCCCGGCGCCGGCTATCGTCCGGCCGGCACGTTAACGAGGAGTTCGTCATCAATATCCGTAAATTGTACGCGACCGAAGCCGCGCTCCTGAGCCAGCATTTGTGCCGTCTGTCACGCGAGGACCGGTCGCGGCGCTTCATGGGTGGCTTGACCGATGCCGCGGTGGAGCGGCACTGCAAACAACTCGACTGGCTGCGCAGCGTGGTCATCGGCTACTTCGAGGCAGGCATTTTGCGGGGCGCGGCCGAGCTGCAACTCGCGGATGGTCATGTCCCCTTCGTCTGCGAAGTGGCCTTGACCGTGGAAACTGCCTGGCAGGATCGGGGAGTCGCCACGGAACTGATGCGCCGGACGCTCATCGTCGCGCGCAACCGCTCCGCCCGCTGCGTGCGCGTCATCTGCCTCGGCGACAACCACCGCATTCAGCATGTAGCGCATAAATTCGGCGCCCACTTTCAAACGTCGGGCGGCGAATCGGTCGGCGAGATCGTGACCGCTCCGCCGACTCATGCGTCGTTCTACGAGGAAGCAATCGATGACGGTTTCGGCTGGTTCGCCGCCGCCATGGATCCGCTGAAGGCGCTCCTTCAGCCCGCGGGTGAGGACTGGACGGGCTTGTCGTCGCGTAATAGCGTGTGACGCTCGGCCAGGCTGAAGAGGCGCAGGATCTGTTCGGTGGTGGGGCGCTTGCAGAGGCGCTGTTACCTCGGCCCGATCGGCCGATTGAACGCCGCGGCCGTCGTCGAGTAGCCCCGTGGCGCGCCATTGAAGACGATTTGCGTCCGAACATTTCGAGTTGCTCGACCGCCCGGTCGATCTGACTGCGTTGCTTGCCACGGCCGATTGGGTCGTGAGTTACTGCGGCGTCACCACGACGGCCGCCGCGTTGCTTGCCGGCGTACCGCGCGCCATCGAGCGTGCCGCGGATGTGATAGAGGGACACAGAGGATATTCCCTGGCATCTGAAGTCAATTCCGGCGACCTCGGATTCAGATCGAGACAGCGACCAACTGAATTCTTCCCGGGGGCGCGAGGCGCAATCGGTTGATTTCGCCGGGCCGAGCGTATACAAAGGACTTGGTTGCCTTGTCACCCGCCGCCTTGCGAGGCTGCGTGATTCGCGACTGGCAGCGGTCACCGAATCGAGGCAAAAACAACATGGGTGCCGCTCACCCCGGCCAGGTCAGAATCACCGATTTCGCAGCGGTGCGAGTGGCCGCACTCGAGTATCGCGGTGGGAAATGGCTCGCCCACAGCGGAGAGCGCTTGCGGGATTTTCCGTCGTATCTGCAACGTGTGCATTTTTTCCCGGAAGTGCCGCCGCATGAGGCCGCTGTCGACGTGTTTTTGCCGCTCCGATGACGGATGCGTCGATGCCACCGGCCGCGGCCACGCGTTCAGCGCACCCACGTCGGATCTTCATGGTTGGGGCGACCGGCACCATCGGGCGCGCGACCGTGCGCGCGCTGCTGCGGCGCGGCCACGAAGTGGTTTGTTTCGTGCGCCCCCGCGCCGGCGTGGGGAGTGCGCTGGCGCCGGAGGATACGCGGAGGCTGCTCGCCGGCGCCACGGTTCGCTTCGGTGACGTGCGGGACCGCGTGTCGCTGGCGCGCGATGGCTTCCAAGGGGAGCGGTTCGACGTGCTGGTGTCCTGCATGGCCTCGCGCACCGGGGCGCCGAGGGATGCGTGGGCCATCGATCATGAGGCCCATGTTCATGCGCTCGAGGCGGCGCGGGAGGCGGGAGTTTTCCAGGTCGTGTTGCTGTCGGCGATCTGCGTGCAAAAGCCCTTGCTTGCGTTTCAGCACGCCAAGCTCGCATTCGAAGCATTACTCGCCGCTTCGGGTCTGACCTACTCGATCGTCCGACCCACGGCCTACTTCAAGTCGCTGTCGGGTCAGGTCGAGCGCATCAAGCGCGGCAAACCGTTCCTCGTGTTCGGGGACGGCACGTTGACGGCCTGCAAGCCCATCAGTGACGATGATCTCGCCGCCTACCTGGCCGGCTGCGTGGATGACGAGAGCCGCTGGAACCGCGTGCTCCCCATCGGCGGGCCCGGCGACGCGGTGACGCCGCGCCAACAGGGCGAGCATCTCTTCGCGCTGCTCGGGCGGCCGCCCCGCTTTCGACGAGTTCCGGTCGCGATGCTGGACGCGATCATCGGCATCCTCGGCATACTGGGACACATCGCGCCGCCGCTGGCGGACAAGGCCGAGCTTGCCCGCATCGGCCGTTACTACGCCACGGAATAGATGCTG
>Ga0302319_10024035_pt1 | contig 10856 bp, 8 predicted proteins | sample Bog_T0_2_FD_203319 | JGI IMG/M metagenome (GOLD analysis project Ga0302319, IMG submission 203319) | Peat permafrost microbial communities from Stordalen Mire near Abisko, Sweden - Bog_T0_2 | ecosystem: Environmental > Terrestrial > Soil > Wetlands > Peat | place: Sweden: Abisko, Stordalen Mire... | reverse complement strand
CTTGTTGCGGAAGCGCGGCGCCGTCGCGACCTCGCGCATCAGGACGTGGCTCGGCTCGTCCTGGTTGTCGGGCATCTGCACGCCAAGGCAGCCGCCCGGCGGCAGCGCCTCGGCGAGGCGGCGCATGACGCCGATATGGTCGGGGACCCAATGAAATGCCGCATTGGCGAAGACGAGGTCGGCCGCCGGGTCGCTCCATTCCGAGATGTCGCCCAGGCGAAATTCGATCTGCGGCAGGCGCTCGCGGGCTGCAACGAGCATGTCGGGCGAGGAATCGAGGCCGATGACCGCGGCTTCGGGGTAGCGCTCGGCGAGCAGGGCAGTCGAGTTGCCGGGTCCGCAGCCGAGATCGACGATTCTCTGTCGCGCGCCTGGGGGAACGCGCGCCAGCAGGTCCGTCGCAGGGCGCGTGCGTTCGCGCTCGAAGCGGCGATAGGCGTCGGCGCGCCAATCGGCTAGGGCTGTGGAGGCAGCAGGGGCGGTTTCGTGTGCGTGCATTTTTTCGTCATGCGACAAAATTGCAACGTTTCATCGTGCGCTTACGGGGAAATCGAGTGCACATAAAATCACCAGCCTTACCAGAATGTTAACCGCTAAGCGGGGCGCACGGCGGCGAACGTGTGGCGGAATTGTACCGGCAGTGTGGCGGCTCAACGGCGTCCCGCCGGCGTCCCGGCTCGCCAGTCCGTCGAGAACAGTCTTCGCTTATCAAACGTTTGCCTCCTTGCCCAGACGCGCCTGGCGTCAAACGCGCGCTGCTCTCTGGTGGGGCGTCGGTATGTCGCCGACAAACGGGTTGAACCCTGCGCGGCCTCATGCGATAGTCGCTCACCCAAGCATAAATCCAACGGGGGCCAAGGAATAAGCGGTCAATTTGAAGATCGCGAGAGTTCACCAAAGTATATACGCTGGGGGGCGTTAAATCGAATAGGTTGTCTATTTGCTCCAGAATGTTGGCGACATCGGGATGACCTTGATGTTCACCACCTTCTGCTTGCGTAACGGATGAGCTTCGAGACATAGATTGGGAATGACACACCACAGTGCGGGCTGTGGGAGGAGAGGCCATGTCGTTTCAACGGCCTGCGGGTTACGCAGGGGAACTGTCCGTCGCTGACGCTTATGCGCTGCTGAAAGACGATAAAAAGGCGGTGCTGGTCGATGTGCGCACCCAGGCCGAATGGGCCTGGGTGGGGATTCCCGACCTGAGCGGCATCGGCAAGAAGCCGATCTTCGTGGAGTGGGCGAGCTATCCCGGCATGAAGCCGGCCGCCGACTTCGCGCAGCGATTGATCGAGGAGTTGACCGCGCGCGGCGCGGATATGGAGACGCCGGCGCTGTTCATGTGCCGCTCCGGCGTCCGCTCTCTCGCCGCGGCGCGCGCCTTGGCGGCCGCCGGCTGGCGTCTTTGTTACAACATCAGCGAAGGTTTCGAAGGAGGCCTCGACGCCGCGACCCATCGGCGCGGCGCTCTCGGCGGCTGGCGAGCGAGGGGCATGCCGTGGACCCAGACCTAGGCGGTCCACGCGAGCCACCCCACCCGACCCCAATCGATCGACTTCCTGAAGAGAAATCAATGAACGAGAGCGCTGAACTGAGCGCGGCCTCGGCCGCCGCTCGCATCATTCCATTGACGCGTGACATCGAAGAAAGCTGGCGACGCTCCTGCCGGCGGCTGCGCGCCGAGCTCGGCGAAAATGTCTTCACCTCTTGGTTCGGGCGGCTGACGCTCGACTCGATCGACCAGGGCCGCGCCTATTTTTCCGTGCCGACGCGCTTCCTCAAGAGCTGGATCGAGGCCCATTACAGCGACCGCCTTCTCACCGCGCTCGAAGCCGAGATCGGCGGCATCGCGTCAATCAGCATCGCGATGCGCTCGTCGATGGGCGCGCCGACGCCGCCGACGCCGCCGACGCCGGCGAACCAACTAAAGGCGAACGAGCCGGCGCGCTCGGGCGCGGCGCGCGCCGCGCCTGCGTCGGCGTCGCGCGGCCGCGCCATGCGCGAGGAGGGCGTCGCTTACAGCGACTCGTTCGCGAGCTCGCCGCTCGATCGCCGTCTGACCTTCGCCTCGTTTCTGGTCGGGCGCTCGAATCAGCTCGCCTATTCGGCGGCGCAGCGCGTGATCGAGGATCGCTCGGGCCAGCCGGCGTTCAGCCCGCTCTACGTCCATTCTGCAGTCGGCCTCGGCAAGACCCATCTCCTCCAGGCGACCGCGCACGCCGCCGTGGCGCAGGGGCGCAGCGTCATCTATCTCACCGCCGAACGCTTCATGTACGGCTTCGTCGCCGCGCTGCAGTCGCACACGGCGATCGCCTTCAAGGAGGCGATGCGCTCGATTGATTTGCTCATCATCGACGACGTGCAGTTCCTGCAGGGCAAGGCGTTCCAGAACGAGTTCGGCCACGCGCTGAACGCACTGCTCGATTCCGGCCGTCAGGTCGTCGTCGCCGCCGACCGTCCGCCGGCCGATCTCGAGTCGCTCGACGAGCGCGTGCGTTCGCGCCTCGCCGGCGGGTTGTGCGTCGAGATGGCGGCGCTCGACGAGCCGCTGCGGTTGAAAATCCTCGAAGCCCGCATCACCGCGGCGCGCGCCCAGAATCCCCATTTCGCCGTTTCGCCGGCGGTGGTCGCCTACGTCGCCAAGTCGGTCGTCTCCAACGGCCGCGATCTCGAAGGCGCGGTCAATCGGTTGATCGCCCATTCGATCGTCGGCTCGCCGCTGACCGTCGAAGCGGCTGAGGCGGCGATCCGCGATCTCGTGCGTGCGCGCGAACCGCGCCGGGTCAAGATCGAGGACATCCAGAAGCTGGTCGCCAGCCACTACAGCGTCAGCCGCGCCGACATCCTGTCATCGCGCCGCACCGCGACCGTGGTGAAGCCGCGCCAAGTGGCGATGTATCTCTCCAAGGCGCTGACCCTTCGCTCGCTGCCGGAAATCGGCCGCCGCTTCGGCGGGCGCGATCACACCACGGTCTTGCATGCGGTGCGCAAGATCGAGGGCCTGAGCGCGAGCGATTCGGCGCTGCGTGAGGAGCTCGAGCTCTTGAAACGGATGCTGCAGGACTAGCCGCCGCGCCATGGCGCTGATCTTCAAGATCGTCGCTGCGGCGGAATGGCGCGCGGCGGAGGCGGCGGGCGCGTTCGTCGGCGCGGCGGTCGACCGCGAGGATGGCTATATTCATTTTTCGACCGCAGCGCAGGCGCCCGAGACGGCGGCGAAATGGTTCGCCGGCCGACGCGATCTCACGCTCGTCGCGGTCGAAGCGGACACCCTCGGCCAGGCTTTGCGCTGGGAGCCGTCGCGCGGCGGCGCGCTCTTTCCCCATCTCTACGCGACACTGCCACTCGCCGCGGTTGTCTGGACGCGGCCGTTGCCGCTGACCGCCGACGGCCGTCACGACTTCGGAGATTTCGCGTGCTGACGCGAGCGCTCGGCGCGCTGGCCATGCCGGCCCTGCTCAGCCTGCCGCCTGAGACCGCGCATCGCGCGACGGTCGCGGCGCTGAAATATGCGCCGTTCCTGCCGAAGACCGTCTCGCCGCCGTCGCTTGCGGTCAGCGTCTTCGACCTCGAATTCCCCAATCCGATCGGCTTGGCGGCGGGCTTCGACAAGAACGCCGAAGTCGCCGGCCCGCTGCTCGCGCTCGGCTTCGGCTTCGTCGAAGTCGGCACGCTGACGCCGCGGCCGCAGAGCGGCAATCCACAGCCGCGCCTGTTTCGCTCGCCTCGCGACGGCGCGCTGATCAATCGCATGGGCTTCAACAACGACGGCTACGAAGCGGCGCGGGCGCGGCTGGCGGCGCGCAAGGCGAGGGGGGTCGTCGGGGTCAACTTCGGCCCCAACCGCGACGCCGCCGACCGCGTCGCCGACTTCGCGCTCGGGGTGAAGACCTTCGCGCCCTACGCCAGCTATTTCGCCGTCAACGTCTCGTCGCCCAACACGCCCGGCCTGCGCGACCTGCAGCAGCGCGCGGCGCTCGACGAGTTGGTCGCGCGTGTCGTCGAGTCGCGTGAGCAGGCTTCTCCGCGCCGTCCGATCCTGGTCAAGATCGCGCCCGATCTCGACTTGCGCGGCCTCGACGACGTCGTCGAAGTCTGCGCAACCCGGGGCGTCGACGGGCTGATCGTCGCCAACACGACGATCGCGCGACCCGCTTCGCTCGAGGGTCGTGACCACGGCGAGGCGGGCGGCCTCTCCGGTCGGCCGCTGTTCGAGGCCTCGACCCGCATGCTCGCGCGCGCCTATCTGCGCGCCGGCGGCGCGCTGACGCTGATCGGCTGCGGCGGCGTCGACAGCCCTGAGACGGCGCTGGCCAAGATCGAGGCGGGCGCGACGTTGGTCCAGGTCTACACCGGCCTCGTCTACCGCGGCCCGGCGCTGATCGGCGAAATGCTCGACGGTCTCGCCGCCGCGGTCGCCGAGCGCGGCCCGCTCGGCTCGCTGATCGGAATGCGCGCGCGCGAGTGGGCGGCGAAAGCGATCTAGGCGCGTGGCCGGCGGCTGTCGAGCAGCCTCAGCACGATCCACACCGGGATCACCACCAGCGCGCCGGTCGCCAGCACCCGGCCGATCCCGCGGAAGTCGGTCAGGCCGTAGTCAATCAGGCGACGCACAAGATTGACGAAGCTGTCGATGATGTTGCCCGGATCGAAGCCGAAGGTGACGAGCACGATGCCGACGATGAACGAGACGACGATCAGCCGCAGCGCCACCATCGCCGCCGAGCCGCCGAGAAATGCCGAGAGGTTGTTCATGCCGTCGCTTCCTGACCGTTCCGCTTCGATATCGGCGCTTCGACCCCCTCGCCCCGCGCCTTGCGCGGGGAGAGGGTTGGGGTGAGGCTGGGTGGCTAGCCGCTCCGTTCGCGGCTCGTGGCCCAGCCCCTCATCCTAGCCTTCTCCCCGCGAGCGGGGAGAAGGGATTGGGTCGGCGCTCCGAATTTGTCGGGAGACGCTCTAATCCGCGCGGCGCGGAGATTCCACTGGCTTAAGGGACGGGCCCGGCGCTTCGCTGAACGGAGCGCAGCGCCGGGCTTGGGCTTACGCGCCCTTGGGGAAGTTCACCACCGTCGCCGGCTTGGCCGGGTTTGGCTCCCTGGTCGCACCGGGCGCCGGCTTGCCGTTGAAGGTCAGCGCGCCGTGGGCGACGCCGATCTTCACCGTCTCGCCATCCTCGATCTCGCCGGCGAGCAGCATCTGCGCCAGCGGGTCCTGCACCGTCTTCTGGATCGCGCGCTTGAGCGGGCGCGCGCCGTAGGCGGGGTCGTAGCCCTTTTCGGCGAGCCAATGACGCGCCTTCGCATCGAGTTCGACGCCGATCTTGCGATCCTCGAGCAGCTTGGCGAGCCGCCGGAACTGGATGTCGACGATCGCCCCCATGTCCTCGCGCCGGAGGCGATGGAAGAGGATGATCTCGTCGACGCGGTTCAAGAACTCGGGGCGGAAATGCCCGCGCACCGCCGCCATCACTTCGCGCTCGACCGACCTCGCGTCTTCGTTCTCGCCGAGATTGGCGAGATAGTCGGAGCCGAGATTGGAGGTCATGACGATCAGCACGTTGCGGAAGTCGACCGTGCGGCCCTGGCCGTCGGTCAGCCGTCCGTCGTCGAGCACCTGCAACAGGACGTTGAACACGTCCGGATGCGCTTTCTCGATCTCGTCGAACAGCACGACCTGATAGGGACGCCGGCGGACGGCCTCGGTCAGCGCGCCGCCCTCCTCGTAGCCGACATAGCCGGGCGGGGCGCCGATCAGCCGCGAGACCGAGTGCTTCTCCATGTATTCGGACATGTCGATGCGCACCATCGCCGTCTCGTCGTCGAACAGGAAGGCGGCGAGCGCCTTGGTCAGCTCGGTCTTGCCGACGCCGGTCGGCCCGAGGAACATGAACGAGCCGATCGGCCGGTTCGGATCCTGCAGGCCGGCGCGCGCGCGCCTGACCGCCGTCGACACCGCCGTCACCGCCTCGTTCTGGCCGACGACGCGCCTGGCGATCTCGATCTCCATCTTGAGCAGCTTGTCGCGCTCGCCTTCGAGCATCTTGTCGACCGGCACGCCGGTCCAGCGCGATACGACCTGCGCGACATGGTCGGGCGTCACGGCCTCCTCGACCAGCGCTGCGGCGCCCTGGCCCTCGGTGGCGGCGAGCTTCTTTTCCAGCTCCGGGATCGCGCTATAGGCGAGCCGTCCCGCCTCGGCGTAGTCGCCCTTGCGCTGCGCCTGGGCGAGCGCGTTGCGCGCGCTCTCCAGTTCTTCCTTCAGCCTCTGCGCCGCGCCGAGCTTGTCCTTCTCCGCCCGCCAGCGCGTCGTCAGCGCCGCCGACTTCTCCTCGAGCTCCGACAGCTCGGCGTTGAGCTTGGCGAGCCGGTCGCGCGAGGCGGCGTCGGTCTCCTTCTTCAGCGCCTCCTGCTCGATCTTGAGCTGGATGATGCGGCGGTCGAACTCGTCGAGCTCTTCCGGCTTGGAATCGACCTGCATGCGCTGGCGCGACGCCGCCTCGTCGATCAGGTCGATCGCCTTGTCGGGCAGGAAGCGGTCGGCGATGTAGCGGTTCGACAGCGTCGCCGCGGCGACGATCGCCGCGTCGGTGATGTGGACGCCGTGGTGGACTTCGTATTTCTCCTTGAGGCCGCGCAGGATCGAGATCGTGTCCTCGACGGACGGCTGCGAGACGAACACCGGCTGGAAACGTCGCGCCAGGGCGGCGTCCTTCTCGACGTGCTTGCGGAATTCGTCGAGCGTGGTCGCGCCGATGCAGTGCAGCTCGCCGCGCGCCAGCGCCGGCTTGAGCAGATTTGACGCGTCCATCGCGCCGTCGGCCTTGCCGGCGCCGACCAGCGTATGCATCTCGTCGATGAACAGAATGATGCCGCCTTCGGCCGCGGTCACTTCGTTGAGCACAGCCTTCAGCCGCTCCTCGAACTCGCCGCGGTATTTCGCGCCGGCGATCAGCGCGCCCATATCGAGCGACAGGAGCTGCTTGTCCTTGAGCGATTCCGGCACGTCGCCGTTGACGATGCGCAGCGCCAGGCCTTCGACGATCGCCGTCTTGCCGACGCCCGGTTCGCCGATCAGCACCGGATTATTCTTGGTGCGCCGCGACAGCACCTGCATGGTGCGGCGGATCTCCTCGTCGCGGCCGATCACCGGATCGAGCTTGCCGGCGCGGGCCGCCTCGGTGAGGTTGCGGGTGTACTTCTTCAGCGCGTCATAGGCGTTCTCGGCGCTCGTCGAATCGGCGGTGCGGCCCTTGCGCAGGCTCTCGATCGCCGCGTTGAGCGTCTGCGGCGTCACGCCGGCGTTGGCGAGGATGCGCCCGGCCTCGCTGGTCTTTTCCATCGCGACGGCGAGCAGCAGCCGCTCGACAGTGACGAACGAGTCGCCCGCCTTTTCGGCGATGCGCTCGGCGGTGTCGAACAGGCGCGCGGTCGCCGGCGCGAGATAGAGCTGGCCTGCGCCCGCGCCCTCGACTTTCGGCAATTTGGCAAGGGTGAGTTCGACCGCCGCCAGCGCCTCGCGCGATCGGCCGCCGGCGCGGTCGATCAGGCCGGCCGCCAGGCCTTCCTCGTCGTCCAGCAGGACTTTCAGCACATGTTCGGGGGTGAACTGCTGGTGGTTCTCCCTCAGCGCCAGCGATTGCGCGCTCTGAACGAAGCCGCGCGCCCGCTCGGTGTATTTCTCCAAATTCATCGCATTCTCCCTTCGGCCCCGCCGGCGCCCCGTAGCGACGTCCGGCGGTCCAAAACGCGTTGGCCGCCTGTGACAGCCTTGCTGCAAATGTAGGAAGGGCGCCCAAGGAGCGGAAGGCCGGGACGGCGGGACAGCACAAAAAACAGGGCGACGGTGGGTTTTCGAGCGGCGGCCTTGTCTACGCACCCGTCGGCAGCGCTCTTTGGCGGCGCTATTGTCGCAGGGCGAGGCGGCTGCACGCGCCGGACGCCACCGGCGGTCGCGTCTACATGCCCCGCTCGGCCAGCAGCGCGGCGACATGGGCGCGCAGCTCGGGGACGCCTTCGCCGGTGTGGGCCGAGGTGAAGAACACGTTCGGGTAGGCGGCGGGCCGTTTGCGCAAGGCTTCGAGCGTCGCGGCGACCAGCGCCGGCTGGTCGGCCGCCTTCACCTCGTCGCGCTTGGTCAGGACAATGGCGTAGGAGACCGCGGCCTTGTCGAGCGCGGTCATCGTCGTTTCGTCGCTGTCCTTGAGTCCGCGGCGACCGTCGACCAGCACGAAGGCGCGCATCAGCGACGGGCGGCCGCGCAGATAGTCGCGCACCAGGCCGACCCACGAAGCGGATTTGGCCTTGCCGACCGCGGCGTAGCCGTAGCCGGGCATGTCGACCAGGTTCAGCCGATCGCCGAGGGCGAAGAAGATCAGCTCCTGGGTGCGGCCGGGCGTGTGCGACGTCCGCGCCAGCGTCAAGCGGCCGGTCAGCGCGTTGATCAGCGACGACTTGCCGACATTGGAGCGGCCGGCGAAGGCGATTTCCGGCGCGCCAATTGGCGGCAGGCCGTCGGCCTTGGCGGCGGCGAAAAAGAAATCGCAGGGACCGGCGAACAGCTTGCGTCCCGCCTCGAGCGTTTCCGGCGCGAAGTCGGCGTCGAGGCCGGCGGTCACGTCGGCTGCGCGCGGCGCAACAGCCGCTTGAGATTGTCGAACAGCTCGACCTTCACCCCGGCGCGCGACATGATGTAGCCCTGCTGAAACACAGTCAGCGTGTTGTTCCAGGTCCAGTAGATCACCAGGCCGGCAGGGAACGCGCCGAGCATGAAGGTGAAGATGACCGGCATCCAGGCGAACATGGTCTTCTGCACCGGGTCGGCCGGCTCGGGGTTCATCTTCATCTGCAGGAACATGGAGAAGCCCATGATCAGCGGCCAGACGCCGAGATGGAGGAAGTGACCGAACATCGGCAGCGCCGTCGGGTCCCAGGGGACGAGCCCGAACAAGGTGAAGAGATTGGTCGGGTCGGGGGCGGAAAGGTCCTTGATCCAGCCGAAGAACGGCGCCTGCCGCATCTCGATGGTGATGAAGATCACCTTGTAGAGCGCGAAGAACACCGGGATCTGGAACACCATCGGCAGGCAACCGGCGACCGGGTTGACGCCCTCCTTGCGGAACAGCTCCATCTGCGCCTGCTGCTGCTTGGCGCGGTCGTCGGGATAGAGGTCCTTCAGCGCGGCGATCTGCGGCTGGATCTTCTTCATCTTCGCCATCGAGCGGTAGCTCTGGTTGGCGAGCGGGAAGAACGCGAGCTTGATCAGGAACGTGACGATGAGGATGGCGATGCCGAAATTGCCGACGAAGGGGAGGTGGTAGACGAAGTCGATCAGGCGGAACAGCGGCTTGGTGATGAAATAGAACCAGCCCCAATCGATCATCAGATCGAATTTCTTGATTCCGAGATCTTTCGCGTAGGCGTCGATGGTTGCGACTTCCTTCGCGCCGGCGAACACCCGCGCCGTCGCGCTCGCCGTCGCGCCGGGCGCGACCGCGATCGCCGGACCGATGTAGTCGGTCTGGTAATCCACCGGCTGCGTCGTTCCGCTCGCCGAGAAGCGCGCGTCGATCGCCTCGGTCTGCTCGGGAATGATCGCCGTGCCCCAGTACTTGTCGGTGAAGCCGAGCCAGCCGCCGTCGCCCTTGAGCTCGCGGATGTGGTTGGGCTCCTTGTCGATGTTGGGGTAGGTGATCTCTTGCACCGAGGAATCGCCGATGACGCCGACAAATCCTTCGTGCAGCACCGCATAGCCGGCGACTTCGGGCTTGCCGTGACGCAGGATCAGCGCGTAGGAGCGCAGCGAGACGGGCGCGGCGCCGTCGTTCTCGACCGAGTCGTGAACGGTGAACATGTATTTGTCGTCGACGGCGATGACGCGCGTGAACTTGAGTCCGGCGCCATTGTCCCAGGTCAGCGTCACCGGCTTCGCCGCGGTCAGCTTTGTCGCATCGGCAGTCCAGACTGTCTCGCGCTTCGGCGTCTTCACGCCGGGCGCGTCGGTGACGAAGCCGGTCTCGGCCCAATAGGGCGCCGGCGCGCCGACCGGCGAGAACAAAGTGATGTTGGGGCTGTGAGGGTCGATCGTCTCGCGGTAGGCCTTCAGCACCACGTCGTCGATCATGCCGCCGGTCAAGTCGATCGAGCCGCCGAGGCTCGGCGTGTCGATCTCGACCCGCGAGCTCGCGGCGATCGCTTCTTCGCGCGTCTTCGGCGCGGCCTGCACCGGCGCGCCGGTCGGCGCGAGCGGGTTCTCGCTGGCGGCAGACTGCGGGGCGGCCCCGGGCGTGGCCGTCGCCTGCGTCTGGGTCTGCGGGTGCTGCTGGGCGAGGCGATCTTTCTGCAACTGCGGCGCCGCGAAGAAATATTGCCAACCGATCAGCACCAGCACCGACAGCGCGATCGCCAGGATGAGGTTGCGGTTGTCCTCGGAATTCATGCTCGCGGGTCTCTATCGGTTGCGGCCGGCTTGGCGCGGCCCAATTGCGCAAAAGCGCGCTCGAGCTCCGTGACCAGCGCCACGAACCGGCGTGTCAACGCTGGGCGGCGCGCCACCAGCACGTAGTCGCAGTCGGGGGCGGGCGCAATTGCGTTCGCCGCGGCGAGCGCCGCTTTCAGGCGCCGGCGGATACGGTTGCGCTCGACGGCGCCGCCGATCTTGCGGGTGACGGTGAATCCGACGCGCGGGCCCGCGGCGCCGACTTCGGTCTCGCCACGCGCGCGCGCCTGCAGGGCGAAACACTCAGTCTGCGCGCGACGGCCGCGCTGGGCGCGCTGGAAATCGGCCCGCCGTCTGAGCCGCGTCCAAGCCGGGGCCATCGCGTCCGTTCGCGCTGCGTCCTTGGCCAACGCGTCAGG
>Ga0302319_10024033_pt1 | contig 10857 bp, 2 predicted proteins | sample Bog_T0_2_FD_203319 | JGI IMG/M metagenome (GOLD analysis project Ga0302319, IMG submission 203319) | Peat permafrost microbial communities from Stordalen Mire near Abisko, Sweden - Bog_T0_2 | ecosystem: Environmental > Terrestrial > Soil > Wetlands > Peat | place: Sweden: Abisko, Stordalen Mire... | reverse complement strand
TCCGCCTTCGCTAAAGCTGCGACGCGACCAGCCGAGAGACAGAGACAACGAGGGCGAACCGGACGTGAAATGGGTTATACGAAAGGGTTATACGAAAGGGACAAATGCCCGGGACTTTGAACAAAAAGCGCGAAGGGAACAAAGGTCGGTAACCACTGAATACCTGACACGGAATACCTGTAAGACTCTGTCTGACCGGTTACGCAAGGCTTCGGTCGACAAATTAAATTCTTCCCGGGTTCACGGATTCGCCAGAAGGAAAAAAATCCCCCGGGATGGAGTGGTGGTGAGGTTGTCCGGGCCGTTTGGCGGTGGTTATGGAATCACCGCTCATGACCCAGTTTGCCGCGGCTGCGACATTGTCATTTTGCTGAAAGGCGCGGCTGCCCGTGGCCAGCCGCGAGGAAACGACAACGTCGTTGCTTGCCGGCACCGCCCGGACACACACATTATTCTGGTCCCAGACTTTCATCCCCCGATTTTCCGCAGATCGGCGATAAAAGCATCCACGTCTTCCGCGCTCGTATCCCAACTGCACATCAGGCGCGATTCACCCGGCGTAATGACCCCGGTATAGAAATGCCAGCCGCAGGCATGCAATTCCTTTTCCGCCTTTGCCGGAATCCTGGCGAAGACCGCATTTGACTGCACCGGGTATAAGATTACCACGCCGGGGATGGCTCGTAAGCCGGTTTCCAATCGCGTAGCCATCTCATTCGCATGCCGGGCGTGCCGCAACCACGCACCATCTTTCAGCATTCCCAGCCATGGGGCCGAAAGGAAGCGCATTTTCGAGGCGAGTTGACCGCCTTGTTTGCAGCGGTAATCAAAATCCTTCGCCAATTCGCGGTCAAAAAACACCACTGCTTCCCCCAACGCGATGCCATTCTTGGATCCGCCGAAACACAGCACATCAATGCCGGCGCGCCAGGTGATGTCCGCCGGGGACACGTTGAGCGACGCCACCGCGTTCGCGAACCGCGCGCCATCCATCTGCACGCGGAGGCCGAATTTTTTGGCTTTTTCCACCAGCGTCCCGATTTCTGCCGGTGAATATACTGTGCCCGTTTCCGTCGCCTGAGTGAGACTCAAGGCGCGCGGTTTCGGATAATGGATGTCCGTTCGCTTATGGACAGCATTCGCGATTACCGTGGGGTCAATTTTGCCATCCACGCCTCCCAACAGCAAAATTTTGCTGCCGTTGGAGAAGAATTCCGGCGCCCCGCACTCGGAAGTTTCAAGATGCGCAAGTTCGTGGCAAAGAATGCCATGGTATGACTGGCAGAGCGATGCCAGCGAAAGGGAATTGGCCGAAGTCCCGTTGAAAACGAAAAAAACCTCGCAATCTTTCTCGAAGATTTCGCGGAGCCGGTCAGCCGCGCGCTCCGTCCAGAGGTCGTTGCCGTAACTCACCTCGTGACCCGCGTTCGCTTCAGCCATGGCGGCCCAAGCTTCCGGGCAGATGCCGGAATAGTTGTCACTCGCAAAATGTCGATTTCGTATCATAGCAAAACATGATGCGCGTTCCTGGATAGCGTTTTCAATTATCGACTGACATTTCCCATTTAATTTCCGACCCGCGACCGGCGTGAGACTTTTGATCAATTTATAATGATTGTCTGCCTCCTCGGTAGATTTGCACTCTTTTTTCCAAGTCCATCGTGGCGTTTTCTGGAGCGCGGGGGGTGTTTCGACGCCATTTTTGAATCCAGCCCCCATTTTTCTTCAGACAGCTCTCAGCCGGAACGATTCAGTTGGATTGAATGCTCGCCCTCACCCTAAACCCCTGGGCGAGGGAACGCCAGATATACGCGTGTGGCAAGCCACTTAACGGTGAACTCCGTTCCACGCGATAAACGATTCTCCTTCTCCCGGGGGAGAAGGCCGGGATGAGGGCGGGCGTGATTCTCAACTGCATTGTCCCGGCTCAGGGGGTCATGGTCCGGAAGAAGAGTTGCGGCACACCCGGCGCGGGTACGGCGGTTTGGATCTGGGAACCGTTTCCGAGCAAATTGGTATAATTGATCCAGTTGGCGGGGATGAGGTTGGTGGTTCCTTGCAGGGTGTAGGTTTGGTTGGAGAACGACTGAAAACTGATGTCCACGGCCGGGCCGGACGATTGAATCGAAAGCCAGGTTGACTGGCACTTGCCCGCGTTGCCGGCGGCATAAATCGAGGCGATTTCATTTGAACCCAACGCGCGGTTGTAAATTGAGACTTCATCAATATTGCCGGAGAATGAATCATTATTATTGGCATTGATGTTGTCGCCACGCACCCCAATGCCCGCCGGTGAGGTGAATTGAAAAGTGGAATTGTAGGTGACGGATGGATAGGCCACGCCATCAATATAAAAAGTCACCAGCGTACCGGCTTTCGTCACGGCCACATGATGCCAGTTGGTATCGGTCACCCGGGCGCCATAGGAATCGTCATTCACGTCGTCCACATCGATTTTCGTCAAGGAGATTGCGCCGTCGGCGTGCATGCCCATGCCATAGCCCTGGCTTCCAAAGTAAAAAATCGCCGCCGCACCGCCATTCGCCGTCGGGTCATCGGAAACCACCGAAGTCCCGTTCCTTTGAACCCAGGCTTCGATCGTAAAATTCTGCAATTGCAAGGCGGCGGGATTGCCCAGATAAACACCGGCATGATCGGAACTGAAATCGAACGCCTCACCGACTTCGCCCTGAATGTAGTTCGCTCCGTTTGTCAGACTGCCATTGTGTCCGCCAACCACATCGATGGCATTGCCATCGGCCGGCCACCAGGCCACCAACCCAGACGGCGGCGGGTCACATGCGGGCAACCCGCTGACATTGACCGACAGGGAGCCGGAATTGTCGTCGTAGGCGTCGGGCGAGTCCGGGTAGGCATCACCATCCACAAAACCCAGATACAACTGGGTTGCTCCCGGCGGCACGAAGATCGTTTGCGGAGCATCGTTGGTGGTGATCACGCCGGCGCCGATGAAGAAAAGTTGATTAAGCTGCGGAGACAGGGTGGCAAAGTTGGTTCCGATGACGGAGAAATCCAAGCTGGGCGGAGCGGGATTGGCCGGCTCGGTTGCACCGGTGAACACCGCGATCAAACCGCGCGCCGGAGAATTCGTGATGCCGGAAATGCCGTTATAGCTTGGCGCGGCATAAAGGAGCCCATTCCCGTCCGGCCCGAACGAGCCGCAGTATGGGCAGAAGGATATGGTACCGGCGGCCTGGAATTGCAATGCCGGTGAATTGCTCAAGGCGGTTAATGGAATCATCACGGGCGGAATCCCGCCGCCATTGGGACCGACATCCGGCGTATTATTCGGCGAGTTGTGTCCCGCACCAAAAACGTTGCATTCCGCGCTGACGGCCACGCCCACGCCGGCTTCGACGCGGGCACATGCCAGGATAGTCAGGAGGAATATTAGCAGGGGTTTCATAAACAGGGATTGAAGATTGTCCTCGCTGTGGTTGCGAAAGGAATAGTCAGAGTTGGTTTTCTTGGCCTTGGGTTTACTTTACGATATCGACCACTTATGGCAAGAAGATTTTAGGCTAATTGGTGGTCGAAAGATGATGCAACCCGGTTCGGGGCTGGGAAACTTAACGGATGTTGACCCGGGGTATGCTGGCTTACACGCCGCCAACCCCGGGCTGAGGGATCACAATCCCGTTGGGATTGCCGCAACCGCCGTTTAAGGCAGGAGGAGCAGTTCGTAGAAGCGCATCAGGAGCGCGGCGTTCGTGTCGGTGAAGCTGTAGTTGGTGGAGCTGGAGGTGATGATATTGGTGAACGGCGTCCAGGCCACGGGCGGGATCAGATTACTCGTCCACTGCACCTTGAAGATTTCGTTGCTCGAGGCAATCCATTGGAGCGTGGTGCCGCCGGCGGACGGGATGACGCCGCTGATGACCGGCGGCGTCTGGCCGGGATTCAGCGCCGAGGGCAACAGGATCAATTGATAATAATGCGGGATGCTGAACGGCCCGGACTGGCTGCCGTTGTCCAGGAAATTGAACTGGGTATGGCTGGCACTCGTAAAGGCCGCCGGATTGAAGCTGATGATGTTGGTGAACACGGTCCAGGGCCCGCCGATCAGGTTCGTCCGCCACTCGACCTGGAACAGCTCGGAAGCGGGCGCATACCAGGTGAGGAGGAGGCCGTTGGCAGAAAATTGTTCGCTGCCGACGGCCGGCTGGGTCGTGACAATGACCTGGAAGGTATTGGTGGCACTGGCCGCCGGCGAACCGTTATCGGTGGCGACCGTGGTAAAGGTGTTGGTGGTGGCGGTGCCGACCGCCGGCGTGCTCCAGGTGATGACGCCGCTGGCGCTGATGGCGGCCCCGGCGGGTGCGGCCAGCAGGCTGTAAGTCACCACGGCGGACGGATTCGAATCGATGGCGGTATTGGTGACGGAGAAGGTCGTTTGGGGCCCGACCACGAGTTCAGGCTGCGACGGCAGGGAAAGGGAGTTGGTCTGAATCTGTTCGCCGAGCAGGATCAGGCGGTAGTAATGAGGGGTAGAGAATCCACCGTCCTGCGAGCCATCGTCAAAGAAGGTGAACGTGGCGTTCGTCGCGTTGGCCGGGTAATTGGTATTGTAGCTGACAATATTGGTGAAGGATATCCAGTTGGCCGGAACGATGCTGCCGCTCCATTGCACGGTGAACAGGTCGTTGCTGGGCGCGTACCAGGTCAGCAGCAGCCCGTTGGTGCCGTTGACGCTGCTCCGCGTAATTCCCGCAAAATTGACCGCGTTTGTGACATTGGGCGTATTGGTGGCGCCCAGCACAATGATGCTGAATGTATTAGTGACCGCGAAATCGCCATTGGAAACGCTGATCGCCACCGCGTTCGTGGACGGGCCGGCGGCGGTGGGGCCTTGCGACACGGTGGGCGTCCAGTTAATGACGCCGCCGCTCGTGACCGTCAGGTTCGTCGGACCGCTGGCGAGACTGAACGTGAGGGGCAAGGCCGGCGTGTTGGGATCGGTCGCCACACAATCATAGGAGAACGGGAAGGTTTCGACGGTGCTAAAGACCTGCGTATTCGTCGGTGAAACGAAAACCGGCGGGAACACGCTGAACAATTCCGTGGCGTTGACCGTATAGGAAACGTTCGAGCCGGCAACATTGACCACCGCCAGATACCAGAGGCCGTTGGTGACGCTGATGGGAGTGGAGTTGGAGCTGATCAGGATGTTTTCACTGGTCAGATAGGAATTGGTGCTGATGAACTCCGAGCTGGAGAGCGTCGGCAGCGGCAGGCCGTAGTTGGCCACGAGATCCACCGGTCCAGTGGCGTTGGTCACCGTGAACAGGACGGCGACCGGATTCATGCCCGCCAGGTTGGTGGTGACGTCGAACACATAGTAATCCGATCCGCCGGAATTGGTGTTGGCATGGGACGCCCCGGAAATGGCGGGCTGTGACAGCGTGAAGATTTGCGGCGGCACGTTGGAGTCCAGCGCCACGGGCGCGGCGCTGACCACGACACTGACAGTGACGGGCCCGAAATAGGCCACGGTGTCATGGTTGGTCACGTAGACATCAAAGCTGGCATAGCCCGTGAAGACCGGCGTCGTGTTCGTCGGAACAAAGATGGCGATGCTGTTACTAAAGGGACCGGTGTTGGTGACGGAACCCAGGACATTGGTCAGGTAAACGGAGCCATACACGGCATTGGTGGCCAGGAAGCTCAAGTTCCCGCTGCCGCCGAAAAGCCGCTGGAGATCCACGCCCACCGGGGTGTTGGTGGGGGTGACGGCGTGAGGCCCGGCCAGCCAGTTGTCGTACTCCTCCAGGGCGGTGTACCCGAGGGTGTTGGTGGAGGGATTATTATTGCTGGGCGCATACGGCGGCTGGCCAAAGGTGATCTCCCAGAAATCCGGAATGCCGTCCTGATCGGTGTCCAGGTAGACCGGCAATGAATTTGGCGTCGGCGACGTTCCGGCGGCACTGACCAGGGTGCCGGTTTGGGTGCGGACCCCGGAGACGATGCCGCGATCCACGGTGTCGCGCTGGGCGGCGAGCTCGGTCATGTCCGCCCCGGCGAAATCGAGCACCCGTTCGTAGGCCTGATAAGCCTCGTCCGTCGGCACCGGCACGAGCGGGAACGGATGGGCAAATTCCGTGAACTGGTTGGTGAACATCTTCCAGCCCGTATTCGCGCCATCGAGGATGCCATTGGTGTTGCTGTCGATGAAGTTGTTGGTCTGGCAAATCCAGGTGTTGGTGCTGCCGCCATTAAAGGCGATGGTGTTCATCGCCGCATTGGTGCTCGCGATCAGGTAATTGCAGGTGTAGTTAAGATAATTGGTGAACGCGCCCGGGCTGGATACGCTGCCGTTCGGCGAGAAACCGGCGTTGGTGCCCCAGTCGTAAACCACGTTGTTCACGAAATCCAGGCGGATATCGTCCCCCAGCAGCGGACTGCCGTTGTTGTTGTCTGCATAGAGGTTGTGGTCAAAGCTGAACGACCCATTGCCGCCGAGGAACAAGGAGGCCACGTTCAACGGGTTCGTGGCCGCGAAGGGGTTGGTGGCGAGCAGGCTCTGCGCCAGCATCGACCACTGGACCGTCACGTTGGCGGAGTAAAGCAGCGACACCAGGTTGTTGGAGGACCATTCCGCCGAGACGTGATCCGCGACCACGTTGGAGACGGCCAGGAATTGCAGGGAATCAAACGCGCCCTCGCTGCGGAAACGCAGGTCGCGAATGATGATGTCGTGGGCATTGGTGACGGTGGTCAGGTTGCCCAGGAGCGTGATGCCGTCGCCCGGGGCGGTCTGGCCGGCGATGGTCAGGTAGGAGTTCGTGATCACCAGCGGCGAGAGCAGGTTGATCGTGCCGGAGAGATCGAAGACGATGGTGCGGTTGGTGCTGCTGACGGCATCGCGCAGGGTGCCGGGCGTGCCATCATCCGCGGTGCTGTAAACGTGGTAGACGGTGCTCAGGGTGCCGACGTGACCGGCGCCCGCCGCGCCGCCACCCGCCCCGACAGCGCCGGGGAATCCGGGGAAATAGCCATTCGTCAAGAACTCGGCCGCGATGGTGTAATTGATGTTGGTGATCTCGTGGCTGGGCACGCCGACGTAATAGGTCAGGTCAATGTTTGTGAACCCGGCATTGGTGAAGATCAGGATGGATTCCGGGGTCAGCCCGCGATGCTGGCTGGTCTGGAAGAAGGGCGGGGCCAGCGGCAGGCCGTTGGTCTGGACCGTCAGGTCGCCGTTGCCGGTCAGGTTATACAGCTCGAACAACACCCCGTAGTTTGTGACGCCGGGGATGGTGGACGCGGCCACGGTGAACCTATAGAAATTCGTCAGGTCGGCGCCGGGCCCGGCGTTGAAGTTGAACGGCACACCGCTGGCCAGGTTGATGATGTTGACCGCGTTGGTGACCACGCCATTGGTCACGTCCAGTTCCTGAGCGAGCACCGAGTACTTGACCGGGCCGCTGTCGCGCTTGATCACACCCAGATACCAGGTGCCGGGGCTGAGCGGCACAGGCGTGGAGTTGGTCAGCACGTAAATGTTTTGATCCAGGTTGCTGACGTTGAAACTGCCGTAGGCGGAATTGGTGAGGGTGGGGAGCGGGACACCCTGACTGATCACCAGGTCGGCATTACCGCTCAGTTTCAGGAGCTGGAACGTCGCCGCGTAGGCATTGGGGCCGACGGTATACTGGTAATAATTCACCGTGTCGTTGGTGCCGAACGCCGCGCTGTACGGCGCGCCGTTGGTCAGCGTCGGGATGTCATAATCCACCTGGAGCACAATCTGGGCAGGCGTGCTGTTGGTATTTTGGACCCCAAGATAATAGGTTGATCCGGCCTGGAGCAGCGGGTACGGCGCGTCATTGGTATTGACGGTGATCGCGGGGCTGACGCCGCCGGTGGAAGAGGTCAGCAAGGTCTGGTCCCCCGGACCTGTGCCGGTCGGGGTGTTGGTCGGGTTAAAGAACAGGTTCACCGGCCGGCTGGAACTGACCAGAACATTGGTGGCGAAGTGAGCCCAGGACGGGACGTTGACTTCATAGAACACGGTCTGGCCTGCAGGGATGGTGCCGGGCGTGGGCGACTCAGCCGCGAGCGAGGCGGCGAACGTGGCGTTGGACTGGAGCACAAAGGAAAGCTGCCAGCTCAGAATTTGCGACAGGTTGGTCAGGGCAATGCCGTTGAGGTTATCCCAGACCTGCAAAGTCCAGTCGCCGTAGGCGGAATCGCCGGTGAGGGCGGAGAGATCCTGCTCGGGCAGATAATACAAGTTTGTGACGGGCGCCTGCGAGACCTGGAAATCGTCGAGCAGAATGCCCGGCTCCAGGCCGGAGATGGTCAACGGCATGGAATTGGAGGTGGCCGTAAAGGTGTAGCTGTTCAGCTCCCAGCGATTGTTGACGCCCAGCAGCACGTTGGTGGCGCCGCCAAACGAGACGAGTGCCTCGGCCAAACCGGCGGCGGGGGTAATCGAGGGATCAAACTTGCCCACCGTCCGGTTGGTGGAGAAGGCTGAGGCCTGGTAAATGGACAGGATTTCCGCCGGCGACAGCGCCCGGCGATAAACGCTCATTTCATCCATCAAGCCGCTGAAATAGTTATTGGTGGCGGGTGAAAGGTCATGGCCGAGGAGGACATCGCCATCGGCCTTGGGCACGAACGCCGTGCCGAAGTTGGTGGTGGCGACGTTGGTCCCGTTGAGATAAAGCCGGGCGATGCCGCTGTTCGTGTCGTAGGTCAGCGCGACGTGCTGGAAGACATTGCTGCTGAGCAGGCCGGGCGGCGAGTAAATCTCGTGCGCCACAAAATTGGTGTCCACGATATTCGCGTAGAGTGAGCCATAAGTCGTGGCGAACGGCGCGTTGGTGGAATCGGGCGTATTGGTGGCGGAGATCCAGAACTGCACGCCGTTGGTCTGGATCATCGGGACCTCGGCCACGCCGTAATAAATATTGGTGGCGCCGGAGCAATCCACGCCCTGATCATTGGCCAACAGCCAGAGACCGGGTTGCGCATTGGTGGCCCCCAGGATGCCGGCGTAGAAATTACCCGGGCCGCAACTGATATTGGGCTGACCGGTGAGCCAGTTGGCGTAGGTAATATTGGTCTGGCCGCTGGACCAGGCGTAATTGGTCGTGGCCCCGTCATAGTTCAGGCCAATCCAAAGGTTGTGGTTGTGGGTGGCGGAGCTGGCAAAGTTATCGTACACCCAGTTTTGCAAATTGGCGGTGCTGATCGTGGCGAGATGACCGCCGAGGTCCTCCGCCCATTGTTCGGAGGTCACCCAGTCGGTGGCGCCGAGCAGGTAATAATAATTGCCGGTGGCATTGTCGAGATAGGGGCCAGCCTTGATCACCAGATTGGTGACGGCGGAGTTGGTGGGCACGGCGGCGAGCCATTCCACCAGCGGTTGCGGCCGCGCGAGGTTGGTGGGATTGATCCAGCCTTCCACGGTAAAGCCGCCGGCCGTGCCGACATTGAGCGACGCGCTGGGCGGCACCTGGACGTAAGCGTTGGTGTCGGCGAACATGAACTCGTTGCCGCCGTTCTCAAATTGGAACGCCTGGTCGACCTCACCGGCCGGGAAGTTGAAGATACCCAGCAGGGTGCCGTTGTTGCCGTTGTTTTCGGGATCGGAACTGTCGCTGGCGTTGCCCTCGCCGCGCCACCAGCTCGCGACGCCCGGACCGCGATACCAGAAGGTCACGTTGTAAATATTACCGGGAACCGTGGGGATGGAGCGCGTGATCGTGCCCTGGGCGAGAGCCAGCAGATTGGAACCGGAATTGTCACTCACCGCATCCGCCGGATCGGTCACAACACTGACGAAATTATTGGTGAGCACCTGGTTGACCGTCACCGTCTGGAGCACGCCGTTGGTGGGGTTGAGCACGGTCACGGTGGTGGTGATATTAGTCGGCACCGACCAACCGCCGTTGGCGTCAGGAATGGTGACGGGGCCAGGGTAGAGGCCGTTGGTGGCGGCGTCGAAGTCGCTCAGGGTATAATCCGGCGGATTGGTATAGGCCAAGCCGAAGGGAGGCACCGCGAACTTGATCGGCACGTTGGCGAGATTGCTGTTGTCCGTGAAGGTGAGATATTCAAAGTTGGTGACGGCCGCCCCGGCAGTGTACGTCCATGCATCCCCGCCGCCGTCGTTAAACGGATTACCAAACTGATTAATGATGATGGTAACATTGGTGGTGCCGGGAAGCGTGGTGATCGTGATGGTGACCGGCCCGTTGGGATTATTGGTGAGCCCGGTGTCGAGAAGAAGCGTGGATGAATTCGTGTTAAAGGTCGCCGGATTGGTTCCCGCATACACCGTCATTTCATCCGGCACGGTGTAAAAATTATACGTGATGGGAACCGGCCCGCCGGCGATCGGCACGGTGAGGTAATTGGTGCTGGCTGCGAAACCGCCACTGGCGGTGGAATTGAGGATATTGCTGTAAACGAAGGTCCCGCCCGCACCGTTGGTGCTGAACCCGCCGCGGTTCTCCATCAGCAGGATGCGCTGACCGGTGGGGCTGACCAGCGTGAAGGTCAGGTCGGAAATCTGCGGCGATTGGACCGCCAGGCTTACATTGACCGACTCCACCAGTTGCGTGGCGGTAACAGGGATGATCGATGAGGTGGTCACCGCATCGGGCAGGACAAACTGGGAACCGCCCGAGGCGTAGTTGAACTCGTCGTGGATGGAGTTGTCGATCCCGAGGTTGGCGGAGATGAATACGTTGGCCGTGACCGTCGTGCTGGGATTATAAACCCCGATATAATAATTGCCGATATCCAGCGGCGGGCCGATGGAGATGGAATTGCCGGGATCCCCGCTGGGCACGAGCAGATTCGTAAGGCCGGCCTCAAAATCAT
>Ga0302319_10024032_pt1 | contig 10857 bp, 11 predicted proteins | sample Bog_T0_2_FD_203319 | JGI IMG/M metagenome (GOLD analysis project Ga0302319, IMG submission 203319) | Peat permafrost microbial communities from Stordalen Mire near Abisko, Sweden - Bog_T0_2 | ecosystem: Environmental > Terrestrial > Soil > Wetlands > Peat | place: Sweden: Abisko, Stordalen Mire... | reverse complement strand
CTACGGCCTGACCTTCATCGGCATGTCGCCCTACCTGCAGCTGGTGGTCAAGGGCGCCATCATCCTGGCCGCGGTCGCCATCGACATCCGCAAATACCTCACCAAGAAATAGCCAAGCCCAGAACCCTCAAGGTGGGTGCATCTTCAATAGAATTTCAGGCCGCCCACCGGAAGGGCCATGGTCACATGGGCTCCCTCGTTCACCCGTTCGGCACTCCATTTGCCCTGCAGGCCGGACAGATGCTGGAGGTTGCCCTGGGCGTCCAGGTAGAAGGCATGGAGCGTGTCGGCGGCATAGCGGATCCAGGGACCGCTGGCCGCGGACGGAGCGCCGCCGGTGGCCAACTCCTCGCTGCCCCACTTGCCTTCCTTCAGGAACAGATGCTGGAGGCTGGCGTCCTGGTTCCGGTAGACCCAGTCCAGTTGGCCGCCCTGGCCCACCGTGCCGGCGGGGTCGCCTGCGGCCAGGGGGGCGGAGGTGGTGCCGCCATTGTTCAACTGGACGTGGTTCCACTTGGCCTTGGCGCGGGTGAGCAGGTGCAGGTTGCCGCTGATGTCCCGGTAGGCGCAATGCAACTGATGGTCGGCCCCCTGGAGGAGAATGGGGTTGCCCGCCGCCGCCGGCGCCTCAGTGATGCCGCCGAGGTTGAGCTGTCGGGCGGTCCAGCTGCCATGCCCCCAGTGGAGATGCTGGATCCCACCTGCCGCATCCGGGTACGCCAGGTCGAGATCCCGATCCTCCCCTTCCAGGATGGCGGGATCCCCGCCCGCGCGGGGGGCGGAGGTCCTGCCGCCATTGTTCAATCGATAGCCATGCCAGTTCTCCTCAAAGGAGGCGATGTGCTGGAGGTTGCCATCCGGATCCCGGAAGGTGTAGGTCAGCTGCCGGAAGTTGAAGGCGGTGGCGGCGACCTGGCCGGCGGAAGGCGGGGCACTGGTCAGCCCCGCATTGTTAAGGAGGTCGTGGGCCCATTTTCCCCCCTGGTGGAAAATGTGGTGGAGGTCTCCGTTTGCGCCCACATAGCTGAAATCCCGGTGGTCCGCGGGCAGGATCCAGCGCGGGGAGGCGAAGCTGAAGAAGGACGGGGCGCCCAGAGCGAAGGCCGAGGGGTCGCCCGAGGCGGCGGGGGCCGCGGTCATGCCGCCGTTATTCAACTGCAGCTTCTGCCATGCCTTCCCGTCAAAGTGGAAGTCGTGGACGTTGCCCTTGGCGTCCCGGTAGACGAAGTTGACCGGGCAGTCGGCCATGGCCACCGCCGCGGGGGTGATGAGGATGATGCTGACGAGGATCGATCTGATGCGCATAACGCCTCCCTCGTACTGGGGTGGGAGGAACGCCGAAGAAGTTTCTGCTCCTAGAAACAGGTCCATCGCTGCATGTGGTAGCTGGGTACTTCGGCGCCCATGGCCTGCACCAGGAAGACCCGGACCGGTTCCAGGGCCCGGGCGGCCTCCTGGAACGCGGTGGTGGGCAGGCGGGCCTTGAGTTCCGCCAGCATGGGCCCGGGGCCCCGGCCGTCCAGGAAGCCCAGGCTGGTGATCCGCCCGGCCAGTTCCGCCAGGAACAGGAGGCCGAAGGGGGTATCCAGGGTGGCCCAGCGCAGCATCGGCTCCGAGGCCCCCGAGTTGGCCGGGAGCAGGGGAATCTCCTTCAAATCCGCCAGAAGCTCGGAGATGAAGATCCGCAGGAACCCCTCGGGCCCATCGTCCTGGGGGGGCTGGAAGGCAAGGGTTTCGCAGTTGCATGGAGCCATGGCACACCTCGAGAATTGGATGCCGGGGCGGGCCGGAACGACACCGGTTTCTTGGGGCCAAAATCGCGGGAATGGCCGTGGGGACGGCCGGGTCAGGGGCGGTCGAGATCCCGGTGCAAAAACGGCCGGGCCTCCGGTCCGGCATAGTCGGCGACCCGGTGGCCATCGCCGCGCAGCAGGTACTTGCTGGACAGCAGCCCGTCCAGACCCACCGGGCCGCGGGCGTGGATCCGGGAGGTGCTGATCCCCACCTCGGCGCCGAACCCGTAGCGGTAGCCGTCGGCAAACCTCGTGGATGCGTTGTGGTAGACCCCGGCGGCGTCCACTTCCGCCAGGAACCGCTCCGCCGCGGCCGGGTCCTCGGTGAGGATGGCTTCGGTGTGGCCGGAACCGTGGGCGTGGATGTGGGCGATGGCCGCATCCAGGCTGTCCACCATCCGGACCGCCAGCACCGGCTCGCCGTATTCGGTGTCCCAGTCCGCCTCGGTCGCCTCCAGGACCCAGGGCAGCAGGGCCCGGGTGGCCGGGCAACCGCGCAGTTCCACCCCGTTGGCCCGCAGGTCCTCGGCCACCTGGACCAGGATCCCGGCCGCGTCCCGGTGGACCAGCAGGGTCTCCACGGCGTTGCAGGCGGCCGGATACTGCAGCTTGGCGTCCCTGACGATCCTCAAGGCCTTGGCCGGATCGGCGGCGGCGTCCAGGTAGATGTGGCAGATCCCTTCGGCATGGCCCAGGACCGGGATCTTGGTGTGGGCCTGGATGTGCCGGACCAGGGCGGTGGAGCCCCTCGGGATCACCAGGTCCACCAGGTCATCCATGGCCAGCAGGGCCTCCACGTCCTCCCGGCCGTCCAGCAGCTGGACCGCGGCCTCGGGCAGGCCGGCTGAGGCCAGGCCCTGGTGCAGGATGCCGGCCAGGACCTGATTGGTGCGGGCCGACTCCCGGCCGCCCTTGAGCAGGGCCGCGTTGCCCGACTTGATGGCCAGCGAGCCGATCTGCAGCAGCGCGTCCGGCCTGGATTCGAAGATCACCCCCAGGACACCCAGCGGGCAGGTGAGCTGGGTGAGCTCCAGGCCGTCGTCCAGCAACCGGCGCAGCCGGACCTGGCCCAGGGGGTCGGCGAGGCCGGCCACGGCCTCCAGCCCGCGGGCCATCTCCCGCAGCTTGGTGGCGTCCACCTTCAGCCGGGCGAAGGCGGCCGGGGTCAAGTCGGTGGCCTGGGCGCAATCCTCGGCGTTGGCCTGGAGCACCGCCTCGGCCCGCTGCAGCAGCAGTACCGCGGCCAGGGTCAGGGCCCGGTTCCGGGCCTCGACGGGAGCTGTGGCCAGGACCCTGGAGGCGGCCCGGGCGGCCTTGGCCCGGATCCGGATCTGTTCGTCGCGTTGGGGGGTCATGCTTCCTCCAGAAGAACGAAAGTGTCGCGGCTGACCAGGACCCGGCCGTGGGCGGGGGTCTTCTTCCGCCCCGGCGCCAGGACCTGGTCGGCGTCGGCCCGGCCCAGGGTGACCACGCCCCGCGCGAAATCATGGCCCTGCTCGTCGGCGATGGCGACCACGTCATCCCGCACGAAGTCGCCTTCCAGGCCCACCACCCCGGCCGAAAGCAGCGAGGCCTTGCCCGCCAGCAGGACCGACCGGGCGCCCTCGTTGACCCGGATCCGGCCGGTCACCTGGGAGGCGTGGGCAATCCAGCGTTTCTTGCTCTTGAGCCGCAGGCCGGGCTCGAACACCGTGCCCACTTCCTCACCGGCCAGGATCTGGTCCAGGATGCCAGGGGTGGCGCCGCTGGCGATGAGCACCCGGGTCCCGGCCATGGTGGCCACCCGCACCGCCGCGAGCTTGGAGGCCATGCCGCCCCGGCCCCGGGCGCTCTGGCCATCGGCGCAGCCCTCGATCTCGGGGGTGAGCTCCCGCACCAGCGGGATCAGCTTGGCCTCGGGATCCTTGTGCGGATTGCCGGTGTAGAGCCCGTCCACGTCGGACAGGATCAGCAGGGTGTCGGCCGCCACCCCGCTGGCCACCAGGGCGGACAGCTTGTCGTTGTCGCCGAACACCGGCGTGGTCCGGAAGCCTTCGCTGGATTCCAGCTCGGCGGTGGAGACGGTGTCGTTCTCGTTGATGATGGGTACCACCCCCAGCTCCAGCAGATGGTCCAGGGTGGCGCGCAGGTTCAGGAAGCGCTGGCGGTTGCTGAAGTCGTATTCGGTCAGCAGGACCTGGGCGGCCACCACCCCCAGCCGCGCGAAGCCTTCCTGGTAGAGCGCCATGAGCCGACCCTGGCCCACCGCGGCGCAGGCCTGCTTCTCCGCCAGAAGTTCGGGCTTGTGGTCCAGGCCCAGCTGCTGGGCGCCCAGGCCGATGGCGCCCGAGGACACCAGGATCACCTGCCGGCCGGCGCGGCCCAGGGTGGCCACCGATTCCAGGATCCCGTAGAGCCGGCCCAGGGCGGGCAGCCCGTCGTTGCGCATGATGACGTTGGTGCCGAGTTTCACCACCAGACGCCGGGTCTGGACGAGGGCGGCACGGGAAGGGTCCTGCATGGGCGGTCTCCTGGAGATAAGGTTAACCGGGGCAAGCCCCGGCCCCGGAACCCGTTGCGGGAGTTCCGTGGTTCGGGGCCTGCTGGCTGCCTGCTCTGTCCCCGGTACGGCCCCTAAGCTCCCGTGGGACGGAAGGGCGGGCGGGGGATTGGGCTCAGGTTCAACATCGGTCAGCCCTGATTGTAGGGCAACCGGCCGGGCCAGGCAAACTCAGGGCAGGGCCGGCATGTAGATCTCGGTGACGATGTCGCCATCGTTGCCGAAGCAGACCATGACCGTACCGTCGGCCAGCAGGGCGGCCAAGTGGCCGTAGCGGGAGGTATTCAGGCTGCCGGTGCCGGTCCAGGTGCCCGAGGCGGTTTATTTAACATAATGAAGATTTGACCATTTAAATTTCCATGGCGAGGATCGAACCCACAGCAGCGAAACTGGATCATGACTTATGTGGGCTTTCTGCTACCATCCGGGCCGGGCGTTCAACCCGTCAACCAAGGAGGCTGTCATGGCTGTGAAGAAGATCCTGATGCTCGTAGGTGATTTCGTTGAGGACTATGAGGTGATGGTGCCGTTCCAGATGCTGGTCATGGTCGGGCACAGCGTCCACGCTGTGTGTCCGGACAAGAAGGCCGGGGATTTCGTTCGCACCGCCATCCACGATTTCGAAGGCGACCAGACCTATTCGGAAAAGCCCGGCCACCGGTTCACCCTGAACGCCTCCTTCGCCGAGGCCAGGGCCGAGGACTACGACGCCCTGGTCATCCCCGGCGGGCGGGCGCCGGAGTACCTGAGGCTGAATCCCAAGGTCCTGGACCTGGTCCGGGCCATGGCCAAGGCCGGCAAGCCCATCGCCGCCATCTGCCACGGTCCCCAGATCCTGGCCGCTGCCGGGGTGCTCCAGGGACGGCCGTGCTCGGCCTATCCGGCGGTGGGACCGGAAGTGACCGAGGCCGGCGGCACCTTCATGGCCATCCCGGTGGACCAGGCCCACGTGGACGGAAATCTCGTCACCGCCCCCGCCTGGCCCGCCCATCCGGACTGGATCGCCAAGTTCCTCAAGGTCCTGGGCACCCGCATCGAGGCTTGAGACAACCCCCCGGCTACCGCACCGGGCCGACCACCAGGATCCGGAAGCTGCCCGGGAGCATGGGGGGCCGGGACGGCTGGCCGGGCTTGGCTTCGGGCGCCGGGCCGAACTCGGCGGTGGGCAGGTAGATCAAATGCGTCCGGGGGTCCAGGGCCATGGTCCTGGCTCCGACCCGGGTGGGGACTTTGGCCAGGACCGTGAACCGGCCGTGGCCGTCCGGGCCGACGACGGTGAGGCTGCCTTCGCCGTTGGAAGCATAGGCGCACCCGGTGCCCGGGTCGAAGGCCGCGGCGTCGACCCCCGCGCCGATGGGCAGGGTCTGGAGCAGCTTGCCGCTGGTGGCGTCCACCACCGCCATGAGCCGGTTCCGGCCCACGGAGAACAGGATCTGGTGGGCTGAGTCCATGGCCAGGCCGGTGGGATCCGCCAGGGGCGCCAGGGACCAGCGGGCTTCCACCGCGAGGGTGCGGGCGTTGATGGCCAGCAGTTCAGCCGTGTCCTCCACGTTCACGAACAACCGGCCCTTGCCGTCACCGGCGCAGAACTCCGGCTTGCCGCCGATGGCGATCGTGCCTTTCACTTCCAGGGTCCGGGCGTCGAACACGGTGGCGTTGCGGCCGCCTCCGTTGAAGGTGATCACCTGGCCGGTAGCGGCATCATACAGGATGGAGTCCGGGTTCGCGCCCGTGGTTTTCACCTCCCGGATCACCTCCAGGGTGGAGAGCCGGAAGGCGGTCATGGTGCCGGCCTTGCCGTTGCTGGTGTAGCCCAGGTCCAGGTCCTGCGCCAGGGCGACGCCGTGGACTCCGGAGGTGGCGGGGATCTCGCCCCTGGCCTTGCCTTCCAGGTCGAGCACCATCACCCGGGTGGCGCGGGGAACGTAGAGCCGTCCGGCCGTGGCGTCGAGGGACACATAGTCCCACCCGCCATCCCCCGCCACCGGCAGGATCCGCAGGACGCCCAGGTTCGCCGCCGGGGCCCGGGCGGGCCCGGGGGTGGCCAGGCCGAGCAGGCCCAGAGCGAGAACGAGGGGAGAGCAATGGGACATCGGGACTCCGGAGCATGCCCGGCACCGGGAGGCGGGCCGGGACGGTTCCTGTTTGTACTCCGGGAGCCCTGGAACCGGGTGTGGAAACTTGAAAGCCAGGGATAATCCAGGGATGGAGGATTGATGCGGGGAAGGTTGGCCAGCCACGACATGCTCCGGCTGCATCTGGCGGTGGCGGGGTTCGGCTTGGCCGGGGTGTTCGGCAAGCTGATCGGGCTCGACCCGGTGGCCATCGTGGCCGGACGGGCGGGGTTCGCCGCCCTGGCCATCGCCCTGACGCTGATCCTCCGGGGCCGTGGCCGGGACCTGGCCCCGCGCACCGGCAGGGAATGGTCCGGCCTGGCTCTGGGGCTTCTGCTGGCGGTCCACTGGTGCACTTTCTTCCAGGCGGTGAAAGTGGCCACGGTCGGGGTGGCCCTGGTCAGCTTCTCGGTGGCGCCTATCCTGCTGCTGGTCATGGAGGCGGCCTGGAGGCGCCTGTGGCCGGGACTGCGGCCCGCCGCGGCGAGCCTGGCCGCCCTGGCCGGGGTGCTGGTGGTGGCTCCGAGGCTGCAAGGGTCCGATGCCACCCGCAGCGGGGTGGCCTGGGGCGTCGCCTCCGGTGCGACCTACGCCCTGCTGGTGCTTCTGAACCGCCCGCTGGTGGTGGCCAGGCTGTCCCCATGGCGGATCGCCCTGTGGCAGAACGGGGTCGCGGTCATCGCCCTGTGCCCCTTCCTCGCCGCCCATCCGGTCCATCCCGGACCGGTTGCCTGGGGTCTCCTGGCCGCCCTGGGCGTGGTGTTCACGGCCGGCACCCACGGGCTTTTCCTGCAGAGCATCCGCACCGTGCCGGCGCACCTCGCGGTGCTCACCTGCACCCTGGAGCCGGGCTACGGCATGGTCGCCGCCGCCTGCATCCTGGGGGAGCGTCCGGCGCCCCGCACCCTCCTGGGCGCTGCCCTCATCGCCGCGGCGGTGGTCTATGCGACCCTCGGCCCCCGGAGCGTCGAATCCTGAAAGCCCCGTGGTTTTCCCGTCCCGATGGAACGGCCCTGACGATGGTTATGACCCCGTACCGATCCGGGGGCTACGGCTGCGGTTCCAGCTGGAACCGTGCCCGGGTCTCGGCCACGATCCGGGCCGCGCAGGCCTGGAGCCCGTCCCGGGAGGTGTCCAGGACCAGTTGGAAGGGCTTGGGGTCGTTCCAGTCCTGGCCGGACAGGCCACGGATGTAGGCGGCCCGGTTCCGGTCGGAAATCTTGATGGCCCTTTGCGCCGCCTCGGGATCCGGCGCCTTGCCCCGCTCCATCAGGAACCGGATCCGGAACGCCAATTCGGCGCGGATGGAAACGTGCAGGGCCCGGGGGTGGTCCTTGAGGGCCAGGAACCCGCCCCGGCCCACCAGCACGCAGGGGTGGTGCTGCAACAGCTTGCGCATGATGCCCCGCTCCAACTGGAACAGGTCCGCGCTATAGACCGGCAGGTCCGGGGGCGGGGTATACGGGGTTTCCGGCGAGGCGACGGCGATGACGCTCATCAGGTGTTCCAGGAAACCGCAGAAACGCTCCTCCTTCAGGCCCATGCTGGCCGGGGTCAACCCCGCGGCCTGGGCCGCCTGGCGCAGGATTCGGCGATCGCAGAAGCGCCAGCCCAGTTGGCGGGCCACGAGAAAGCCCACTTCGGTGCCTCCGCTTCCGAGGCTCCGGGAAATGGTGATGGCGGGATGCATGTTCATGGCTGTCTTAGTGTGATGTCGCCGGACCGGGCGGGATAGGGGAAATGAAGATAAAAGCCGGGGTCAGGGCCCGGCCCTCCGTAGATCCCGACGATAATGCTCATGCCTGGATCGGCAAGGCCATTCCCGAGCTGGCCATTCTCGCGCCTTGGCGGACCACCAGATCCATCCGGCCCAGGTTCACCCCGCCGAAACCGACCTGGAAAATTTGGCACTCCCGCTCGCCATTCACCACCTTCACCGGGGCGTCCATGAACGTGTGGGTGTGGCCGCCGATGATGATGTCCAGGCCCGGAACGAGCCTGGCCAGGTTCAGGTCGTCGATGGCATCTCCCTGGCGGTCGTAGCCGAGATGGGAGAGGAGCACGACCAGGTCGACCTTTTCCACCTCCCGCAGGTGTTTGAGGACGGGCTTGAGGGCGGCTTCAGGGTCGCGCCATTCGACGCCCAGGTGGTTTTCGGCGGCGACCAGCCCCTTGAAATCGACGCAGACGCCGGTCAGCCCCACCCTTATTCCGGGCAGGTCCTTCACCAGCCAAGGGTCGAGACGAGCGGCCAGGGCCGGAGCTCCCTTCACATCCAGGTTGCAGTTCAGGATGGGGAAATGGGCTTCGGACATGGCGGCCACCAGGCCTTCGACGCCCCGGTCGAAATCGTGGTTGCCGAGCGTGCCGGCGTCGTAGCCGCACATGGACATCAGTTTGAAATCAAGGAAACCTTTGTATTCATTGAAATAGGGAGTGCCCTGGAATACGTCCCCGGCGTCCAGAAGCAGAACGTTGGGAATGGCCCGGCGGAGCTGTTTCACCAGGGTCGCCCGGCGGGCGATGCCGCCCTTGCCGGTGAGGTTGCCGCTGCCGGGGCCGAAGGGTTCAATGCGGGAATGGGTATCGTTGGTGTGTAGGAGGGTGATCCGTCCCCCGCTGCCGGTTTCGGCCGCCAAGGGCAGATGGGCGGCCAGGGTTGCCGTTCCCAGGGTCTGGATGAAAGTGCGTCGGTCCATGGGATCCTAGAATTTGAGTGTCCTGGCCTGGATGGCTTTGGCGATGTCCGGGGAAAAGAGGTAGCGGTCACCCTCGGGAGCGAGGATGGGTTTGCCGGCCTTGGTGAGGCGTTCACAGGCGTCGATGAGAATCTGGCGAACCGGTTTGCTGGTGAGGATCACATGACGGCCGAGCTTGAGGGTGGGGGTCCGGTCGCCGTTGGCCAGGAGATAATCGGTGGTGGCGACCCTGAAAAGGTCCGTGGACCGGATGGGCGTCCCATCGCTCCAGGTGATGGAAACAGTGGGCTGCCCGGCGTTTCCGGTGACTGAAACGCGCACCCCCGAGGACGGCTCGCCGCCCTTGCCCTGAATCCCTTCTTTCACGATGGCGACCACTTCGGCGCCGGTGTATTCGGCCACAACCAGCTCATTGTCGAACGGCAGTGCTTCGTAAAGGCTGCCGATCGTCACGGGTCCGGCGGGAATATTGCGCCGGATCCCGCCAGAGTTGGTGAAAGCACAGCGCACCTCGCCCCCGACTGCCCGGGCGGCTTCCTGCCGCATCCCGTCGGCGAGGAGGAAACCCAATGGGGATAACCCTTGGGGCCAGCCATTGGCCAGTTCCACCGGGGCGTAGCCGATGATCCGTCCGAAGGATGCGTGGATTTCGGCGGCCAGGGGCGCGATGACCTTGGCCAGGTCGGGATCGTCGGGAACATTGGGGGACAGACTGTCGACGACACCCTGCTCCAGGTGGGGCTGTGCCGGTGGGTTCTGGGCCGCCAGCCCGAACCCAAGGGCTAAGATTCCGAATAACAAAGGCAGCTTGTCCATGGGGTCCAAGGATGATCTGATTGGGTTTATTTTCAAGAGCTGGACAGCATGAGCATGGGGCTCTGTTATGAACGCGCGGGACCTTTTCTGTGAACTGTTTGGGCCGAGCACCGGACCGTCCATTTACCATTAGTTTCACGCCCCCGTAACAGCCGGCGACGATCCTGATGCCTGGACAAGATGTCTAGACAACCAGGTGGTGTCATGAGTCTTTACCTTGTGGATCGCGAGCGTGGCGGGGCTTTGCATGCCCAAATCGCCCGGCAGCTTGAACAGGAGATCGGCCAGGTCTATGGCCTTGGAGCATGGCTGCCGCCCGAAACCGAACTTGCGCTGAGGTTCGGGGTCAATCGGCACACGGTGCGCAGGGCGATCGATCACCTGGTGGATGGCGGCCTCCTGGACCGGCGGCATGGGCGGGGGAACTGCGTCATCGGAACCTTGGTGGATTATCCGATCGGATCGGCCACGCGTTTCACCGAGACCCTCCAGGCCCAGGGCATTGCCGCCGATACCCGAGTTCTGCACAAACAAATCATTCCGGCCAACTCGACCGTGGCGCGCCGGCTCAAGCTCGGATCCGGCGAGCAGGTCTACTGGATTGAAACGCTTCGCCATGCCGATGGGCTGCCATTGTGCGTCGGATCCCATTTTCTGCCGGCTGAACGCTTTCGTCAGGTTGGCGACTTGTATGAAGGGGGATCCCTGCACCAGCACTTGCAGGATCTCTATTCGGTCGCGGTCAGGAGGACGGAGTGCCTGGTTACGGCCAAGCTCCCCCAGGGCGACGACGCCCGGCTGCTCTCCATGCCGCGGAACCGTCCGGTGCTTCGGATCAAGAGCCTGAACGTCGACGCAGCCAGCAGCGTTCCCGTGGAATATGTCGTTTCCCGATT
>Ga0302319_10024031_pt1 | contig 10857 bp, 10 predicted proteins | sample Bog_T0_2_FD_203319 | JGI IMG/M metagenome (GOLD analysis project Ga0302319, IMG submission 203319) | Peat permafrost microbial communities from Stordalen Mire near Abisko, Sweden - Bog_T0_2 | ecosystem: Environmental > Terrestrial > Soil > Wetlands > Peat | place: Sweden: Abisko, Stordalen Mire... | reverse complement strand
GCCATCAACCACAGCCACGCCACGTCGAGTTGGAACGTTGTCTTTGGCATAAAGATGGTGTGCGTGCTCGCGGCCGGCGTCGGCACCTATCTGCATACCAAGGCAGCGAGCCCCCAACGCCGGGGAATGTTCGCAGGAATCGCCGCCCTCGCCTCCATCGCCGCCCTGGTGCTCGGCGTCGCAATCGCCGGCTAGACCCTCGTCGCGTGGCAACGGATCAGCTAGGTCCACCCAGGGCGGAAAACGACGTTTCGAAAAAAGTCTGCACCAGGGAGCACTGGGCGCCGAATATTAAGGAGGCAAAGGCCGGTCCCAGGGAGGGCTGTACCGCGCAGCGTGAGGCGCAGTACTGTGTCTTTACGCACGTCAAAGGAGAAGACTGTGTTTCTAGGCGAGATTTTTGGACCCGACTTGTTGATCGTGGTCATAGTGGTAGCAGTACTTATCTTTGGTGGAGCAGCAATCCCGAAATTGGCTCGAAACCTCGGCTCTGCGAAGACCGAGTTTGAAAAGGGGCTCAAGGCGGGCAAGTCTGGCGCGAGCGCGTCCGACGAGACCGCTGCAAAAGCTGCCGACGTAAAGCCCGAGGCCGACAAGTAACACTTCGTGGACGTTATTGAGCTCGCGGATCGTCTATGGCGTGGCGAGGCCTCAATAAAGGATCACCACCCGATCATTTTTGGCGAAGAACTCGCTGAGGTCACGGACGGCGTCGCCTTCCTGCCCAACTTTGGGAACTGCTCGGTGTTCAAGACCGGGGATGGTCTATTTATGGTCGACACCGGATCGTCATTCACGGCGCCCACGATGTTCGAACAAGTGCGTCGCTGGTCCACAGGTCAACTGAATACTGCCGTCTTCTCGCACGGTCACATTGACCACGTGTTCGGCGTGCAACTTTTTGACGACGAAGCCTTGCGCAACGGCTGGCAGCCCCCTCGCGTCGTCGCCCACGATCACCTTCCGCGACGATTCGATCGTTACGTTATGACCGCGGGTTACAACGAGACGGTGAACCGGCGCCAGTTCGGAATAAAGGACTTGGTCTGGCCCACGAGGTACCGCTACCCCGACGAGACGTACTTCGAGCATTTGCAACTCGATGTTGGCGGCCTAGAGATTCAGCTACGTCACGAAAAGGGCGAGACCGATGACGCCACGGTCACGTGGATCCCGACGAAGAAGGTGCTCTGCACGGGCGATCTTTTTGTATGGTCGAGCCCCAACGCGGGCAATCCACAAAAGGTCCAACGCTACCCTCGCGAATGGGCGCAGGCCCTACGACGAATGAATGAACTCGGCGCAGAGTATCTCCTACCCGGTCATGGCTTGCCGATCATTGGTGCCCAACGCGTCCATCAGGCGCTCAGCGAAACCGCCGAGTTCCTCGAGAACATCGTCGATCAAACCCTCGCTCTCATGAACACGGGCACTCGCCTCAGCGACATCCTCAGTTCGGTCGTCTTTCCTGCGCACTTGAGTGATCGGCCCTTTCTCCAGCCCGTGTACGACGAGCCAGAGTTCATCGTCCGCAACATTTGGCGCCTCTACGGCGGCTGGTGGGACGGAAATCCGGCGTCACTGAAGCCAGCGAACGACCGCACCGTCGCCTGCGAAGTCGCCTCGCTCGCGGGAGGCGCGGGGCGCCTCGCCGACAGAGCGACGGCCCTGATGCGAGAGGACGACCCCGACGCCGAACGGCTCGCCGGGCACCTGATTGAGATGGCGTGGCTCGCGCAACCCGACGATCAGGGCATCGCGAGGACACGCCAGCAGATTTTCACCGAGCGCGCCGAGCGCGCCACCTCCACTATGGCCAAGGGCGTCTTTAATTGGGCGGCGCGTGAAAGTACGGGCGATGAGTACTAGAACCGGACCGTAGTTTCGGGGCCAGATAAGGGCTCTCACAACAAGCCTCAAGTAACCGACTTACAAAAATGTGTAAGGTCGTGACGTGCAAACACCCGCCCTGCCCCCACAGGGTGCAACGGTACGCGCGCGCCGATGGCGACGCATTCGACGTTTCGTTGCACTCCCCGTGGCCGCCCTCGCGTTGTCGGGTTGTACCCTCCCTTCATTTGGGGCTTACCCCGGTGCGACGAGTGGTTCGAAGTCGGTCTTTCACTTGTGGCAATGGTTCTCGGTGGGGGCCGTCGTCATCGGCGGCTTCGTCTGCCTCCTGGTTCTTTATGCGGTGCTGCGGTATCGACGCAAGGGTGACAACATCCCCAAGCAGAGTCAGTACCACATCCCCCTCGAGTTGACGTACACGATTGTGCCGATCTTGATCGTCTTCGGGTTGTTCGCCGCCACGTTGGTGGTCGAGAACAAAGAGACGTCCAATCCGCCGACCAAGGTCACGATCAACGTAAACGCATTCCAGTGGGGTTGGAAGTTCACCTATCCCGGTACCAACGCCTTCGTCTACGGCCAAACGACCCAACAGCCCGAGATGGTCATGCCGGTCGGCGAGAACGTGCACTTCAATCTCACGTCCTCTGATGTCATTCACGGCTTCTACGTCAAAGCCTTTAACTTCTCGCGCTACGCGTTGCCTGGCGTACGTAATGAATTCACGTTCTACGCCGAGGACACCGGCACGTACTTCGGCCAGTGCACGCAGTTGTGCGGGCTCTATCACGCACTGATGTGGTTTCGCGTGAAGGTCGTCACACAAAGCCAGTACGCCGCGTGGATCGCGACGTTCAACAATCCCGCTGACGAAGCGGCCGCGAAGGCCGCCGCGAAGACCACCTACGAACAGACTTCTGCCGTCGTGCCCGCCAAGGGCTCCACTACCAAGTTCGGGAGATAGAGATGACTGACCTACTCGATCCACCTGTCCAATTGCCACCGGTGCACGAGGAGGTCCACGGTCACGACCACGAAGAGCACCACGGTCCTACAGGCATCCTCAAGTGGCTAACAACGACGGACCACAAAATCATTGGTCTCTCATATACGGTCACGTCGGTCATCATGCTCATCATCGGTGGGATCTTCGCCGAGATCATTCGCGCGCAACTCGCGACGCCGAACGGCTCACTGGTGTCGCTCGCCCAGTACAACGAACTCTTCACGATGCACGGCTCGGTCATGATCTACCTCTTCGCCGGCCCTTTCGCCTTCGGTGCGCTCGCGAACATCATGGTGCCGATCCAAATCGGTGCGCCCGACATGGCCTACCCGCGCCTCAACGCGTTGTCCTATTGGCTGTATCTCACCGGCGCCATCACCATGTTGTCGGGCTTCTTCACCGCCGGGGGCGCCGCCAACTTCGGTTGGGTCGCCTACGCGCCGTTGTCGAACTCCGTGAACACCCCCGGCACTGGAGCGGACCTGTGGATCGGCGGGCTGCTGCTCACTGGATTCTCCGCCATCTTCACCGGCGTCAACCTCTGCGCGACGATTTTCTATTTGCGCGCGCCGGGCATGACGATGTTTCGCATGCCGATCTTCACCTGGAACATGCTCGTGACCGCGATCCTGATCCTCTTGGCCTTCCCGGTACTCACGGCCGGGCTTATCATGCTCTACTGCGACCGGCACTTCGGCACCCATATCTTCTCGGTCCAAGGAGGTGGGGTCCCGGTGCTTTGGCAGCATATTTTCTGGTTCTGGGGCCATCCGGAGGTCTATATTCTGGCCCTGCCGTTCTTCGGCATGGCCACCGAGATCCTCGCAGTCTTCTCGCGTAAGCCCGTCTTTGGCTACAAGGGCATGGTCTTCGCGACGTTGACGATTGCGGCACTCTCACTCGGCGTGTGGGCGCACCACATGTTCACCACCGGCGTCGTGCTCTTGCCGTTCTTCTCGATCATGAGTCTCTTGATCGCGGTGCCGACGGGAATCAAGATATTCAACTGGATAGGAACAATGTGGCGTGGCGAGATATGGTTCTCGACGGCGATGCTGATGGCCATAGGCTTCGTCGTCACTTTCCTCATTGGTGGCCTGACCGGTATCTACCTCGCGAGTCCGCCACTGGACTTCTTTACCCACGACACCTACTTCGTCGTCGCGCACTTCCATTCGGTTGTGATGGCCTTGGTGCTCGCGGCAATGGGTGGTCTCTACTACTGGGGTCCCAAGATCACGGGATACCTGCTGAACGAACGAATTGGCAAACTCCAATTCTGGTTCCTCTTCATCGGCACCCAGGTCTTCACGTTCCCCCAGTACGCGCTCGGGCTCGACGGCATGCCGCGACGCGTCGCGGTCTACCCGCACGACCCACAGTGGAAGTGGCTCAACGACTGGAGCACGTTCGGCGCGATTCTCATCGGGATCTCGACGGTCCTATTCGTCGTGAACGTCGCGGTGAGTTGGAAGAAGTACCCCGCGGGCGACAACCCATGGGACGCACAGACGCTCGAGTGGTTCACGACGTCACCCCCTCCGCATCACAACTTCTACCGGCTGCCCCCCATCCGTTCCGAGCGGCCGACGTGGGACTACAACCACCCCGAGCATCGTTCTATCGAACACGGCACTGATCACGAAGTTCCGCTCGAGAAAGAACCAATCTCGTGAAGACCGAAGCGAAGCTCCTCCTCGGACTCGGCACGTTCTTTGGTTTGATGTGCGCGGTCTACTGGAACTGGAGCCTCGAGGATGCGGGCGGCGTCATGATGTTCTGTGGCATGTTGCTGTGCTTCATCCCCGGCAGCTACTACTGGTGGTGGAGTCGACACATGAAGCCTCGCGCGGAGGACGACCCCAACGCCACCCAGGCCCAGGGCGCGGGATTCATTGCGACCTTCCCCGGCACGTCGATCTGGCCGTTCACGCTGGGCATGGGGGCGTTCTTCGTCGTTCTGGCACTGGTGTTTGGCATCTGGTTCCTGATCCCCGGGCTGTTCCTCGTCGCGTGGGCCCTCTTTGGCGGTACCGCCGAGGGTCGCCGCGGCGGAAAACACTAACGAAGGAACCATCGATGGCGGGTCTTCGGGCTCGTCAACGACCCTCGATCGCCTAACTTCGGAGATTCCTGAGAATGTGTCGAATGACTTGCGTCACGCCTTATTACTACTTAATCTATTGAAATAGTAGATTTTAACAAATAAGGAGTGGCCGTGTCACTTAACTACATCGATCGAGTGAGCGAAGCGCCCAAGGACCGAGCAGAGGAGATTCGCCTCGTGCTCGAGGGCCTAGGACTGCCCGACGCTCGACTCAGTCCCGAACAGCTCGAACTCGTGGTGAACGCCATCTGCGCGCGTCCCGATCTTTGGGAGGACCTCGTGGTTGACGACCATGAGAACCAATGGTGGCTCTTGCTGTATCGCACGGCGAGTTTCGAGGTCAAACTTCTCGCGTGGCACACGCAACAATCTTCTGATTGGCACGATCACGGCGGATCGTCTGGTGCCATGCGCGTCACGCGAGGTTCTCTGCGCGAAAGTCACCGCACCAAGGACGGCGTGGGCGTGCGCGAGTCCATCTTCACGCCCGGAGGATTCGGATCCTTCGGCACTGATTACGTGCACGACCTCGTGCACGAGACGGGCGAGCCAGCAGTGAGCGTGCACGCATACTCTCCCCCTCTCAGTGGACTCACCTATTACGAGCGAACACGCTTTGGATTTGTGGCACGCAAGTTCTTCGAAGTAGAACGACGCTCCACCTTTCGCACGAACGAGTCGGACGCCGTCGCGTAGACACCAACGCACGAGTTTCGGAGAGATCGCCCTCGACACTTGGGCGTCAACTCATTGAGGTGCGCCTATGCGCGACGTTCAAAGAGCGAATGGTGTCGTGTTGCCCGCCAGTTCTTCCAAGAATCCGCTGACGTCCGCTTGGGCCCAGTGCTCGACGATCTTGCCATCTTGGACGCGATCGATGAACATCGCACGAAGCGTCCCCTTGTTACCAACGCTCGGCACGCCGTAAAAATCCTTCACTTGGGTTCCCGAGAAGGTAACGTACGTTGCGGCCGCGTCGTCCTCGCTCACCTGCTTGACAATCTCCGCGTGAAAGTCATCAAAGGCGTCGAGAAAACCTTTCTCCACGCCGAGCCACGCGTCGCGGTCGTACGCGCCACCGAACGCGTGATTCACCAAACTGGGTGCGATGTACGTCTCCCAGGACTTGTCGAGATCCTGATCGTTGTAGCTCTCCCAAAAACGGCGGACAACTTCCTTCGTATTGCGTTCCATAGTGAAACCTCCTTTTCCATCGCATCCATAAGTGGATGATATCTTCCACTTTATGCCATGTTGTTTCGAAATTCAAGGAAAATATTCGCCCTTTTTCTGCAATGAACCACACACACTTCGAGCATCACGGCACACTGGCACGCACCAACTGCGCCGGCGCGTGCGCACGCTTTTCTTGCCGCGCCAGAAACGCAAGCGACTGCCCGTCACGACTTGGTCCTACGCGACACGATGTTCAGAGCGCTACGACGAGACCTCATCGTTCGAGAAGAACCTGTTCAGTTTCGAGCGTTTCAAAAATAGAGATAGGTACCATCTCCGCGCAATGAAAGGACTCTCGCCGAGGAGGGCGATTGTGCAGTCCACAGGGTCGCTTTGGCCAAATGCCTAATATGGGAAACGTTGTGGAAACAGGCGAAATTCTTCGCTTCGCGTTCGTGAAGGAGTGGCAGTGGCGGTCATGGAGAGCACGACGAAGGTAGTCCTCGGCGGCAGGCGCGGAGGTCCCGAGGTATCGACGTTACGCGAGGACCGCTGGTGGATCCAACCAGTCGTCACCATGTCGATCCTCACTGCGTTCGTTATCTACTCGACGTGGGCCGCGTTCCAAAACAGGTACTACTACGTCGGAGCCAATGTGCACCGCGACCTCATCAGTCCCTTCTACTCACCCTGCATCGCGAGCGACTGCGTGACTGGATCCAAAGCCGGCTTCGCGTTCAACGGTTGGTCACTGTCGCCCGCACTCTTGATCTTGATATTCCCGTTGGGCTTTCGTCTCACGTGTTACTACTACCGTCGCAGTTACTACCGTGCCTTCTGGTGGTCGCCGCCGTCATGTGCGGTCGCGGATGCGCACACCACCTACACCGGCGAGACGCGCTTTCCTCTCATCATGCAGAACGTCCACCGCTACTTCTTCTTCGCGGGTCTAATTTTCAACGTGCTACTTACCTATGACGCGATTCGCGCGTTCCGCCAGCCCGGTGAGGGCTGGGGGGTCACCGTGGGCACGGTGGTCTTGGTCGTCAACGCGTGCTTGCTCTGGGCCTATTCACTCAGCTGTCACGCGTGCCGGCACTTGTGCGGCGGTGGTCTCAAGAAGTTTTCGTCACACCCACTGCGCTACCGCTTCTGGAAACTGTTGACACCCCTTAACGCCAAGCACATGAATTTCGCGTGGGCGTCGCTCGTCTTCGTGGCGCTGACCGACGTGTACGTGCGCCTAGTCGCTTCGGGCGCCCTTACCGACTACAAGATTTTCTAAGCGCGAGGAACCCGTGACCGACTACGAACACCACGACTACGACGTACTGATCATCGGCGCAGGCGGCGCGGGGCTTCGCGCCGCCATCGAGGCCAAGCAACGCGGGCTCAAGGTCGGCATCGTCACGAAGTCACTCCTGGGTAAAGCACACACCGTCATGGCCGAAGGCGGCATGGCGGCCGCCATGGGCAACGTCTACCCAGAGGACAATTGGAAGGTCCACTTTCGCGACACCATGCGTGGCGGAAAGTACCTCAACAACTACCGCATGGCTGAGCTGCACGCCAAGGAGGCGCCCGACCGAGTCTGGGAACTCGAACAGTGGGGCGCTCTTTTCGACCGGACCAAGGACGGCAAGATTCTCCAGCGCGACTTCGGTGGTCACCGTTACGCGCGACTCGCGCACGTGGGCGACCGCACGGGTCTCGAGCTCATTCGCACGCTCCAGCAAAAGGTCGTGTCGATGGGCACCGACGTCTTCATGGAATGCAAGGTCCTCAAGCTCGTGCACGATGCCGACGGTCGCGTCGCGGGTTGTGTGGGTTACTGGCGAGCGACCGGTGAGTTCGTGACGTTCGCCGCCAAGGCCGTCATCCTCGCCACGGGCGGCGCGGGTAAGTCGTGGAAATTCACCTCCAACTCATGGGAGGGAACCGGCGACGGTCACGCCATGGCCTTGTGGGCAGGCGCGCAGTTGATCGACATGGAATGCATCCAGTTCCACCCCACAGGCATGGTCTGGCCGCTCAGCGTGCGCGGTCTGCTGGTCACCGAAGGCGTGCGCGGCGACGGCGGTGTGTTGCGCAACTCCGAGGGCAAGCGCTTCATGTTCAACTACGTCGCCGACATGTTCCGCGCCGAGACCGCCGACTCCGAGGACGAGGCGGACAAGTGGTACGACGACCACACCGCGGGTCGCCGTCCCCCCGAACTGCTCCCTCGCGACGAAGTCGCGCGCGCGATCAATTCAGAAGTCAAAGCGGGTCGCGGAAGCCCGCACGGCGGGGTCTACCTCGACATCGCCTCACGGCGCAGTCCCGAATTCATTCGTCGTCGTCTTCCTTCGATGTACCACCAGTTCATGGAGCTCGCCGGCGTGGACATCACGACCGAATCCATGGAAATCGGTCCGACGAACCACTACATCATGGGCGGCGTGAAGGTCGACCCCGAGACGGCGGCGACGCTGGCGCCGGGGCTCTTCGCGGCGGGTGAAGTCGCGGGTGGGATGCACGGCGCGAACCGACTCGGTGGGAACTCGCTGAGCGACCTGATCGTCTTTGGCAAGCGCGCGGGCATGGGCGCGGCCGAGTACATCGAGTCGGGTCAAGCGGCGACGTCACTCGACATGGGCGAGGTCGAAGCCGCGGTGAAGGACGCACTCGCGCCCTTTGAGCGCACGACAGGTGAGAACCCCTACACCATCCAGCACGACCTCCAGGACATGATGCAGGTAAACGTGGGCATCATCCGCACCCAGAGTGAACTCGAGTTCGCCGCGAGCCAACTCGAAGTTTTCACTGAACGCGTCAAGAACATCGCGGTCAAGGGCGGTCGCGCCTACAATCCGGGTTGGAACCTCACGACGGACCTGCCGGCCATGCTCACGGTCTGTGAGTGCGTCACCAAGGGAGCCACGCTACGCAAGGAGTCGCGCGGGGGTCACACGCGCGAGGACTATCCCCAAGCCGACCCGGCGTTCGCGAAGTTCAACTTCGCCCATTCGTCCAACGGCGGCAACTGGGACAGCCCCATTGAAACGGTCGAGTCACCGCTACTCGAGATGCCACCCGAACTCAAAGCACTTCTCGAGGAGGACCACTAATGGCCGACGTCACGATGCGAATCTGGCGCGGGGACGCCAACGGCGGTGCTCTCGAGACGTACACACTGAGTCAAAACGAGGGTGAGGTCGTCCTTGACGTCATTCACCGGATCCAAGCGACCGAGGCGCCCGACCTCGCGTGTCGCTGGAACTGCAAGGCCGGAAAGTGCGGTTCGTGTTCGGCCGAGGTCAACGGCAAGCCGCGGCTCATGTGCATGACACGCATGGACGAGTTGCCCGAGGGTGACGTCACCGTCACACCAATGAAGACGTTCCCGATCATCCGTGACCTCGTGACCGACGTCTCGTTCAACTACGTCCAAGCGCAGAAAGTCCCGGCGTTGTTGCCGCCACCCATGCCCGAGGGCGGCTACCGCATGTTCCAAGAAGACGTCGAACGTGGCCAGGAGTTCCGCAAGTGCATCGAGTGCTTCCTTTGCCAGGACGTGTGTCACGTGATCCGCGACCACGAGGAGAACAAGGAGCACTACTCGGGACCGCGTTTCTTCATCCGATACGCCGAACTCGAGATGCACCCCCTTGATCAGAACGACCGACGCCACCTCGTGCGCGAGGAGATGGGCCTGGGCTACTGCAACATCACCAAGTGCTGCACCGAAGTGTGCCCCGAGCACATCCATATCACCGACAACGCCATCATTCCGCTCAAGGAGCGCGTCGTCGACGCGCAGTACGACCCGGTGGCGTGGCTGGGTCGAAAGATCCGTCGAAAGACGAATCGCTCCGCTGCCGACGCCGCCGTGCAGCCCGCGCCGTAGGTTGTGGCGGATTTTCTCAGTACGTCTTGGTTCGGGCGACTGAACGAGGCGCTGCGCGAGGCGGGTCAAGTACCAGCGAAGAAAGACGCGGTCATTCGAATCGTGTTCCAGTTCACCAACACGCCTAGTGGAGCGCCGGACGCCCTGACGTTCACGATCAAAGGAAGCGAGGCGAGCGTCGATCCCGGCGACAATTTGCTGGCTGACACGCTCGTGACCATCTCGTATCGAGATGCTCGATCGCTCTTTCGCGGCAAACTCGACAGTTCGTCAGCTCTTCGCGAAGGACGCGTCAAGGTGCGCGGCGACATTAATGCTCTTCTGCCGCTTGTGGAGTGGATGCAAAGCGCACACCCATTCGCGGACCCCGACGTAGATCGCGGTGACGAAGGTGACCTCGACGACTAGGGAACTTCTCCGTTCTTGAAAGGGCTTTTGCACCGTTCTGAAGCGACTTCGGTGCTAACGCCCATCAACTCGTGACAATTGCGACTCGGTCGCGCGTGTAGGGCGTGAGGTGGAGGACTCCGCCACTGCGATAACCAATATGGACACTCGTATCACCAAGTGTCGCAAACTCTTGTTCGAGGTACGCCATGACCACAGTCGCCCTCGACACACCGAGCGCTCTGGCGGCGGCGCCCGAACTCAATGGATCCGAGTACCCCACCACATTGAGCCCGAGAAAATGTTCACGCACAACCGTTCTCGCCACGCCATCGAGTTGCGCGCGATCATCGGTCGACAAGGTACTCTCACCCAACGTGAAATAAACGGCCGCTCGAATGGGAGGCTTCGGGCGCATCGTGGTTGTGGTCACGGGGGGCG
>Ga0302319_10024028_pt1 | contig 10858 bp, 9 predicted proteins | sample Bog_T0_2_FD_203319 | JGI IMG/M metagenome (GOLD analysis project Ga0302319, IMG submission 203319) | Peat permafrost microbial communities from Stordalen Mire near Abisko, Sweden - Bog_T0_2 | ecosystem: Environmental > Terrestrial > Soil > Wetlands > Peat | place: Sweden: Abisko, Stordalen Mire... | reverse complement strand
TTTAGCAAGCTCCCAAGACTTATCCCAAATCACTTTAAAATTCCCAGAACTCTCTTGGATAATGGAAGTGTAATGATAAAAAGGAAAAACCCATCCAAATGGGAGTATTAAAAATAAAGCAAACGGCCAAACTAAAAATAAGGAAGATTGAATGAGCGCTTGAGTTGTGATCAGTGAAAAATGTTCACTTAAAGAGCGGTGTGGGGTGGGCTCTTGTGAAATCTTACTATAAACATGATTAGAAAAATACACGTGACAGGATTTCATCCCAATATATAAGATCGCCAGAATGAATGCTGCCCCTAAAGCATGATGCCCTTCATAAGCACCCTGACTCATATCTGCCCAAAAATAAAGTATCCCTAAAATAAAAGGCAAGCTTCCGATATAGTAAATAGCTAGCGTTTCAGGGAAATTCCTTAAAACACACAATGCTTCTTCGACTATATTAATAGCACTTCTTCCCTTTTGGGAATCGTAGTTTCTAACTTTTACCATTTCCCCTGCCAAAAAGTACCTTCATGGAATGAAGAAGGCGTCATCAACAATAATTGACCCAAATAATAAAAAGTTACCCAAATAATTACGAATCCCGTTAAGAATGACAAGATTTTGAAAGGGAATTTAAATGTAGATGATGCCACGGTCTGCTGTTGCAGGGAATAATTTAAACAAGCTTTACATAGAACACGATCATCATGCTCAGTGATGCATTCACGGCAAAAAAAATCAGTGCATTCGGGGCATCGCGCCACCGCTTCACGGTTAGGATGATGCTTACAACGTTTTTGAGCCAAATCTACAGGCATCATCATAACGCTCAGGACTTGTTTTCAGATCGAGGTTTTGCTGATAAAAACAATCCGACAATCCCTAAAAGAATCGATGAATAAAAAACTATTAAAAGGATTGTGTTAACAAAACTATTGTCAGGGATGCGCTTAATCATATCGAATGCTGAATACTCATTAGGATTTAAATGGGTTTTCGCCGCTTGCATTGTCACTATAAAGAATAAAGTATAGGTAAAGATTAAGCATACACCCATAAAAACCAGTGAACCCCAAGCCCAATTCTTAAGATTTGATTGAAGATTCATCTTATATTGCCTGACAACCGCCATGATATTTAAAACTGAAATCACTGAGTATAAGATTAAGATGAGGAAATAAAGAACAGGATTAGGTAATAAATACACTGCTCCTACCATGAGCGACCATATGAGTAAAAATGACGCCAATAGCGTATGGATTAAACTACCCTGGAGAATTGGCTGAAAATCCAGTGCCGTCTTAACTTCGCGTTCATCAAATGATGTTTGATATTTTATTGCTAAGGCCTGCGGATCGATGTCACCTTGAATGGTAAAGATAATCGGCTTTATCTTAGCTAAAAACTTATTGAATTTTTTAATCCTGTTTAAGCTTTTAAATTCTTCTTTTTGCACCGCTGTCTGGAGATACGTCACACAGCTTTGGCCTTTTATAATATTAATCACTAAAATAAGCGCATTAAAACCAACCAAGATCCCCCAAAAAATATTCCAACCTTTTTTAGCATGCACCAAGAAGAAGAGAAAAATCAACGCTAACGTAAATGCCACCAGGCTCACTATAAAACTATTACTGGTTTTTCTAATGATCAATGCCTGGATATCTTTAAAATAAAACCTCTTATATCTTTCAAGGAATTGAACATCCTCACAAAGCAGCAAATGATCCTCTGCTAACCAAATAGAGTAATAACTGGCTAAACTGCCAATGCGTTGACCAAATTTTTGGTATTTTGTCTTATCCATGGTGTCTGGTAAAAATTGATTTAAAAATAAAAAACCATACAACAATTTCAACTAAGGCAATAAGAATTGCAAAAACCATTCGCACCCGCGAACCGGTTAAAGATTTTCTATTCCAATAACGGATAGCTATATAAATGGCCATGGGAGCTGTTATTATCGTAAAGAATACAGTCAAGATAGGCACGGTTGCGACCATAAAAGCAATCTTGTCATAACAGGTCGTTTCACTATCAATGTTAGTGATTTTTTTCTTCCTTGCCCCCGATTGAAGGCAGGCCGGGCAAAGGTGTTCTTGATCAAATTCAATGTCACAAAGAGCACAAAGAAATCGCCCGCAAGAAGAGCAAGGGATCATGGCCTTTTTATTGGGATGATAAAAACAATTAGCTTGGTCCCCAACTAATAATAACTCTGCTGCCGGAGAATCCTTGGGTTTTTCAAATAAGGCAGGAAATACCAACACCTGTATAGAACTATGGCACTGGGGACAGGAAGAAAAATCAGCATTATTAATTAATCCTGTTTTAAGAGTCAAATGGCATTGTGGGCATTCAATCATAAATAAAATTCAACCAACTTATTTATATACGACCCTCGTATTACAGATACGGTCATGCAAGGCCCTCTTCTCTTTATCAGAACCTGCCATAATATATCCGATGTAACAAATAATACCACTTAAGAATTCAGAAAATGCCCGTCCGAGAGCCCGACCATAACTAACCTTACTCCCATCAGCCATAATAATCTTTATCCCGCAGCCCATTTTACCGATCGTGGCCCCATAAGTCCCCACAAACCATACATAATATCCGATACTTAAGGTAACGCTAAAAATAAGATTCAAGTAATAACCGGTCCCTAACTCCATATGTTTAGTTCCTGGAGTAAAATGTGGTTGTGGATAAATTTTATAAACAATAAATGAAATAATCGCCATCACAATCCAGGTAATGATCCCATCGATAATCTTAGCCCCAAAACGGATCCAAAAACCGGCAAACTTGGTTGTAGCTGAAAGAGTCACTCCTTCTCTAAGCCTTTGGACAAATATCGGCTTACACCCGGCACAAACATAATGATTCTCGTAGGTGATAATTTCAGATGCTGGAAAATCTAAGCCACATTGTGAGCATTTAAATTGTTGATCCATTCATTCTCCTGGTCTTTTGATTTTTAATGGTTTAAATCAATTTTAAAAAACAAAACACCTAATGGCGGAATTGTTATGGACAATGAAAACGGTTTGCCGTGACAGGTTTGAGGAGTGGCTAGTCGGCCTCCTTCATTGCCTTGATTGCTGCCTCCATAAATAGACGAATCAGAATTCAACACTTCCTTCCAATACCCTTCTAGCGGCACCCCTATTCGATAATCTTTCAAAACTACCGGTGTAAAATTACATACTGCAAGCACAATACTTTTATTATCCGTGGATTTACGCAAAAAACTAATTAAACTTTTTTGATAATCACTGAAGTCAACATACTCAAAACCATCAGGAGTAAAATCCTGTTCAAACAAGGCTGGTTCTTGACGGTAAAATCGATTTAAGTCTTTAACCCAATTTTGTACTCCCTGATGAGGAGGGTATTGCAACAGGTGCCACTCAATGCTATGCTCATGATTCCATTCGGACCATTGGGCAAATTCTGCCCCCATAAAGGTGAGTTTTTTGCCCGGATGCGCAAACATGTATCCTAGTAATAAACGTAAATTAGCTAATTTTCGCCATTGATCGCCTGGCATTTTACTCGCTAATGCCCCTTTACCATGAGTGACTTCATCATGGGAAAGAGAAAGCAAAAAATTCTCTGAGAATGCATATAAAAATGAAAAAGTTAATTCATTGTGATGATACTTGCGATAAATGGGATCAAGGGCCATGTAAGCTAAGGTGTCATGCATCCAGCCCATATTCCATTTCATTCCAAATCCCAATCCTCCTGCATCTGTTGGGCGAGATACTCCACCCCAGGCTGTTGACTCTTCAGCGATCATTTGTGTTCCTGGAAAATTAACATAAACAGCTTCATTGAGTTTTCGAAGAAAATAGATCGCTTCCAAATTCTCTCGACCGCCATGCTCGTTAGCAATCCAATTATTCCCACGGGAATAATCCAAATAAAGCATGGAGGCAACACCATCCACCCGTAAACCATCCGCATGAAATTTATCCATCCAAAACATGGCTGAAGAGATTAAGAACTCACGCACTTCATTGCGGCCATAATTAAAAATGGAACTTTTCCAATCAGGATGATACCCGCGGCGCGCATCAGCATGTTCATAAAGATGAGTGCCATCGAAATAAACAAGCCCATGTTCATCCGTCGGGAAATGTGAAGGCACCCAATCAAGGATAACGCCAATGCCTTGGTTGTGAAGGCAGTCAATTAAATACATTAAATCTTGAGGAGTTCCAAAACGACTGGTTGGGGAAAAATAACCTAAGGTCTGATATCCCCATGAGCCATAAAACGGGTATTCCATGACTGGCATGAATTCGACATGTGTATAGCCCATTTCATTTAAATATTTGGGCAATTCTAAAGCCAATTCGCGGTAGGTTAAAGGACGATGTTCTTCTTCCGGCACCCTTTTCCATGAACCAATATGCATTTCATAGATAGAAATGGGGGCTTGTAAACTATTTTTTGCAGCCCTCTCCTTCATCCAAGTGGCATCTTGCCACTGATAATCAAGATCCCAAACAATGGAACCAGTATGCGGAGCAACTTCATTATAGGTGGCAAAAGGATCCTGCTTTTCAACTTGATAAAAATCGACGGAAGTTACAAAATACTTATAAACTTCGCCCTTGGTTAATTGCGGGATGAATCCTTCCCAAATTCCGGAAGCGTCTTCACGAAGATTTAAAGGATTAGCGTTCCTATTCCATTTATTAAAATTACCCACCACGGCCACCTTTTTGGCATTAGGTGCCCATAATGCAAAGTGCACACCTGGCACGCCATCAACACAAGTCAAGTGGGCGCCAAACTTTTCATAAAGCCTAATATGAGAGCCTTCTTTAAAAAGAAGAGCATCCTCTTGAGTAATAAATGGAGTCATGGTCTTAACTATAACTTCATTCATCGATGGCTCTGTTTCCAGTTCTGGGCATATTTTTTAAGCCAATCCTCACGCGCCCATTCAATCCCTACATCATGACCTGCTTTTTCGCTTTCACACCATTTATGCTTGTCAATTTCTTGAATAACATCCGGATTACTCAGTAAAATTTGGTCACCTTTGGTTGGATCTTCTTTAAAAACAAAGGCTGTCTTCTTGACTTGAACTGGCGCTGGCTTGGGCGCAGCCTGAAGCACAGCCTCGGATGTCCCATTCTTAATTACCTCTAATCCTCGACGACAGAGCTCCTTGGCATAATCAGTCCAAACGCCCTGTCCCCAATAACGGAAGCATGAGGTTTGAGACAAAAGAACATAAAGTAAAGCTTCTTTATATGCCCTCGAGCTTTTGTCAGCATTCTTTTGATCATACTTCTCGTGGAAATTAGCACTTAGTTGATTAATGGGATCAAGCACTTGATCATACCCCTTGACCCAATCACGATCACTGGTCCATGACCCTTTATCGAGATTAAAAGATGCGTCTTGTTTTGTCAGCTCCGCAATAGCCTTATTCACGGCATTTGGTTCAAACTTCTTAACCTTCTCCCAAATGCGATGCTGAGAAATCGGCTGCACTGCTGTGAAATCTGCAGGATTAATTCCTTCACCTTCCAGGAATTCTAAATATTCAGAACCATTTAAAGCCACTGTCCCTTCAGTAGAAATGCTTTGCATGCCGAGTGCGTACATAGGAGGAAACTCATTCATCATCACCCCACCATTTTCACCGTCACCAATCTGACAGACAAAGGGTGGAATAAGTTTTTTGCAGTATTCCCGCCGAGTTAGCCCGCGCGCTTCCGATAAAGGCTGCATTTGTGCAACGAGCTTGGTATCTGATCCTTGGGTCTTGATTAACACCGTGATCTCTTGAGTTTGGCCTAAAGAATTCTTTGCAACTAGCTTATGAGGCAGATGTGGGTTTTGAATACCCTTACCATTAAGATCTTCAATGGTATGCTCCTGCACCATTAACCATTCATAGCCACATTCCTTGAGCGCTTTGACATATTCATAACAAACATCCGGATGAATAGGCAGGTGCATTTCTGGAGCAGAGAATCCTTTGATACGTTCCTCAGCCTCTTTTCCAAAAATAGAGGCAAAATGATGACGGAATGCTGTCATATGAAGTTTTATATCAGGTATCGGAGTTGAAGTGACCACAGAATGCGACCACATGGTTCCCAGCCATTCGACATTAGGATAATATTTTTTATCACACGTGATTCGCTTCAAATTTTCCAGTGCTTCCCCTCCGTTGATCTGACGCAGTCCCCAAAGAAGATTCCCGGAATAATCCAGCATGATCCGAGGACTTTTGCCTTCGTTGACCAAAGCTGGAATAATCCTGGATAAACGTTGGTAGCAATCAAAGAAAACACCTGCGTTATGATTGTCCCCAATGCCTTGATTCTCAAACATATTTTGCAAATTGGAAACCAGGCCTGCTGTCCGTAAATCCCCACCTCCTGCTGGAATTGTGGGTTGATGCATATGAAGTGCAATCCCAAAAGAAGCCCTGACCTTTTTAAAATTGACATTGGATACATTCGCGTAAAGGGTTCTTTTTTTCAGTGTACTAAATTCATTATCCTCAGCATAAATATTCGGTAAACCATCGACGATATCATTCATTTTTACCTCCCTATTTTGGAACCCTTCGGCCCGTGTCATTGCGAGCCCCGTAGGGGCGCGGCAATCCTTTTTTAAAAGATTGCTTCGTCGCTTTACTCCTCGCAATGACACTAAAAGATCGGTTATCACTTTTATCCTTTAAATAAAATTGAACACAATTCATATCCCAAAAAATATTGTCCCTAGCCTCAATTTCATTAAGCCAGCCTTCATCTAAACTGTCCTGACTCAGATCATTACATAATTTATAAAAGCGATTGAGATGACCTTTAAATCGTTTTTCGGCATAACTCACCATTGTTCCAGTCTTCATGATAAATGGCCAATCACTGGATTCTGCCAATAGCAATTCTCGGGCGGCCTGATTTAGCGCCCGATACCGTAAAGCGGATTTTTTCAAATTCTTTCTAAAATCGCCATGGATCAAATCAGCATTTCTTTCAGCCAACTCTTTCATCAAACGGCCAGCCTCATGCAAATGAGGATAAATCCAATCGTTTGAGGCTTCCAGCCAATACTCACTAAAGCCCTTATAGCCCCAACTAGATTGACTGGGCATAGCCACTTGATTGGTTGAATATTCTTTAAGATACTCAGAAGGGGTAATCATTTCAACCGTATCTTGGTCATTAAAAATCTTTCTGGCCAAACTTTCGATCCATTGTGGCCCCTCAAACCACCAATGGCCAAATAATTCCGCGTCATACGGAGCTACAATAATGGGCTTACGATTCATTTGAGGATACAAATGTTCAATTTGTTTCTGACGATTAAACAAGAAATTTCCAGCATGACTAGCCGCCTTATCCTTGGCCAATTGAGGTTGATACGGGGCTTTTTCTTCTGTATCACCAGTAATGCGCCAATATTTCATCCCCGTATTAATTCGAATCCCGTCAGGATGAATATAGGGTTTAATGTAATCGAAGTCTAAAGTAAATCCTATATCGCGGTAATATTCACGGTAATCGGCATCACCTGGATAACCTTCTTTTGAACTCCATACCTGCTTAGAAGATTCCCAATCCCTCCCAAAAGCGGCGACACCATTAGGCGTATACACAGGAGCATACACCCCAAATTGAGGCTGAGGGTCTGCATTCATAATCCCATGAGAATCACAAAAGAAATATTTAATCCCGGCTTCTTTGAGTAAAAGATCTAATCCTGGATAGAATCCACATTCAGGCAGCCAAATGCCTTTAGGATCAACACCAAAATAATGACGGTATTGCTCAACGCCAAGATCAATTTGAGCTTTAACTGAAGATTGATTGATACTTAAATTGGGCAAAAAACCATGCGTCGCGCAGGATGTAATTATTTCCAGGTAACCTGATTCTTGAAACTTTCTAAATGCTGTTATTAAATTATTCCCATACTGACGGATAAAGACATCCCGCGCTTGGATAAAACGACTGTAATACATGAGGACTACCCCATGGAATTGCGGATCATGCGCAGTGCGTTCAACTTCTTTTTCTGCCAGTTCTATGAGTCGGTTAATATGCCGCACATAGCGCTCTTGCAACAAGGAGTCGCTTAACATCGCGGCCAAGGTAGGACTAATCGACATGGTCACACGAAAATCAATATCATCGCGGATCAGCGATTCAAAAACTTGAATCAAAGGAATGTAGGTTTCAGTAATGGCCTCATAGAGCCAATTTTCCTCGAGAAAATAATTCTCTTCCGGGTGGCGGACAAAAGGTAAATGAGCATGAAGAACGAGTGCCACGTATCCTTTAGGCTCTCTAACCATTTTATTCCTTTATCAATTTTGTTTCATAAGACGTCTTTTCACGTTCTACAGCAATGTTAATAAGACGCTGTTCAATACCATCTGAAGATTGAGCAATAAACTTTAACGGAATCTCACCATCGGGTAAGGCATAGCGCAATGAAAAAGTGCCGTCAGGATTTAATCGAATTCCTTTTTCATTGAGACATACAGCAGCATCTGGCTCGGTGCGACCGTGTACAATCACTTCTGTCCATACTTCAAAAAAGAATTTTCTCCTTTTTAATAAACCTTCACTTGCCCCTGCCTGAACGGATCCCAAATTCTCACTAGCACCAATGGTACCGGTCAGTCCCATTAATGATGCCCCTAAATGAGAACTCTTCACTAAACCTGGCCTTACACAAACTTTTTGCCAGGGGATACGACCCCACTTCCCTTTGAGAATATTTCCGATGGATGATACCTGTATTCCATTTGGCGCTTTAGCCTTACCTCTTGATGAGACCTTAATGAACAGGCTTTTATAATAATTACGAATATCCCCAACGGATAATTGATAAACCCGCGCAGGATGCTTCTTAATTTCAACATGATGCTTTTTCTTAGGCTTTTGCTGTATGAGCTGTTGATAGCGCTCTTTAATACTTTCCTTGATGTCTTCTTTGATATAAGGCCTAGATTCCTTATGCACTTTAATATCCTGTAAGATCAGATCATTGCGGGGTGAGGTATTTTGAGGTGGTGTTCTGACTAGATTAGATCGTGTTAAAGCAATAAATTGACCTTCACGGCCATAGATTCCCAACTCAACACAATAATCCGCATTATCTTGCTCGACATGAACATACTGGTTCTTGACTGAACAAGCTACTGCCAAATCCCAGGTATAATTGGCATTAAAACCATTAAACTTAACACCTGTCGAATCATAGACACGCAGGATTAATGAGGAAATTTGGCTTTCTGCACCTTGCTGTAAGCGCAGACGATTAAGATCTTCCTCGGTGTAATCCCAATAAGCATAAATATTATTTGGATCACGCGCAATGAGAACGCAGTGCGTATGTGGCTTTAGAACTGGCAGTTCAGTAGAATTATATATAGATATGGCCATAGCTCCCCTTAGTTATACACCTGCAAAGTTTCATCAGCGATAACATCCCATGAAAATGCTGTTTCAACAGTCATACGGCCATTATGCCCCATCCATCGGGCGTGATCAAAATCATTAAAAAGCGTTCCGATTCCCCAAGCAATAGACTCGGGATTATCTTGAATCTTTAAACCATTCACATCATGCCAAACAATTTCATTCGGTCCCCCGTTGGTGGTGGCAACCACCGGTTTCCCTGCACTCCAAGCTTCCAGAATAACAATGCCAAAAGGTTCATTGCGGCTGGGTACACAGACACAATCAGTGGCTTTAAAAAGATCCTGAAGAGCAGTATCACTTTTCTTGCCTAAAAAACGAGTGGCGTGAGATACCCCGCTATTACGTGCCTGCAATTCAACTTCTGCGCGCATTTCACCATCACCTACAAAAACAAATTTGGCATTAGGATAGTAATTCAAAATAAAGGGAATAGCTCTGACAAGCAAATCAGGTCCTTTTTGGTAAACCAATCGGCCCACCACCAAAACCATCGGATCCATAGGACCAATCCCATAGAGGCGTCTGACATCACCGGGATCTACCCAGGAATCAAAATCAGAACACCGAACCCCATTATAAACAACATCTGCTTTTGTTTCAGGAATACCGTACATCCATTGAGCTTCTTGTTTTAAAGCATTAGAAACTGCAATCACGCGATCGGCGCAATAAGTACCGAGCCATTCTAAATGACGGACACGTTCAGAATTGCCGCCATAAAAATTATTCCCGCAACGCCCATACTCTGTTGAGTGAATAGTAAAAATAGTATGATGCCGGTGGGCACTATTAACCCATTCTAATGCCAGCGCTGTTAGCCAATCATGCCCATGGATCACATCAAATTTTCCAATATGCTTCTCTGTCGACAAAAAATGATCAACAAAGGAACGGCACATATTAGTAACTTCTTCTATAAAATCTGGATTAGGAGCATACGAACAACGATGGTAATGAACACCATGAATGCATTCATACGGCAGTTGATCAGCTTTGGCCATGCGCGTAAAGACATGCACCTCATGGCCTTTGCGTTCCAGGGCACAGGCAAGATCAGTCACATGCACTCCAATCCCACCCACGAAGATGGAGTGAACAGCTTCCCAAGAGAAAAACGCAATTTTCATATGTAACCACTTGTTATTAAAAGGGTAACAAACAGATAAGTATTAATTATAGCAAAGCCTTATAATAATACAATTTTTTTATTGTGCGCTAATAATCAAATCAAAAATATGCGTTAAAATACGCAGAAAAGCAGAGTTATTAGTAATTGTTTTGGTGTCATTGCGAGCCCGAAGGGCGAAGCAATCTCTTAAAAGGTTGCTTCGTCGCTTTGCTCCTCGCAACGACACGACTTTAAAGATTATCGCTCATTATTTCTTATG
>Ga0302319_10024024_pt1 | contig 10858 bp, 9 predicted proteins | sample Bog_T0_2_FD_203319 | JGI IMG/M metagenome (GOLD analysis project Ga0302319, IMG submission 203319) | Peat permafrost microbial communities from Stordalen Mire near Abisko, Sweden - Bog_T0_2 | ecosystem: Environmental > Terrestrial > Soil > Wetlands > Peat | place: Sweden: Abisko, Stordalen Mire... | reverse complement strand
CCCGTAACCTCCGGCCATGTAATCGCCGCAAACGGATGCGCGCGTTCCTTCTCCAACTCGTGCACGCTCGCCTTCCCATCGCTGAAGAAAGCCTTCTGCATAGCGCGCCATGTATACGCCACGCCCACCACAATCCCCACGCCCGCCGCCACAACCCACCAGGGCTTTGCCATCCACGCGCCAATCAGAATCTGTAGTTCAGCCACAAATCCCGAGAAACCCGGCAGCCCCATCGAAGCTATGCCCGCAATCACAAACGCCCACGCGGCAAACGGGAGCCTTCGCGACAGGTGCATCTTCTCGAGTTCCGCAAGCTGTCGCGTATGCGTTCGCTCATACACAATCCGCCCCACAATCGCGAACAGCAACCCGGCAATCACGCCATGCGAAAACATCTGCATCACAGCGCCGGTTATGCCCACCTGGTTCAGCGTCATCAGCCCCAGCAGCACAAATCCCATGTGGCTCACGCTGCTGTAGCCAATCACAAATTTGAAGTCCGTCTGCGCCAGCGCCACCAGCGCTCCATACACAATCCCGATCACCGCCAGCACCGCAAACACATCTCGCCACGAGCCAATTCCAATGAACGACCAACCCCACGGATCAAGCCCATGCGGAAACAGCCAGATTCCCACCCGCAGGCACCCGTATGCGCCCAGCTTCATCACCACACCGGCCAGCAACATCGACGCAGCCGTTGGCGCGGCCACGTGCCCTGTCGGCGCCCACGTATGAAACGGCCACATGCCCGCCAGAATTCCGAACCCGATAAACACCAGCGGGAAGCACCACATCTGGAAGCTCACCGGTAACCCGCCCGAGTGCCCCGCCGCATGAAGCGCAATCAAGCTCGTTGAATGGCTCCCCGAAGTCGCATAAGCCGCAAGCAGGCCGATGAGCACCATCGCCGAGCCCACAAACGAGTAAAGCGCCAGCTTCATTGCCGCATACTCGCGCCGCGTCGAACCCCAGATCGCGATCAGGAAGTACTTCGGCACAATCGCAATCTCGTAAAACACAAACAGCAGAAACAGATCGAAGCTGAGAAAAACTCCGTAAACTCCGCCAATCAGCGCCAGGAAGAATGCAAAGAATTCATTCGTCCGCAGCTCAATATTCCAACTGAAAAGAACTCCCGCGACCGCCGCCAGCCCCGTCAGCAGCACCAGTGTCCTGCTGATCCCATCCGCCGCCAGCAGGAAGTGAATCCCCATCGACGGCACCCAGGCTTTGTCGGCCAGCACCACAAGCCCCTTGCCGAAATCCGCGACATAACCCACCACCGCCACAACCAGCCCGGCAACCGCAACCATGAGCGCAAGAATGCGCGACATGCGCGCCGGCTTGGCCGGCAGCATTGCAACCACAATCGCGCCGATAAACGAGATATAGATCGTCAGTGAGAGCATCTAAAATCTCCAGTGCGCGAGCAGGTTCACGACCGTGGGGTTCACGATGTCCACAATCAATTGCGGCAATATGCCAATCAGCAACATCAGTCCAATCACCGGCGCCATCGCCATCCGCTCTCCATGCGTCATATCAGGAAAGCTCGCCAGCCGCCCCGGCACAGGCCCGCTGAACACCTTCTGAATCACCGTCAAAATCACCGTCGCCGTCACCAGCAATCCAAGAATCGAAACCGTCGATGCAATCCAAGCCAGCGAAAACGTCCCGCGGAAAATCAAAAACTCACCCACAAATCCATTCAGCCCGGGCAGCCCAAGCGACGAGAACAGCGCAATCCCCATCAGCCCAGCCAGCACCGGCGCCGGCTTCCGAAGTCCGCCAAAATCGTTAATCCCGCGATGCCCGCCCGTCCGCGCCTGCAGCATCGCCACAAACCAGAACAGCGCCGCCGCCGTAATGCCATGGTTGAACATCTGCAGAATCACGCCATTCAGCGCCGCGGCCTGACTCGCCTGCACCGCCGCGCCCGTCGCCGGAACCGCCAGCGCAAAAATCCCCAGCAGGCAATACCCCAGGTGGTTCACGCTGGAGTAGGCAAACACCCGCTTCAGATCCTTCTGCGCCACAGCCGCCCACGCGCCCATCACCACCGTCGCCACGGCCAGCACCAGCAGTGGAGTCCGAATCTGCGCAATCTGCGCCCCGAACAACGGAATCGCAATTCGCAGCAATCCGTAAACGCCCATCTTCGACATCGCGCCCGTGAGCAGCATCGTTACCGGCGAAGGCGCTTCCGCGTAAGCTTCCGGCAGCCAGGTGTGGAATGGCACCATCGGCACTTTCACCGCAAACCCCGCCAGCACCCCGATCGCAAGCCACATCATCACCGGCACGCCAAAAAATCCAGCTCCCAAATGCGCCGCAACCGCATCTTCGAGCTCTCCGGTAGAAGCCAGCAGCGTCAAGTGCGGGAAATCCATGCTGTGCGTCGAAAGGAATACCGCGATAAACGCTACAAGCAGTGCAACCGACCCGGCCATGGTGTAAACAAAGAATTGCGTTGCCGCCGGACCACGCCGCGCCCCGCCCCAAAGCTTGATGAGGAAGAACGCCGGAATCAGGCTCAGCTCCCAAAACAGGAACCAGTGGAAGAAGTTCAGCGCCGTAAACGACCCGAAAAGTCCCGCCTCCAAAATCAGCACCAGCCCGAAATAAAGCCCTGGCTGATGATGCACCCGGTTCGCCGCGTCCACACTCATCAGGGTTACAATCGCCGAGAGCACCAGCATCAGCGCTCCCAACCCATCCACGCCCAGGTGATATTCAATGCCGATCGACGGCGCCCAAGCCGCGCGCTCGATGAGCCCAATCGAGCCGTTCGCAGGCAGTTCGCTCCAAACAAACAGCGCCACCGCCAGGCTCGCCACCGTAGTAATCAGTGCAACCGCACGGGCATGCTTTCCGGCAAACAGCGCTATCGCCGCTCCCACCAGGGGCAGCACCGTCAAAAGCGTCAGGATAGGAATCTGGCTCATGCGCGGCTGCTCCATATCAGGATGGCCACCAGCGCAACCACGGCCAGAGCCAGAATCCGTAAATAACTCTGCACCCGCCCGTTTTGCATCTGCGACAGCAGCCCGCCGCTCGTCGAAAGTTCCTCGCAGCCCTTGTCAAAGCCGCCGTCCACAACGTTCGCGTCCAGGAAGCGATTCAACTCCGCCCCCAACCTGGTCACCCAGGCCACAGCGCTCACCGCGCCGCCCCACACGCGCCGGTCCAGCCAGTCCGCAACCCGTCCCCACCATCCGTAAAACGCAATCACGGTCGCCCCGTACAACTCGTCCACATACAACCGGTCACGCAGCCACTTCCACGGCAAAGGCGCGGCAGCCTCTAGCACATCCGGCGCCTCCGGTCTGGGCGACTTGTTCCCGTACAGCCACCACCCCAATCCCAGCCCTGCAAACACTACCACGGTCGATGTCGCCATCAGCGCCATCAGTCCCGGCTCGGCAAATCCATGAAGGTCGAACCCCGCAGCCTGCCCATTCAGAAATGCCTTGAACCATGGCCACGCCGGAGTTGCAATAGCGCCCAGCGCCATGGCGAAGAAAGCCAGAATCGCCAGCGGCATAGTCATCGACTTGGGACTTTCGTGCGCATGTTTTTCGCCGCGATTCACGCCGAAGAACACATAGCTCACCTGCCGCGTCATGTAGAACGCCGTCAGCAGCGCTCCAAACACCAGCATGTAGAACGGCCCCCTCGACAAGGTCCACATTGAACCAGCCTCAAGAATCCCGTCCTTGCTCCAGAACCCCGAGAACAGAAGCGGGAACCCGCACAGCGCCAGCATGCCAATCGCGTACGTCACAAACGTCACCGGCATGTCGGCCTTCAGCCCGCCCATCCGCCGAATGTCCTGTTCCTCGTGGCACCCGTGGATCACCGAGCCCGCGCCCATGAACAGCAGCGCCTTGAAGAACGCATGCGTAATCAGGTGGAACATTCCCACCGCCACGCCACCCATCCCGAGGCCCGCCATCATGTATCCCAACTGCGCCACAGTCGAGTACGCCAGAATCCGCTTGATGTCGTTCTGCGCAACAGCAATCAGCGAAGCAAACACCGCCGTAAACGCGCCAACCCACGTAACCACCGTCAGCGCCGTGGTGGTGCCCAATATCGCGCCGTGCAACTGCGCTCCAGCCGACATCAGCGGATACACCCGCGCAATCAAATAAACGCCCGCAGCCACCATCGTCGCCGCGTGAATCAATGCGGACACCGGCGTCGGCCCTTCCATCGCATCCGGCAGCCAGACATGCAACGGAAATTGTCCGCTCTTCCCCGCTGCACCTGCAAAAATCAGCAGGCCAATTGCGCCCGCCGCCGTCAATCCCCAGCAAGCATGCTGCGCCAGCAATCCACCCAGCGCCGTCGCTTCCATCGAGCCAGTTCCGCCGTTGTAAAACAGCAGCGTCCCCGTCTGCGCAAATAGCCACACAATTCCAAGCAGAAAAAACACATCGCCAACGCGCGTAGTCAGGAACGCCTTCTTCGCTGCGGCAGCAGCCGAAGGCTTGAAATACCAGAACCCAATCAGCAGATACGAAGTCAGCCCCACCAACTCCCAGCACATGAACAGCAGCAGCAGCGAGTTCGCAATCACCACGCCCAGCATCGCTCCCGCAAACAAGCTCAAGAAGCAGAAGAAGCGCGTGAAGTTCTCATCCTGCGCCATGTATCCGGTTGAGTAGATGAAGATCAGCAGGCCCACAAACGTGACCATCACCAGCATCACCGCCGACAGCGGATCAAGCACCCACCCCAGGTCCACATTCGTCGTGCCAAATTGAATCCAGGTAAAGTTGACCGTCTCGCGCGCCGCGACGCCACTTGTCCACTGACTTACGACTTCAACAAAAGCGAAGAGCGAAAGGAGGAGCGATACGCTCAGTGAGCCGATCGCCAACGAAGCAGCAGTCTTGCGACACGGTTGCTTCAATAAGGCGATCACGCCTGAAGCCATGATCGGCACAGCTGGAATCATCCAAAGCAAATGCACTGAAATCGAGCTCTGATCGTGAGCGGATTGGAGGAAGGCCGGAGTCAATTCTTGCATCAATTCCTCACCCCTTCATCCTGTTCATAGCATCCAGATCCGTCGTGTGCGCATGCCGATGAATCGAGATCACCAGCCCCAGTCCCACCGCAGCCTCAGCCGCTGCCACCGCAATCGAGAAGATCGCAAACATCATCCCTGTCAGCGCTTCCGGATGCGGCCCGTACCGCCAGAACGCAATCAAATTCAAATTCGCCGCATTCAACATCAACTCAATCCCAATCAACACCAGGATCGCGTTGCGCCGCGTCAGCGCACCGGCCAGCCCAATCGCAAACAGCAGCGCGGCCACCAGCAAATATCCAGCCAGAGGATTCACTTCGCCTCCTCTTTCTCATGCATGGCCACAATCACCGCGCCAATCAACGCCGCCGTCAGCAGCAGCGCCACAATTTCCAGCGGCAACACATACCGGCTCATCAACGCATTGCCAATATCCATCACCGTCACCGCAGGCGCAACCGCCGATGAATTCCCTGCACCCGGCAAAACGCTCGCGCTGTTCAGCACTGCCCAACCAAGCACCGCAAAAACCGCCGCCGCAATCGCCAACCCCGTCAGCGGAAACTTGCTATACACGCCATCCTTCGGCGTTTCAGATCCGCGCGTCAACAGAATCGCAAACACCACCAAAATCGCCACCGCGCCGATATACACCAGGATCTGCGCAAACCCAGCAAACTGCGCACCCAGCTTCAGAAACAACAGGGCGATCCCTGCGAAAGCCACCGTCAGCGCCAGTGCGCAATGCACGGTATTCTTCAGCAGCACAGCCGCCAGCGCGCCCGCCACCGCCAACCCCGATATCAGATAAAACGCAAAGTTCATCTGCCGCTTCTTCCCTTCTCCACCAAGGAAAAATGCCCCGTGCCCCGTTCTTGCGATTTGTTTCTATCGCAAGGGCGGGAAGCAGTGCATTCCGTCGCGGCGCTGTTCAACAACTCACTCCGCATACCGGTAACTCCTAGGCCCAAAGTGTTTCCTGCGCATCCCCACCCGGCCCATCACCACGTAAGCAATCGTCAGCACCACCGAGCACACCACCCACCGCAACCATCCATCTCCCATAAACCGCCATGCCGCGGCCACAAACAGGTTCAGCATCGTAAACGGCAGCACAAACTTCCATGCGAAGTTCATCAACTGGTCCTGGCGCAACCGCGGCAACGTTCCGCGCAGCCAGATAAACACGCACATCGACAGCATCACCTTACTGAAGAACCATATCCACGAAGGCACCCAGCCCAGCACCGCCAGCGGCGCAGACCATCCACCAAGAAACAGGGTGGCTCCCAGGCCTGAAATCGATAACATCCCCACATACTCACCCAGAAAGAACTCCGCAAACTTGAAGCCCGAGTACTCCGTAAAGTACCCCGCCACCAGCTCCGACTCACCCTCCGGCAAATCAAACGGCGACCGATTCGTCTCCGCAGTAGCCGCGGTGGCAAACATCACAAACCCTGCAAATCCCCACGGCGTAAATATGTACCAGTGCGGCAATCCCCATGTGTACTGGTTCTGCGCCTCCACAATCCTGTTCAGCGAGAGCGACCCCGTAATCATCACCACCGCCACGCTCGACATCAGCAGCGGCACTTCGTAGCTGATCATCTGCGCCACCGCACGCATCGCGCCCAGCAGCGAATACTTGTTCCGGCTCGACCACCCCGCCATGAACACGCTCAGTTCCGTCGACGCGCCCATCGCGAAGTAGAACAGCAGCCCCGCGTCCATGTTCACCAGCGTCATGTTGCGTCCCACTGGCAACACCGCGTAGCCCATAAACACGACAACAACCAGAAACACCGGCGCCAGAAAATGCACCGCCGCATCCGCGCTCAGCGGAACCAGGTCCTCCTTGGTCAGCGACTTGATTCCATCGGCCACCGGCTGAAAAATCCCAAACGGTCCTACCCGGTTCGGCCCAAGACGGTTCTGCATCCGCCCCAGCCCCTTGCGCTCCAGCAGCACGCAGATTGCAAACAGTGCCGGAAACGTCACCAGGATCGCCGCAACGGCAATCGCCACCACCGCTATAGGCTGCAGAAACGCCGGCAAGAATCCGACCACCCAGTGCGTCAGAAGAACGAATACCTGGTCTAACTTATCGATCACGGTTTCGTCTCCCCTTCCGCCGGTTTCACTGCGAGCGCAGCCGCAGCAACGGCAGGCACTGCCGGTTTTGCCACAGGAGTAGCGGCAGCAGGGGCAGCAGCTTTGGCAGCGGCGGCCGCTGCAGCAGCCTTGGCCTTTGCCTCCACCTTCGCCTTTTCCTCGGCCAGCCGCGCATCCACTTCGGCCGCCTCGGTCGGATGAATCGCGTGATAATGTTCGTTCGACTTCGACAGTTCCTTCTTGTCGTACAGCAATCCGCCGAACCGATCCGTCGTTGCAAGTTCAAACGCCGTATCCATCTTGATCGCCTCAAACGGGCAAACTTCCACGCATATCTGGCAGCTCATGCAAACCGAAATATCAATATCGAACCGCGCCGGATAAATTTGCAATTTGCCAACATAGTCCGGCTTCTTGTCCGTGCTCTTCACGATATAAATGCACTTCGGCGGACATTCCTTCTCGCAAATCTGGCAGGCCACGCACCGCAGCCCAGCCTCTGGATCCGTCCCGTCATATACCAGGAAGGGGAAATCGCGTGTCGCCTCAATCGGCGCAATCCGCTGCTCCGGGTACTCGACCGTCGTCAGCCGTTCCGCGGACACAAAACTCCCCGCGAAATTCCGCGCCGTCTCCGCCAGCCCCTTCAGTATTCCCTCGCCCAGCAAGTCAACCTCCGCAGATTACAGATGACAGGTTACAGATGACAGTTAGAAACTGTGGACCGCGAGCTATGTAACTCTTCTCGCGATTCCCTACCCAATTCCCAGTTACAGTTCGATGAGCAGCACTTACTGTCATCTATCATCTGTAACCTGTCATCTGCTCTACCTATCAACTTCTCCCAACACAATATCCACGCTTCCAAAAATCAACACCACATCCGCCACATTCTGTCCCAGGCACATATCCTCAAGCACCGTCAGGTTAATCAAGCTCGGCGGCCTGATCCGGTAGCGATAAGGATTCGGGCTCCCATCGCTGATCAAATAGAAACCAAGCTCGCCCTTCGGCGCTTCAATCCGTCCATACGCCTCGCCCGGCTTCGGCCGGAACCCGCGCAGCTTCGCCTTCGGGTCCATCACCGGACCACCCGGAATGTCTCTCAGCGCCTGCTTCAGAATCTCAAGCGACTCCCTTAGTTCCAGCAGCCGGATCATGAACCGGTCAAAAACATCTCCATGATCGCCAAGCGGAACGCGAAACTTGAACCGGTTATAAATCCCGTATCCATCCACCTTGCGAATGTCGTAGTTCACGCCGGCAGCCCGCAACATCGGCCCGGTAATACCCGCATTCACCGCCAAGTCCGGTTTCAAAATGCCCACACCCTGCGTCCGCGCCATCAAAATCTCATTGCCCGTTAGCAGCGCTTCAAACTCGTCTACAAACTTCGGCAGCCCCGCCACAACCTTGCGCACGCCATCCAGCCACGCCGGCGTCGCATCTACGCGGCATCCGCCAAACCGCATGTAGTTCACCATCATCCGCGCGCCCGTCAGCGCTTCAAACAGATCCAAAACCTTCTCGCGCTCTTTAAATGCGTACATCAGCGGCGTTCCGCTAGCGCCCATCTCCTGAATCAGAAATCCCACCGCCGAGGCGTGATTCACCACCCGCGTCAGTTCGCCGCAAATCACCCTCAGATACTCAGCGCGCTCCGGAACCTCCTGCCCCGTCAGCTTCTCCACCGCGAGCGCATACGCCCAGTTGTTGGTCATCGGACATATATAGTCCAGCCGATCCGTAAACGGCATCGACGCCAGGTAGCTCATCCCCTCGGCCAGCTTTTCGTGGTTGCGGTGCAGGTAGCCAAACACCGGTTTCAGCCGGATCACGCGCTCCCCATCCAGCGCCACGTCCATCCGGAAAACGCCATGCGTCGAGGGATGATGCGGCCCCATCGCCACTTCCAACAGCTCCCCCTCACCATCCGGCTCAATCACCGGCGGCCGATTCCAGCCTTCAGCCCTCTCCAACTTTGCGTCCACTACACTCATCCGCAGCTCAGTCCCTAATCCCTTAGCCCCTAGTCCCTGTTTCTATGCTCAAGCGCTCGCCGCAGCCGCTTCCGCCGCCTTCACCCTTGCCACATGTTCCTCGGCGCGTTTAAGTACGTCATCATGCGCCGTCGGTTCATACTCAAAGTCATCCGGCTCCACATAATCCCGCCGCATCGGGTGATCTTTGAACTCATCCCACATCAGCAGCCGCCGCAAATCCGGATGCCCGGTAAATACAATCCCGAACAGATCAAAAATCTCCCGCTCCTGAAATTCCGCGGCCCGCCAAGTTGGAGTCAGCGAAGGCAACTCCACCTTGTCGCTCCGATTCGCCGTCCGCATCCTTATCACCACCGGCCCATGACCCTTGGACATGGAAAACAAGTGATAAACCGCCTCCAGATAACCCGGCTCAACGCGCTTCCGCGTCTCCTCAACCGTCTCCTCGGTTGTGGTCTCCGCGCCATCAACAGTCTTCGTCACCGGGCGCGTCACCTTCACCTTCTCCGTAATCTCCTTATCCGGCCAATCCACCCCGGTTGCATTCGACAGAAAATCCAGCTTCAATTCGGCATCATCGCGCAGAAACGTCGCCACCGCGACAACATTCCCCGGCGCAATCAGCAGCGAGTGCTGTCCGCTCACGCTGGGGTTCGAAACAATCTCCACCCCCGCGCCCGGAACCGCCGCCAAAATCGCCGCCTTAATCTCCTCAACCGTCTTCAACTCAATCCCCTCAACTTCAATCCGTCATCCTGAGCGCAGCGAAGGATCCGCTTCTGAACTAACCACGAATCACTAGCCACTAACCACTGTCTTTATCTGGATAGGCCAAACCCCCGGATTCGACGTCGGCTCCAAATCATGCGCCCCTTGCACCGGCACCGGAAACTCCGTCTGCGCATCGGCATTCAAATGCCGCGGCCGATCCGGCCCCGTCAAACTCTGCCCATCAATCTTCTTCTGCAGTGTCATAAACGCCTGCAGCAGCGCCTCCGGCCGCGGCGGGCATCCCGGAATATGCACGTCCACCGGAATGTACCGATCAATCCCCTTCAGCACGTTGTAACCCTGCTTGAAAGGCCCGCCTGAAATCGCGCAAGCCCCCATCGCAATCACGTACTTCGGTTCCGCCATCTGGTTATAAAGCCGAACCACCTGCGGGGCCATCTTCTTAGTAACCGTTCCGGAAATAATCATCATGTCCGCCTGCCGTGGTGACGGCCGAAACACCTCAGCCCCAAACCGCGCCAGGTCGTACCGCGCCATCGTCGTCGCAATCATCTCAATCGCGCAGCAAGCCAGCCCAAACTGCATCGGCCAAATCGAGCTACGCCGCCCCCAGTTATAGAGCTCCTCGATGGTCGTAACGAAGACGCCCTGCTTCCCCAGTTCGATCTTCAGTCCTTCTTCAACCATCGTCGCTCCACTCCAATTCAGCTGGCAGCTCACAGCTAACAGCAATCAGTTCACATTCCATGCGCAACCAAAAACTGACGCCTGACAGCTGTTAGCTGTCGACTGTCATCACTGCCAGGTGAGGATCCCCTTAGCCCAAGCCCATGCCAGCCCTTCAATCAGCATCAGCACAAACACCAGCATCGCCAGGCAAGCCGAAACGCCCAGCCCGGTAAACGCCACCGCAAACGGCAACAGAAACACAGCTTCCACGTCGAAAATCAGAAAAATAATGGCATAA
>Ga0302319_10024023_pt1 | contig 10858 bp, 9 predicted proteins | sample Bog_T0_2_FD_203319 | JGI IMG/M metagenome (GOLD analysis project Ga0302319, IMG submission 203319) | Peat permafrost microbial communities from Stordalen Mire near Abisko, Sweden - Bog_T0_2 | ecosystem: Environmental > Terrestrial > Soil > Wetlands > Peat | place: Sweden: Abisko, Stordalen Mire... | reverse complement strand
CCTCGATGTCGACGGAGAAGTGGTGTTCCTGCACCGGGTCACCCTAGCGCCGGACCTGACGCGGACGTCAGGTCCACGTCCGCGCCACGGCCGCGTTTACCCAGGAGGGAAGGGCGTCCCGTAGCGGTTCAGGTGGGCCTTCTCGGAAACCGGCTGGCGGCGGGGCGGGCCCAGCGGCGTGGGCAGGTACCCGAGCGGGACGACGGCCACCGGGACGATCTCGGGCGGCAGGCCCAACGGCGCCGACAACTCGTCCCCGGCCAGGACGGGCAGCGTGGTCAGCGTCGAGCCGAGGCCGAGCGCGTGCGCGGCCAGCAAGAGGTTCTGCACCGCGGGGAAGACCGAGGCGGCGAGAGCCTTCGGGTGGGTGAGCCGGGTATCGCCGCACACCACCACGAGCACGGGGGCCGCGGCCACGCCGCCGGTGGCCCCTTCGTGGACATCGCGCAAGAAGGCGGGGGAGAGGCGCTGCTCCTCCAGCGCCTTGGCTCCGCCTTCCCACAGGCGCGCCGTCAGGTCACCGATGGCGGCGCGCACGGCGGCGTCGCGCACGACGACGAAGACGAAGGGCTGGCTGTTCTCTGCGCTGGGCGCGTGGGTGGCCGCCGTCAGGATCCGCACCACGGTGGCGTCGTCGACGTCGTCGGGGAGGAAGCTGCGAGCCGCCCGCTGGGTGTGGACCACCTCGAAGAAGTCGGGCATGGCGGCCGATGGTACCGACCAGATGGAGGCGGCCGCCGCCCGGAGCGGATTGGGCGCCGCCGAGGCGACCCCGCTACCTTTGGCGCTGCATCGGCCCCGGGCCGGTGCCGCCATGAGGACATGGTGGGGGTTCGCAGGCGGACGGGGAGAGGAGACACACCGTGGCAGACGACGCCGCATCGCAAGAAGACGTGCTCAAGAGCGTCATCGGGCAGCCGACAGGCACGTCCAAGGTGATCGTGGAGCGGGGGCCGGTGCAGCATTTCGCCGACGCCGTTCTCAGTGCCAGCCCGATCTACCACGACCCCGCAGCGGCCAAGCAGGCCGGCTTCGACAACATCCCGGCACCGCCGACGTGGCCCTTCGCCATGGAGTTCTCCGGCAAGTTCGACGAGCTGCAGCCATCCGGTGCGCCCACGGGCAACCCATTGGCGAAGATCCTGGGGCCGCTCATGGCCAAGGGCGGCCTCATCCTCCACGGGGAGGAGGAGTTCCTCTACCACCGGCCGATCGTGGTCGGGGACGTCCTGATCGGCGAGGGCGTGATCTCCGACGTGTACCAGAAGGAGTCGAAGGGCCGGACGATGACTTTCATCTGCTCGGAGACGACGTGGACCGAGGAGTCGACGGGCGAGCCGGTCGTGACGGCTCGCATGAACCTGATCCACCGGTCCTAGGCCAGAGCATTCGACGGGAGGTCGAGACAATGGGTGAGAAGAAACTGTCCTACGAGAGCGTGCAGGTCGGGGACGAGGCGCCGGTCATTTCGCACACGCTGACCCGCACCGACCTGGTCAAGTACGCGGGGGCGTCGGGGGACTTCAACCCGATGCACCACGACGAGGTGGCGGCCCAGAAGGCCGGGCAGCCGAGCGTGTTCGGGCACGGCATGTTCTCCATGGGCCTGCTGGGCACCGCGTTGACGGACTACGTGGGTGTCGGCAACGTGACCCGCTATCAGGTCCGCTTCGCCCGCCAGACCTGGCCCGACGAGGTGCTGTCCTCCAAAATCGTCGTCACGGCCAAGCGCGAGGAGGACGGCCGGAAGCTGGTGGACCTCGCGGTGACGCTGTCCAACGGCGACGGTGAGGACAAGGTGATCGGCGAGGCCACGGCCGCCCTGCCGTAAACGGCCGTCACGCGACCGGCGCGGCGCGTGCCGGGACGCTCCGCGGGCGACTTGGTCAACAGCGCCACAATTGCTTCCTCTAATGACGGTCCGCGCGCGCCTGTGGCCAGGCCCCGCGTGCGTGCCGAGGACCGGTGGGTACCCGCGTCCCCGTAGTCTGGTCCCCCATGGCCCACGGCACGGCGGTGACCCGGTGAGCGCCCTCGACGAGCGCGTGCGCGATCTGGCCGACACCGTCGCGCTCGGACAAGCGCTGGTGCGCAACCTCGAAGAGGTGGTGCTCGGCAACCGGGGGGCGCTCGTGGCGGCCACCGTCGCCGCGTTGTCGGGTGGCCATCTCCTGATTGAGGACGTGCCGGGCGTGGGCAAGACGGTCTTGGCCCGCACCCTCGCCGCCTCTCTCGGCGCCGAACTGTCGCGGGTCCAGGGCCACCCCGACCTCCTGCCCTCCGACATCACGGGGGTGTCGGTCTTCATGCCCGACACCGCGACCTGGGACTTCCGACCGGGTCCCGTTTTCGCCCACGTCGTCTTGGTGGACGAGCTCAACCGCACGCCACCCCGCACCCAGTCGGCCCTCCTCGAGACGATGGAGGAGCGCCAGGTCAGCGTCGACGGCCAGTCCTGGCCGCTCCCGCATCCACACCTGGTCATCGCCACACAGAACCCACACTCGCAGCTCGGGACCTTTCCGCTGGTCGAGAGCCAGCTCGACCGCTTCGCCATGGCGACATCCATCGGGTACCCCGACGCCCGGGAGGAGGTGCAGCTGGCCCTGCACGGCGGCGGCACGTACGCGCTGGCCGCGCTCGACGCCGTCTGCACCCCCGAGGAATGGGGACGCGCCCAGCAGGTCACCGAGACCGTCGCGGTGCACGATGCGGTGGCGACCTATGCGGTGGACCTGTGCCGGGCCAGCCGGACGGCGCCCGGCGTGCATCTCGGTGCCAGCCCACGCGCCGCCATCTGGCTCATCCGTGCCGCCCAGGCACATGCCGTGCTCCAGGCCCGGCCCTATGTCGTGCCCGACGATGTGAAGGCGGTCGCCGTGGCGTGCCTGTCCCATCGCATCCTGACTCTGGAGGCCGACGCCGGAGCCGAGGGTTCGGCCGCCGTGGTGCGGGACCTTCTCGAAACGACCCCAGCGCCCAGACCGTGAGCCGTTGGGCGCGACCGGCCCGCCCATGGGGTCCGATGGTCGCCAGTGTGCTGATCGTCGGTCTGTGGTGGCTGATCGCCCACAACGCGGGCTCCGGGTGGGTCCAGCTGCTCGGCGACCTCGTCTTCGGCGCCCTCCTCATCGGGGTCGTCGGCCCTTTCGTGATCGTGACCCGCGCCCGGATCAGCCTGGACAGTGCACCGGGTGACGGCAGCGCCGGCCTCCCCGTCCCGCTGCGCGTGGCTTCGCGCACCCGCTTGCGGGTCCGCCCGGTCGAGCCGCCGGGCCCCGACGTCTTCGTGGGACCCGGGCGGCGGCGGGCCGCCGCCGACGATGTCGTCACGCTGGTGCCGACCGGTCGTGGCGTCCACCGGTCCGTCACGCTCGACATCGCTTCGGCCGCGCCGTTCGCGTTGCAATGGTGGACGAGGCGGGTGCGGGTACCCCTCCCCTCGGCACTGTACGTAGCGCCCCGTTGCGGCGAGGCCCAGCCCGTGCCCCGGCGTCCCGACGACGGGACTGGTGACATGGTCGAGCAACCCCGTGCCGCTGAGGGGTTGCCCCGCGGCGCCCGCCCCTATGAGCCCGGCGACGCCCGGAGACTCGTCCACTGGCGCTCGACGGCCCACACCGGGCGGCTGATGGTGCGTGAGGTGGAGCGGCCGGCGGCCGAGCCGGTGACGGTCACGGTGGAACTGCCCGCCGACGCCCACGCGGCCGAGCGGGTGGCCGAAGGAGCTCTCGGTTCCGTCGTGCGCCTCCTGCAGGGGGGCGTCCCCGTGCTGCTCGCCACGAGGGAGCCCTCGGGTCCGGTCCTCGGGAGCGTGCCCGACCGCCGCAGCGCAGGTCGTCGCCTCGCCCGGGCCGTCGCCGGCACGAGTGCGGGGACGAGCGCCGGCACGTCAGCGGAGGGCGGTGACGTCGCCTCGCCCCCGGAAGGCGGTGTCGGCCCGTGAACATCATTGACGTGGTCCGGCGGGCCAATCAGCCCGGACAGCCCGAGGACTCCATCCGGTTGCGATTGGCGTGTCTGGCCGCCGTGGTGGTGGCGATCGCCGCCTGCGCCTCGCTGGGGGAGATCGCCTGGACCACGGCGTCGGGTGCCATGGTGCTCATCGCTGGTGGCACGGCCTTCTCGCATGCCACCCGGGCCCGGCCCCCCGGCTGGGTCAAGGTCCTGGTCGCCGTCGGCGCCACCGCAGCCTGCGTCTGGTTCTTCCACACGGTGAGCTCGCCGTCCGGCGGCATCACCTCGGTGATCAACCCGTTGACGATCCTGCTGGTCGCCGTTCTGGTGGTGCACTCGTTCCATGTGCCGACCCGGCGTGATCTGCTCTTCACGCTCGGCGCCTCGGCGGGTCTCATGGCCGTGGGCGGCGCCCTGGCGATCGACCTGCGCTTCGGCCTCTACGTCGTGGCGTGGGCCTGCAGCACGCTGTGGGCCCTGACGGAAATGTGGACCTCGGCCAGCGGCGGCGGCCGTATCTCGGCGTCGGGTCTGGTGTTGGCGCTGGTGGCCACGTCGACGGCGGCCGCCGGGGTGTTCCTGGCCCTTCCCGCCCCCGTGGTCTCGTCGCGCGTCAGCTTCATCTCCCGGGCCGGCTCCGGCGGCTCCATCAGCGTGCCCGGGAGCCTGGCCGGTGATTCCGGCACCGCAGCGCAGCTCTCCCGGGCGGGCAGCACGACCAGCCGGATCCGCGTCGGTGGCTACCTCGGCTTCGCCGGCAGCTTGAACACGGCACTGCGGGGCAGCCTGGGCAACGCGCTGGTCATGCAGGTCAGGGCCCAACGCCCTTCGTACTGGGTGGGGGAGACCTTCGACACGTGGCAGGGCGAGAGCTGGACGGAATCGGCGTCGGTGCCGCGGCGCCCGCTGCGCGAGAGCTCGCCGTTCCTCCTCCCGATCCCGGTGGGTGATGTGCCGTTCGGGCAGAGCGATCTGCAGACGTTCTATGTCGAGAGCCAGACGGCGAACCTCGTGTTCCACGCCGAGAGCGCGGGCGAGCTGTGGTTCCCCGCCAGCAAGGTGTACGTCGCCGGTGACGGCACCATCGTCTCGCCCCTCGGCCTGGGCAACGGGTCCGTCTACACGGTCGACTCGCAAGTCACGAGCCCGACGCCTGCGCAACTGCGGGCGGCCGACAGCCCGTTCGCCCTCCCGGCCGACGTGCAACGCCGAGAGGTGCAACTGCCGCACCCGTACCCGCGGGCCGCCGCGCTGGCCCGATCGGTCACCGCCAACGACACCACGACCTACGACAAGGTGCAGTCGCTCATCCGGTGGATCGGCGCCCACACCCACTATTCGGAGAACATCCCCCCGCTCCCCGCCGGGGCCGACACCGTGGACGAGTTCCTCTTCGGCAACCGTGTCGGCTTCTGCGAGCAGATCTCGACCTCGCTCGCCGTGATGCTGCGGTCCCTCGGCATTCCGGCCCGCGAAGCGGTGGGCTACGTGCCCGGCAGCTATAACCCGATCACCGACCTGTACCAGGTGCACGCCAACGACGCCCACGCCTGGGTCCAGGTGTGGTTCCCCGGCTACGGCTGGCAGAACTTCGACCCGACCGCGGTGGTGCCGCTCAGCAATCCCAGTCCCGGTTCGACCGCGCTGCACGACATCGGCTCGGCCTTGCGCCGTATCCCACCGGTACCCGTCGTCGTCGTCCTGGCCGCCACCGGCCTCGTGGTCGTCGTCGTGCGCCGGCGCCGGTCACGCCCCGCCACGTGGGCGGAGCGGGTGGCGCGCCTGACCGAGCGCGCTGGTCGCCGGGCCGGCCGGCCGCGCCGACCGTCCGAGACCCTCGGCGAGTACGCCGCAAGGCTCGACGAGCTCGCCGGACCGGCGGCGGTGACCTGGAGTCGGTTGGCCGCGTCGGTGGAGGCCAGCGCCTACGGATGGCACGACCCGCCCCCGTCGACGCAGCGCGCGCTCATCGACGAGGCCAGACGCGCCCGTGTCCGTCCGCGCACCGGTGCGGATCGGGCCGCGCCGGTCGGCGGACCTGCGCCCGACGCGTCACTGGTGGGCGCCGGGGTGCGGCCCGCGGGGCGCGGGATCGACGAGGGCGACGAGGCCTAGTCGGTCGACGAGGTCGACGGGGTTGGCGTGAACCGCAGCGGCAGGCGGGCCGGGCCCCAGATGCCGAAGCTCGACGGTTTCCACTCGACGTCCCCGTTGTGGGCGAGCCCGGGCATGCGCCGGGCCAACAATGGCAGGGCCTCCTGCAGTTCGGCGCGGGCCAGCGCGGCCCCCATGCAGAAGTGGATGCCCGAACCGAAGGTCATCTGTGCCGTGCTGCGCTCACGCGTGATGTCGAAGACGTCCGGATCGTCGAAGGCCTCGGGGTCCCGGTTGGCTCCGGCCAGCGAGGTGGCCACCAGGGTGCCCCGGGGGAACAGGACGTCGCGGTAGACGACGTCCTCGGCGGCGAAGCGGGCCGTTCCGCGCACCGCCCCCAGGTAGCGCATCGACTCCTCGACCGCCCGGCCGGCCAGTTCGGGCCGTTCGGCCAGGAGCGCCCACTGCTCGGGGTATTCGGTGAAGAGCGCCACCGAGCAGGCCAGCTGGTTGCGGGTCGTGTCGGTTCCGGCCATGAGCACCGCTTGCGCCAGCATCGCCATCTCATCGGTCGAGAGCCGGTCACCCTCCTCTTCGATGGCGATGAGGTCGCTCAGGAGGTCGTCACGCGGGTCGGCCCGGCGCGCCGCGATCATGTCGCCCACGTACGTGGTGAGCTCGTCGCCCGCCCGCACAATGAACGGCAGGTCCTCGGCCAGGTTGTTGTTGAAAATGCGGAAGATGTCGCTGGCCCAACCCGAGAAGAGCTTCCAGTCCTCGGGCGGGGCGCCGAGGAGTTCGCAGATGATCGGGATGGGGTACGGCTCGCAGACGTCCGCCACCAGTTCGCACTGGCCGTGGGCCACCAGGCGGTCGACCAATTCGCCCACCACTCGACGCATGGTGGGACGGAGGCGATTGGCCGAGGCGGGTGTGAAGGCCGGGGCCACCAGTCGCCGGAGACGGGCGTGGCCCGGGCCTTCCATGGTCAGGATCGACTCACCGCGGCGGTCGCCGGCGGCGGAGCCCTGGAGTTCGGGCGATTGCTCAATCATGGACAGCGCGGAATGGAAGCGCTGATCGCGCAGGATGGCCGTGACGTCTTGCAGCCGGGTCACCGAGTAGCCCAGTTCCGACCGGGCCAACCAGTGGACGGACCGGGCCGCCGCAATGGCGTCGATCGCCTCCCGGCGCTCGAGCCCGACCGTGTCGAGGTAGGGCAGGTTCAGGTCCGAGACCAGTTGTGGCATGAGCCCCCGTGTCCGTGTGGCCGCGTGGAGCAGCGCGCGGCGATGGCGCGAGGTTAGTGGGAGCCCCCGTCGCTGTCCGAGGGCGGGCCCGGTGGCGTGCCCCGATCCGCATGCAGGGCCGGGTGACGCTTGGCCATGAGGGGCACCAATATCGACTTGGGCGCCAGGTGGGCCAGCCCGGCACCGACGCGGTTGGCCGCCCCGGGGATCACGACGGTGCGTCCCGCCGCCAGCGCCTCAATGGCGGCCCGGGCGACGTCGCTCGCCGGGACCCACATGACCTTGGGCAATGACTCTGCGGCTTCTTCGTCGGTCATGCCCGCCGCCTCGGCAAATCCGGTCTCGACCGGACCCGGGCACAGCGTGGTGACGCTCACGCCGCTGCCGCGGAGCTCGGCGGCCAGGGCACGGCCGTAGGAGAGGACGAACGCCTTTGACGCGCCGTACGAAGCCTGCCCCGGCAAGGGCTGGAAGGCGGCGGTCGACGCCGTGTTCAGGACGGCCCCCCGGTGTCGCGTCAGCATGCCGGGGATGAACAGGTCGCACAGGTCGACGACTGCTTCAACGTTGGTGCGCACCAGGGCGAGCTCGGCGGCGCGGTCGGCATTCGAGACCGGACCCATTGTCGTGAAACCGGCGTTGTTGATGAGGATGTCGACCGTGAGGCCGCGCGACGCCAGGAGTGCCGGGAGATCGCCGCGCGAGTCGGCGTCGGTGAGATCGGCCGCAATGACCTCGACGCGCACCGAAGAGGCCTGCGTCAGTTCGGCGGCCAGTGCCAGCAGGCGGTCCTCGCGGCGCGCCACCAGGGTCAGCCCGTGGCCGCGTCGCGCCAACTCCCGGGCCATTTCCGCTCCGATGCCCGACGACGCGCCGGTGACGATCGCGGTGGTGTTCTCTCTGGGTGTCGGCAGTGCCATGGCCAGAGCGTAGGTGACGGCGTCATCGGCACCCCCGGGGGCCGGACGGCCCTCGGATACGAGCACATGAAGTTCGCGTGACGGAGAAGCGCCCCACCAGGGACTTCGCGAAGACCCAGTTCGCGTGGGGTTCACAAGCGCCGGTGCCAGGTGGATACTGGAAACAGCGAGTGGCAACGAAGGATTCCGATGTTGCCCCGAGTGGAAAGGAGCTGCCGATGCCATCGACAGGCTCGACCGAGGAGGCCGATCCACCCCGTTGAGATGGCGTCACCGATGTCGGTTTCGGTGGCGCATCCGAGCAGTCCGCCTGGCGTGAAGTCCGGCGTATGCAAGAGGCCGCGTTCGCGCCGGTGCGTGTGCCGGCCGGCCGACAAGGCGGCCCCCGCACCCACTGCGCCGCAGGCTGGAGCCGCGGACTGCACAAAGAGAACGAAGCACTACAAGAAGTAACAGAAGAAGCATCAGAACGAGTGAGGGCCGGCCATCGCGTCGGCCCTTCTCGCGTCATCGGGGCGGTGGTTGTGCGGTCATGTCGGCGCCCGTGTCATGGTGGAGGATGCCCGGGACGCGCCTGCCGATGTTTCCCCTCTCGGAGGTCCTGTTCCCCCACGCCTCCATGCCACTGCACGTCTTCGAGCCCCGCTACCGGGAGTTGTTGCGCGACTGCCTGGCGGGCGACGCCCGCTTCGGCATTGTGCTGATCGCCCGGGGCCCCGAAGTCGGGGGTGGCGACGAGCGCAGCACCCTCGGCACCAGGGGCATCATCACCCAGGCGGTCGAGTTGCCCGATGGCCGCTGGGTTCTGGAGGTAGAGGGGGAGGCGCTGATCGCGGTGGAGGAGTGGCTGCCCGACGCCCCCTATCCCGTGGCCCTCGTCCGCGAAGCGTCGGCCGAACCGTCCGGGGGGGATGCCGTCCCGTTGGTCGAGGCCGCCAGGCTGCGGGTCCGCCGGGCCCGGGCCCTGCTGGCCGAGCAGGGCGGTGAGCCCGCGCTCCCGCCCGCGCTCGCACTCGACGGGGGAGGGGACGCCGACCTCGCCTCCTGGCAGCTGTGCGCGGCCGCCCCCCTCAGCGCCTACGACGCCCAGCGTCTGCTGGCCGCCGACGGTGCCCCGGCGCGCCTGCGCCTCCTGGCCGAACTGATGGACGAGCTCGAGCTCGATCTGCACCGCATGCTGCGCGCCGAATGATCCGATGATGGCGCACAGGGAGCAGGGGAGAACGGAGACCACACCCCGTCGTCGCAACATCCTCTTCATCACGACCGATCAGCAGCGCTACGACAGCCTCGGCTGCAACGGGGGCACGGTGGCCCGCACACCCGTGGTGGACCGGTTGGCCGCGGAGGGCATCAACTACCGGCGGGCCTACAACCAGAACACGGTGTGCATGCCGGCCCGCTCGACCATGCTGACAGGGCAGTACGTGCGGACGCACGGCGTCGTGGCCAACGGCATCCCGCTTCCCGTCGACGCGCCGTCGGTGGCGCAGTACCTGCACGACACGGCCGGCTACCGCACCGCGCTGCTCGGCAAGGCCCACTTCGAGCCCGGCTTCGATCCCACCAACCAGTTCGAGGAGAACGCGCGGGTGGCCCGGGGCGACACCGGACCCTGGCGCGGCTTCGAGCGGTCCGAACAGGCCATGCATGCGGCGGCGTGGGGCGACCATCCCATCGCGCACTATGGGCGGTGGCTCAAGAAGCACCATCCCGAACACCTGCACAGCTTCGCCGGCCTCCTCCAGGCGGAACCGGGCGGCGACACGGCGGCCCCGGAGACGAAGAACAACCCGATCCCCCGTGAGTGGTACCACACCGATTGGGTGGCCGACCTGACCGTGGACTGGCTGTCCTCGCTCGGGGCGGACGAGCCGTGGTTCTGCTGGATGTCCTTCCCCGACCCCCATCACCCGTGGGACCCGCCCGCCTCCGAGCTGCCTCGCGTGCCGTGGCAGGACCTGGCCCTGCCGCCCGGCCACCCCGGCTCCGACGAGGCCATCCGCGCCGTCCTGGCGCGCAAGCCGGCGCACTGGCTCGGCTTCTGGGAGGGCACGTTCTCCAACATGGAGGGTGGCCCGGCCGCCTTCGTGCCCTCGCGCCTCACCCACGACCAGATCCGCGAGATCAACGCCAAGGTGCACGTCATGAACGAGCTCATCGACGAGGCGTGCGGCCGAGTGCTGCAGACCATCACGCAGCGTGGCTGGCTGGCCGATACCGACGTCATCTTCACCACCGACCACGGCGAAATGCAGGGTGACTTCGGCCTCCTCTACAAGGGCCCATACCACACCGATGCGCTGATGCGGCTGCCCTTCGTGTGGCGGCCGGCCCCTTCCGCCGGCATCGATCCGGCGGTGGTGCACGATCCGGTGGGACAGGTCGACCTGGCCCCGACCTTCTGTGCCATTGCCGGGGTCGATCCCGCCCCGTACATGCAGGGTCGGGCGCTCCCGCACACCGACGGCCAGCCAGGGCGCGAGCGTGCCCTGTGCGAGTGGGACAGCCAGTTCCCCGGCTACGGCATGCATCTGCGCACTATCTACCGAGACGGGTGGCTCTGCACGGTGTACGAGCCGTCCACGGCCGGACAGCCCAACGGCCTGGAGGAAGTCTGGGGCGACGCCGTCCTGC
>Ga0302319_10024020_pt1 | contig 10859 bp, 9 predicted proteins | sample Bog_T0_2_FD_203319 | JGI IMG/M metagenome (GOLD analysis project Ga0302319, IMG submission 203319) | Peat permafrost microbial communities from Stordalen Mire near Abisko, Sweden - Bog_T0_2 | ecosystem: Environmental > Terrestrial > Soil > Wetlands > Peat | place: Sweden: Abisko, Stordalen Mire... | reverse complement strand
AGAACCTGCTGCTGAAGGGCGGACCGGATTGCACGTTCACGCTCGCCAACAAGGAATGGGGCTTCGACGGCGACGCCGGCTGGACGACCTCGTTCTCGGCCGAATGGGAGAAGGGGCAGAAGTTCCCGACGCTCGCCGTCGGCCATTACGTCGACCGCGACGCGCCGGGCTCGCCGTGGGGGACGTGCCAGGACAATTCGTTGTTCCGTCCGCAGCCGGGCGATAAGCCCGACTATTCGACGCGGACGCCGCTGTCGCCGGGCTATTGCGCGCTTTCCATGCTGTTCACCGACTGGAACCGCTCGGGGACGCCGTCGCTGCGCGTCTCCAACGATCGCCAATATTATCGCGGCGGCGAGGAGCAGATGTGGCGCGTCGAGGCCGACAAGCCGCCCAAGCTCTACAGCCGCGCCGACGGCTGGCGGCACGTGTCGATCTTCGGCATGGGCATCGCCGAGGGCGACATCGACGGCTCCGGCTATCCGCAATACGCGCTGACCTCGATGGGCGACACCAGGTTGCAGAAGCTCGACCCCGACGAGGGCGGTCGCGGGGAGTATCCGGTCTACCGCGACATCGCCGGCGAGACCGGCGCGACCGCGCATATTCCCTATGCCGGCGGCGACAAGCGGCCCTCGACCGGCTGGCATTCCGAGTTCGCCGACTTCACCAACGCCGGCCTGCTCGACCTTTTCATCTCCAAAGGCAATCTCGCGCAGATGCCGGACTTCGCCGATTACGATCCGAGCAACCTGCTCATCGGCCAATGGAACGGCAAGTTCGCCGAAGCCGGCGACCTCGCCGGAATTGCGGGCAAGCGCACCGGCCGCGGCGCGCTGATCGCCGACCTCAACCTCGACGGCATGGTCGACATCTTGCAGATCGATCGCGGCTCGAACGTCGCGTTGTTCCGCAATCTCGGCGCGCGCAACGATGGCGCCGACCCGTTGCCGGCCGGCAACTGGACCGAGATCCGGCTGGTTCAGCCGAACCCCAATCGCAACGCGGTCGGCGCCCATATCGCCGTCAAGACCGGCACGCGAACGCAAGTGCGCACGGTCGAGATCGGCGGCGGCGACGCCTCCGGCCACGCCGGCTGGGTCCACGTCGGCCTCGGCACCGCGGAGCGCGCCGAGATCCGGGTGCAATGGCCGGACGGCGAACAGAGCTACCCCTACCGCGTCTTCGCCAACCAGTTCGTCGTCGTCGACCGCACGAAGCAGCAGGCCGAATATTGGTATCCGGCGCGGTAGCGGGAGGCGGCAGGGATGGCGGGTCGGATTGGCCGCCGGTGGAACGCGTCGCGCCAGGTCGTCGCCATCCACAAGGCGACGGTGGATTATTGCGAGTTATATTATTGATTTCATGTCGATAATGGCGCTTGAAGTCAAATCCCGCGGCGCTGCCGGACAAAGCTTCGTTCGGTCGCGACGTTTGGTCACACCGGCCACAATTGCTCAACGATTAGGCACGGCGCGGCCTTAGGCGCCCCGCTTCGCCACCACCCCGCCGAGGATCGTCGCGGCGACTTGCCGCTTCGCCCGCTCGAACGCGTCGTCGCTCAACTCGCCCCGTTCGAGCGTCGCGATCTCGTGCGCGGCGTTGGCGTATTGCTGGGTCGTCGCCCAGATCATGTAGAGCAGCACGCGCGGCTCGATCGGTTTGAGTTTGCCCTCGTCGATCCAGCGTCTGACCACCCGTTCGCGCGAGCGCACCCATTGCGTCAGCGTCGTGTCGAGGAAGTCCTGGATCGCCGGCGCGCCGCGCATGATCTCGTTCGCCCAGATTTTCGATCCCAGCGGCATCGTGCGCGCGAGGTCCATTTTGGCGCCGATGTACGAAGTCAACGCTTCGGCAGGGTCGTCGCTGGTGTCGAACGCCGCCGCCGCCGCCAGCCACTCGGTCAGCACGCGCTCCACCACGGCGCGATAGAGGCGTTCCTTGGTGGGAAAATAATAATGGACGTTCGGCTTCGGCATGCCGGCGCGCGCCGCGATCGCCGCGATCGTCGCGCCGCCGAATCCCTGCTCGGCGAACACGGCTTCCGCCGCCGCCAAAATGGCGCGCTCATTCTCTTCGCGAGCGCTCAGTTTGGCGATTGGCTTGTCCATTTGGCCTCGCGCGGCGCCCTCAACCTGGGCAACAAAGATTAGAATTAGGGCATTTGACCATTTGGTCAAATTTATAATAGCGTCGATTGCCTGTTAGCAAGGAGAAGCGAATGGCCGATCTGTCTAACGTCCGCGTCAATGGGCAACGGCTGTGGGACTCGCTGATGGAAATGGCGAAGATCGGCGGCACGCCGAAGGGCGGCTGCAAGCGCCTCACGCTCACTGACGTGGACAAACAGGGACGCGAACTGTTTCGCGCGTGGTGCCAGCAGGCTGGTTGTTCGATCAAGATCGACGAAATGGGCAACATGTTCGCCCACCGCGCCGGCGTCGAAGACACTCTTCCACCCGTGGTGCTCGGCAGCCATCTCGACACCCAGCCGACCGGGGGCAAGTTCGACGGCGTTCTCGGCGTTCTCGGCGCGCTCGAAGTCGTGCGCTCGCTCAACGATCTCAGCATCAAGACCCGCTATCCGATCGAGGTCGCCAACTGGACCAACGAGGAAGGCTCGCGTTTCGCGCCGGCGATGGTTTCCTCGGGTGTGTTCGCCGGCGTCTACACCAAGGAATTCGCCTATTCGCGGCTCGACCCCGAGGGAACGAAGCTTGGCGACGAACTCGTGCGCATCGGCTTCAAGGGCGAGGAGCCGGTCGGCGGTCGACCGCTCCACGCCTATTTCGAACTGCACATCGAGCAGGGTCCGATCCTCGAGGACGAGGGTTACGATGTCGGAGTCGTCACTCACGGCCAGGGCCAGCGCTGGTACGAGCTGAAGCTGACCGGCTTTGAAAGCCACGCCGGCTCGACGCCGATGCCGGTGCGCAAGGATGCGCTGCTCGGCGCGGCGCGCGTCATCGAACTCGTCAACGCCATCGGCCTCAGCAAGGCGCCGCTCGGCGTCTCGACCTGCGGCATGATCAACGCCTATCCGAATTCGCGCAACGTCATTCCCGGCGAAGTGTTTCTCGCCTGCGAGTTCCGCCATCCAATCGACGCGACGTTGAGCGAGATGGACGCGGCCCTGCACGAAGGCGTCAAGCTGATTTGCGACAAGATCGGCCTCGGCTACGAGCTCAAGCAGATCTTCTATTACGCGCCCGTCGCCTTCAACGCGGAATGCGTCAGCGCGGTGCGCCGCGCCGCCAACCATTTCGGCTACAAGCATCGCGACATCGTCTCCGGCGCCGGCCACGATGCTTGCTACATGGCGCGCGTGACGCCGGCGTCGATGATCTTCACGCCCTGCGTCGACGGCGTCAGCCACAACGAGAGCGAGGACATCAAGCTCGAATGGTCGACCGCCGGCGCCAACGTCTTGCTGCACGCCGCTCTGGAAAAGGCGGAAATCGTCGGCTAACCGGCCATCAAGAGGAGTTGGCGCCATGTCCCTCGTCATCAAAGGCGGAACCATCGTCGCGGCCGATCGCAGCTACGTCGCCGACGTGCTGATCGACGGCGGCTCGATCAAGGCGGTCGGCGAGGGCCTCGACGGCGACCGCAAGATCGACGCCTCCGGCTGCTTCGTGATGCCGGGCGGCATCGATCCGCACACTCATCTCGACATGCCGTTCATGGGCGCCAATTCGGCGGACGATTTCGAGCACGGCACTCGCGCCGCGTTGTCGGGCGGCACGACGATGGTCGTCGACTTCTGCATCCCCGGCCACGGCCAGCCGCTGATGGAGGCGCTCGGCGATTGGGACAAGCGCGCCGAGCGCGCGATCTCCGATTATTCGTTCCACATGTGCGTCACCTATTGGTCGGACAAGGTGCGCGAGGACATGGCCAAGGTCGTCGACCGCGGCGTGACGACCTTCAAACACTTCATGGCCTACAAGGGCTCGCTGATGGTCAACGACGAGGAGCTGTTCGCCTCGTTCCGCCGTTGCGCCGAGATCGGCGCGCTGCCGCTCGTCCACGCCGAGAACGGCGAGTTGGTCGCGGCGCTGCAGAAGCACTATCTCGCCAAGGGCGTCACCGGGCCGGAGGGCCATGCGCTGTCGCGGCCGCCCGAGGTCGAGGGCGAGGCGACCAACCGCGCCATCATCCTGGCCGACCAGGCCGGCGTGCCGCTCTATGTCGTCCACACTTCCTGCATCGCGGCCCATGAGGCGATTGCGCGCGCGCGTTCGCTCGGCATGCGAGTCTTCGGCGAGCCGCTGATCCAGCATCTCGTGCTCGACGAGAGCGAGTACTACAGCAAGGATTGGGCCCACGCGGCCCGTCGCGTCATGTCGCCGCCGTTCCGCGACAAGCGCAACCAGGACAGCCTGTGGAACGGTCTGCGCGCCGGCTCGCTGCAAGTGGTGGCGACCGACCATTGCTCGTTCACCACGCGTCAGAAGGAGCTCGGCCGCGGCGACTTCACCAAGATCCCCAACGGCACCGGCGGCCTCGAAGACCGCATGCCGGTGCTGTGGACCTACGGCGTCGGAACGGGCCGGCTGACGATGAACGAGTTCGTCGCCGTCACCTCGACCAACATCGCCCGCATCCTCAACATGTATCCGCGCAAGGGCGCGATCCTGCCCGGCGCCGACGCCGACCTCGTCGTCTGGGATCCGGACGCCAAGAGGACGATCTCGTCCGACAAGCAGGTGTCGGTGATCGACTACAATGTGTTCGAGGGGATCAAGGTGCAGGGTCTGCCGCGCTTCACCCTGTCGCGCGGCGAGGTCGTCGCCACCGAGGGCAAGGTCGCCGGCGAGCCCGGGCGCGGCCGCTTCGTCAGGCGCGACCCGTTCGCCGCCGAGGCGCGGGCGTTGACGCGCTACAAGGAGTCGTTCACCGCCCAAGGGGTCGCCCGTTGACGATGACGCAGACGCCCCACGCCGAAACGACGATCGAGGCGCTGCATCACGTCATCGACATCGCCAACCTGTCCTTGCGGTTCGAGACGCGCGACGGGCCGGTGCAGGCTCTCAGCAACATCGATCTGCAGATCGAGCGCGGCGAGTTCGTCTCGTTCATCGGCCCGTCGGGCTGCGGCAAGACGACGTTGCTGCGGGCGATCGCCGACCTCGAGACGCCAACCGGCGGCACGCTGCGGGTCAACGGCATGAGCGCGCAAGAGGCGCGGGCGAACCGCGCCTACGGCTACGTGTTCCAGGCGCCGGCGCTCTACCCGTGGCGCACCGTGGCCGACAACATCGCCCTGCCGCTCGAGATCATGGGCTATCCCAAGTTCGAGCGCGACCAGCGCGTCGCCGAAGGGCTCGAACTCGTCAATCTCGGCGGCTTCGGCAAGAAATATCCGTGGCAATTGTCAGGCGGCATGCAGCAGCGCGCCTCGATCGCGCGCGCGCTGTCGTTCGATCCCGAGTTGCTGTTGATGGACGAGCCGTTCGGCGCGCTCGACGAAATCGTCCGCGACATGCTCAACCAGCAATTGCTGCTTTTGTGGGACAAGACCCGCAAGACGGTGCTGTTCGTCACCCATTCGATTCCCGAGGCGGTGTTCCTGTCGACGCGGATCATCGTCATGTCGCCGCGGCCGGGACGGATTCAGGACATCATCGAGACCGGCTTTCCGCGGCAGCGGCCGCTCGACATCCGCGAGACGCCGGAATTCCTCGAGATCGCCAACCGCGTGCGGCATGGTCTACGGGCGGGCCATTCGTATGATGATTGAGGCGAACGAACGAGCCGGGCCTCGTTTGGCCGCATGGCGGGCGCGGCGATGAAAAACGTCCTGCCTGTGACGATCGTCCTCGTAGCGCTGTTCGCGCTGTGGTACGCCGCAGCGGTGTTGATGAACGCGTCGCTGCAAGAAGACGTGTTCGCCAACGCCGGCGACGCCAACTACACGACCGGCGAACTCATCGCCGCGACGCTGGAAATGGAGCGGCCGAAGCTGCCGGCGCCGCATCAGATCGCCGCCGAACTCTACCAGCTGGTGATCGAGACGCCGCCGACCTCGAAGCGCGGTCTCGTCTACCATGCGACGATCACCCTCGAAGAGACCCTGATCGGCTTCCTGTTCGGCGCCGCGTTCGGCATCGGCCTGGCGGTGATGATCCAGTCGATGCGAACCCTCGAGCGGTCGATGATGCCGTGGATCGTCGCCTCGCAGACGGTGCCGATCATCGCGCTGGCGCCGATGATCGTCGTCATCCTCAACCAGTTCAACATCACCGGGCTCGCGCCCAAGGCGGTGATCGCCGCCTATCTGTCGTTTTTCCCGATCACGGTCGGCATGGTCAAGGGCTTCCGCTCGCCCGACCCGCTGCAGATCGACCTGATGCGCACCTATTCGGCGACGCAGAGCCAGACCTTCGCCAAGCTGCGCGCGCCGGCGAGCGCGCCGTATTTCTTCGCTTCGATGCAGATCGGCGCGGCGGCGGCGCTGGTCGGCGCGGTGGTCGCCGAAGTGACCAAGAGCGAAGACGGCGGCCTCGGCGCGCGGCTGCTCGCCGGCTCCTATTACGGCCAGACGGTGCAGATCTGGGCGGCATTGTTCGCCGCCACCGCGCTGTCGGCGGGTCTGGTCGGGCTGATCGCGCTCGCTGGACGCATCGTCCTGCGTCGCATGGCGTTCAGCCAATGAACGCACGCGCCGCCGATCTCGCCCCGCCGCTGCTCTTTGGCCTCGCCGTGCTGGCGGTCTGGGAGGTCGGCGTCAAGGCGCTCGGCGTGCCGGCGATCATCCTGCCGGCGCCATCGGCGATCCTGCTGCGGCTGGTGTCGTCGACGCCGACGTTGGCGGCCGACTTCCTGCAGACGATCCGCGGCGTGCTCGCCGGCTATGCGATCGGTTCGGGCGCGGGGCTAGCGGTCGCGATCCTCATCGACCGCTCACAGTTTCTGCAGCGTGGGCTGCTGCCGCTCGGCAATTTCGTCTCGGCGCTGCCGATCGTCGGCGTGGCGCCGATCATGGTGATGTGGTTCGGCTTCGACTGGCAATCGAAGGCGGCGGTGGTGGTGGTGATGACGTTCTTCCCGATGCTGGTCAACGCCACCGTCGGTCTCGTCGGCGCCGGACCGATGGAGCGCGACCTGATGAAGACCTACGCGGCGGACTATTCGCAGACGCTGCGCATGTTGCGTCTGCCTGCCGCCGCCCCGTTCGTCTTCAACGCGCTGAAGATCAACACGACGCTGGCGATGATCGGCGCGATCGTCGCCGAGTTTTTCGGCACGCCGACGGTCGGGATGGGCTTTCGCATCTCGACCGAGGTCGGCCACCTGAGCATCGACATGGTTTGGGCGACGATCTTCGTCGCTGCGCTGACCGGCTCGTCGTTCTACGCCCTGGTGGCGCTGATCGAACGGCGCGTGACCTTCTGGCACGCGTCCTACCGTATGCGCGAGAATTGAGCGGTTCGGCTCAAGGCGCCGTCCGGCCTCACCGGCGGCGCGCAGGCAGGAGTGGAGGTGAAGCGATGAAGAAGTCTCTGTTCACAATCGTCAGCGCCGCGGCGATCGTCGCGGCTGGCGCGGCGCACAGCGCGGACAAGGTGACCCTGCAGCTCAAATGGGTCACCCAGGCGCAGTTCGCCGGCTATTACGTGGCCAAGGACAAGGGCTACTACAAGGACGAGAACCTCGACGTGACGATCAAGCCCGGCGGGCCGGACGTCGCGCCCGAGCAGGTGATCGCCGGCGGCGGCGCCGACGTCGTGGTCGACTGGATGCCGGCCGCGCTCGCCGCGCGCGAGAAAGGCGCGGCGATGGTCAACATCGCCCAGCCGTTCAAGCATTCCGGCCTCGAGCTGACCTGTCGCGCCGACACCGGCATCAAGGCGCCGACCGACCTCAAGGACCGCACGCTCGGCGTCTGGTTCTATGGCAACGAGTACCCGTTCCTCAACTGGATGGGCAAGCTCGGCTACAAGACCGACGGCTCGCCGGGCGGCGTGAAGGTGCTCAAGCAGGGCTTCAACGTCGATCCGCTGCTGCAGAAGCAGGCCGACTGCATCTCGACCATGACCTACAACGAGTACTGGCAGGTGATCGACGCCGGCTACAAGCCCGAGCAGCTTGTCGTCTTCAAATACGAGGACCAGGGCGTCGCGACGCTCGAGGACGGCCTCTACGCCATGGAAGACAAGCTCAAGGATCCCGCCTTCGTCGACAAGATGGCGCGGTTCGTCAAGGCGTCGATGAAGGGCTGGGCCTGGGCGCGCGACAACTCCGACGCGGCGGCCAAGATCGTGCTCGACAACGATGCGACCGGCGCCCAGACCGAGCATCACCAGAAGCAGATGATGAGCGAGATCAACAAGCTCACCGCCGGCTCGGACGGCAAGCTCGACAACGCCGACTACGAGCGCACGGTCAAGACGCTGCTGACCGGCGGCTCCGATCCGGTCATCACCAAAGAGCCGGTCGGCGCTTTCACCACCGCGATCACCGACAAGGCGCTCGGCAAGTAGGGCGTTCGCGTAAAATTCGACGAAAATGCGCGGCGCCCCGAGTGGGCGCCGCGTTACTTTTGCGGTCCGCGCGCGCTTGTCGCGCCCCTGCCTCATCTTCGTCGCGATCAGCCCGTAAGGTCCGGTCTCGGGAGAACGACAGGAGGCGTCCGTGACCGCTTTGCGAGAAATCGTCCGCACCTGCTCAAACGTCCATGTCGCGCGCGCCGCGCTGGCGTCGATCGGCGGCGAGTTCGCCGCGCGATTTACCGCCGACGCTTCGCGCTGCGACCTGCCGAGCGGCGTGCTCGCCGCGCGCATGGTGCGGGCCTTCGCGATCCATGCCGCCGACGACGAGCGAAGGTCGGTCGAGGCGGTCACGCGCGGCGCCGATCAGCCTGTCCTCGCCGGCCTGCGCTACATCCTCGCCAAAGGTCTCGGCGCCGGGAGGGCCGCGGCGACCGACCGGGCTGAGGATACGCCACCGGCCTGGGCGATCTGCGCCGCTCGCGACGCCGGCTGTCGCGACTGACGCTTCGCCGGAAGCCGCGCTTCCCCTCTTCCTGAGGCGCCGCGAAGCGGCCTCGAAGGACGAGGGAGGCCACTGCGCCGCGGCGTCGCGCCGCTTGTCGTCGCCGCCGAATTCCGCGACAGTCGGACGATGATCGCGATCGGCGTCGATTGCGGCACGTCCGGCCTCAAGGCCGTGCTGGCGGAAGCGGGAGGAGGGCTGATCGCGGCGGCGACGCGCGCGTACCGCCCCGATCGTCCGCGTCCTTTGTGGTCGGAGCAGGACCCAGAAGTCTGGGTCGCGGCGATGTTCGACGCGCTCGGCGAACTCAGGGGCGCCGAGCCGGAGGCGTTCGCTGCGACCGGCGCTATCGGCTTCTCCGGTCAGATGCACGGCGCGGTGCTCATAGGCCGCGACGGCAAACCGCTGAGGCCGGCGATCCTTCATAACGATGGCCGCGCCCATCGCGAGGCCGCCGAACTGTGGGAACGCCATCGTCCGCTCGCCGACGTCGTCGGCGTCAAGCCGATGGCCGGGTTCGTCGCGCCGAAGCTGATCTGGCTCGCGCGCCATGAACCGGCGATCTTCGCCGCGATCGCCCACGTCATTCAGCCCAAGGACTATCTGCGCTTTCGCCTGACCGGCGAGATCGCTTCCGACATGAGCGACGCGGCCGGGACATGGTGGCTCGACGAAAGGGCGCGCGCCTGGTCGGTCGAGGCGCTGGCGGCGAGCGGCGTCGACCCCGCCTGCGCGCCGCGGCTGGTCGAAGGCAGCGACGCGGTCGGGTCGCTTACGCCGGCGATCGCCGACGCGCTCGGCCTGCCGCGGCGAGTGGTCGTCGCGGCGGGCGGCGGCGACGCCGCGGTCGGCGCTGTCGGGCTCGGCGCGACGCGGCCGGGCGACGCGTTCATCTCGCTTGGCACCGCCTCGCAGATGATCGTCGTCTCCGACGCCTATCGCGCCGCGCCGGAAAAGATCGTCCACAGCTTCGCCCACGCCCTGCCGCGCCGGTGGTATCGGATGGCGGCGATGCTGAACGGCGCCGGCCCGCTCGCCTTCGTGGCCCGCCTCGTCGGCGCCGACGCCGGCGCGCTCGAGCGTGAAGCGGCGGAGAATTATCGCGGCCCGGGCGCGATAACGTTCCTGCCCTATCTCTCCGGCGAACGGACGCCGCACGACGATCCGCACGCGCGCGGCGTCGTGTTCGGCCTCGCCGAAGCCGCGACGCGCGTCGATCTGACCCGCGCGGCGATGGAGGGGGTTGCGCTGACGCTCGCCGAGGCGCGCGCCTGTCTCAGCGCCATTGGCGACGCGCCGCAAGGCTTCGACTTGATCGGCGGCGGCGCGCGCAGCGCCCTGTGGACGCGGATGATCGCGGCGGCGCTCGACGCGCCGATCACGCGCCGCAAGGGCGGCGAGGTTGGCCCTGCGTTCGGCGCGGCGCGGCTGGCGGTTCTGGCGGCGACCGGCGCGGCGCCGGAGACGGTCTGCTCAAACCCGCCGATCGCCGACGTGACCGAGCCCGAGCCCCGCCTGGTCGAGGCCTTCGCCGCCGCGCGCGTGGGTTTCACGCGGCTCTATCGCGTCCTGCGGCCGGAATTCGCCGCCGCGGCGGATCAGCCGGCCGCCGATTCGAGCTGAGCCGCGAGCCCGGCCACGTTGACGGCGTGCTCGGCGATCATCCGCTCCTCGTTGGTCTTCACCACCAGGGCGACGGTCTTGGAATCCGCGGTGGTGATGCGCTGCGCGCTCCCCGCGTTCGCCGACTTGTCGAGGCGGACGCCGAGCCACTCCATGCCGGTCAGCACCTCTTCGCGCGTGCGCGGCGAGTTCTCGCCGATGCCGCCGGTGAAGACGATCGCATCGAGGCCGTCGAGCGC
>Ga0302319_10024016_pt1 | contig 10860 bp, 9 predicted proteins | sample Bog_T0_2_FD_203319 | JGI IMG/M metagenome (GOLD analysis project Ga0302319, IMG submission 203319) | Peat permafrost microbial communities from Stordalen Mire near Abisko, Sweden - Bog_T0_2 | ecosystem: Environmental > Terrestrial > Soil > Wetlands > Peat | place: Sweden: Abisko, Stordalen Mire... | reverse complement strand
GGCCCGCGATGTTTTCGGCCTCGTTGGACACGCCCGTGCTGCCGTTGGGAAGCGCCGCGCCCGGGACCACGGTCTGCCGGGCCGAGGTGGCGTCGTTGCCGTAGGTCAGGGACGCCACCAGGCGGTCCTCAAGGACCTGCCAGTTCGCTGCGGCGTTGATCACGGTTTCGTCGCCGCCGCCCGTGAACGTGGCCTTGGCGGTCGTCTGGTTGACTCCCCGGAAGCCGCCGCTCCAGTACCCGGTGACTCCGGCGTTGACGGACAGGCGCCGGGTGAAGCGGAACTGGATGTTCAATCCGAGCTGCCCTTGCAGGGTGGCGGTGTCGTCCGTGACCGTGTCGTTGGAATTCACGACGGCCCTTGGCCCCTGGTAGATCTCGTCAAAATCCGCGAACAGGGTGTAGCTCCGGGTCACCCAGCTCAGGGCCGTGCCCAGGCTTGCGACCTGGCCCCCCCGCCCGTTCGTGCCCGTCTGGGCCGGCGAACCGACCCGGTCCGGCACCAGGTCCGGGGCCTCGGCGGCGCTGAGGTCCCAGCTGAGGGGCCAGGAGGCCTGGTCCAGGGCGCGCCAGGTCACGGTCACCGAGGGATCCTCGGGGCCCTGGTTCAGGGTCGTGGTCTCGGCCCCGAACGCGGGCTGGGACAGCTCGCTTTGCCAGGCCAGCGTGTCGCTCAGCTTCAGGCTCAGGTCGTCGGTGACCCCGTATTCCAGGGCCTGCAGAAGCTGGTTCAGAGCGTAGGTGCGGGTCTGGGTGACCAGCTGCAGGTAGTTCTCAAGGTATTCGCTGGTGGCCCCATAGGCGTAGCTGCTGGTTCCCATGCACTGCCCCGCTTGCGGCAGGAACGAAGGGTCGCCCAGGATGCGCAGGGTCGCCTCCGCGGCGCAGAGGCCCGGCAAGGCCAGCAGCCCCAGGGCCAGGACCAGCAGGGCGGCGCGCCGCTGCAGCCATTTCCTGAAGGCCACCACGCCCCACACGCCCTCGACCAGCCCGAAGGGCCAGGCCCCCTGCAGGAACCCGTAGCTGGACCCCAGCAGGCAGGAGCAGGCGAAGCCGAAGGTGTACCAGGGTCCCCGTTGCTCCAGAGCGTAGAAGGCCAGCATCAGCGAGACTGCGAAGAGCCCATATAGGGACAGCAGGCTCATGCCGCGGGCCCCTTCGCCGCCCTGGCCTGGGCGTTGCGCTGGCGCACCACCTCAAACAGGGCCACGCCGCCGGCCACGGACACGTTCAGGCTTCCGGTGCCGCCGGACATGGGGATCTTCAGCAATTTGTCGCAGTGCTTGCCCACGCCGTCGCGCAGCCCCTTGCCCTCGGCGCCCAGGACCAGGCAGACTTTGCCGCTGAGCTTCTCGTCGTACAGGCTCTCCTTGGCGTCCCCATCGAGGCCGTAGATCCAGAAGCCGGCCTGCTTGGCCTGCTCCAGGGCTCGGCTGAGGTTGACCACCTTGGCCACGGGAAGGCGTGCCAGGGCGCCCGAGGCCGCCTTCTCGGCGATGGGGGTCACCTGCACGCTTCGGTCGTTGGTGATGACGAGGCCCAGCGCGCCGGCGCCCTCGGCGCTGCGTGCCAGGGCCCCCAGGTTGTGGGGGTCCTCGATCTGGTCGAGCATGACCAGCACGGCCTGCGCCGGCGCGCGCTTCAGCAGGTCCTCGAGCGAGGAATACTCGAAGTCCGGCAGCTCGAGCACCAGGCCCTGGTGGGGGCTGTTCTTGGCGAGCTTGGCGAACCAGGCCCGGTCCTTGACCTCGACCTTGATCTTGAGGGCCCGGGCCTGGGCCACCGCGGCTTCGGCCTCCTTGCCCATCTTGAGGACGTGCAGGCGGACGGCCTTCTTGCCCTCGTGGGCGAGGCTTCCCTGCACGGCGTTCCTGCCGAAGACGTAACGGGCCATGGCGTTCCTTGAGTTCAGAAGGCGCTGATGAACGCCTGGAGTCTTGTTTGGGTGCCTTGCTGCCCCAGAAGCTGCAGCAGCTTGGGCAGCTCCGGCCCGTGCTCGGCGCCGGTGAGCGCCAGCCGCAGCGGCAAAAAGAAGTCCTTGCCCTTCACGCCGCTGGCCTTCTGCGCGTCCTTGAGCGCGGCCTTGAGGCCCTCCTCGTCTGCCGGCCAGTCCGCCAGCCGCCGGGCCGCGGCTTGGGCCGGGGCCAGGGGCTGGGCAAAGGCCCGGGCGGCCTCGAGGGTCGCCTGGCTGACCGAAGGCGGGGCCAGCAGGGCCTCGATGGGCGCGCGCAGGTCCGCCAGCAGCACCGCGTTGCCCTTGAAGGTCTCCAGGGCCAGATCGAGCCAGGCGTCCGAGGGCGCCGCCAGACCCCGCAGAAAGGGCGCCGCCAGCGCCCGCAGCCGGGCGCCGTCCTGGCGCCTGAGCCAAGTGGCGTTGAGGAAGTCCAGCTTGCCGTAGTCGAAGACGCTGGCCTTTCGGATCAGGCGCTCCGGCTCAAAGCGTTCGATAAGCTCGGCCAGGGTGAAGATCTCGGCCCCCTCGCCGTCGCCGCCCAGGCCCAGCAGCCCCAGGTAGTTCAGCATGGCCTCGGGCAGGTAGCCGCGTTCCCGGAAGCCCGTGATGCCGGTGTCCCCGTTGCGCTTGCTCAGCTTCTGCCCGTCCGCGCCGAGGATGAAGGCCACGTGGCTGAAGCGCGGCGGCTCCCAGCCCAGGGCCTGGTACAGCAGCAGCTGGCGCGGCGTGTTGCTGATGCCGTCCTCTCCGCGCAGCACATGGGTGATGCCCATGCGGTGGTCGTCGACGACGCAGGCCCAGTTGTACATCGGGGTGCCGTCGCTCTTCATCAGGTTGAAGTCCCGTATCTCGGACAGCTCGAAGGTGATCTCGTCACGCACCCCGTCCACCCAGCTCACCCGGCCGTGCAGATCGTCGGTGGCGAAGCGCAGGGCGGGCCTGCGCCCCTCGGCAAGGAAGCGCTCCCGTTCCTCCGGCGTCAGGTCACGGTGGGGGTGCCGCAGCTTGCGGTCCTCCTTGTGGCTGATCAGGTGGACGCGCTCGGCCTCCTGCTCCTCGAGGTTGTCGAAGCACCAGTAGGCCCGGCCCGCGTCCAGAAGCACCTGGGCCTGGGCCCGGTACAGGGCCAGCGCCTGGCTCTGGCGGTAGGGCGGGTGCGGCCCGCCGCCCAGTCCTTCGCCCTCGTCGGGGGTCAGCCCCAGCCAGGCGAGGCTACTGAGGATGTCCTGCACCGAGCGCTCATCGGAGCGGTCCTGGTCCGTGTCCTCGATGCGGAAGACGTAGGTGCCGCCGGCTTTGTGGGCGTACAGGTAGTTGAACAGGGCGGTGCGGGCGTTTCCCACGTGCAGGTCGCCCGAGGGGGAGGGCGCAAAGCGGACGCGCAGGGCCATCAGGCTTCCACCGCCGTGACGAGCACCGTCGCGGAGACGCCCTCGCCCCGGCCGAAGGCGGTGAGCCCCTCGCCGCTGTGGGCCGTGACCACCACATCGCGCTCCGCCAGGCCCAGGATTCCCGCCAGGCTGGCGCGCAGGTCCTGCTGCCGTGGGGCGATCCTGGGGCGGCTGCATTCCAGGCTGGCCGAAACGTGGCTGATGCGCGCGGGCCCCAGGTGGCGCAGGGCCTCGCGCACATACGCGGCGCTGTCGGTGACCCCTTCACGGAAGAGGCGGTCCGTCACGGCCCCCAGCACGGGCACCCCGTGCACGCCGCTGAGGGCGTTGACCAGCGCGTGCAGCAGGACGTCCGCGTCGCTGTTGCCCTGCAGCCCGGGGCAGCCCTCGAAGCGCAGGCCCCCGATGAGCAGGGGCTTGGCCGAGCCCTCGGGCTCGAAACGGTGGCTGTCCTGTCCCAGGCCTGTCCGTACGTTCATGCGTTTTCCCTCAGCTCGCGAAATCGAAGTCCCGGATCACCCGCCGGGCCAGCAGCAGGTCCTCGGGGGTCGTGATCTTGAAGTTCTCGTGGTAGGAATCCACGGCCAGCGCCGGCATGCCCGCCGCCTCGCACAGGCCGGCCTCGTCGGTGTAGTAGGCTCCCTTGGCGCCGGCGAGGGCGTGGGCTTCCCGCAGCAGATGGGCCTGGAAGGCCTGCGGCGTCTGGGCCGCGGCCAGCTGCTCACGGGGCAGGCCCAGCAGCACGCCCTGCTCGACGCGCTTGATGGAGTCCTTGACCTTCACGCAGGCCACCCCGCCGCCGCCGAGCCGTGCCGCCTGGGCGCAGGCCCGCACCAGCGAGGCCTTGAGAAAAGGCCTGGCGGCGTCGTGCACGAGGACCACCTCCATGTGGGGGTCGAGGGCCTGCAGGCCGCGGGCCACGGAATCCTGGCGCTCGGCGCCTCCGGCCACCACTTTGACGCGGGGGTCGCCGAAGCGCCGGGACGCGGCCGAGGCCACGGACCGGACGTCCTCGGCGTGCACCACCAGCACCACCTGGCCCAGCCAGTCCTGGGACAGGAAGCTGCGCACGGACCAGGCATAAAGGGGCTGGCCACCCAGCTGCAGCAGGCCTTTGCGGCCCTGCCCCAGGCGTTTGCCGGACCCTGCGGCCAGCACCAGGGCGGCGGCCCAGCAGGACTTCGCCCCGGCCGCGGGCGGCCGCTTCGGTCCGGTTTTGCGGGCCGGCTCCATTGGGGGCTTCACGCGCTCACCCCGCCGGCCAGAGCTCACGGAAAGCCTCCTCGACGTCCCGGACAAAATGGGGGGTCAGGCCCAGCTTGCCGAGGCGGGCCATGGACTTGGGGTCTTCGCGGGCGACCAAGGCGTGCTTGAAGCCCAGGCGCGCGGCTTCCCTCAAGCGCTGCTCGGCCTGGCTCACCGGCCTCAGCTCGCCGCCCAGACCGATCTCTCCGCCCAGGACCCAGCCTTCGGGCAGGGGCCTGCCCCGCAGCGAGGAGGCCACGGCCGCCGCCACCGCCAGGTCGCTGGCGGTCTCTTCCAGGCGCAGGCCGCCGGCCACGGCGATGAAGATGTCATGGCTGTACAGGTCCAGGCCCACCCGCTTTTCAAGCACGGCATACAGGACATTCTGTCGGTAGGGGTCGACCCCGGTGCTGGCCCGCTGGGGGGTTCCGTAGTGGGAGGGGGTCACCAGGGCCTGCACCTCCACCAGCAGGGGCCGGGTCCCCTCCAAGGCGACCAGGACGGCGCTGCCCTCGAGGGTGCCGCCGCGGCGCGCCAGCAGGTACTCGCTGGCCGAATCGACCCCGCGCAAGCCGGTCTCGCCCATTTCAAATAGCCCAAGCTCCTGGGTGCCGCCGAAGCGGTTCTTCGAGGCCCTCAGCATTCGGAAAGCCTGGTGGCGCTCGCCTTCGAAGGTGAGCACGGTGTCCACCAGGTGCTCCAGGACCCGCGGCCCGGCGAGGCTGCCGTCCTTGGTGACGTGGCCCACCAGGAACACCACCATGCCGCTGTGCTTGGCCAGGGCCATGAGCCTCAGGGCCACCTCGCGCACCTGGGTCACCGAGCCGGCCGGCGAGGGCAGCTCGTCCGTGGCGAAGGTCTGCACGCTGTCGACCACCAGAATGTCCGGCTTGGCCGCGTCCACCGCCGCGGCCAGGGCGTCCAGGCTGGTCTCGGCAAGCAGCCGGAAGTCGCCCTTGAGCCCGCCCAGGCGCTGGGCCCTCAGGGCCACCTGCTCCAGGCTCTCCTCGCCCGAGGCGTAGAGCACCTTGGCCCCGGCGGCCGCCAGATGCGCGCAGGCCTGCAGCAGCAGCGTGCTCTTGCCGATGCCCGGGTCCCCGCCCACCAGGACCAGGCCGCCGGGCACCAGGCCGCCGCCCAGCACGCGGTCCAGTTCCCCGACGCCGGTCGAGCGCCGCGGATGCGCGGCCAGGTCCAGCTCCTCGAGGCGCCACAGGCGCGGAGCCCCGGACCCGGACCCGCCGGCCGCCTTGCGCCCCGGGGGGGCGGCCGCTTCCTCGACCAGGGTGTGCCAGCGGCCGCAGTCCGGGCAGCGCCCCATCCACTTGGACTGGATGGCGCCGCATTCGGCGCAGACAAAGCGGGGGGCGGACCTGGCCATCAGCTTGGACGCCCCGCCGACCGCGGAGGACGGCGGTTCATTTCTTCCACAGCAGCTTCCAAGGGTGGCGCTTCAGGTCCGAAAGCAGCTCGCGCAGGTTCTCGCCTGTCTCGTCGTCGTAGACGAGGATGCCGATGGTCCCCTTCTTGTCGTCGATATGGGTGAGGATGCGGTCCAGCTTGCCCAGCGAATCATCGAGCCGGTCGAGGCTGCGCTGCACCTTGGCCGTGTTGCTGGCGCTGAGCAGCTGCCCGGCGCCGGCGACCAGGGGGCGGACCTGCTCGCTGTCCTGGCGCAGGTCATGGGCCATGGCCTTGAGGTCCACCACCGCCGAGCGCACGTCGGCCCGGTTCTCGCTGATCATGCCGTTGAGCCCGCTGGTGGCCTTGTCCAGGCCCGTCAGCACGCTGTGGACCCCGCCCTTGACCTGGGGATCCTTGAGGATCGGCTCGAGAAAGTCCGCCAGGGACTCCACCTTCTGCAGGGTGCGGTCCAGGCTGCCGGGGTCCAGGCCCTCGACGGTGGCGCCGGCTGCGAGGGCGCCCTTGGACGCGTCGCCCGCGGCCACCTGTATGTATTTCTCGCCCAGAATGCCCGCCGTGTGGATGGTCACCTCGGAATCCGCCGGTATCTGCACGTCCTTGTTGATGTTGAGCCGCACCGCCACCCGCCCGTTGATGATGCCGATCGAATCGACCTCGCCGATCTTCACCCCGCCGCCGTACAGCACCGGGGCCGCCGGCTTGAGCGAGTCGACGTAGTTGAACAGCGCCGTGACCGGGTAGCCGGGCCGGGCGAAGTGGATGTTCCCCAGGAACACCACCATGCCGCAGGCGCAAGCGAGGCCCGCCAGGGCCGTCAGGCCGACGCGCGCGGTTGCATTCAGAGCCATGGACGCCTCACAAGAACTGGATCGGGCCCTGGGCCCGGCCGTGGATGAACTGCTGGACGACCTCGTCGTCGAGGGCGCGGAAGGCCTCTTTGTCGGCCTGCGCGTGCATGCGCCCCTGGTTCAGCAGGCACAGCCGGTCCCCCACCTTGAAGGCCAGGGCCATGTCGTGGGTGACCACGATCGAGGTGCTCTGCAGGCGGGCCTGCAGCGAAAGGATCAGCTCGGCGATGGCGTCGGAGCTGATGGGGTCCAGGCCGGTGGTCGGCTCATCGTAGAGCACGTAGGCCGGATCCATGGCGATGGCCCGGGCCAGCCCCACCCGCTTGCGCATGCCGCCGGAGAGCTCGGCGGGCTTCTTGTCCTGGATCCCGCGCAGGCCGACCCAGTTGAGGCGCTCCTCGGCCACGGCCCGCAGCTCCTCCACGCTCTTGCCGGTGAAGCGCCGCAGGGCGAAGGTCACGTTCTCGCCGACGGTCAGGCTGTCGAAAAGCGCCGCGCCCTGAAAGAGGTAGGCGAAGCGCAGGGCGGCCCGCTCGGCCTCGGCCGGGGTCAGCTCATCGCGGCGCTTGCCGTCGATGCGCACGCTGCCCTGGTCGGGCTCCAGCAGGCCGGCGATGGCCTTCAGCAGCACGCTCTTGCCGCCGCCGGACTGGCCCAAGATCACCAGGGTCCCGCCCGTGGCCACGTCGAGGTCCACGCCGCGCAGCACCTGCAGGCGGCCGAAGGCCTTGTGGATCCCCCGCACTTCGATCACAGGAACAGCGCGAAGAAGGCGGTCAAAAAGTAGTCGCTCACCAGGATCAGGATGCTGCTCCACACCACGGCGCGGGTGGTGGCCTGGCCGACGCCCTCGGCGCCGCCCGAGGTGGTGAAGCCCTGGTAGCAGGCCACGATGGCGATGATGCCGCCGAAGAAGACCGTCTTGGCCATGCCCGACACCATGTCCCCCGCCGTCAGCATGTTGGGGATGTCGTTCCAGTACACGTTGGCGGGAATGCCCAGCACCAGGCGGGCCACGACGAAGCCGCCCAGCAGCCCCACCACGTCGGCCAGGGCCGTCAGCACCGGCAGCATGAGCAGACAGGCCAGCAGGCGGGGCACGCCCAGGTAGCGCACCGGGGGGGTGGCCAGCGTCTTGAGGGCGTCGATCTGCTCGGTCACGGCCATGGTGCCGATCTCGGCGGCGATGGCGCTGCCGATGCGGCCCGTGACGATGAGGCCCGTCAGCACCGGCCCGAGCTCGCGGATGAAGGGCAGGGCCACGGTGCGGCCCATGAACTGGGTGACGCCCTTGAGCTTGACCTCGAGGGTCAGGCCGGCCTGCAGGGCCAGCACCATGCCGGTGAAAAGCGCGGTGATCAGCACCACCGGAACGCTGGCCGTGCCGATCTGCTCAAGCTGGACCAGCAGGGGCCGTCCGTCCAGGCGCAGCGAACGCCGCGGGCTGGTGACGAAGCGGAAGGTCTCGGCGAAGAGCCGCATGTTGAAGAGGAACAGCCGGCCGGCCTCCTCCAGGAGGCCTTCGAGGGCGTTGAGCAGGGCCCGCAGTTCCACCTCAATCCTCCCAGCGCCGGGGCAGTCGCCCGCTCAGGCCGCAGAGCACCTCGTAGGCGCTGGAGCCCGTGGCCTGGGCCCAGCCCCGCGCCGAGCAGGGCCCTTCGAGGTCCTCGAGCAGGGTGACCCGCTCGCCGGGCAGCACCTTCGGCAGCCGGGTGACGTCCGCCATGAAGCTGTCCATGCACACCCGGCCCAGCACGGCGCAGTCCCGGCCCTGGATGCGCACGCTGCCGCGGTTCGACAGGGCCCGCGGCATGCCGTCGGCGTAGCCGGCGCAGACCGTGGCCACCCGCATGGGCCGCCGGGCGACGAAGGTATGGCCGTAGCTGACGCCCTGGCCGCGGGCCAGGGGGGCCACCCGCAGGACCGTGGCGTAGGCGCGCAGCACGGGCTGCTGGCGCCGGGCGGCCGGGGCCAGGCCCGGGTCCAGCGCTCCGTAGAGCAATATGCCGCTGCGGACCATGGAGAATCGGGCACGGCGGTAGCGCAGGGCGGCCGCCGAGTTTGCGGCGTGCAGCGGCAGGCCCTTGGGCCAGGGAAGGGCCTCGAAGGCGTCGAGCTGGGCGGCGCTGACCCGGTCCCGGGGCTCGTCGGCGCAGGCCAGGTGGGTGTAGGCGCTGGCCAGACCCAGTCCCCTCCAGCGGCGGGCGGCGAAATCCGCCAGCAGGCCCGGCACCTCGGGGGCGAAGAAGCCCAGCCGCATCATGCCGGTGTCCACCTTCAGGTGCACATCCAGCGACTCGCCGGGGCGCAGGCGCCGGGACGCCTCGTCGAGGTAGCCCCGGCTCCAGGCGGTCAACCCCAGCCGCAGGCGGGCGGCATCGCGGACCTGTTTGGGCTCCAGCGCGCCCAGCAGCAGCAGGGTGCCGCGGACGCCGGACTTGCGCAGGGCTTCACCCTCGTCGAGGGTGGCCACCCCGAAGGCGCGCACCCCGGCGGCCTGAAGGGCCCGGCCCGTCTCGACCGTCCCGTGGCCGTAGGCGCCGGCCTTGAGCACCGCCAGCACCCGGCCCACCCCGCCGACCTTGGCCGCCAGCAGGCCCAGGTTGTGGCGCAGGCGGGAGCGGGAGCACGCCGCCCAGGCTGGGCGGCTGGGGGAGGGCGTCATCACGGCTGCAGCCCGGACGGCGCGCGGTCCTCGAAGCGCGTGTACTGGCCCAGGAACACCAGGCTGACGTCGCCGGTGGGGCCGCTGCGCTGCTTGGCGATGATCACGTCGGCGCTGTTGTCGGGCTCGGCGGGCGCCTCGCCCTCGCGGGCCTGCATGGCCTTGCGGTGGATGAGCATCACGACGTCGGCGTCCTGCTCGATGGACCCCGACTCGCGCAAGTCGCTCAGGCGGGGCTTGCTCTCGCCCTTCGCCCCCTGGCGCATTTCGACGCCGCGGTTGAGCTGGCTGGCGACCAGGACCGGTATGTTCATCTCCTTGGCGATGGCCTTCAGCGCGCCCGAGATCATGGTCACCTCGCGCACGCGGTCGGGCTTCTCCATGCCCTCGACGTGCATCAGCTGCAGATAGTCCACCATGACCAGCTGTATGCCGGCCTCCTTGACCATGCGCCGGACCGAGGAGCGCAGCGACTGTATGTCCAGGCGCGAGGAGTCGTTGATGTAGACGGGGGCCTTGCTCAGGTTGGTGGCGGCCTGCACCAGACGCCCCATCTCGTGGTTCTCGAGCCTGCCCCGGCGCAGGTTGCGGCTGTCGACGCTGCCGTTGGAGCACAGCATCCTGAAGAGCAGCTCCTGCTTGGTCATCTCCAGCGAGTAGATGGCCACGGGCTTGGCGTGGGCCATGGCGACGTGGGTGGCGATGTTGAGGGCGAAGGCGGTCTTGCCGCTGCCGGGGCGGCCGGCGGCGACGATCAGCTGGCCCGGGTGCATGCCCGCGGTCAGCTCGTCGATGTCCCTGAATCCGGTGGGCAGCCCGGTGACGGCGCCGCCCTTGCGGCGGTACTCTTCGATGGTCTCGATGACCCCGACCAGCATCCTTTCGACGGGCTCGACCGACTGGGTGCCCTCCTCGCGGCCGATGTCCAGCACTTGGTTCTCGGCGGAGTCCACCACCTGGGCGGCGTTCTCGGTGTTGACGTAGCAATCCTGGGTGATCTGGGCGCACACCGAGATCAGGCGGCGCAGGCGCGCCTTTTCCTTCACCAGGCGGGCATAGGCCTCGATGTTCGAGGCGCTGGCCACCTTCTCGGTGAGCCCGGCCAGGCCGACGGCGCCCCCGGCGCCTTCGAGCAGGCCGCGGCTGGCCAGCCAGTCCTGCACGGTGACCAGGTCCACGGGCTGGCTGCGGGCGTGCAGGTCCGCGATGGCCTCGAAGATGCGCTGGTGGGCGCCCCTGAAGAAGTCGTCCTTGCGCAGGGGCCCGATGACCGAATCCAGGGCCGAGGGCACGAGCAGGCAAGTCCCCAGTACGGCGGCTTCGGCGTCGTCGT
>Ga0302319_10024015_pt1 | contig 10860 bp, 7 predicted proteins | sample Bog_T0_2_FD_203319 | JGI IMG/M metagenome (GOLD analysis project Ga0302319, IMG submission 203319) | Peat permafrost microbial communities from Stordalen Mire near Abisko, Sweden - Bog_T0_2 | ecosystem: Environmental > Terrestrial > Soil > Wetlands > Peat | place: Sweden: Abisko, Stordalen Mire... | reverse complement strand
ACGTATCCACAGCCGGAATTCCCGACGATGCGCTCATGAAGATGTCCAAGCTGGGCGCGGTCATCGATGGCTGGATGAAACAGACCCACGTGACCATCAGTGCAGTTCAGTGCTGGACCTCGATGGAAGAATTCTTCGGCGTGGTTCCTTGCACCATCATGAGCATGATGAGCAACAACCTGATTCCATCGGCTTGCGAAGTGGACGTGCCCGGCACGCTGAGCATGTATATGCTGGCGCTGGCCTCGGGCTCACCATCGGCGCTGCTGGACTGGAATAACAATTACGGCAGCCATCCCGATAAATGCGTGTGCTTCCACTGTTCCAACCTGCCCAAGCATTTCTTCAAGGAAGTGAAGATGGACTTCCAGGAGATCATTGCAGGTACTGTGGGCAAGGAGAACACGTTCGGCACCTGCGTGGGCCGTGTGAAGGCTGGCGTGATGAGCTATGCGCGTTACTCCACCGACGACCGCCGCGGCGTGATTCGCGGATATACCGGCGCGGGCAAGTTCACCGACGATCCGCTGGAGACTTTTGGCGGCGCGGGCGTGGCTGAGATTCCGCAGTTGCAAAAGCTGCTGAAGTATATTTGCCGCGAAGGCTTCGAACACCATGTGGCCGCGAACTTCAGCGATGTTTCAAAGGCCGTGCACGAGGCCGCGCGCTATCTGGGCTGGGAGAGCCACTATCATCCGGCGCTGGAAGACTGAGAAAAGCAGGGATTAGGGATTGGGGATTAGGGAATAGATGCTTCGCCGCAGGGCGAGCCTGCATTGGATTGAGCGGCTCCTGTTTCCTAAGCCCTAATCCCTATTCCCTAATCCCTTTCATTCAGAAGGAAGAGCAATCATGAGCAAGCGAATTGGCAAGAGCCTGGTTGTTGGCGGCACAACGATTGTGACGGAAGCGGCGTGGAATGCGGAGTTGGACGCCAAGCATGAGCGGTTGGTGGAGTGGCTGAAGACGCAAGGACTGGCTGGCGTTCTCATCCGCCGCAATGAAAATGTTGCATGGCTTACAGGTGGCGCGGTGGAGTTGCGCGTGCTGACGCCGTGCGAGACCGGCGTGGCTTCGTTGCTGGTGACGGCGGCTGGGAAGCGCTATTACTTCACCACCGAAAATGAAGCGCCGCGCCTCAACGACGAAGAGTTTGGCGCGCTTGACTTTGAGCCGGTGCTGTTTCCATGGTGGGCTGACGACACGACTGCCGCCGCGGCGAAACTGGCTGCAGGCCCGTTGGGATCTGATATGCCGGGCGCGGGGATTACGCCGGTCAATCTCTATCCATTGCGCGCGGCGCTCAGCGAGACAGAGATTGCGCGCTACCGCTGGCTGGGTGCGGAGACGGCGGCTGCTACGGTGGAAGCGCTCAATGAGGTTGAGCCCGGCTTGAGCGAGTATGACCTGGAGGCAATCACCGCAAACGCGCTGTTGCGGCGCGGCATTCTGCCTTCGGTTTATCTCTACGCGGTCGACGATCGCATACTCAAATACAAGCACGCCGTGGCGCGGGGCAAGCGGCTCAAGCATTACGGCATGTTGAATCTTTGCGCGCGCAAGTGGGGGCTGGCAATCTCCATCACGCGGTTCATTCACTTCGGCGATCTGCCGGCGGAACTGGCGGCTCGCTTTCAAGCGTCCGCGCAGGTGAATGCCGCGCTGCTGAACGCAACTCGTGTAGGAGCAACCTCATCCGAGCTATTCAAAGTTGCGCAGGCGGCCTATGCGGAGCAGGGTTTTCCCGGCGAAGAACGCTTCCATCATCAGGGCGGACCAACCGGATACTGGGAACGCGAGTGGGTTGCGACGCCTGAAGGAGCCGAGGTGGTGGTTAACAACCAGGCCTTCGCTTGGAACCCGAGCATCCGTGGCGGCAAGGTTGAGGATACAGTGTTGCTGCGCGATGGTGTGATCGAAAACCTGACGCCGACGCCCGAATTGCCTTCGCTGCCGGCAAGCGTGGAAGGCAGCAATTATGTGGCTTCGGGCGTGTTGGTGAAGTAGAAAAGCAGGGAATAGGGAACAGGGAGAACAGACGGAGCTTGAGTCCGCTGGCTCTCATGCAGGCTCTGTTCATGCGCTCTTTCTTGCCAGCACAACTGGCTGATAGAATCCGCTCGTTTCCGGCATGAGCCATCTTATATCTCGGAATCCTGCATACTCCAAAGCATTTGACAACTCGTCGCGGAGCAAGCATCGATACTCTGAAACGAAGTGGTGAGATGTCCATATCCTTCCCGATTGCGTTGTGATGTAAAAGTGAATAATGTAATGCGAGTCGTCGATCCAATCCCAGACATGATGAACGATTCTTCGTTCTCCCTCGGTGCCGTAAAACGCAGGCTTTTCCACGGTAGGCCTCTCGGTTATGAGCCGATCGTAATCTCGTGTGCTTGCGATAAACAGCCCTCCCGGCGAAAGTCTTGATCCCATTGCTTGAGCCGCTTTCCTCACTCCATCAACCGAGAGATGAGGCAGGGCATTGTCCAAAGCTGCCACCACATCAAAGCCGGACTCTTCGATCTCCGCCAAAGACGTCATATCGGAGGTATAAAACTTCATGTTTAAACCACGTTGTTCCGCCTCGCGCTTAGCGCGTGTCACCGCGGCCTGGCTCAAATCGGAGCCGACCACATGGTGACCGGCCTTTGCAAATCCGATTGCTTGAGTTCCAATTCCGCAGGCGCAATCCAATATCCTCAGAGAGCCACTTGACATCTGAGAGGCGATGATCGCATTGAGCGCTCGCGCCTGGCGCTCAATCGATTTGTTCCAATCCTCGAAGATGAGGTGGTAATAGTCTGCGAGAGATTCGTAAAAGTCCAAGATCGTTTCTGACATTCACGCAGCTTCCTTCGGTTGCAGCGTGAGCCTTGCCGTCAGCACCACCAGCGAAACCCACAGCGTATCCGCGCCAAGCAAATGTGCCACCTGGAGCCATAGCGGGGCCAGCAGGACAACATCCAGCAGCCCCAGCGAAAAAACTGTAGCCAGCAGGAACAACACCAGCGCGGAAAGGCCGCGATTGTCCCAGTGCGTTCCACGGCGCACTGCGTGAATCAGCAACCAGAGCAGCAAAATGCTGGCCAGGAACGCGACCGTGGGATGCATCCAGCGCCAGCGCACCAGCCAGCCGCTGGTTGAAGCGAAATCCTGCGCAAGGGCCAGGCCCAGCGAGGTTTCGGGGAAGAGCGTATCGCCCAGCGCGGCCAGCGAGCCTGTGACGCCGACAATCATGACCACGAAGATGGCGGCAACTGCGCCGAAGGGCGAGACCAGGCGAATGCTGTTACGCAGGTAGCCCTGCTTGCGGCTGAGCAGGTGCGCGGTGAGTGTCAGCGCGGCCAGCAGCAGCAGCGTGTTGGCGAGGTGCAGCGACAGGTAAGCCGGGCGCAGGGGCGAATGGCTCTGCGCCGTAAGGCCGAGCTTCACCAGGAATGCTCCCAGCATGCCCTCAATCACCGTGAACACCACCGAGGCCCACGCTGCCGCGCGCGCCAGGTGGCCGCGCACCGTGCCCTTGAGGACCCAAATCAGCAAGCCCACGACAACCAGACCTGAAAGGCCGGTGGTGAGGCGATGGGTGAATTCGATGATGGTGCTTACGCTGGGGGAGACCTGCATGACCGTGTCATTGCAAAGCGGCCAGTGGTTGCCGCAACCGTCTCCAGAGCCGGTGGCGCGCACCAGTGTGCCCCATAAGATGGTGGCGACGAAGTAAACCAGCACGCCCCAGGCAAAGCGGCGCAAGGCTGGCGAAGGCAGGCGTAGCGTATCGGAAGAAACCGCGGTAGCAGGCATGAAGGATGACTCCGGATGGAACCCAATAGTGTAGAACAAGGGGCCGATTTTCCGGTTCGCCCGCGAAAGTCTTCTTCAACTCCACAGCGGACCCGAGGTCTCGATGTGTGGCTTACTCTCCCATCAATCTCACCACGTGATTCACAATCATCAGATCCTCGGCTGGTGGAATCACGCGCACCGTCACTGGCGAATTCTCATCGGAGATGACCGCTGCGCCGCGCACGTTGTTGCGCACCGGGTCGAGCACGATGCCCAGCGCGCTCAAGCCAGCGCAAATCTCAGCGCGGCTGGCAATGTCGTTCTCGCCGATGCCGCCAGTGAAGACAAGCATGTCGAGCCCGTCCAACTCCGCCACATAACTTCCGATCCAGCGTGCAATCGTCCATGTGAATTTGTCCACAGCCAGGCGCGCTTTGGCGTTTCCTGCCTTGATGGCGTCGCGCAGGTCGCGCATATCGTTTGAGAGCCCGCTGACTCCAAGCAGGCCCGACTTCTTGCTGGCCACAGTCTCCAGCTTATCGGCAGCATCGGAAGCGCTGGTGGCCGTCTCGCAGATCTTGCGCAATATAAACAGCAGGACGCCTGGGTCGATGTCGCCGGTGCGCGTGCCGCTGATGATGCCGCCGGTTGGCGTCAGGCCCATGGAAGTGTCCAGGCACTCGCCGTTGCGGATGGCAGAGATCGACGCTCCGTTTCCCAGATGCGCGACCACAAGCTTCTCCGGCACGTTGGGTTGCAACTGGTACACGATCGACTCGTACGAGATGCCGTGCGCCCCGTAGCGGCGCACTCCCATCTCGGAGTACTCCTCGGGTATGGGCATGTGCCGGGCCACTTCAGGCATGGTGCGATGAAAGTAGGAGTCAAGGCAAACGAAGTTCGGCACACCGGGAAACAGCCGCAGAGCCTCGCGCATGATGTAGCAGGCGATTGGCGTGTGCAGTGGCGCAAAGGCCGTGTAGCGCTCCATCTCATCGATTAGCTCAGGAGTAATAGCCTGGTTATCCTGCACGGTTGGGCCGCCGCAAACCATGCGATGACCGATGGCTGCCGGGGTGGAAAAGTTGCCGGAGTGCAGCGCGCCGGCCACCAGTGCAAAAGCCACTGCGCGCGTGGGCAGAGCAGGGGTTTGATCCACCAGCTTCTTGCCCGCGGCGTCCTTGATCCAGAAGCTGCCCTGGTCGGTACCAATGCCGTCCACCGCACCTTCGTGGAGCTTTTGCCGCTGGCCGGAGCCGGCTTCGTAGACTGAAAACTTGATGGAAGAGGAACCGCTGTTCAAGACCAGCACAGGCAAAGACGACATGAATGAAAACCTCGTTAGGTTGAAGCTGGACGCTTTTGCACTTCAGCGATTCAGCGAGTTAGAAGTTAGCTACGGGTGGAGTATTCCGCAGTGAATTTCAGATCACATAGCCACATCCTCGCCCGCCGATGACTCGCCGGCTGGTACTTCCCCGCTTTGCGAATTCGATTTGTTCGCCGTCGGACTACCGATCCAACGCCAGTTCTTTACATCGGGCAGGTCGTCGCCATTCTCCGCCACGTAAAGACGGTGCCTCTGAATCTGTTCCGAATACCATTGCTCGGCGGCATCGGCCTGCGGCTTCAGCCGTGGCACACGCATGGTTGCGTCCAGTGCGAGTTGGAAGCGATCGATGTTGTTGAGCACGCACATATCGAAGGGCGTGGTGGTGGTGCCCTCTTCCTTGTAGCCGCGCACATGAATGTTGTCGTGGTTATGCCGCCGGTAAGTGAGCCTGTGGATGACCCACGGATAACCGTGGAACGCAAAGATCACCGGGACGCCGACAGGAAAGACCTGGTCGAATTCCTCGTCGGGCAGGCCGTGCGGATGTTCCGATTGTGGTTGCAGAGTCATCAGGTCCACTACATTCACCACGCGGATGCGCAAGTCAGGCACTCTCTCGCGCAACAACATAACGGCTGCCAGCGCTTCCATGGTCGGCACATCGCCGCAGCAAGCCATCACCACTTCGGGACCGCCGTCGTCGTTCGAGGCCCACGGCCAAATGCCCAGCCCTGTAGTGCAATGCGCAACAGCTTCGTCGATGGTGAGCCACTGCGGCGCCGGCTGCTTGCCGGCCACGATGAGGTTGATATAGTTGCGGCTGCGCAGGCAGTGGTCGCTCACCGAAAGCAGAGTGTTGGCGTCGGCGGGGAGATAAATGCGCACTACGTCAGCCTTCTTGTTCAACAGGTGATCGATGAACCCCGGATCCTGGTGGCTGAATCCGTTATGATCCTGCCTCCACACCAAGGAACTTAGCAGATAGTTGAGGCTTGCAATCGGCTTGCGCCAGGGAATCCCTCGGGTGACCTTCAGCCATTTAGCGTGCTGGTTGGCCATCGAATCGATGATGTGAATGAAGGCCTCGTAGCAGGAGAAGAATCCGTGACGTCCGGTCAGCAGGTATCCCTCGAGCCAGCCCTGGCACATGTGCTCACTCAGCACTTCCATCACGTGGCCGGTTTCTGAAAGGTTCTCGTCCACTGGAAGCGTCTCGGCCATCCAGGCTTTGCCGGTTCCGGTAATCACGTCCTGCAGGCGGTTGGAAGCCGTCTCGTCGGGGCCAAAGACGCGGAAGTTCTTTGTGTCCTTGTTAGCCTGCATCACGGCATGAAGCAGGTGCCCGAGCACGCGCGTCGATTCCACATCCTTCGCTCCGCGGCCTTCGATCTTTACCGCAAAATCGCGGAAGTTAGGCACATTCAGCGGCTTCAGCAGCAGGCCGCCATTGGCGTGAGCATTCATGCCCATCCGCCGCCTGCCCTTGGGTGCAATCTCCGCCAAATCCGCGCGGAAGTGTCCCTTCTCGTTGAAGAGTTCCTCGGGCTTGTAGCTCCGCATCCACTCGTCGAGCTGGCGCAGATGCTCAGGGTTCTGAAAGAGTCCGTCCAACGGGACCTGGTGGGCTCGCCAGGTATTTTCGACAGGCTTGCCGTCGACGAACTTGGGTCCAGTCCAGCCTTTGGGAGTGCGCAGTATCAGCATGGGCCATGCCGGGCGCGCCGTCGAGCCGTCTTCGCGCGCTGCCTTCTGAATCGCCGCAATCCGGTCCAGCATAGTGTCAAAGACCCCTGCAGCCTGTTGATGCAGCACGGCCGGATCGTCGCCTTCCAGGGTGAAGGGCTCATAGCCGTAGCCGCGCATCAGGTCTTCCAACTCGGCATGCGGAATGCGCGCCAGAATGGTGGGGTTGGCAATCTTGTAGCCGTTCAAGTGCAGAATGGGCAACACTGCGCCGTCGGTTGCCGGGTTGAGAAATTTGTTGGAGTGCCAGCTAGTGGCCAGCGGTCCGGTTTCCGCCTCGCCATCGCCCACCACGCAGGCCACAATCAGGTCCGGATTGTCGAAGGCCGCGCCATAGGCGTGCACCAGCGAGTAGCCCAGCTCACCGCCTTCGTGGATCGATCCCGGTGTCTCCGGAGCCACGTGGCTGGGAATGCCGTACGGCCAGCTGAACTGCTTGAACAGCCGCTTGATGCCGTCCTTGTTTTGCTCGATGTGCGGATAAATCTCAGAGTAGGAGCCCTCAAGATAAGTGTTCGCCACCAAGCCCGGACCGCCATGTCCCGGCCCGATGACGAAGATCATGTTCAGGTCGCGCTCGCGGATCAGGCGATTCCAGTGCACATAGAGAAAGTTGAGCCCGGGCGTGGTGCCCCAGTGGCCCAGCAGGCGCGGCTTCACGTCGTCCAGCGTAGTCGGGCGCTCCAGCAGGGGATTGTCTTTCAAGTAAATCTGGCCGACCGAAAGATAGTTGGCCGCGCGCCAGTAGGCATCCATTTTGGCCAGCAGTTCCTGAGTAAGTGGGCCATTGCCCGCCGATTCGCTCCCGGTTTTCTCGATTTCGGATTCCTCAGTCATAGAGCACCTCGCAACGGTTGAATTGCGTGACGTGAAAAGCCTAGCAGCAGCAGATTACAGCCAGGGGTGATTCGAGTCACAATTGGGTGAGAAAATGGCCCATCTTGTGGGATTTTGCGCTCTACCTAGTTTGAATCAGGATTCCTGCCGGAAGATGCACCAATCACTCTTGACTTCCACCTCGCATTCGCGTTTCAATCAACCCTTGCCGCTGATAGTTTGCGGCTTTTGAAGTTAAGCCGCGGCCTTTTACGCGGGAGGCAGATGAAGCGATGAACATTGTACTTTGGATTGTCCAGATCATTATGGCCGGCGTTTTTCTTTTTACTGGATGCAGCAAGGTTCTTGCCTACGACAAGCTCACCAAAGCGCTGGAAGCGCGGTATAAAGGCGGCAAGATTGGAATCTCGCGCGAGCTTGCCGCCCAGGTGGGTCTGCTTGAGATAGTCGGCGCAGTGGGTTTGGCGCTGCCATTCGATGCGTGGCCGCCGCACATTTTCCTTCTCATGGCGGCTTTCGGACTGGCGCTGCTGATGGTGATTGCCGGCATTTATCACATCCGGCGCAAGGAGACGGCCGCGCCCAGCGTGGTGCTGTTCCTTATGGCGGTGTTTGTGATTGTGGGCCGCTGGCCGAAGTAAACACTCAGCAATCGCGTATTGTCGCCGCAAGCGTTGCCAGAATCGCGCCTTGCCTCAGTTTGCCGGAACCGCCAATGGTATTTCCAGCGATCCCACGCGATTCCCCAGGCGATCGTGAACCGCGATGATGAGGAAATCCTGCCCGGCGGGGAAATCCAGTTCCATGCGGATCGGCACTCCTGAGGACGTAACTCGCGCATATTCGTCGGGCTTGAGCGCCATCTGCAGGTCGCGGTCCATGGAGTTCACCCGCTTTCCATTCGCATCGAAGGCCACCAACGCAAACTCGAGCGCGCCCTGGCGCCGCCCGTCCGCCGCAGTGTCGAACGTCAATGTCTTCGGATCGACAACTATATCGACAACAAAGCGATACACGGGCGCTTTGAGCGAACTGGCCGACTCGCCTGCCGGGCCTTCAGCAAGCTTCACATCTTTGAAGATGGGGTCGGTGGCGGGCAGAACGCGGGTCTGGAAGAGCACCTGCGAGGATGGCGGCGCGCCGTGAAGCGTAGCCGTGGTCAACAGGCTGGCTTGCGTCAGTTTGCTTCCGCTGGGTTTTCCGGGAGCGTCCGCGAAGTAGCCGCGGCGATAGGCGAGCTGGCAATTACAGTCGTCAAGGCGCACCTTGAACTTGCGAAACTCACCATGGAAATCCTTCGACTCCGGCACATAACCGATGGTGTAGTAGCTGGAGCCGTTGTCTATCGCATTGGCCACGCCGCGTGCAAAATCGTTGTGGTTAAACAGCGCCATCCCGCCGGTCTGGTCGGCAATCTCTTCCATGGTAAAGTGCACATCCGAGGCCTGGAGGTTGTTTCTGGAGCCATGGACGGGCTGCATTCCCCCCGGGCCGCTGTTGGCAGCGTCGAAAACCGCGGATGTCGCCAGTCCTGCGGCATCCATTGGGTAAACCGCGACCCGGGCGGTAGCAAGCATTTCCATAGTGCCCCGCACCTGTTCTGCATAGCTGCGGGAGCCGGCCGCCGGATTGGAAATCGTTTCCGGGCTCAGAGAGAGCGGAAACGCTCCGGAAAACCAGATCAGGTTCTTCCGGCCCGGAACCGCGCTCAAATAGCGGGCAAGCTGCTGCATCGCCTGCAACGTTAAGCCCACGCGCTGGTCTGTCTGAAAGGTATCCGAGGAGTCTTGAAAGTCTTGCAGCTGGGTAACGGCGTTTGCGGCCACCGAACCCATCAACTGCAAGTTGCTTATAGCCGAATCGAATGCCCCTCCGGAGACTGCGTCCAGCGATACCGATTGTTGCGGATTGCCCTTTGCGCTCTTCAACGCTGCCATCAATTCGCCGGCGTCGCTGGTAAATCCCTGAATCATCCGCAGTCTCGTCGAAAGCGTGAAGATGGCCATGGTTGTGCCCGGCTCAATGGTCCCAAGGTATTTCAGCATTTGGCGGCGCACATCCAACTGGTTGCCCAGCGGAGTGTTCAGCGCATCCAGCAGCAGCACGTTCACGGCGCTTCCCGGCGGACGAGAAGGCAGGTTGTTGAAGTAGTGCGGCGGTAGCGGCGCGTGCTTCGCGGCCGGGGGCATCTTCTCCGGAGCATGTTCCTCAAGGAATGAGATCGCCTGTTCCTTGCCGTCTTCGAGAATGTGGAAACGCTTGCGGTCGAGTCCGCTGATTCGCTTACCATTTTCCGTAACCACCACGTCCACCAGAACGGTGTACGCCTGAGCGTTCAGAACCACTTGCGGCGTGCCTTGCGGCTGGTTTGTTGCTGCCTGCGCGAATCCGAGGGTCGCCATGCCGCCCAGCCCCAGGCCGGCTGCAATCTGCAGTAATCTCATTCTTCAGTGTCCTCACGCCATTCGACAGGCATTTCACTTCGTTGGTAAGGCCTCTTTTTCCGTTCGATCGAAAAAGGGCAGCCAGGCTCGTAGCTATCCAGGCGGAACAGGCGCCTCCAGCGACCCGGCCCGGTCCGCATTGAGATCGTGCACCGCGATGCGCAGCCAGGCCCTTCCCACAGGCAAATCGAGCGCCATGCGAATCGAGATGCCTGCCGCCAGCGCCCGCGCATATTGCTCGGGCGTAGGATTCACCTGAAATCCGCGATCCTGGTAATTCAGCCTGTGGCCCTCCGCATCGTAGCCCACTACAGTGAACTCAACCTTGGCCCGGTGCGAACCATCCGGCGATTCCTCGTAGTCCAGTTCGCGCGGGTCCACCTTTATCTCCGCAATCACCCGATGCAGGGGCCCCTTCAGGGTAGCAGTTGCCTCGCCCGCCGGGCCTTCCGGCATTTTTGCGCCTTGCAGCAGCGGGTCGCTTGCGGCAAGAATCCGCGCCTGAAAGGGAATCTGGGTTGAAGGCGGAGCGCCATGCAGAGTGGCCGCCATAATCAGGCTGGTTGCGCGCGGGTTGTGGGCAGATGGCTTGTCAATCGGATCAGCGTAGTATCCGTTCCGGTAGGCCAGCTTAAAGTCGCCGTGATCCACGTGAACCTGGACCTTGCGGAACTCGCCATCGAACGGCCTCCCGGCCGGCGAATAGCCCACCGTGTA
>Ga0302319_10024014_pt1 | contig 10860 bp, 9 predicted proteins | sample Bog_T0_2_FD_203319 | JGI IMG/M metagenome (GOLD analysis project Ga0302319, IMG submission 203319) | Peat permafrost microbial communities from Stordalen Mire near Abisko, Sweden - Bog_T0_2 | ecosystem: Environmental > Terrestrial > Soil > Wetlands > Peat | place: Sweden: Abisko, Stordalen Mire... | reverse complement strand
AGGCAGATGCGTCACGCACAAGACCTGCTGGCCGCGGCTGAGGGATTTGAGCTTTTGGCCGACGGCCTCGGCTGCGCGGCCTCCGATGCCGATGTCGATCTCGTCGAAAACCAGCGTCCGCGGCGTAGGCATCTTCTTCTTCGGCTTGGCCGCTCCCTCTTCCACGCTGACCTTGAGCGCCAGCATCACGCGGCTCATTTCGCCGCCGGAGGCGATCTCGTCCAGCGGCTTGAGGGGCTCGCCGGGGTTGGTGGCTATGCGGTATTCGACCGTGTCCCAGCCGGTCGAAGTCCAGTGAGACACTTGCGGTGTGGCCAACTGCTCGCTATTCGCTCGCATGGAATTTGTGCTGGGGCTGAAGCCCGTACCCTTCACGTCCTTGCTCTTTTCCACATGGAGTTCTTCGGCGGAATGCACGGCGACCTGGAAGCTGACCTTCATGGCAAGCGAGTTGATCTGCGCTTCGGCGAGTTTTGCCAGCTTGGCGGCGGCGGCCTTGCGCTCAGCACTCAATGAGCTAGCCGCAATGCGATAGGCGGCAGCGGCAGAGGCCAGCTCGGCGCGCAGGGTCTTGAGAATCTCGTCGCGGTCCTCGACCTCGGCCAGCTTGCGGGCGACCTCCTCGCCAAAGCTGGCAACCTCGACGACCGTCTTGCCATATTTGCGTTTGAGGCGGTCGAGCAGGGCGAGGCGGTCTTCAATCTCGGCCAGCCGCTCGGGCGAGGCGTTGATGCCTTCGGCGTAGTCGCGCAGGCTGGCCGCCATGTCGCCCACCGTGGCGCGGGCGGCGGCAAGCTGTTGCGCGGCCTCGCTGAAGCGTGTGTCGTAGTGGGCCAGCTCCTCGACGTTGCGCAGAGCGGCGCGCAGTGCGCCCTCGGCGGAGGTGCCGCCTTCATACAACTGCTCAAAAGCCCCCATCGCCGCGGCATAAAGCTTTTCGGAGTTGGCCAGCACGCGCTTTTCCGTCTCCAGCGCATCGTCTTCGCCGGCGGCGAGGCGGGCGGCCTCGATCTCCTTGCGCTGATAGCTCCACAGATCGACCATGCGCAGCCGGTCCTGCTCGCCCTGCAGCAGGTCGTCGAGCTTTTGCGAGGCCGAGCGCCAGTGGGCGTGGGCCTCGGCGACGGCGTCGGTCGCAAGGCCGCCGAAGCGGTCAAGAAGCGCACGCTGCTGCGCCTGGTCGAAGCTGCTCAGGCTCTCGCTCTGCGCGTGGACGAGGGCCAGCTCAGGCGCAAGCTGGCGCAAAACAGCAACGGTGGCCGGCTGATTGTTGACGAAGACGCGGCCCTTGCCGGTGGCCAGAATCTCGCGCCGCAGAATAACCTCTGTGCCGCCCGAGTCAATGCCGTTTTCTTCGAGGATGGCTTCAGCGTTGGTGGTGGACTCAAAGACGCAGGCCACGACGGCCTTGTCCGCGCCGTGGCGCACCAGCTCGACCGAGGCTTTTCCGCCCATCAGCAGGGCCAGGGCGTCCACCAAAATGGATTTGCCCGCGCCGGTTTCGCCGGTAAGCAGGTTCAGCCCTGGGCCAAAGGTGGCCGTGGCGTGATCGATGACAGCGTAGTTGTCGGCGCGCAGTTCGACGAGCATAGCGTGGTCCTTACTCCAGCGCAGCATACCATGATGGGCGGCTGGCGCGCCCTGCCGTACGGGCGGGAAACTGCCGGACGCATCTGATTGATAACTTGGACGCGGCCATCGCGTCTGCTACCGTTAAAGGTGAGGTATACGCCGATTCTTACTGCATTTCTGCTCTTTCAACTGCCGGCGGACGCGGGCGCGGCGCAGGCTGCGCCCGCGCAAGCGCTGGGCGCCAGCGCGCTGTGGGAGCTGGTCGTCAACAGCGGTCCGGTTGCCCAGGGCGTGCTGGTGCTGCTGCTCGTGGCCAGCCTTTACTCCTGGACCGTGATTCTGGGCAAGCGGTCGGCGCTGCGCAAGGCGACCAACGAGAGCCGCCGCTTTTTGCGCGGCTTCCGCACTGCCAATCGTCTGCAAGAGATTGCCGCGCTCAGCGCCGAGTGCGCGAACAGCCCGCTGGCGCAGGTCTTTACGGCGGTCTTTGAAACCTACAAGCGGCAGACGGGCGGCGCAGGCCCGCCGCGCAACCTTGTGCCTCTGGAGCGGTCGGCGCAGAGCGCCGCCAGCGAGGCCATCACCGGCCTGGAGCAGCGCATGCCCTGGCTGGCGACCATCGCCGCCGTCAGCCCCTTCGTGGGCCTCTTCGGCACGGTGATGGGCATTGTGGACGCCTTTCAGGGGTTGGGCACGGCTGGCTCCGCCACGTTGCGCGCCGTGGCGCCGGGCATCAGCGCGGCGCTGATTACCACGGCGGCGGGCCTGTTTGTGGCCGTGCCGGCGCTGGTGGCCTATAACCTCTTCGTGGCGCGCATCCGGGTTCTTGCCTCGGCGGTGGACGACTTTTGCCGCGAACTGCTGAATGCGCTCGACGAGATTCCGGCGCGCCCAGGTCCTGCGCGGACGGCGAACGCTGAAGGGATTCGGGAACCCATCCAAGGCGCAGGCCGGGAGGCAGACCGTGGCCTTTACAAGTAGCAACGGCCAAACGCGCAGCTCGCTGGCGGATATCAACATCACGCCGCTGGTGGACGTGGTGCTGGTGCTGCTGGTGATCTTCATGATTACCGCGCCGGTCTTGCAGTCGGGCATTGAAGTGGCCGTGCCCAAAACGCGCACGGTGAAAGAGATTACCGAGCAGCGGCTGGTGGTCACCATCGACCGCGATCAGAATGTATTTTTGGGCGATCAGCCGGTAAACATTCATGAACTGGGCGGAAAACTGCGCGCGGCCAGCGGCGGCTCGGCCAAGCAGGTGATTTACCTGCGCGCTGACGAGCGCGTGCCCTTCGGCGCCTTCGCCAGCGTGATGGATGCTGTCAAGCAGGCCGGCATCACCAACATTTCCATCGTCACCCAGCCGCTGGATACCAAGGCTGGCGAGAAATAACGGTTCGACGGCTGGAAGGTTATCGGACATGCGCATGGAGACACTGCTGGAAGGCGGAGCACAACTGGAGCGGGAGCTGAGCCCCTCGCGGGAGCCGATGGCGGCGCCCGTTGCGGGATCGCTGCTGCTGCACGGCGCTCTGGCGGCCTGCCTGCTCGCCTATGGCCTTCTGGGCGGCCTCTTCCATCACAACCAGTGGGGCAGCGCGGGCGGCGGCGGCGCAATCCAGGTGAGCCTCACCAGCGCGCTCCCCCTGCCCGCCGATCATCCGCCCAATGAGAATGTACTGGCCACCGATACGCCCAGCGAGGCGCCCGCCCAGCCAACGCCCAAGGCCAAACAGGCGGTGGACGAAACGGCGATTCCCATCAGCGGCAAGCAGAAGAAGGCCGCGCCGCAGAGCGCCCGCCAAACGCCGCCGCACACCCAACTGGCCGACAACCGCGCGCAATATGGCGAGCAGGCCGGCTCGTCGATGGCGCGCTCGCTGCCCTCGCAGGGCTTTTCCAGCGGCCCCACTTCGCTCAGTGACGCCGGCTTCGGCACGCGCTTCGGCTGGTACGTGGACAATCTCAATCGCAAGATGGCCTCCAGTTGGTACAAGCCGGAGGTGGACCCGCACACGCCCCGCGGCGCGCGCGTCTACCTCACCTTCACCATCAGCCGCGCCGGAAATCCCTCCGAGGTGCAGATTGATCGACCCAGCGGCAGCGCCACGCTCGACCGCTCCTGCCAGCGCGGCGTACAGCGCGTTGATACATTCGGCGCGCTTCCGTCGGCTTATAATTCAAGTACGTTGAAGGTCTCGTATTACTGCGAGTATTAAGGCCTGATGAACGACACCGCAAGGGTGGGATCACACGCCAAAGATCGCTCAACTCGCTGATTTTCTTCAGGAAGGACTGCTCAACCCATGAAGGCATTTTCCCGGATTCCGCTTTGCAGCGCCCTGGCTCTGGTTTTTCTTTTCGCGCCCAGGTTGCCCGCCCAGGACTGGGTCCACACCGGCACCAATCTCGGCAACGAGCGCATCCGGTTGGCCGCAGCTGATTTCAAGCCTGTCGGCGCCGATCCACAGACCCCGGAGTTGAAGGCCGCCTTCGACGCCACGCTGCAATCCGATCTGGCCAACGCGGGCATCTTCGATCTCGTCTCCAAGAGCCTTGCGCCGCAGGTTGCGCCCGGCTCGCCGCAGGAGATCAATCTGGAGCAGTGGTCTGCCGCGCCCGCCAACGCCGCCATGGTGGCCTTTGGCGCGCTCTCGGTCGCCGATGGCCGGCTGGCCGTCTACGGCTGGCTCGACGACGCCCGCAACACCGCCAACCCGCAAGTCCTCGGCAAGCAGTACAGCGAACAGGCCAGCCAGGATATGGCCCGCACCATCGCGCATCGCTTTGCCGACGAGATCATCCTGCGCCTCGGCGGCGGTGTCAACGGCATCGCCGAAACCAAAATTTTCTTTGTCAGCTCGCGCAGCGGCGCCAAAGAGATTTGGGAGATGGACTACGATGGGCAGAATCAGCATCAGGTCACGCACCTGGGCTCCATCTCGCTCTCGCCGCGCATCTCGCCAGACAGCACGCGCCTCGCCTTCGCTTCCCTGGGCCGCGACGGCTGGGCTATCCGCATGTATTCGCTGGAGCTGAACCGCATGGTGAGCTTTTCCGCGGGCACGGCGGGCGGCAGCAACCAGTCGCCGGCCTGGTCGGGCGACGGCGCCAAGCTCGCCTTCTCCTCCTCGCGCTCCGGCGATTCTCAGATTTGGGTCTCTGAAGTGAGTGGCGGCAATCCGCACAGCGTGACCGCGCTCAAGGGGCCAAATGTGGCGCCCACCTGGAACCCGCGCACCAACGCGCAGATCGCGTGGGCGGGCGGGCGCACCGGCCTGCCGCAGATCTACACCATGGATCAGGACGGCGCCAATGTGCAGCGGCTCACCGACGGCGGTTATGCCGTATCGCCCTCGTGGTCGCCCAGCGGACTGCTGCTCACCTTCAGTTGGAATCGCAAGTACGGCCCCGGCGCGCCCGGAGGCCAGGACATCTACGTGATGGACATCGCCAGCAAGCGCTGGCTGCAACTCACCCACGACGCCGGCAGCAACGACTATCCATCCTGGTCGCCAGACGGACGCCACATTGTTTTTCAGCGGGAGATCGGCAAACACACTGAGATTTGGTCCATGCTCGTCGATGGCACCCAGCAGCATCCACTCACCCAGACAGGCAACAACTTCATGCCCAACTGGAGCTGGAAGTGAGATGGCTCTGCCTGCTGCACGATCCGCTCCGCTGCACTATGATGTTAACGTCGCCGAAATCGCTGCGCGGCTTGCGCTCAAGGGGCGCGGCTAGACAATCTTGACCACACACTTGGATTTGCGGAAGGAGTAACACCTTGAACCAGTTGCATCGCATTTTAACGCCTTTTGTTTTAGTTGCACTGCTCGCGGTTGCCGGTTGCAACAAGAAGCCCAAGCCCATCTCTTACCCGGAGACGGCGCCAGCCGCCACCGCGCCCGCACCCATCGCGCAGCTCACCGCTACGCCCGCCCTGATCTCCGCCGGCGATCAGGTCCAGCTCAGTTGGCATACGGTTGACGCCACCACCGTCTCCATCGACGGCATCGGCGACGTGCCCACTTCGGGCGTCAAAACCGTTACTCCGTCCGAGACGACCACGTATCACCTGGCCGCTCGTGGACCCGGCGGCTCGGCTGACGCCACCGCGCTGGTCACCGTCAACTCGCCCCCGGCCGTCACCGTGCCCTCCACTTCCATGACCGCCGAGCAGGAGTTCAAGGCCAACGTCCAGGACATCTTCTTCGACTACGACACCTACGATCTGCGCGGCGACGCCCAGGCCACGCTCTCGCGCGACGCTTCCTATCTGGCCAGCCATCCTACGGTGAAGATCGTCATAGGCGGCTACTGCGACGAGCGCGGCTCCAGCGAGTACAACCTGGCGCTCGGCCAGAACCGCGCCGACTCCGCCAAAAACGCCCTCATCACCGCCGGCGTGGCAGCCAGCCGCATCCGCGTCGTCAGCTATGGCAAAGAAAAACCCTTCTGCTCGGACTCAACCGAGGAGTGCTGGCAGCAGAACCGCCGCGCCGGCTTTACCCCGGACAGGTAAAATATAGCTGGCAGCCGACAGCGAACAGCTAACAGTCCGTGATCAACTGTTAGCTGTCAACTGTCCGCTATTAGCTTCCTCCAAAGGTGAATCATGCACAAACTCACACTTCGCACGTCTCTTCTCGCCGCGGCGCTCTTCGCCCTGCTTTTCGTCTCCCAGCCCGCGCCCGCGCGCGCCGCCTCCAAGGAGATCATCGAGCTGCAGACGCAGGTACAGCAGCTTATGGACAATGTGCAGCGCATCCAGTCGACCCTCGACACGCGCTTCGGCGTGCTGCAGAACCTTGCCCAGCAGACCGCCGACAACGCCACCCAGATGTCGGCCGCCGTCAACTCCCTGCAAAAGCAGATTGCCGCGCAAAATGAGGCCACCAACGGCAAGCTGGACACCGCCAGCGGCCAGGTGCAGTCGCTCAACGACTCTGTGGACGAGCTGAAGTCGCGCATCAACAAGCTGGAGAAGTCCATCCAGGATATGCAGACGCAGTTGCAGAATATCCAGAATCCGCCCCCGCCCCCAGCTGCCGCTCCGGCCGCCAGCGGTGCCGCTCCCGCCGAAGGCTCACCCGCCGCCGCGCCGCAATCCGCCTCGCAGACGCCGCCCTTGGCCGAGACTTTTCAGGCCGGTGTGCGCGACCTCAACGCCGCCAGGTTCGACGTGGCCGCCGGCGAGTTTCAGGATGTGATTCATTACTATCCCCTGGACGACCTGGCCGGCACGGCGCAGTTCTACCTGGGCGAGATCGCCTACAAGCAAAACAAGCCGAGCGATGCGGTAAAGGCTTATACCGCCATGCTTGAGAGCTTTCCCGGCAACCAGAAGGCTCCCGCCGCGCTGCTGCACAAAGGGCTGGCGCTGTTGCAATTAAACAAGAAAGAAGCGGGCATTCATGAGCTGCGCCTGCTCATTCAGCGCCATCCCACAACCCCCGAAGCCGCCCAGGCGCGCGCCAAGCTGAACGGCATGGGTGTAAAGCCCACCGCTGCGCACTAAACTGCTCGCTCGTCACCGCGTAGCGGAATCGGGGTTCCCTGTGACAGGTTTTCGTTGCTGGGGCATCTGCGGTCAGAGATCAGAAAACGTTGGTTAAGTTCGTGGTCTCCTAGATCAAAAAATCCACTGACGGGCACCTGACTCTCAATGTGCAGGTTGCTTCCTGTCTCTCTGAACTGCATCTTGCTTCGATCTGTTTTTTGGGCCGCTTGTGAAACTTTGGAGCTCAATCCTATAATGATTCACCCATCCGTGGTGTGTATACTCGTCAGCCACAAGGCCGCGGTTCGTGCAAATCCATCTCTCTTCGTCGTCGGGGAGGGTTTGGTAGACCAACTCATAACAGTCATTGAAATTGCCCGCAGGTACAGCGACAGACTTTTTGGCTTCGACGTTCCATTGATAGAATTTGTCTTCTCGTTTCGGTTGGGATGGATCCGCGCCCCAATATGCCCCGACTTTAAAGGGCAGAACATACTCCTCAACATCTTTGGGGAGATCGCGTGAAGAAGACGACTTGCTCAGGAAGGATGCGAGTTCTCTCGCCTCCTTCTGACTACACTGCGAATAGACACTCGGACCGCTAACTATAAACCAAAAATGCAGATCATTATTTTGCTTCTCGCCGCTCTTACAGTAGACGTAGCCCGATCCGGTTCCATCTCGCGTCAACTCAATGAGTCTTACCCTTGAACCGAATACCTGAACCGAGACAACGGTCTCTGAGTACTGCACGCACTGTGATTTAATCGGGGCGTTTGGGCCAGAACCCTCCTCTGTTTCGCCACAAACCTTGTAGGTCCACCGGTTTCCAACTCGGAATGGTAGAAAACGACTGACTTCAAGCGTATCGACTTTGGTCCTGGACTTTTCTGCACATTAGATTGCTGTGCAATCGCTCCTAGGATACCCAAAGTGACGAATGTTAGTGCGCACACGATGGCAACGTCTTTTACCTTAACTCGCAAAACGGTCTCCTAGATTTGTCAGAAGAAGTATACTCCAGAACCGGTCAGGCTGGAGACTATCTACAGCCCCAAAAACTCCTGAAAGACCTCGTTCGACAGCAGCCGTCCCGCGGCGGTCAACCGCACCGTTTTGCCGTCCGAGCAGAGCAGGCCTGCCTCCATCTGCCGCTCGACGACTTCGCACGCCGCAGCCAACCTCGCCGCGCCAAACTCCCGCTCCAATTCCGCTAGATTCACACCGGCGTTCAGCCGCAGGCCCAGAAACCAGGCCTCTTCGTGCTGTTTGTCGGCCTCAAGCCAGGCGCACTCAACCGGTTCGCGGCCAGCGAGATACTGCTGCAAATCATCCGTGGTGGTTGTCCGCAGCACGCGGCCCGCGCCGGTCTCTCGCTCAGCCAGCAGCGACGAAGCGTCCAGCCCGACGCCGAGATAAGGCCGCCGCTTCCAGTAGCGCAGATTGTGGCGCGACGTCCTTCCCGAACGGCTGAAGTTCGAGATCTCGTATTGCTCAAGGCCGGCTCGACTTAGACGCTCGATGGCCATCGTGTACATCTGCGCAATCGCATCGTCGCCGGGAACCAGCCCGGCGTGGTAGCGCGCGCCGCCGGAGAGCACCTCGCGTCCCAGCCGCGACTCCTCATCCACTTCGAGCATATAGATGCTGGCGTGAGGGACGCCGCAGTCGGCCAGCACCGCCAGCGACTCCTCCCACGATGTGAAGCTCTGACCGCTGAGTCCGGCGATCAGGTCCACATTCAGATTGCCAATGCCAGCCGCGCGCAGCCGCGTGATCTCGTTGAGCGCCACGGCGCGATTGTGCAGCCGGCCGCTCGCCGCCGCCTCGGGGTCGATGAACGACTGCACGCCCAGACTGACGCGGTTGACGCCCGCGGCCACTAGCGCCGCGAGAGTTGCATCGCTGAGCTGCCCGGGAGCAACTTCGACGGTAATCTCCGCATCCGCGTCCAGCGCGAACTCCGCCCGCAGCGCCGCGAAGAGCTGCGCAAGCAACTCCGGCGCCAACAGGCTGGGCGTTCCGCCGCCCAGGTAGACGGTGTCAACGCGGCGCGGCAGATGCGCACCCATACGCTCGGCCCACTCACGGGCAGAGCGCAAATCCTCCACCAGCCGGCCCACGTAGCGGGCGTGTTCGCTTGCCGGATAGACTCCCGACGCAAAGTTGCAGTAGGTGCACTTCGAGCGGCAGAAGGGAATCGAGATGTAAAGGCCGAGCGCCTCGCCCGTGGAAGCAGCCATAAGGAGATTCTTTCACGCGCGTGGAGTTTGATCCGCAACAGAGCCTGCATACGGTGGCGCACGATACACTTGTAGCTGACCATGTTTGAAAACCTCACAGACAAACTCCAGCGCGCCTTCAAGACCCTCCGCGGCCAGGGAACGCTCACCGAAGAGAACATCACCGATGCTCTGCGCGAGATTCGCGTGGCGCTTCTCGAAGCCGACGTCAACCTCAACGTCGTCACCGAGCTGATTGAGCAGATACGCGCGAAGGCCGTCGGCACAGAAGTCCTCACCGCGCTCTCGCCCTCCGAGCAGGTCATCAAGATCGTGCGCGACGAGCTGATTACGATGCTGGGCAAAGACACCGCCCGCTTCAAATTCGCCTCGCAGCCGCCCTCGGTCATCCTCATGGCCGGTTTGCAAGGCTCCGGCAAGACGACCACATCGGGCAAGCTCGCCGCATGGCTCAAGAAGGGCGGCCATCGGCCCATGCTCGTCTCCGTGGACGTTTACCGCCCCGCCGCCCGCGAGCAGCTCAAGGTCGTCGCCAAGCAGGTCGAAGTCCGCCTCTACGAAGGCGACCAGAAGGGCGAGAAGGCCGACTCGGCGCTGGTTGCCCGGTTTGCGCAAGAGGCCCGCCGCGAGGCACGCAACATGGGCTGCGACGTGCTCATCGTCGATACCGCTGGCCGCCTGCACATCGACCAGGAGCTGATGGGCGAGATGGAGCAGCTCAAAAAGCAGCTCAACCCCAGCGAAATCCTCTTCATCGCCGACGCCATGACCGGCCAGGACGCGGTCAACTCGGCTCTGGATTTTCATAAGCGCCTCGGCCTCACCGGCGTCGTCTTGACAAAAATGGATGGCGACGCCCGCGGCGGCGCGGCGCTCTCGATTCGCCACGTCACCGGCCAGCCCATCAAGTTCCTCGGCGTGGGCGAAAAGCCCGACGCCTTCGAGCCGTTCCATCCCGACCGCATCGTCTCGCGCATCCTCGGCATGGGCGACATGATGTCGCTCATCGAAAAGGCCGAAGGCACGCTCGACCGCAAGAAATCAGAAGACCTGGCCAAAAAGGCCTTGCTCGGCGACGGCTTCTCGCTCGAAGACTTCCGCGACCAGTTGCGCCAAATCAGCAAGCTCGGCTCGATGGAGAGCATTTTGAAGATGCTGCCCTCGGTTGGCCCCTTCGCCGGAATGCAGCAGGCGGCGAAAAATGTGGACGAGAAGCAGTTCACGCGCCTGGAGGCGATCATCAACTCGATGACGCCCAAGGAGCGCCGCAACCACGAGATTATTTCGGGCACACGCCGCAAACGCATCGCCAACGGCAGCGGAACCACGGTGCAGGACGTAAACAATCTCCTCCGCCAGTACGCGCAAATGGCGAAGATGTTCAAGCAGATGGGCAAGGGCGGCCTGGGCGCAAAGATGATGCGCGGCGGCTTGGGCGCAATGGGCATGGGCGGCAAGCAGCGCTTCGGGCGGTAAGGAATACTGTTGTAGTCATGACCACCCTTCACGACCAACTCGACGAGATCACCGCGAAGGCGC
>Ga0302319_10024011_pt1 | contig 10861 bp, 7 predicted proteins | sample Bog_T0_2_FD_203319 | JGI IMG/M metagenome (GOLD analysis project Ga0302319, IMG submission 203319) | Peat permafrost microbial communities from Stordalen Mire near Abisko, Sweden - Bog_T0_2 | ecosystem: Environmental > Terrestrial > Soil > Wetlands > Peat | place: Sweden: Abisko, Stordalen Mire... | reverse complement strand
CCCACGTCCATCAAGAAAGTGAGACGCGCCAGGATCTCCTTGATGACCTGACGCGCGATCGTCTCCTCACGTTTGGTCAACTTGAGCTTCTTAAAGAAGTCGATCGCCTCGTCGATGGTCATCGCGTTGACGTCGGCGATGTTGTGGCCGTGGACCTGCACCGCGAGCACCTCGGGCTTGAGACGTTTTCCCGCGCACGTCGTGCACTCGACTTCGCGCATGTACTGCTCGGCCTGTTCACGTGACCAGTCCCCGTCGGCCTCGGAGCGCTTGCGCTCGAGCCACTCGATGATGCCGCGGTACGTCGTGTCGTAGGTGCGGACCTTGCCGTAACGATTGCGATACTTGACCGGAACGGTCTTCGTCTCAACGCCGTTAAGGATCAGCTTGCGATCCTTCGCGCGCAGCTTGTTCCACGGCGTCTTGACGCTGAACCCGCCCATGTCCGCGATGCCACCGATGAGCCGCTCAAAGTACTTAAAGCGCGCGCCCGACCACGGCGCCAGTGCGCCTTGGTCGAGCGACAACGTCGAATCGGGAACCACGAGCTCGGGGTCTACTTCGAAACGCGTGCCGAGACCCGTACACACCGGACACGCACCGTAGGGCGAGTTGAACGAGAAGTCACGCGGAGCGAGTTCGCTGAAACTGATGCCGTCGTGACTGCACGCCATCTTCTCGGAGAACTGCTCGATGTCGTCAGAATCAAGAAACAGAAACGAGACGAGACCCTTGGTCAGCTTGAGCGCGGTCTCCACCGATTCGGTGAGCCGCTGTCGACTCGAGGCCTTCACCGAGAGACGGTCCAGCACCACGTCGATGGTGTGCTGCTCGTAGCGCGCGAGATCGATCGTCTCGCGCTCGCTGAGTTCGAGGACCGTGCCGTCCACTCGCACGCGACTGAATCCCTGGGCGGCGAGTTCGTTCAACAACGTGCTGTACTCGCCCTTGCGGCCCTCGACCACCGTGGCGAGGACGAGGAACTTGGTACCTTCGGGTCGCGCGAGCACGAGGTCGACGATCTGCTGAGGCGTCTGGCGCGTAACGACGCGTCCACACAGGTGGCAGTGTTGCACGCCCACGCGAGCGAAGAGCAGTCGCAAGTAGTCGTGGATCTCGGTGATGGTGCCCACGGTTGAGCGCGGATTTCGCGACGCGGTCTTCTGGTCAATGGATATCGCCGGGGAGAGGCCCTCGATGAACTCGACGTCGGGCTTGTCCATTTGGCCCAGGAACTGGCGCGCGTAGGCCGAGAGGCTCTCCACGTAGCGGCGCTGGCCCTCGGCGTAGATGGTGTCAAAGGCTAGCGAGGACTTACCCGATCCCGAAAGACCCGTAAAAACCACCAATTGGTCGCGCGGGATCTCCACCGAGAGGTTCTTCAGGTTGTGGACGCGCGCGCCCTGGACGCGAATGGTCGAGGTCATAGCGGCAATCTACCGGTCAAGACACGTCGCTCAGGCTGTCGAGCGTCGAATCGAGTCCTTGACGCTGCAGGGAATGGAGATAGTCGCGCAGCGCCGCCGCCTCCTCGAAACGCAGTTCGCCCGCCGCGGCCAACATCGCCTCTTCGACGCGCGCGATTTCCAGGTTGAGGTCGTCGGGTAGCGAACTCTCGAGCGAGGTGATGCCGTGAATGCGGTTCGTTGGTTCACGCGCAGATTCCGAACGAAGTCGTCCCAGGATGTCGGCGACGTTCTTCATGATGGTCTGAGGTTTGATGCCGTGCTCCTCGTTGTAGACGATCTGGAGCAGACGCCGACGTTCGGTGACCGAGATCGCCTCTCGCATTGAATCGGTCATTCGATCCGCGTAGAGCACGGCCTCACCGTTCGAGTTGCGCGCCGCGCGTCCGATGGTCTGGATAAGGGCGCTGCGCGAACGAAGGAACCCTTCCTTGTCCGCGTCCAGGATCGCCACGAGCGACACTTCGGGTAGGTCAAGTCCCTCACGCAGGAGATTGATCCCCACCAGGATGTCGAATTCTCCCAGGCGCAATGAGCGAAGAATCTCGATGCGCTGGATCGTGTCGATGTCGCTGTGCAAGTACTGGACCCGGTAGCCGGCCTTGGCGAGAAAGTTCGTGAGGTCTTCGGCCATGCGCTTGGTGAGGGTCGTCACGAGCACCCTTTCGCCGCGTGCAATCACCGCGTCGAGTCGAATCCGCAAGTCGTCGATCTGGTTCCTGGTGGGCACCACGCTCACCACCGGGTCGAGCAGACCAGTGGGCCGGATGACCTGTTCGGCGATCTGGTCGCTGTGCTCGATCTCGTAGGGTCCGGGAGTCGCTGACACGAAGATCATCTGGGGCACGAGCTCCATGAACTCGTCGAAGTTGAGCGGTCGATTGTCCATCGCGCTCGGCAATCGGAACCCGTGTTCGACCAGGGTCTCCTTGCGCGACCGGTCCCCGGCGTACTGACCACGCACCTGGGGCACCGCCACGTGCGACTCGTCAATGACGACCAGAAAGTCCTCGGGAAAGTAGTCCAGCAGCGTGTAGGGACGCTCGCCCCGGCTGCGTCCGTCGAGGTGCGCCGAGTAGTTCTCGATCCCCGCACACACACCGGTCTGCTCGAGCATCTCGAGGTCGTGTTCGGTGCGCGAACGCAGACGTTGGGCCTCGAGAAGTTTGCCTTCGGACTGGAACGTAGCGAGCTGCACCTGCAGTTCGGCCTCAATGGAACGACACGCCCGATTGATCGTGACGGCGCTCGCGGCGTAGTGCGACGCGGCGAACAAGGTGAACTCGTTCACCTTGCCGCGTTGTTCCTGGGTGACCGGATTGAAGAACGAGATTTCCTCGACTTCTTCTCCAAAGAACGACACCCGCACCGCCTCGTTGGAATACGCGGGCTGGATCTCGAGAGTGTCGCCCTTCATGCGAAACGATCCCCGATCAAGCACCAACTCGTTGCGGCTGTACTGCATCTCCACCAACCGACGAAGGAGTTCGCGCTGATCGAACGTCGCGCCGACTTCAAGGGGCAACATCCGTTCGCGGTATTCGAGGGGAGAACCGAGCCCGTAGATGCAACTCACTGAAGCGACCACGATCGTGTCGCGATGGGTGAGCAGCGACGAGGTCGCGGCGTGGCGCAATCGATCGATCTCCTCGTTGATCGAACTGTCCTTCTCGATAAAGGTGTCGGTGCGCGGTATGTACGCCTCGGGCTGGTAGTAGTCGTAGTAGGAGACGAAGAACTCGACGCGGTTCTGGGGCAGCATCTCCTTTAGTTCCGAGGCGAGTTGGGCCGCGAGTGACTTGTTGGGCTCGAGGATCAACGTAGGACGCTGGACGCTCTCGATGAGCCAGGCAATGGTGGCGGTCTTTCCACTGCCCGTGATGCCCTCGAGGGTCTGGAATCGCAATCCATCACGTACACCTTCAGCGAGGGTGGCGATAGCCGTGGGCTGGTCGCCCGAGGGCTGAAACGGTGACTCGACCAGAAACTTATCCATCAATCAACCCGCAACGCAGTAATTGTCCGTCAAGTTGCGCGTACAACTCATCGAAGGTCCCGTTGTTCCACAGAACGTGGTCCGCGATCGACGCCCGTTGGTCGTTGGTGTCCTGGCTCGCCAGGCGCGCCCGCGCGTCAGTTCTCGAGAACTGGCGGTGTTCGACCAAGCGCGACAACGCCACGTCCGGCGAAGCGAGCACCGCCCAGACCTCGTCGATCTGGAAGATCGCCCGATGCTCCGGACGATAGAGCGGTAGAGCGATAAAGACTGCCCTTGACGAAGCTCCGCCGATACGAGTCAGGATCCCTTCGCCGATACGACCGTGCGTGATCAGGTTGAGACGCTTCAGCGCACTCGGATCATGGAAAACAACGTCAGCGACGAAGGCGCGGTCGAGGGTCTGGTCTGGTCCAAGCACGGCATCGCCGAACGCGTCGCGCATCGCGGCCCACGCGGGCTCGCCCGGTTGAGTGACGGCGTGGGCGACGTCGTCGGCGTCGATGACCGCAAAGCCACGATCCGCGAGGTAGTCCGTCGCCGCCGACTTTCCCGCACCGATACCCCCGGCGATCGCAATTATCTTCACGCTCGCACGCTAGCCATCACCTGTGACACCACGATTAACAGCGACCAGGTGTTACTAGGGGGTACACGGAGTTGGCTATTGTCCTAAGAAGTCCTAAACGGGGGAAGAAGTGCTCAGGTATGTAACGCGACGGTTGCTCATGCTTCTGGGCATCGTCTTTATTATCTCGGTCGGCAGTTTCTACCTGATCCACCTGCTTCCGGGCAACATCACCACTGTCATTGAGGGACCCGGAGCCAGTCCGTCGAACCAGGCCAAACTGTACAAGCTTCTTGGTCTCAACAAGCCCCTCTTTCAGCAGTACTTCATCTGGATCAGTAACGTCCTTCGAGGCAATCTCGGGACTTCTTTCATCTCCCAGACGTCGGTCGCCAGCACGATCCGCGCCGCCCTGCCAATCGACCTCGAGATGATGTTCCTTTCCCAAGTCGTTGCCTTCGCCACCGCCATCCCCCTCGCCATGCGCTCGGCGCGAAAGCCCGACGGCTGGCTCGACCGGATCTTCAGCGCGGGCAGCTTCACCCTTTTATCCGTGCCCTCGTTCATCGTGATCGTCCTATTGGTACTGTTCGTCTCGGTGAAACTCGGCGTACCGCACACCGGGCCCTCGTCATACGTGCCCTTCAACCAGGACTGGATCGTGAACCTCGAGAGCATGGGTCTACCCACGATCGCGCTCGCCATCGGGAGTTTCGTCGTCTATTTTCGAGTCCTGCGAAGTGACCTGATCGCCACTTTGCAAGAGGAGTTCATCACAATGGCCCGCTCGAAGGGCATCAGCCAGCGACGCATCATGTGGCGCCACGCCTTTCGCCCGTCTTCGGTCGCCCTGCTCGGCACGGCGGGCGTGAACATCGGCGGGCTCTTGGCGGGCGGTTTCATTGTCCAGTACCTACTAAACATTCCCGGGCTCGGCTATACCCTGATCCAGGCGATCAACGAGAGCGACTACCTGTTGGTCCAGGGAATCGTCCTGGTGGTGTCGGTGGGCGTCGTCCTCATCAACTTCATCTTTGACTTCGTCATCAACATCGTGGACCCGAGGATCAGTCGTGAGTAACTTCAGTCAAATGATCGCCGAGGAAGAGATCGCCCTCGTAGAAAAGCCGGAGAAGAGCGAACCGCTCGGACTGCTCTTTTGGTTGTGCGTGGGCTGGATTGGTCTCAACATCATCGGCGCCATCTTCGCCAACGTTCTTCCCCTGCAAAACCCCCAGTTCCAGGACTACAACGCACTCAACGTCGGTCCGTCGCTTCACCATCTCTTTGGTACCGACGACCTGGGACGCGACCTCTTCGCGCGCGTGGTGTACGGATCGCGGATCTCGCTGTCGGTGGGTGCTGGTTCGATGCTCATTGGCTTTGGTATTGGGTCGCCACTGGGTATGCTCGCCGCCTATCGTCGAGGGCGATTCGACACAATCCTCACCAACCTCATGTACGTGTTCCTCGCCTTTCCCGCGATCATCGCGACGATTGCGATCCTCTCGTTCTGGACGCCCCGCTCCCTAATCAAGATCATCGTGGTAATCGGCGTCGCGTCGATCCCCCTCGTCTATCGCGTCATACGCACCGCCACACTCAACGTCGCCACCAAGGACTACATCATCGCGGCCAAGGTCCAGGGTGCGACTGATCGACGCATCCTGCTTCGAGAATTGTTACCCAACATTGCACCGATCGGAATCTCGTTCTTGCTCATTGGCGTAGCGACGGTGATCGCGCTCGAGGGGGCACTCGCGTTCCTCGGACTCTCGGTGCTTCCCCCGACGCCGTCGTGGGGCAACATGATCAATGAGTCGCGCACGATCCTTCAGCAGAATCCCTGGCTCGCCGTATTTCCATCGCTCGCCATGTGCCTGTTCCTGCTGTGTCTCAACTTCATCGGCGACCGACTGCGTCACCACTTCGACGTGACCGAGGTGAAACTGTGAGCCCGGACAACGAGAAACTCCTGGTGGTAGAGAACCTGGCCACGACCTTCTCGACCGCGGGCGGACCCCTGCCCGCCGTTGGCGGAGTCTCCTTTGAACTCATGGCCAACGAGACCATCGGCGTCGTGGGCGAATCCGGTTCGGGTAAGACGGTACTGACGCGCACCATCATGGGTCTCCAACAGCGCACCAACGTGAACGTCACCGGTTCGGTGCTGCTCGACGGACACCAGATGGTGGGCGCCAGCGAACAGGAGAAGCGCGCGGTCTGGGGTACCGAGGTCGCGATGATCTTCCAGGACCCGATGACCTCACTCAATCCCGTGATGCGCGTGGGTAAGCAGATCGACGAGGCCCTCCGGGTGCGCCTCGGTATGTCCAGGGCTGACGCGAAGGTTCGGGCCATCGAATTACTAGAGCTGGTGGGGATACCTTCACCCGAGCACCGCTACCAGTCCTACCCGGGCCAACTATCGGGCGGGATGCGTCAACGCGTCGTGCTACAGATCGCGCTCGCCTGTTCGCCCAAACTGCTACTCGCCGACGAACCAACGACGGGTCTGGACGTCACGATCCAGGCTCAGATCCTGAACCTGCTCGATGACTTAAAAGAGCGCCTCCACATGTCGGTGATCCTGGTGACCCACGACCTGGGCGTCGTCGCCACGCGCACGTCGCGGATCATTGTCATGTACGCGGGTCGCATCGTCGAGATCGGCAGCACCCGTGAGGTCTTTTCCGCGCACCGCATGCCCTACACCCGTGCGTTGCTCGAGAGTTCGCCCAAGGTCACCAATGACCCACACACTCGCCTCGTCACGATCCCCGGTCGCCCGCCCAACCTGTTGAAACTGTCCGATGGGTGCAGCTTCGCTCCGCGCTGCTCGTTCGCGACCGACCAGTGCCACAAGGAACGTCCCGAACTCCAGGACGCCGACGAGCCGGGACACGCCTTCGCGTGCTGGAACCCGCTACCCGCTACCCGCAAGAGAACGGTGAAGACAACATGAGTAGCCCCGAACCGCTCCTTAGGGTCCGCGACTTAAAGGTCACCTTCGGCGTGGGCCACCACGCGATCCAGGCGGTCGCTGGGGTGAGCTTTGACGTGCTCGAGGGCGAGACTCTCGGACTCGTCGGCGAGTCGGGCTGCGGTAAGTCCACTACGGGTAAGGCCCTCATGCGCATTGTTGAACCTTCGAGTGGCACCATTGAACTCGACGGCGTGGACCTCGGCGCGCAAAAAGGCAAGGCGCTGCGCAACGTACGCACGCGCATGCAGATGATCTTCCAGGATCCCATCAGTTCGCTCAACCCGCGCCGGCGCATCAAGGACATCGTCGCCGAGCCCCTCGACTGCTGGAAGACCGTGACCGGTCTCGAACGCGACGCCATGGTGAGCGACCTGCTCGTCAAAGTCGGCATCGACCCCAAGGTCTACGGCAATCGCTACGCCCGTCAGTTCTCCGGTGGTCAGTGCCAGCGCATCTCGATCGCACGCTCGCTCGCGATGCGGCCCAAGTTACTGATCTGTGACGAGATGGTCTCGGCGCTGGACGTCTCAGTGCAGGCGCAGATCTTGAACCTGCTCGAAGACCTCAAGAAGGAATACGGTCTCACCCTCTTGTTCATCGCCCACGACCTCGCGGTCGTGAAGAACGTCAGTGACCGCGTGGCAGTGATGTACCTGGGCAAGATCTGTGAGATCGGGCCCTCGAACACGCTCTACGAGGCGCCCGCGCACCCGTACACGAAGTTCCTACTGGGCGCCGCCCTCGAGGCGGACCCCGATTCGCCGGTGCACGGCGACGTGCTCAAGGGGGAACCACCCAGCCCTATGAACCCGCCGAGTGGGTGTCGATTCCGCACGCGTTGTCCCTACGCAACCCAAAAATGCGCCGACGAAGAACCCGAACTCGCCGAGGTCGCCCCCGGGCACAGCGTCGCCTGCCACTACCCACTGACGATCAAGACGCCACGAATCCGTAAGCCGCGCACGGCCGCCTAACCCGCGAGGTCACTCGCTCGCGGGTGCCTCGTCGGTTGTTTCAACGGTCGCGTCGTCGGACACTTCGGGTGCCTCGTCGCCCTCGGGCGACTTGACGACGACCTCGGTGGCGTACTCGGCCCAGGCGGCCTGCGCCTCGGTCTCGGGGGTGAACTCGCCGTACTCGATGCCACCGATGTAGTTACCCTCGGTGTCGTAGGCGTGACTGCCGAAGGCCTCACGGTACTCTTCGCTGACTTCGCCACCCTCGGCGGCCTGCTTGATCGACAGGCTGATGCGTCGACGAGCGGTGTCGAGTTCGATGATCTTGACCCAGAGTTCCTCGCCCGCGCTCACGACCTGGTCGGGTGACTCGACGTGGTGCGCGGCCATCTCCGAGATGTGCACGAGACCTTCGATGCCCTCGCCCACCTGGACGAACGCGCCGAAGGGCACCATCTTGGTGACTCGCCCGTAGACGAGTTGGTCCACGGCGTGGCTGTCGGCGAAGACCTGCCAGGGGTCGGACTGCGTGGCCTTTAACGAGAGCGAGATGCGCTCCTTGGAGAAGTCGACGTCGAGCACTTCCACGTCGACTTCGTCGCCGACCGTGACCACCTGGCTCGGGTGGTCGATGTGCTTCCAGCTGAGCTCAGAGACGTGGATGAGTCCGTCCATGCCGCCCAGATCCACGAAGGCGCCGAAGTTAACGACCGAGGAGATGACGCCGTGGCGACGCTCGCCCGGCTTTAGGTTGTTGAGGAAGTCGCCTCGCTGTTCCTTCTGGGTCTCTTCGAGCCAGGCGCGTCGCGAGAGCACGACGTTGTTGCGATTGCGGTCGAGTTCGATGATCTTGGCCTCGACGGTCTTGCCGATGTAGGGCTGGAGTTCACGAACGCGGCGCAGTTCGACGAGCGACGCGGGCAAGAACCCACGAAGACCAATGTCCACGATAAGTCCACCCTTGACGACCTCGATGACGACGCCCTTTACTACCTCGTCGCGGTTCTTCAGTTCTTCGATGTTGCTCCAGGCCTTCTCGTACTGAGCGCGCTTCTTCGAAAGGACCAGTCGCCCTTCCTTGTCCTCTTTTTGCAGGACCAGGCACTCGACGCGCTCGCCCAGTGAGACGATCTCGGAGGGGTCGACGTCGTTGCGGATCGAGAGCTCGCGCGAGGGAATGACGCCCTCGGACTTAAAACCAATGTCGAGCAGGACTTCGTCGTGGTCGATCTTGACGACGGTGCCGGTGACCAGGTCGCCGTCTTCGAACTCGAGCACACTGTCGCCCACCAGGGTGGCGAGGTCGGTGCCGACCATGTCGTCTTCGGTGATGACGCGCGGAACGTATTTTCCGTCTGCGTCGAAGGTTCCCATTTGCTGGGAGGAAAGGAGGCTCGTGCCGTCCGACATGCGTACTTCTTTCATACGACCACACCGGGGTCCTCTGGACAATAAGGGGTCTGGGTCTCCGGTGTAAACCCAGGTTTCTACCCTATCACCCGGTCTTTTAACCGACTTAGCCCTTCGCGGCGGCCCAGTTCTCGCCCCAGGAGAGCGACACCTCGAGGGGCACTGACAGGTGCGCCGCGTTGGTCAGCGCGTCGCGCACGATCTCTTCGACCCGATCTTTCTCCTCGGGCGGTGCCTCGACGAGCACCTCGTCGTGCACCTGGAGGATCAAGCGCGCCTCGAGCGCGCCCGCAGTCAGTTCGCGGTCCAAGCGAACGAGCGCGGACTTAAAGACGTCCGCCGCGAGACCCTGGATACCGGCGTTCATGGCCTGGCGCTCGGCCGCCTGGCGCTGGGGGCCGACCGCGGTGGCGAGGTCGGGGAAAGGTCGGATGCGCCCGAACTCGGTGCGCGAGTAGCCCTGATTGCGGATCTCCTTGATGGTGGCGTCCATGTAGGCGCGCAGCGACGGGAAACCCGAGAAGTATTGGTCCATGATCTCCTTCGCCGAGGAGACCGTGACCCCGAGACGCTGGCTGAGCCCGTAGGCCTCCATGCCGTAGGCGAGGCCGTAGGAGACGGCCTTGGCCTGTTCGCGCTGCTCGTGGCTGACGTCCTTTGGAGCGATGCCAAAGACCGAGCCCGCGATGGTGCGGTGCACGTCCTCGTTCGAGGCGAAGGCGGCGAGCAGACCGGTGTCTTGGCTGAGATGCGCGAGGATGCGCAGTTCGATCTGGTTGTAGTCCGCCACGCAGAGCGACCACCCGGGACTCGGCACGAAGGCGTAGCGCAGGCGGCGCCCCTCTTGGGATCGCACCGGGATGTTGTGCAGATTCGGGTTCTCCGAAGAGAGCCGACCAGTGCGCGCCACGGTCTGGCGGAACTCGGCGTGGATCTTGCCGTCGGGACCGACCGCGTCGATGAGGGGCTTTCCGTAGGTGCTGCGTAGTTTCTCGACTTCGCGGTAGCGCAGGATCAACGGCACGATCTTGTGCTCGTCTTGGATGGCTTCGAGACTCGCGGCGTCGGTCGAGAAGCCGGACTTTATCTTCTTCACCGCGCTGAGCCCCAACTCCTCAAAGAGCACCGTTTGGAGTTGCTGAGGCGAATTCACCTTGAACTCGTGCCCGGCGACCTTTTGGATCTGAGCGTCGAGCGTCGTCGCCTCCTTGGCGAACTCGTCGTTGATGGTGCGCAGCATCCCCACGTCCACGCAGATGCCGCGCGCCTCCATGCGACCGAGCACCGCGACGAGGGGCAACTCCACCTCTTCGTAGACGAAACCCAGTTGCCAACGATCGATGTCGGCGCGCAGCACCTCGCGCAGTCGTGCGCTCACCTCGACGTCGCGCACCAGGGTGTCGTCGTCGGAGGTCTCGTCGAACAGTGACGGTGCGTGCGCCGCGATGCTCTCACCGAGGAAACGTTGGACGACGTCGG
>Ga0302319_10024008_pt1 | contig 10863 bp, 12 predicted proteins | sample Bog_T0_2_FD_203319 | JGI IMG/M metagenome (GOLD analysis project Ga0302319, IMG submission 203319) | Peat permafrost microbial communities from Stordalen Mire near Abisko, Sweden - Bog_T0_2 | ecosystem: Environmental > Terrestrial > Soil > Wetlands > Peat | place: Sweden: Abisko, Stordalen Mire... | reverse complement strand
CAATACTTTAGCTTTTTTTAAATCTTCCCATGCTTTCACATATTCTTGTTTGCTATAATATGCTACAGCCCGATTGTAATAAGAAGACCCATGCTTAGGATCTATTTCTAAGGCTTTGTTATAATCTGAAATTGCTTGGTCATAATTACCCTGATGTTTATACGCAATTCCTCGATCAGTATAGGCTTTCACATATTTAGGATTAAGATCTATGGCTTTAGTATAGTCAGCAACTGCTTGGTTGTAGTCCCCCTTGTCATCATAAGCAATCCCTCGGCCGTAAAATATTTTTGCATCCTTAGAGTTTAGTTCAATGGCTCTGGTATAGTCAGCGATGGCTTGGTCATATTTTTTTCTATTATAAAAAAGAAGTCCTCGGTTACAATAAGCTGACACATAATTAGGATTTATTTCAATGGCCTTTGTATAATCAGCGATGGCTTGAGAAAATATGCCCTGATCGTCATATGCACTTCCACGGTCATTATAAGCCATTGAATATTTTGGATTTATTTCAATAGCTTTAGTAAAATCAGCGACGGCTTGGGTAAGGTTCCCTTGTCCATAATAGGCAACCCCACGATGAAAATAAGCCTTTGAATATTTTGGATTTATTCCAATAACCTTAGTAAAGTCAGAGATAACTTGAGGCAACTTACTTTGCTTTGCGTAGGCAAGTCCACGGCCATAATATGCATCTTCATTATTGGGATTTATTTCGATGGATTTGGTATAGTCAGAGATGGCTTGCGTAAAGTTGCCTTGCTTGAAATAGATACGTCCCCGGCCATCATAAGCATATGCGTACTTCGAATTTATTTCAATTACCTTAGAATAATCAGAAATTGCTTGTGCAAATTTGCCTTGATAATCATAGGTAAGCCCCCGACTATAATAGGCATCTATAAACTTAGAATTTAATTCAATTGCTCTTGTAAAGTCAGCAATCGCTTGAATGTATTTTTCTTCTTTCACGAATGTTATACCACTCTTTAAACATTCTTTTGCTGTTTGAGCATAACAATTAAATGCCAGCACAAAAAATACAATCATGGCCAATAAACTACGTTTGATTAAATTATATTTTAGGGACATCGTTTATACCTCCTCGTAGAAAAAACCAAGTCACTTTAAAGGAGCAGGTCTAGTTTAAATGAGCATTGATCTTTTTTAAGGCTTCGGTTTTGACTTGTTCATATGAGAATCCACCATCCTTAGAGAATGTCAGGGTACAGAGAACGTCCATTAGTTCATTTCTAAAACCAGCCCCGCCTTTGGTGACACCGAAACCGTCTTGCATAAATTATAGTGCATTTTTTAATAATTAGGCTCAACTCCCTGTTTATCATACAGGATAACCCTACCCCGAAATACTTATAACTTCAATTAACCAACACAAATAAATGTTGAAGGCCTTAAGACTGAATGAGAGAACTTTCTTAAGGCCACATTTTTATTGAAAAGAACAATACTTCTGATATACTTAAACTAATTGCGAGAGAAAAGCTTTATCCAGATTCACTAGGCCGCGAAAAATTCGCGGCTTTTCTATTTATACCGGATAAACCCCATCCCAATAATAATTATGGTCAACTCCCTATTCTCTGCTATTTTTTTGGCACAAAACAAAACGCATTTAATTTATTGCCGTCTAAATCTCGGAAATAGCCTGCATAAAAACCTTGATCTCCGCGAGGGCCGGGTGCGCCTTCGTCTTTAGCACCCAGGAAAATAGCTTTCTTGTAAAACGCATCGACTTTCTCTGGTGACTTCACATCCAAAGCTACCATTACCCCGTTACCGACAGTGGCTGGTTTGCCATCATAAGGCTTAGTAATTCCAATCCCTGGATTGCCAGGCTCAGTAGCATAGGCTGTGAATTGCTCGGTTTCCATAAAGCGGCTACCGCCAATTTCTTTTAAAAGTTCATCATAAAATTTTTCAGCCCTGGCTTTATCGTTTGTCCCAAGGGTCACATAACCAATCATAAAACCTCCATAATTTAAAGAATAACATTACACCACCCGGAGGTGTAATGGGTCTGGCCCTAGTTTAAACTTGCATTGATCTTTTTTAAGGCTTCGGTTTTGACTTGTTCGTATGAAAATCCCCCATCCTTAGCGAATGGCAGCTTACAGAGAACATCCATCAGTTCTTTTCTAAAACCAGCCTCGCCTTTGGTGGCACCGAAGCCGTCTTTCATCAAATTTATAGCATTTTTATAGATGAAAGTTTTGATCGAATGAAATCTCATCATATGCGCCTTGTACTTAAGCTCATCAGAATATCGCTTTTGAAATATTTCAGCCAACGCTACAACATCTTCGAAGCTGCTAATAGACTTTAACTTGCTCTTACTCTGCTCTGCATACGCCCAATAAAATTCCTCTGTTGACCAAGGAATCAGGCCCTTTTCGGCTGCACTCAGATCAAGTTTTCTGTCCATTTATTCCCCCTATCGAAATAAATATCAAGCAATTAAACGTCTCTTTACACAATTCCTGGATCCCCGACTAAAACATTCGGGGATGACATATTTCTATAAAGCCGGTACCATCTGACTAATTTTTTCTTAACAACCTTTTTACCCTTTTCTCTATAATCGGCGAAAGCTTTAATATAATACCAAAATTCATCCTCTAAAAGGTCAGATTTCATATCATTTAACACAGCGGAGGTCAGCACAACCTTTCTCGGATCGTGAGGCATCCAATGGTCAAAAACACAATACCAAGGGCTCGAAGAATCGTTCACTTCAAGCGGCATCCCCGTATAATAACACTTATAACCGTTCTTGTGAATATAGTCGCAGACATCTTTAATGGTATCAAGCGGCAACTTATCTTCCTTCATGCGAATGATATACCTGGCGCAAAGGCAGCAGTATTTGGTGTGGCTATACACATGAAGGATTGCTTTTCCACAAACGCTACATAATTGCTTTGGATCTGCTGCTAAAAGATTTTTTGTGATGCAGTTGTTAAGAGCCACGTCGGGATGATAATGCCTGCCCCAATATTTAAGGCTTATTTGCTTGATCTTTGTACCATGACGCTTATATTCTGCCAAGTCTTTGATAAGACGCCAGAGCTCTTTTTCCGAGAGATCAGATTTCATGTCGTTTAATAAAGAGGATGTGATCACAATCTTGCTGCTATCATGCGGGGCCCAATGATCGAAAACGCAATACCATGGGCTGTGAGGATCGGTCATATCGAGTTGCATTTTGGTGTAATAACAAACATAACCATTTTTTCGCACATAGCCCCAAACAGCTTCGCGGGTCTTTTGAGGCAGTTGCTTGATGACCATACGAAGAGAAAACCTGGAGCAGGTCCAACAATATTTTGAATTACCGATCCACCTTGTTTTGCCGCAGATAATACATTCTTTGATCTTGTACGCTTGCAGCATCCTTATCTCCATATTTTTATAGTATTATCAAATAATTATTGATAAATAATCAAAATATGTTATTATATTATTCAAATTAACGCCCCGGTAGCATAATTGGATTAATGCTTTCCCTTAACGGAGGAAATGATGCGGGTTCGAATCCCGCCTGGGGTGTTAAGGGTTTTAAGAATGAAACTAAGGGACTTTCTTAAAACCATACCTATTCTTGAAAAGAACAATATTTCTGGTATACTAATAAGTACGTTAAGGGAAAGCTTTATCCAGTTGTCGCTAGGCCGCAAATATTTTGCGGCCTTTCTATTTATAAAATAGCCACCACTCGCGACCAACCTGCCCCTGCGTTTCTTACTTTCACCGGCAAGCAGGAAACCATAAAGCCAAAAGGTCTGGGGATAGCACCCAGATTGCCCAAGCGTTCCATGTGACAGTATTCTCGACGACGGCCTAAGAAATGACAAGGCCAAATTTTAGCTTTTTCCTTAGTTGTCAGGAATTCTTTGAACATCAAAAAGCATGGGCGATCAAGTCCGATGGTATCGATACCCAGCATCTTAATCCCGCAATCAAGCAGGTATTCAATCGCATCAGGCGTACAGCCTACATATTTGTTAACATAATCATCTGTCCCCAAAAGCTTATCACCGCCCGTATACAAAAGCACAATATCCATGGGCTTGAGCTGATATTTAATTTTCTCGAGAGCCTCAACTACTTCTTTTTTACCAATCGCGTCAGGAAATTTTAAATGTGTAAAATCAAGCACAACCCCCGGCCCCAAACACCATTCTAATGGAACATCCATGATTTGTTTGGCAGGCTTGCCTTCACAGGTTGATCCATAGTGAAACGGTGCATCGACATGCGAACCCATATGCACCGAAGAGTTAACAATTTCGAGAGACAGCATTTCGCCATCAGGAATCTCATCAGACGTAGCGACACGCTCGCCCTTGTCAAATCGCTCCTGGCCACCCGGCTGATTCTTCATCACCACCCAATTAAAATGCTCTACACCAGCTCTATGCGAGATCCGCTCTATAGTAGCGGCATGAGTTTCAACTAAGCTATCATCGATAGGAAGAGACAAATCTATAATCTTCATTTCTTAATCATCCTAATAACTAAAATTATAAAAAAGGAAACCGCATAAAAGACAACAAATCCCTCAAATGCTTGTATCAGATAACGAGAATCGCTGAAATAGGCACTGTAAGCAGCCTTTTGACTCGGAAGAACGTCGTCAATCATCATTTTCCCCATCTTAACACTCACCAAGCCTAAGATGAATCCAACAGCACCAAACAATAATGGTAACCTAAAATTCATAAATTATTTGCCCTTTAATAAACCGACGATATCGTTAAATGAAAAAGTTTTCTTGAGTTCGTTGTCTTTAAGCGTGACGCCTAATTCTTTTTTTATAACTACGGAAATTTCCACCATTTCCGTTGAATCAATCCCTAAGGATTCGTCGAGTTTGGCACCAGGGACGATTTCGCTTTCTTGAATATCCAGGACTTTTTTGAAAATGCCTTTGAGTTTGCTTTCGATGTCTAATTGTGTATCCATTATCTCCCTCCCAAAGTTAAAAGATTGCTACGTCGGGCTAAGCCCTCCTCGCAATGACACTAATTAACGAAGTCAAAGCAAGGGTGGCTCAAGCCTTTTGACATTAACCTTACAACGTCGAAGACATTGAGCCTTTTGACATTAAGGTTTTTGTAAAATTAAAACGCAGTTGATCCCGCCGCGACCACGGTTGATGATCAACGCATTCTTGATTATTTTTTCTTGAGCTTTAAAACAATAGTTCAAATCACACTCTGGATCAGGTGTTTCAAAATTAATCGTCGGTGGAATCATATTATGTTCCATAGCCAAGACAGTCGTGATCACATCCAAGACTCCACTGGCACCCAGCATATTTCCGTATATCGATTTAGGCGCAGAAACAATAACCTTCTTAGCATATTCACCAAAAGCTGCCTTAATCGCCCGAGTTTCAGAAGCATCACCGATTTGACTACCTGCCCCATCGGCGCAAATATAATCAATATCTTGAGGCAATAAACCTGCATCATCCAAAGCAATCTTGATCGCACGAGCCAATTCTCGACCGTCCACATTTGGCTCAATACGATTGACCGCATCCGTGCTTGTCCCATAACCAATGATATTGGCATAGACATGAGCGCCACGTGCCGCCACCCTTGACTGAGGCTCCAAGGTCAAGACACCTGCACCCTCAGCAATGGCTAGTCCATCACGGTTACGATCAAAAGGCTTGTAAGCAATGTGCGGCTGATCATTCTTTTCAGAGAGCATCCCAGAAGTATTACAGCAAAGCAAGGCATACGGTGTCACCGGCGCTTCCATCCCACCCGCTAAAATAAAATCACACTTGCCACGATTAATAGTGCGTGCCGCATAACCAATCGCCATCAATGAACTAGCGCGATCTGCTACGATAGTCTTGCTAAACCCTTTGATCCCATAATTAATTGAAATCTGCCCTTGCGGCGCTGCCGGGAACCAGGCTGAAGCCATGAAAGGGCTTACCCCCTCGCGGCCTTCTAGATACATATCACGCAATTCTGTTTCCGCGTACAACCATCCACCGATAGCATTACCCATAAAAATACCGACGCGTTTCAAATTTTCTTGAGCCATGTTGATTTTGGCATCTTCAATGCAAAGCTCTGAAGCCACCAAGGCCATATGAGAAAATAAATCAATCTTCTTTAATAATCGAGAAGAAACATTGCTGTAACCATCCAATTCTTTAACCTGGCCCGCAATCCGCGAGGCATAGAGTGACGCATCAAAGCGTTCGATTTTTTCGACAGCACTACGCCCAGCTTTGATATTGGCCCAAAAAACCCTCTTATCAATACCGCTAGGTGAAATAACTCCCAGCCCTGTTATTGCTATCTTTTCCATTAACTCAATCCTTTATATTTGTTTAGATTCCCGACAAAAACTTTCGGGAATGACATAATATATTCCCTGTTTCTTGCTAGGCAACACTTGTTTAGGTTTCGTACCGTTGCAATACCAATATCCCCTATTGCTTAGCCCTCATACCGTTGAAGAACCATCGCAGAGTGGATACCGCTGAATCCACTCGATGTTTTTAAAATACAGTTCACTTTCTTCTCTATAGCCTTATTCGGTATATAGTTTAAATCACAACCTGGATCACGTTCTTCTTGATTAATCGTTGGCGGCAATATATTACGTTCGAAAATCATCGAACTCAAAGCCAACTCGATCCCATTAGCCCCTGCCAATGGATGACCGATCATTGATTTGACAGATGAGATCGGCACATCATACGCATGTTTCCCCAAAGCCATTTTATAAGCACTGGTTTCAAAGACATCGTTCTGACGCGTAGAGGAACCATGAGCGTTGAGATAATCTATCGCCTCAGGCTTAATCCCCGCATCTTCCATGGCCAAGGTAATACAATCCGCCATCGCATCACCTTCCGGCGGCAGGTCTGTCATGTGATAGGCATTACACGTCGTACCAAAGCCCGTGATTTCACAATAAATACGCGCCCCACGCTTAAGCGCGTGTTCTAATTCTTCAAGCACCAATAAACCAGCACCTTCAGAAATAACAAAGCCATTTCGCTTATTATCAAAAGGACGACTGGCCTTTTCAGGTTCATCATTATGAACAGACAAGACATTAACCGTATCAAAGGCACCAAAGGTGATCGGTGTGATCGGAGCTTCAGAGGCCCCTGTAATCATGATATCTACATCCCCATCACTAATCGCTTCAAATGAAAACCCGACGGAATCGGTACCCGCTGTACAACCTGTTGAAATCGTATTGCAAACACCCATCAGGCCATACTTAGCCGAAATCTCGCTCGAAGGCGTATTAAACATCGCTGCATCATACAAATCCGGACGGACTATCCTTGGATCAATTGGCTTTTTACCACTATCCGTAACAAGAGCAAATTCCTCTTCCATATACTTGGTTCCGCAAATCGCGTTAGCCAAAGAAACACCCATACGCTCACGATTGACCCTGGATAAATCCAGACGAGAATCTTCCAAAGCCATGCGTGCCGCCACACAGGCAAACTGCACATAACGGTCCATGCGCATCGCATCTTCAAAACTCAAACCCAAAGCCACCGGATCAAAATCCGTCACCTGGGCCGCAATCTTCGTATTAAAAATCGACACATCAAATTCCGTCACCCGACGCACCGCCGAAACACCATTAATCATGGCACGATAACAGTTCTCATTACCGATTCCATTAGGAGAAATTATCCCGACACCTGTAACAACAACCCTACGTTTCTTATTCATACACATATCCCTTATAACCATTACACCTCCCGGAGGTGTAATGGTAAATTTTAATGCTTCAATGTCTCTTCCATTAAATTATTATGACTGCCAATAACTTGCCACGCTGGAAAGCCTGGTAAATTTGTTTTCTTCCAGGTCATGGTATAGCGACGGATTACGCGCTTGCCACCTTCGGCATTGATCTCAACGGTAAAGATCAAATATTGCACGATGGCAATCTCCCCATGAAGTTTGATTTGAGTTGGGCGTAGTTCCGCAATCGCAATATTGGTGCTCTTAGTCCAAAAACCAACCCATTTATCCAACCAGCTGTAATCAACAGGAACCGGGCTTTCATGGCCAAAGCCGATCATCTCCGGATGAATATATTTAATAAATTCATCCACATTCTTGTTAATCAACAAATCCCAATGCTCATCAATACCCTTGAATATTTCGATCTGTGTTTCGTTCCAATATTCTGGTATCCATGAAGTACGCTTAAACCCTAGTTCTTTTGCTGTTATCGCGGTTGAACTCATAAAATCCCTCCTTTATCGTACGGGCGGCTCGTGCCCCGCCCCTACAAATATATTTTCTTTACATCTTCAACACTATAATATTTCCCCGTCCGTTCAACCTCATGCACCATATCAACAATCTTGGCATTCAAGGTCGGCGGCAATTTAAAATGATTGGCTAAGTGAGCAATTTCTCCGTTGATAAAATCTATCTCACTCGTTCTGCCCCGCATGATGCTCTGCAAGATCGACCCATACAAAGGCTCTTTGCTCAAGGTGGTCAGTGTTTTATTCATAATCCCTGCCGCCTGATCGATAGGCATTTTTGCCAAGCCATAAATGCGTTCTTTGGGAAAATCAGGCAAGGACACCAATTCAATATTCGCCTGGGTCACTATCCCAAGACCTTCCTTCAAAAGCATAATGCTCAAGCGGCACAAATCTAAATCCGCAAAAGTCTCCTGCATGCTTTTTCCAACAAGCGCCGGGATGCAATTATTAAAATTCACAAAGAGCTTTAAATACTTCTGACCCATAATATTGGTACTGGGCACCATCTTAAAGGCCTTGCCTAAAACTTCGGCAACCGCATGAGCCGTCGGGTCTAGAGGCATTAAGGGCCGACCAATTATCCAATCTCCTTCAAAGTTAAAAGTAATTTCTCCAGGATTGGTATAGGTCGCACCAAACATCACAATGCTCGACAGCTGCTGATGGCGTTCAAAATGAGCACTAAGGATATTATCTGCTTGCACACCATTTTGAGTGGTTAATATCAACCCACCATGCTCTAAAAATTCACAATTATGCGCAAAAGCTTCTTCCAGATCCTGGGTTTTAACAGCAAAAATAACCAAGTCATAGGCTTTATCTAGACGAGTGGCCGCCGGCAATAGAATCGTTTCCGTGCCGCGAACCCCCTTGACTGTCAATCCCTTAGCATTGATCACATCTACTTGATCAGAACGCCCGATGAGAGTGACATCCTCACCAGCTTTCTTCAAGTAAGCCGCGACAACACCACCAATAGCCCCAGGCCCAATGATTGCAATTTTCATATTAAAATGCCCGTACGGGCGGGGTGACCCCACCCCTACGAAATATACTTTTTATAATTAAAACCCACTTCGCCCATGATACGGATCATTAAACTATAAAAAGCTTTGGGAACTTCGGCTAAAAAAGCCTGAATAATATCACTCTCTTCAACCGTAGAAGACCCACGAGCCACTGCACTCTCTTCGGACTTTTTGTTAACCACTTCCTGAGCCAAGCGACGGTGAAAAATGGGGATCATATTGAGCAATTTATTATATTTGCTCAAAGCCAACGGATCCCATTGCATATTTGTTTGAATGCTTACCATAATATTTCCCTAATCTTTCGTTTTAACGCTCTTTAAACAGTGGACGGTTCCACGCGAGAGTTCGCTTCCCACTTGGAAATATTATTCATAAAGTCTCGCACACATAATTTGACTTTAATGTGATAATTGCTTTCCATGATGCGATGAATGCGCTCCGGCTTGGAATAATATTCACGCATGCACCAGGAACCCAAACGACCAACTTCTTCAATAGTCAGATGATCCGTCGGGATAACAGGATGTTGAAAATCCCAAACTCTCAGATCAATCTTATCAGGATCAAACCAGCCCTTATTGATACCATAGCGCCAATCCGGAGAATTAGGAACCGGTGTTAAATAATCCAAAGCAAAGATATCAGAATCGATTTCATCAGCGATGCGTAAGCGTTCCTTGATCTTGGCTTCAGTATCTTCTTTAAGACCGATTAAAACAGTTCCGACGCTACCGATATCATTTTCGCGCAAGATCTGAACTGTTTTCTTGATCTGAGCAATGGTAACCCCTTTACCTGTTTTTCCGAGAGTCATATCATCCTCAACTTCAACACCCGTTAAGGCTAAAAACAAACCAGCCTTTTTCATCAATGGCAAAATAGCATGCTGACTCACCCATTGATCGGCACGGCCTAAGCAAACCCAATCAATCTTATTGCCACGTTTGATCTTTTCTTCGCAAAACTCGATCATCGCCGCAGTATCAGTATTGAATGCATCATCCTGAAAAACGATGGTGTTAATCCCATATTGTTTCTCCAAGATATCAAGCTCGTCGCAAATACGTTTACCTGAAAGCCCTCGCCAAGAGGTAAAATCCTTGGATGCCGTACGCGCATCATAAAGGGCCCATTCATAACAAAAATGGCATTTGCCCGGACAACCGCGCGACGTCATTAATTCCGCAAAAGGCTTCCAATAAGTATGCCCTAAATATTTATCCATAGGGAACAGATCATAAGCAGGCATAGGTAGGACGTTTAAGTCTGGGATTAAATCACGGTGTGGCCCTAAGACAATGGTGCCATCTTTTTGACGCGAAACCAACCCATGAATATCCCGTTCCTTCATTTGATTCTTGCCATTCATGCTATTGATCAAATCTTCCATCGTCAATTCCGCTTCACCAATCATGATATAATCAATGGTCGGATTAAGGCGCATTTGACGCTCAAAATCTCCCGAATACCACAAACCACCGGCAACGGTTTTCACATGAGGCATTGCTTCCTTGATTATCCGAA
>Ga0302319_10024007_pt1 | contig 10863 bp, 9 predicted proteins | sample Bog_T0_2_FD_203319 | JGI IMG/M metagenome (GOLD analysis project Ga0302319, IMG submission 203319) | Peat permafrost microbial communities from Stordalen Mire near Abisko, Sweden - Bog_T0_2 | ecosystem: Environmental > Terrestrial > Soil > Wetlands > Peat | place: Sweden: Abisko, Stordalen Mire... | reverse complement strand
GCTGCTGTTCCGGCGAGAGTTGAGGCTGCGCATTTCCCGGTTGACCATAACCCGCCGGACCGTAGGCGGGTTGTGGGCAGGGTTGGCCGGGAACACATGGCGCCGCAACGCCGGTCGGCCCATAGGCTGCGGCGGCGGCCCGTTGCGCGGGTGTCGCAGACGCGAGCGCAGGATCTCCATCTGGACCAACTATGGCTGCTCCCTGTTGCTGCTCCTTTTCGCGTTCGGCCTTAAGCTGATTCTTCAAGTCCTGCACATTGTTGTCGGTGTTGTCCTGTAGGGTGGGCTGCGGCGGCTGGCCTTTTGCCGCTGCCTGCTGCGCGGGCGTCTTTTTGCTGGTCGAGCTGAAAAGCGCAGCGACGATTACCAGCAACGCGGCTCCAAGATATACGAATATCTTGAGGTTCTTTTGCAGCACACCCTTTGGATCGCTGTTCGTGCGGCGTAACTCCGGCTCTGACAGCGCCTCTGAAGGTGGGACGAAGTTGTTTTTGGCCATGACGATCACCCCTTCCGCGTAAAGTCCATCCGCTTTTTGCCCAGCTCGACATAACCCGAGTCCATCACCTTCGGGATGATGTACGTCCCGTCGCGAAGGTCATACGTGACGAGGTCTGGCTTGCCGTCCTTCATCTCGTACACGCTGAACTTCTCCGGCGCATTGGTCTTGATGTAGGTGAACTTGTCGTCGTGATAGATCGACTGAATATCGAAGGGCGCTTCGTTGGCCTTGAAGGTGTAGTCGAATTTCAACTGCACCGGGTATGCGCTCTTGTATTCGTCCACGGCCTGTTCAACGTGCGATTGAAGAGCGGCAAGCTGTTGCCGGGTCTGTTCCAATTGCGCAGCCGGGACAAACTGCGGAGGGCCGCTGGCCGCGACAATCGAGGAGTGGTCGGCCGGCACGATCAAGACTTTCAGGTCCGGCGCATCGGATGTGCCCGATACGTCCTGCAAAGTGAACGAATAGATGTTGCCTTTGTCGGTGATGAGGTTGAGGTTGGAACTGATGCCCGCCTTGGCCGGATGCACAAAGCAGAAGTTCCCGACTACATCCACAATCCAGAAATCCTTGTCGCCGGTTGCGGCCTCCATGATCTTCTCGGTAGGTGGAACCTCAATGAGGGTCGTGTATTTCAACTTCGCGTGAATGGGGACGATGTCCTGAGAGTGGTATTGGACAGTGCGTGCCGACGCATCTTGCGCGGCGGCAATAAGGGATGGAAGCGCGAGCGCAAGCCAGGCGATGAAGATCAATTTGCGGCTCATACAGTGGCTCCTTTCGGGTTGGGAGTTGCGACACCGGCCTGCACGCGAGGCCGGAAGGGAAAGTCTTCGGCGAGTCGACGCAGGCCGTCGGCGATGCCAAATCGCTCGAAGTAGTCGCGCTTCTTCAGGTTGTCGCGAGCGTTGTTCGTCGCCATCCAGTGCGAGACTGAATCGACGTTCAACTGGACCTTCTTCGAGGACTGCGCCTTACGGATGAGCATCTGTCCAGGCGGTACTAGCCCGGCAATTAAGTCCAATTCGGTATCGTTCAGGTGAAAGGCCACGCGGTAAACATCCCGGTTCATCTCCGGGTTCGCAAGGAAGATCTTCGTTGGGCAGCTTTCGGAGACGACTTGCAACATTCCCGACTCCTCCAGCTCCTTTATGGACTGGGTGGCCAGGATCATGGCGGCGTTGTGTTTGCGCCATGTCTTCTGCGCCTGAACGACATAATTCCGAATGGTCTCGTTCTTGATGAACAGCCATGCCTCATCGAGAAGAAACATCTTGAAAGTGGCAAGCTTGGCCGGATCTGAGATCTCGTTTGAGGCCCGATGGAGAACATAGAAGAGCAGTGGCTCCAGGACATCGGGCGAGTCTCCCCAGCCTGCAAAGTTGAATGTCTGGAAGCGGCTGAACGAAAGCGTGTCCTCAGTGTTATCGAACAGGAATCCGTGCTGGCCGCCGCGCGTCCAACGCTGCAGGCGGTCCTTCAGTTCTCCGATGATATTGGTAAAATTGGAGACCGTTCGCTGTTCTGGCTCCAACACGTATACACGCTCGATCGCGTCCCAGAGCTTGCGTTCTTCCTTGAAGTCCAGCCGGTAACGCTGCTCATTGCCTTCAATGAGCACCCGGAAGAAGCTGAACAGGAATTGCAGATTCTCTTTGCTGGGTTCAAGCGAGAACGGGTTGATGGTGAAGTCGCGCGCCTCCTGGCCGACGTTAAGGTACGAACCGCCAAAGATAGAAGTGAGTGACTGGAAGCTCCCACCGATGTCGAAGATGAATGTCAGGGGCGCATACTTCTGCGCATTCTGAAGGATGAAGTTGCAAAAGTAGGACTTGCCGGAGCCGGTCATTCCGAGGATCAGAGTATGGGCAACTTCGCCGTTGTGCAGGTTGAGGAAATACGGCGTACTGTTGTCCGTTTCGAGCGCAGCGAGGTATTCAGAGCCGAGATGCGAGTTCGTCTTCTCGCCAGGCAGGATCGTAAAGAGAAAGCTCAAATCGGCGTAGTTCGTATTCAGCAGGTACAGCCTGCGGAGATTGATCGCATAGTTGCCTGGGACAGTGGCGAAATAGGCGTTTAGCTGGTTGTAGGTTTCCACGAACAAATTGCCATCGCCGTTCGTGAAGACGCCAGTGAACTCGCCCACAAGCTGTTCAAGCTCCGGCTTCGAGCGCCCATAGAGCACTATCGTGAGCGAGAAGTCGCCAAGCTGCTGGCCGTCGCCCAAGGCCCGCAGGCAATCGCCAAGGTTCTCGATGTCTGCTTGTTTCGATTCATCGACCAGGACATCGCGCGGGTTCGTCTGAGCTGCGTCGTTGCCCATCTGCGAGATGAAGCCAGTCTTCGAGACATTGAAATGGCGGCGGCGCTTGTTCACTTCTTTGCGGGCCTGCTCCGCGTTCATGGGAGTCCATTCCGTCACGACATAGAAGTTGGCTGTGATCTTTAGCAGTGAATCGAGCACAAGGGGACGGGTCTCCGTGATGGCCTCCTTCATGGTCAGTACTCGGACGAAATGATCGCCAACACGCAGATGATCGCGCTCGGCCTCGATGGTCGAATTGACAACCTGGTAGTCAAGGAACTGCGTGGATTGTGGCTTGCCGGCAATCCGCCACTCGTCGTAGTTGACGAGGCGCCGCAGGAACGCGAATTGGCCACGCTGATTCAGAACCTCGATCCCGACGAAATCGCCGAGCTGGCGCGTGAATGCCTGGACGCGTTGCTCAAGCCGTGCAACCTCGGCCTCGATCTGCGTCCGCAGCAACGCTTTCATACTGCTACCGGCAAACTGCGTCTTCAACTCGTCCATCGCTCCCGCCGGATCACGGAACAGGCGGGCGAGCGCAGCCCCGACGCCAGTTTTCGAACGCCCCCCTTCAAGCACGATGCAATAGAAGATCTCAACCTGATACAGCCGGTCACACTTGGCTTCGAAGAACCTCCGCCGCTGGTCGATGGCTGCTTCTACGACAGGGTCATCGTAGTGGGCGAAGGGGATCTCGGGCCGATTCTGCTTGAACAGATATTGATAGACATGGAAGCCAGGGCCAAACGCCTTCAGCGCTGCTTCCAACCGCTTGACGGCATACTCCTGCTCCGCGTGGTCGAGACTTTCGTAGTCCACGCCAGAGACGCGCAACACCATCCCCACGTCCCCGCTTTTGGTCAGGAACACACTCTCATTCCAAAATCCGTACAGGTTGATGTGATCGTTAAGCGCGGCGGCCTCTTTCCACGGCTTGATGACTTTGTCGAGTCGCAGCATCAGACCACCTCCACGCGGGGGACGCTCTGTTTGGCGGCATCGTAGCGCACGTTGTAACGCTCCGACTTCGCCAAGATACGTAGAAATGCCGGGTCGGTGTTGGTGACCCAATGGCCGAATGCGAAGCCGCCGACGAAGACGGCAACTCCGGCCAGGAGGCTATTGAAAAGGTTGAACACGCCCACGGCGCCAACGCAGACGAAGTAGAACAGAGTCCGCTCGACTCCGAGGTATGTGAGGGGCTTGTGCAGGCTTTTGTAGACCCGGTTCCTCCGACGGGTTGTAATGTGTGTCTGCATCGTCGCCCCTCACAGCTTGAGAAGTCGTTGGGCTTTCGTTATTGCACACGGCCCGGGGTTCCGCTTACACACCCCAAAGCCAGGTCAAAACGTTGGTGGCAAGCACGGCAATCCCCGTGCCGGCTGCGACGCCAGCCAGGGTCTTCTTGGCACCCGGTTCGCCGTGCGCGAACTGGTAGCCGCCGACCACGATTGCGATCAGACTTGCCACCTTGGCAACCGTGCCGGTGAAGAGCGTTTGCATTGCGGTGAATCCGGTATCGAACGGCGACTGCGCGAGAGCAAGCGCAGGGAATAGGATCAGCAGAGTGAAGAGGCTAAGGCCTGGGCGAATCCGACACAGAATTTGCCTGCGGGTGATTCTGCGACGGAGGACGGGGAGAATTCGGGCGATCATCGGCACCTCCAGCGGCCCGTGAAGGGTCGCGATATGCCGCAACATTGCTCCCGAATGTTGTCTTACGTCCAATGACGAATCGAGTTACTGTGATGATGGATAGTAATCACAGGCACCAAGGTAAGGCCGTGACTTCGGAGGATGCCGCGCAATATGCGAAGTGTTGGAGCGCTAGTCGACTGCATTTGCGATCTGTAGTGGCCCGAGAACACTCCAGTCCACATCGGCGTTTTCCGTTACTAATCTGATCCCCCAATTCGGGCCCCAGCCGATGGACGCGGATCAGCGAACTAGCCTGGGTTCTTGAATTGGGAGCCAATTCTCGGCTTTCCACTGGCGGGACAACTCTGCGCGCAGAATCTCCGGGTGCAGTGGGGATATTTGTTCGGCCACGAAAGCGGTTGCGCGACCGGATGACAATAGACGAAGATCAGTACCGGAAGTCATTGAATTGAGATTGGCATGATCAACCGTCAACGAGCCTTAATTCGTTTTATCGCCAATGAGGGCGGACGAATTTCGATGCTCAGGCTCGTAAAACTTTCGTTCCTTCTGAGGGAATCGGCAGAAGAGGTTCCAAGGTCGACCCTCTATGACTTCATTCCCTATCACTATGGACCGTACTCCTTCACCTTGAATCATGAGCTCCGCGCAATAGAAAGGGACGGCTGGGTCCGGATTTCGGAAAACGAGGTCGCACTCCTCCGCAGTTCAGAACCTGAAGCTTCAAAGCTTGCCCGGGGGGTGGCGAACGAGATCGATTCGCTGACGCGCAGATACAGGAACGTTGGAACGCCCACGCTGGTTTCCCGAGTTTATGCTGACCATCCCTGGTATACGTCCAAAGCCAAAGATGAAAAGCTTCGGAGAGCGGCGGTTCCCACCGCGTCACCCGCCATTTTCACTGTTGGCTACGAAGGACTGATGCTCGACGGATTGTTGGACCTTCTGCTGAGAACCGGAGTGAAGAGACTCATCGATGTCAGGTGTAATCCAGTCGCACGGCGATTTGGGTTCCATAAGAGCACACTAGACCGGCACTGCCGCGATGTGGCAATCCAATACACTCACGTCCCGGAGCTGGGCATCCCATCTAGCAAGCGCGCCAACCTAGACGACCAAAAGTCATATAATCGCCTATTCGATTACTACGAAGAGAAAATTCTGCCCGCGCAGGAAGAATCGGTGAGCATGGTTTCCTCCTTGATGCAAAAGGAGCCGTCCGCCCTGATGTGTATGGAGGCAGACGCCAATTGCTGCCATCGAACTCGGCTTGCGGCCGCAATCGCGAAGGATACGGACCTTTTAGTGAAGGGGCTAACAATCCAGTGAGACCTGAGTTCGTCGAAACGAAGGTGCTGATCACGGTCATGACGTATCCGCACCCGTCCCAGCGTCACCAGGAACTGGTATGCACCGCCGGGATCACAGAGACCGGAGACTGGGTTCGCCTATATCCAATTGACTATCGATACAGGCCCAATCACCAACAGTTTAAGAAATACCAATGGATCAAAATCGGCTTGGCACCACGCGGCTTCGGCAACGATGATCGCAAGGAGAGCCGCCAACCTGATTTGGACTCGATCCAAATTCTAGGCGAACCTCTCAGCACCGGCTCCGCATGGGCGGAGCGACGAGCCGTAATCGACGGTCTCCCGCATAACACGCGGCGTGGTCTTGAGGCTTTGTATGACGAAGACCGAACATCGCTCGGAATCGTAAGGCCAGACGAAATTCTGGATTTGACTATTGAGCCAACAGAAAGAGATTGGAAGCCGGAATGGCAAGCCGTTCTCGGGCAGTTCAACCTCTTCTTTGGGCAGCCGAAAGGGTTAACGAAGCTCCCGTTCAAGTTCAGTTACGTGTTTCGCTGTTCCGACACCGGGGACAAACCCCACACCGCAATGATCGAGGATTGGGAGCTTGGGGTCCTGTTTCTCAAAGAAGTTGAGCGTCTCGGTAGCGAGCAGGCAGCGGCACAGAGCGTGAAGAAAAAATATCTGGATGAGATCTGCGGATCGACGAAGGATACGCGATTCTTTATGGGTACCGTCTTTCCGTACAACACTTGGGTTGTCATTGGCGTTTACTGGCCGCCCAAGGTTCGTCAGCCGTCGCTCTTCTAGAGCGAGAGGTTGACCGGGAAGGCGATGTTACAGAGCGCCGAATCCATCCGGGTACAAATGGCTTTTGTTTGCATTCTCGGTGAGCCAAGACCTGTATGATTCGATTTCTGGCTCTCCCAAGTTCAGTGCATATTCAACTCCGAATATGGCAATGACCAGATAGAGCATAGTCTCACTCGGGTACAAGAACGTCCACTCGTGAAGGACCTCGCAGGGTTCTTGCCCCGATTTCGCGAAAGTAAAATCTGGAGGATGGAGTACCCGGGTATGGAACGGCCAAGTAAGCTTTGTGCTGCCTTTTCGCGCGTAATCGCGGATGGGGTCAAGAGCGCACTTCGTAACGATTTCTTCGATTCCCCCCTCGATATCGACTAAGCGCAGCGCAAGACATTCTAGAGCGACCTTCGCCAAGAAACGCGACATAAGACGCTGGTCAGGGGCCGTCGGCGTCGGAATGATCAACTTTCCGGTTGTGGAGCCTCGGACAGATTCGATCCAACGCCTCTCATCTTTCTCAAAGGCAACGCCGACGCCCACACCTGAACCGTCCAGGTCCCGCGATAGTTCAACCTCTATCCTGCTTTGCATATGGATGCCTCGTACGCGAGGCGCCCTGCCCTTCTTGCTGATGATCGCGGTCCGAAAGCAAAGATATCTGAAGTATGGATCGGCAAGCAACGGGCCCTCGACCTTACAGGCAAAGTAGTTGTTGCACTTGTCGCATACGACGCCGGGCGGCAGTGTGTGCTCAGTGTTACCAAGGGACTCAGGTATTACATGCTCTATGGAACGAGATTCTCTTGAGTCAGACTTGCAGAATATACAGTCCATAGGACACCTAACTCATCTCCTGGAAAATCTTACTGCCCTCTCCGATGGGGAAGATAATCTGCCGTACCGACGCCGCCCCGAAAAAGAGGATGCTATTCAGTGGACTTCCCGCGAGGCTTGTAAAGGTCAGTGCCGATGCTCTTGGCGAATTCGCGCTCGCGATCAAAGCTGTCGCGCGATGAAATCACAAAGCGCGACGCCATGAAGACCTGGCCGCTATTCTCACTCTCGACCATCTCTTCGGTGAATGTCACAGGCGACAAGCAGCAGTCGAACCGGCCCAGCTTTTCAAACTGGGATTCTTTGGGATGGCAATACATAACGATGTCAGGAGCCATGGGAAACACCGAATACGTACCGTCGTTATACATGCCCACCTTGAGCCACATCGCGTTATCGCCGGTGCGGAATGCCACAGGATTGTCGGAGGTAATGAACGGGGTTGCGGTCACGTTACGGCCGAACAGCCAAGTCGCATCCCTAATTCGCTCTGCCAGTTCGTCGCGGATGCTGTCTTCCCAGAGCATGCTAAGATGCAGCAGCCGCTTCTCAGCCTCAGCCACGGGCTTACGATACACGTTCTGTTCTGCGAAAGCGGCGAGAATTTCCCTGGCGTCCGCGGTGCGCAGGAATTGCAAGGCGATGTAGAGCGAAACTAGTTCGCGATTGATGTCCGGAACCTCGACTTTCTCCATTGGCTTCATGTCCCGGAGCCACCCCAGCCATTGTCCGGTAATCTGGGCTACCTCGCCCTCAAGCTGGGAGAACTGCTTCTCCATCACGAGCGGATCATGTCCGAGTTCCGCCAGTTCTTCATGCCAGTAGAAATTATTCTCCGCAGCCACCCCGTTGGGCCTTGTGCGAAAAACGCGGTCCCGATCGCGATCCCATAGGCACAGCTGGCCCGAAGCATCTGTAAACCGCCGCAGATAAAACTGCGGTACATAATGATGTAGTTTCGGACCCTTCATCGGTTTACTCTTCTCCAGTACCGATTCTATGCGCTGACCAACGTGCTGCCGAGCGGATGAGTCTGAGCGCTTCGAGGAGTTAGCCAAGGGAGCGGCGACGCCATTTAGCCGAGTTGGATGCCGGACGCTGACTTCTTCACCGAATAGGTCCCGGGATGTCGGCCAGTGTTCGCTGATCCGCATAAGGATGATCCGCGGTTGATAACTGGGGTGCGGCGATTAGGAGGCTTAATCGCCGCAGTACCTGCGTAGATAAGCACTTGAAATTGCGGCGAATACGCGTTATATTCTCTGCACATGGTGCGGAGAATAAAGCGCGGTACCTACATTCACGAGCGGTCGAACTGGCCGGAATTTCGCTGGGATTCCGAGCGCATTTCCCAGCGCCTGGTTGAGGTGCGACACCGGCAGGGACGCCTGATTGGCCGAATGGAGGGGCTCGGCTTCCAGCTCCGAAAGGAAGCCGTGTTGAACACCCTAACCGAGGATGTCCTCAAATCGAGCGAGATTGAAGGAGAGAAGCTCGATAGGGACCAAGTGCGCTCCTCGATCGCACGCCGGCTTGGAATCGACATCGGCGGCCTGACGCCCGCGGACCGTGATGTCGAGGGTGTTGTTGAAATGATGCTGGATGCAACTCAGCACTACGATCAGCCATTGAGGGCGCAGCGCTTGTTCGACTGGCACGCCGCGTTATTTCCGACTGGCCGAAGCGGAATGTCGCGGATTAACGTCGGCGCTTGGCGCAACGACAAAAACGGCCCCATGCAAGTCGTTTCAGGGCCGATAGGCAAGGAACGGGTTCATTACGAGGCACCATTTGCCGGCCGCCTTCGCGGGGAAATGAAGAAGTTCCTGGACTGGTTTGAAAAGGAAAGTTCGACCGACCTCGTGCTCAAGGCAGGTGTAGCGCATCTGTGGTTCGTCACCATTCATCCATTCGAGGATGGCAACGGACGTATAGCGCGCGCGATTGCCGATATGGTGCTGGCGCGTTCAGAACGCAGCCCCCAACGCTTCTACAGCATGTCGGCCCAGATTCAGCAGGAACGGAAAGCTTACTACGAGATCCTCGAAGCGACGCAAAAAGGTGATCTCGATATTACGCCCTGGCTCGAATGGTTTCTGGCATGTCTCGGGCGCGCCTTCAACCACGCGGAGACCATCCTGGCCGCGGTGCTCAACAAGGCCCGCTTCTGGGATCGCTTCGCCGAAACGGAGTTCAACGAGCGGCAGCGCAGCATGATCAACAGGCTATTGAATGACTTCGATGGCAAGCTCACTTCTTCGAAATGGGCCAAGCTTGAGAAGTGTTCGCAGGATACCGCGCTGCGCGATGTTGAGGATCTAATCGACAAGGGCGTACTGATGAAGGACTCGTCCGGAGGGCGCAGTACGTCCTATTCGCTCGCGAAGATCCGCTAAACAGTTCCCGATGGCGGCGCAACATCCCTCGCACCAGCGGCGATGACCGGCCGAAGCGAAGAGTGACTAATTGAATGAGCGCTTATGATTGCTCCACAATGCCACGCTTGAGCCACCTCCGCAAATGCCAAGCAACAGAATTGCGTATGGACGGTTCAGTCTTGAGAAGTGCCCCGTAACGCCGGTACTCGCATTGTCTTACAATCTGGTCTAACGTCAGTGGACCGCCACCCAACTCTTCCATCACTTCATAGAGACGCGATTCCTGCCCGTCTTGAAGCCTTGGCCGAGCCTTCGACGTTAGTGTGTAGATGCCCATTCCGGCTTAAATGGTAGCAGTAAAAAACTCTGGCCCAGCAGCCGACAAATATCCCGACATATGAGCTAATACGTCTATGAGAACTGGCGCGCTCGCGGTCATAGGGCCACGATTCACGTTGGCACTTGCTCGTTTTGCAAAAACGGGCGAGGGCAGACAAGCGGAACTCGCGCAGACAACGGCAAGTGGCATGGTCCCTTTAGCACTCTAAAAGCAGCTCAAGGGGGCGTGCCTGGGGTGTCGCCCCAGCCGTGTTCACGATGCTTGGGTTGAGAATGATTATGGAGAAGGACTTGCCAACTGACGAGTCTGCTAATGGTTCGGAGGTGCAATGCTAGTGGTCCCTTACACTCGGCCTTGCTCGATGGGTCAGCAAGTTGTCGTACTAGCAGATCGGGCGAAATTTCTAAGGGTTCGACCCTGACGTTCCGCCCCGTTTTTCCTAGCACTATTTACTAGCACAGGCCGCGAAAAGTGCCTAAAAGTGGCAATTTTGGTGCATTTTCGGCAGAGTTTGGTCGCATGGGGATTCGCAATATAAGTCTATTATTTTGATGTAATTACTTGATTTTAGAGGAGTTGCGGAGGGCAGCGACAGGCGAATCTCACGTCCTAACCCCTAGACGATAGCGCCACATGGCTTGCGGGGTGCAGCCGTTGCCGGCCACTCAACTACTCTAACAAAATTCGCCTTCAAAACCAAAGACAGCACGCCGAAGTTG
>Ga0302319_10024003_pt1 | contig 10865 bp, 9 predicted proteins | sample Bog_T0_2_FD_203319 | JGI IMG/M metagenome (GOLD analysis project Ga0302319, IMG submission 203319) | Peat permafrost microbial communities from Stordalen Mire near Abisko, Sweden - Bog_T0_2 | ecosystem: Environmental > Terrestrial > Soil > Wetlands > Peat | place: Sweden: Abisko, Stordalen Mire... | reverse complement strand
TGGGTTGAAGCTGATCGAAGACGCCGCCCAGGCCTGGGGCGCGGAATGGCAGGGTGCGAAGGCAGGCGGGTTGGGCGATGCGGCCGCCTTCAGCTTTTATCCCACCAAGAATTTGAGCGCGGCGGGCGATGCGGGCATGGTGACGACGAAGTCGAAGGATCTGGCCGAGCGGGTGAAGATGCTGCGCCAGCACGGGATGCGCCAACGCTATTTCCACGACGAGGTTGGCTGGAACGCGCGGATGGACGGCTTTCAGGGCGCGATTTTGTCGGTCAAGCTCAAGTACATTGACGGCTGGACTCATGCCCGCCGGACGGTTGCGAAGCGCTATCATGCGCTGTTTCGCGCTGCTGGGCTGGCCGAGGCCGGCCCGTATCCCACGCACGGCGTCGTCCTGCCCCACGAAGTCCCCGGCAGCCGTCACGTCTGGCATCAATATGTCATCCGTACGAACCGCCGCGACGCTCTGCGCGATTTCCTTGCCATTCGCCAAATCGGCTCGGAGATTTACTATCCAGTGCCGCTGCACAGGCAGGAAGCACTGAAGAGCCTTGGCTACGCGGAAGGCAGTTTTCCCGAGGCGGAACGGGCGGCGCGCGAGGTTCTGGCTCTGCCCATCTTCCCCGAACTGCGCGAAGACGAGCAGCAGACTGTGGTTGCGACGATTGCTGACTTCCTGAGCTGAACAGGATGTCCTCCTCATGCGTTCAGGAGACGAAAGAGGCTTTGTAACCTGCACGGCAACGGGTTATCATGGCGCACGATGTTCTCTTACGACCCCAGGCTCCTTGCGGCCGTCCAATCTACCCCGCAGACCATCGCCGATGTAGTACAGATTCTTGAGGCTATCGAGGCTGTCTGCGTTGATGGCGATGGACTGAAGTGGTTCAACTGGCTTTATTTGCAGGTGACCCAGGCCGTGGAAGCCCGTGTTGACGCTGGCGGGTTTGCCGACTCAGCATGGATCGCGGAGCTGGATGTAGCGTTTGCCCGCTACTACTTCGCTGCGGTCGAATCCTCGCTTTCCGGCGCCTCGACGCCGGGCTGCTGGCAGGCGCTCTTCGACCGGCGCAGCCAGACCGCACTTGCCCGCATCCAGTTTGCACTGGCGGGGATGAACGCCCACATCAACCACGATCTTCCGCAGGCCATTTTGGCCACCTGCAAGGCCACGGGCTTTGCGCCGCAGCACGGCACGACTCAATACAACGACTACACCGCACTCAACACCACGCTCGACAGCCTGATCGATGCGGCCAAGCATACGCTGCGCGTGCGGCTTCTGGGCGATTCTCTGCCGCCGGTCTCGGCCCTGGACGACACCCTTGCCGCGTGGAGCCTGGCAGCCGCTCGCGAAGGCGCGTGGACGAATGCCGAATTGCTTTGGCATCTCGATGACGCGCCGCTCATTGCTTCCGCTTTTATCGAGACGCTGGACGGGCTGACCGCCCTGGCCAGCAAGACGCTGCTGGTTCCCGTCCCATGACGAGCCGCTTGCCCTACCGAATGAGGTTGGTGCGGGCAAGATCGGCGATTTCGCTTTCGCGCCCGTTCAAGATTGCCCTGATCATGTAGAGATTGAAGTCGCTGATCTGGTCCAGTTTGAGGGACAGAGGCATGGCCAGTTCCTGGCGGTTGACCGCAATATCGACCAATGCGGGCCCTGGATGCGCGAATGCCTCTTCCAGGGCCGATCGAACCTTTTCCGGATCCGTGACGCGCAAGCCGAGAATCCCTATCCCTTCGGCGATCTTGGCAAAATCCAGATTGATCAGGTCCGCGGCAGGATTGAGGATACCGGCTGCATTCATCTCCGGCTCCACAAAGCCCAGCGATCCGTTGTTGAAGACGACGATCTTCACCGGAAGATTCAAATGCCTGAGCGACAGCAGGTCGCCCATGAGCAATGAGACGCCCCCATCGCCGCAGAGTGTGACTACCTGGCGGCCGGGATGAGAGATTTGCGCGCCGATGGCCTGCGGCAGGCCGTTGGCGACCGATCCGTGATTGAACGATCCCAGCAGGCGCCTGTGGCCGTTCATTGTGAGGTAGCGCGCAGCCCAGATCACCGGCGTTCCCACATCCACGGTAAAAACGGCGTCTTCGGCTGCTACGGCATCGAGCATCTTGGCCACATATTGCGGCCGGATCGGCCGTTCCCCGTTTCCTATCGCTACGTCATCCAGTTCCTTGCGCGCCTGGCGATAGTGTTCGAGCGAAATATCCAGATGGCTCCGCCGCTGCTTCGGTTCAATTCTTGGAAGCAACGCGCGCAATGTTTCCGCGACACCTCCCACGATCCCCAGGTCGATATAGATGCGCCGTCCCAGTTGCTCCACGCGGATATCGACCTGCACGATGCGCGCCGTCAGCGGATAGAACTGCCGATAGGGAAAGTCTGTTCCCAGCATCAGCAGCATGTCGCAGTCCATCATGGCGCTATAGCCGGAAGAAAGTCCGAGCAAGCCAGTCATGCCGACGCTGTATGGATTGTCGCACTCGATAAACTCTTTCCCTCGCAGGGTGTGGATGATCGGGGCCTGGAGTTTGGCGGCCAACTCGATCAGCTCGTCATGAGCGCCGGCGCAACCGGCCCCGGCCAGGATGGTCGGCTTTTTCGCGCGGTTCAGCTCCGCCGCCAGGTCGTCGAGTTCCGTCCAGTGGGGTACAACCTCAGGCCGCCTGTAGCTGTAGACGAGCCGCTTGCCTGGGTCCACGATCTCGGAGAGCGCAATATCGCCGGGAATGACGACCACGGCAACGCCGCGTCTTGAAATGGCCGTCTGGATCGCGATCTCCAAAATGCGGGGCATCTGCGAGGCATTCGAGACAAGTTCGCAGTAGTGACTGCACTCCTTGAATAAACGTTCCGGATGAGGTTCCTGAAAGTATCCGGTGCCAATTTCCGGCGACGGAATATGAGCCGCTATGGCCAGTACCGGCACGCGGTTGCGATGACAATCGTAGAGGCCATTGATGAGATGGAGGTTGCCCGGTCCGCAACGTCCGGCGCATACCGCGAGTTTGCCTGTCAGCGCAGCTTCCGCTCCGACGGCGAAAGCTGCCGTCTCTTCATCCCGCAGTCCAACCCACTCCATTCCATTCTGCCCTCTCACGGAGTCCCCGATACCGTTGAGAGAATCACCCGCTACCCCATAGATTCGCCCCACACCCGCGCCTGCCAGAACTTCGACAAATAGTTCCGCAATTCTTCTAGCCATGTCTTCAGCCCCCTCTTACCGGCGCAGAAGGAAAAAGATCCGCGTGCCCTTATTCCGACTGGCTGCGGTAGTTTGTTGTGCTTGAATGTTGAGAAATCCCGGAGCGCAGGCCTGGGGGAAGGAGGCCGCGAACGGGGCGCATTCGTACCGATGGAATTCGATGCGTTCTTTTGAGACGTGCCTGTTCTTAACTAACGCGTTCGCGCAGCATAGTCCTTTTGCGGCTCGGCGGCGCAAGGCAACTGGGGATTTTAGCCTTGTAGAAGAGTAAGATGCTGCCAGAACGCAAATGGAAGCAAGTTCCGCAAGAAAAGGTAGTTTTCCATTTTTCGCGGGAAGACTGTGAGGCTCTTCGGTTCCAGCTGGGCGATGCGCAGAGGTGAGAGGGGCTAAGCCTGCGCCGGACATTGCAACGCCCCACCGAGCCGCTGTGCAGGCAGGAAGCTCTGAAGAGCCTGGGCTGCGTGGAAGGCAGCTTCCCCGAGGCGGAACGGGCGGCACGCGAGGTTCTAGCCCTGCCCATCTTCGCCGCACTGCGTGAGGACGAGCAGCAAACGGTGGTGGCCGCGATTGCCGAATTCCTGAGCTGAAGCGAGCGTGTCCGGCTCCCGACCTCCGCCATCATCATTCATGTGAGCCGGGCGAAGCGCCGCGACGACACGGGAAAATCGACGCCGGTGACGAACCAGGCTACAGCGCTGCAACCAATGGCCAGAAAATGCGAGTTGAGGCGGAGCGAGGCGATCTGCGGCATGGGCGGGCCGGACACATTGGTCAAAGCGGCGCCGGCGACCACGATGAGGATGGCGATCCACTGGTAGAGGTGCAATCCAAGTACGGTCAGGGTCTGCGGTTCACCGCGATAAGCCTCCTCAACGAAGCGCCCGCAGCCTGACAACAGCAGGTAAACACCGCATATCAAGGTGCAGGAAGAATGCAACTGGAGCAGGCGCAGGAGCGCCACGCCAATCACCGCATTGCACAAAATTGAATAGACTGGCGTCGCATGGATCGATACTCCGGCAAGCGGCGTGAGGCGGCAGACACGCGAGCGCGGATGGGTGTAGCGAATTCCCAGCGCTGTTCCGGCAGCGCGCCCATGACAGCAGCCCTGGACTAGGCAGCGCAGCCTGCCCAGACCCTGTATCCACGGCGCCGCCACGCAGATGGCCGCGAGCACAACCCACAAGTTGACGTGCAGGAAGAGCGCCGGCACGGCTCCGATCATTGCTCCCAACATGCCGCCGTAAAAGCCCATGGGTCTCAGCAGCGAAGGGGAACCCTCTACCCACTGTGCCCAAAGAGCAGCGCCCAAGGTTGCACAGAGGAAGATGCTGGCCACCAGACCCTCGCGACCAGGCCCGAGAAGCGTGTCGATCATTAAGATGCCGATCAGGATTCCCGCCGCCGCATATCCCCCGTGGTTGATAATGCGCATTGGCCCAATCCGCCACTCTCGCCATGAGTTGGCGACCCGCTCGGCAACCCGCAGAAGGGCCAACCAGATATCCGGCATGTGAACCACGACCGCATAGGCTGCGATTCCTGCCAGAACGTCTGTGATCGAATGCATTCCCGTGGTGATGCAACTGAGGGCAACCAGCACCGCCCACGTCCACCAGAGGAGTTGCCTCCAGCGAGTGCCATCGCTCAACGTGGAAGCGGTGATCAAGGCCCAAACCACATGGAAGGAAGGGAACGCTGCGATCCCTGAATAGGGCGTTCTCTCCCACAAGAGAAGTTGGCCGACAGGCCCCACCGCAACGAAGGGACGAGGCGGCACATAGAACGGCAGCAGAAGATAGAGCGGAAAGAGCAGCGCCATGGCCAACAGGCCTCGATGCGCAAAGCGCCTCAGCGCGTGGCCGGAAACAGCCAGCAGAGGCGCAAGCAGCACGACGAGGTAGGTGCTGGCGTAGAAGATCTCTGATTGCTGAATTACCGGCAGGCGGTTCTCGAAGGGCAGGTAAGTAGTCACTGCGTTAACGGGCTTGCCAAGCGCCCCCATTAGCTCAAAGATTGCCAGCCAGGGCAACAGAACCGCGAAATAGATGCGCAGCCGCTCCAGAAGAGACGGAGCCTGATGCCGATCCTTGGGCAGCCAGGGAGAGAACGCTGGCGCGCCGAAACGATTGCGCAAGTCAGGCAACTCGTAGCCCAGAACCAGCGCCGCGCAGGCCAATGCCACGCTTGGTGTGATGAGCCACAATCCGCTGGCTGAGCCGGAGTAGATGGCTGCGCCCGCACATGCGATTGTAAAGCCGCCATAGATGGGATGAGGAACGAGGCCGTAGACGCCGTTTGCGACGAAGCGCGGCGGAGGAAACGCGTTCATCGGCAAGCCGCCGCCGGAAACCCAGAGCGAAGACATGCCCGCCGCTATGGCAATCGCTCCCACGGCGAGAAGCGCGCATCCCCAATCGGTCGAATGCAACGGCGCAAGATGGACGGCGTCTCTTGCGCCGTGCGCCCACAAAACTAGAGCCAGCGGAAGAACGGCGACAAAAAATGCACTGTAGAGAACCTTGGTCAGACCGGAGCGATTCAAATCTTCCAATGGACCACCTCGTGAATGACCCAGCCCGTACTGGCGCGGTCTTGCGTGTTCAGGACTCCCCGGCTCAGCCATTTTTGCTCTTCGATGTTGAACAAGGAGCGCGGAAGCATTTTGCCCAAAGCAGGCGCTCCGGGCAGGATTGTGGAGCCCAGCCGTCCGCTCCGCAGAGGGAAACTCTCTTCCATGCACAGATCAGCCTCGCGCACTGTCAAGCCGGAATCGGAGACCGACAGAGTTTCGCAACGTATGCCGTTGTGAACCGCAAAGCTGGTCGAGTACGGGCCTTGCCAGTCAATCCATGCAAGCGAGTCCTGCGGCGAAACGAAACGTCCCCAACGCAACTGACGCATGGGCAACTGCCACGGAGGCAGCGTAACAGTCAGACACTCGGCATAACCCAGGCCGGTCAGTTCGCGGTCGCCTAAACGAAGATGCACTGAGGATCGCGGCTGCAGGCAGTTCCAGAGCACCGATCCTGAGGCGTCTTTGTAGACGGTATGCTGGAAAGGCGGGGTAGAAGTCTCCCATCTGCCGGAGATTTTCAGCCGAGGAAGCTCTACAAGGATTTGGGCGTCTGTGGAAGAGAGCCGGTAACGCCCCATGGAAGAATGCGCTTCTACGGTCTGGCCAATGACTGAAAGAACGCTGCTATATGCCGCATGGATGCCCCGCCACTGCAAATCGGCGCAGTAGAGGATGACCGCATCTCCCAAATCGGTGACGCAATCCAAATACCACTTGACTAAGGAGAACGGAGTTGGCGCCACCCGCTGTCAGGCTCCTTTCCGAGCAGCATCTCGATGTTGGACATTAGTATTGAACGCCCGATTATATTCCCCGCATGTCGGGGAGTCGATGAATTCGAGTTGCATGGATGGCAATGAACACCGAGTGCGCCAGCTCTCGACCGCCGGTGTGCGGGGAGGCAACGCAACTTGCTTTCCAACCCGCCCGGCGCCGGGTTATCGTGGCGCGCGATGTTCCCTTACGACCCCACGCTGCTTGCGGCGGTTCAAACCACGCCTGAGACGATTGCCGATGTAGTCCAGATTCTTGAGGCGATTGAGGCTGCCTGCGCCGATGGCCGGGTGCCCCAGGTCTGGATTCTGAGACCCAGGATTGCCCCCTTTTCCTATTCCCTCTCGTTCGGGTTCAGCCCACCACAGGCAGGCCGGCTAGCGCCATGGCGATCTCCTCGGCGGGATAGTCGTAGTTCTGCAACTGGCCGGCCTGGTAGGCGATGTAGGACTGCATGTCGAAATGGCCGTGGCCGCTGAGGCCGAAGAGGATGGTCTTCTGCTCTCCATCCCGCTTGGCAACCAGGGCTTCGCGGATGGCCGCGGCGATGGCGTGGTTGGATTCGGGCGCGGGAATGATGCCCTCGGCGCGGGCAAACTGAATGCCGGCGGAGAAGGCGTCGAGCTGTTGAACCGACGTAGCTTCAATCAAGCCGAGGTCCATGACGTGCGATACCAGCGGAGCCATGCCGTGGTAGCGCAATCCACCCGCATGAATGCCCGGAGGCATGAAGTTCGAGCCCAGCGTATTCATCTTGACCAGCGGGGTCAGATGGCCGGTATCGCCAAAGTCATAAGTAAACCGGCCCTTGGTGAGGGTGGGGCAGGCGGAGGGCTCCACGGCCACGATGCGGGCGTGGCTCTGGCCCTTGAGGTTGCGGCCAATATACGGCATGGTCAGCCCGGCAAAGTTCGATCCGCCGCCGGCGCAGCCCAAGATGATGTCGGGCTCATCGTCGGCCAGCGCCATCTGCTCGATCGCTTCGAGACCGATGACGGTCTGATGCAGCAGTACGTGATTGAGCACGCTGCCCAGCGCATACTTGGTATTGGGGTCTTTGGCGGCCACTTCCACGGCCTCTGAAATGGCGATGCCGAGGGAGCCATTCGAGTCAGGATGCTGGGCGAGAATGGCGCGGCCTGACTCCGTCTCTGTGCTGGGGCTGGCGGTGACTGTTGCGCCGAAGGTTTCCATCATGGCGCGGCGATAGGGTTTTTGGTCATAGCTGACGCGCACCATGTAGACCTTGCACTCCAGGCCGAAAAACGCGCAGGCCATAGCCAGCGACGAGCCCCACTGGCCGGCTCCCGTCTCAGTCGAAAGCCGCTTGGTGCCTTCCTTCTTGTTGTAGTAAGCCTGCGGGACGGCAGTGTTGGGCTTGTGCGAGCCGGCGGGGCTGACGCCCTCGTATTTGTAGTAAATATGGGCGGGCGTATCCAGGGCCTGCTCGAGGCGGCGGGCGCGATAGAGCGGCGCGGGACGCCACTGCGCATAGATCTGCCGCACTTCGCCGGGAATCTCGATCTCCCGCTCCGTGCTGACTTCCTGAAGGATGAGGGCCATGGGAAACAGCGGGGCCAGATCGGCCGGGCCGATGGGCTGGAGCGTGCCGGGATGAAGCGGCGGCGCCATGGGCTTGGGCAGGTCGGCGGCGATGTTGTACCAGGCAAGTGGAATGCGAGATTGCGGCAGGTTGTATTGGATGGTTTCCATGCCGGAAATTGTACCAGCGGCGATGGAGTTTTGGCCGTGACGGCGCGTCCGGAAGCCGCAAAGGCCGGCCGGAGCGCCTGAAGCCGCTCGCGGCGGTCCAATGTGAACAGACGTTGGCCTGTGGCGCATCTAGGATGAGGCGCAGAGATGGGGCGAATCAGTCGCAGCCAAAGGCTGGTTCAGCTTCCTGCAAGACCCGATAAAGCCTGATGCTGCCTGACAATTACGGGCCACTTGACTCATCGCCGAAAAGAGAGGGTTTTGTTATGACGAAGAAAAGCCGGATAGAAATGGCACGAGAGATTGTCGCCAGAGTGAAACAGGAGATGGACAGGCCGCGGCTGACGGCTTCGGTCCGGAACGGCGAGGCCGGCCTGACCGTGCCGGCTGTTAAACGGCCAGCGGTTCCTTAGGGCTCAGCCCGCAGCTCTCGGTTTACCGTTCCCCGCCTCGGCTCCCTGTTCTTCCGCAGAGGCCGGGTGACGATGAATTTCGATAGAGCACATGGCGGCGCAAAGGATGGCCTTCGGGTAGACTGGGGTGGTCGAAGTCCCCGGCGGAATCGTGGACCATGCCAATCTTCTCCATCACGCGGCGCGAGCGCAGGTTATGCGGGACTGTGAAAGAGACGAGACTGGGGAGCGACAGGGTTTCAAAGGCGTGCTGAACTACGGCGCGAGCGCCCTCGGTGGCCAGGCCGCGGCCCCAGGAATCGTAGGCTAAACGCCAGCCGATTTCGACCGCGGGCATGAACGGAGCATCGTAGCTGGGGATGTTGAGGCCGATGAAGCCGATGAAGGCTTTCTCTTCAGTGAGTTCGGCGGCGAAGACTCCGAAGCCGTGATGGTCGAAGTGCGTTTCGATGCGGGCAATGAGGTCGTCGGAGTCTTGCGGCGAAAGCAGGCCGGGCAAGAACTCCATCACGCGCGGGTCGGCGTTGATCGCCTGGAAGGGCTGGCGATCCGAGGGTCGCCAGCGGCGGAGCTTGAGACGGCTGGTGGTGATGGTTTGCGTCATCGGGGACTACTAACCTGCATCTCCATTGTTGCTCAGAAATGGTACTTGGGAAACTGGCTGCCCGCCAATGGGTTGAAGCTGCGCAGCGGGATCAGCCCAGCACCATTACCACGGCTCCGGCGGTGATGAGCAGGCCGCCCACGACGGCCGGGGCGGTGAGCTTTTCGCCCAGCAGCAGCCATGCGAACACCATCACCAGCGGCACGCTGAGCTTGTCGAGCGGGGCCACGCGCGAGGCCGGCCCTAACTGCAATGCGCGGAAGTAGCACAGCCACGACAAGCCGGTGGCCAGGCCGCTGAGCGCGAGAAAAAGCAATGTCCGGCGGTCGAGGGCGCGAATTTCGCCGTGCTTGCCCAGCGCCAGCGCGATGCCCCAGGCAAAGATCAGCACCACGGTGGTGCGCAGCGCCATGGCCAGGTTTGAGTCAACATGCGCCACGCCCACCTTGGCCAGCAGGGCGGTGGCGGCGGCAAAGACCGCTGAGAGCAATGCCCATCCAATCCAGCTCATGGAAGCTATAGTACGCGCCAGGCGCGGGGCCAGCGTAGTCTACACTCGACTTTATGAAAACTGGCCGCGCCAGCAAGACAGCCCTTCGCGTCGCCATTCGCCGCGCCGCGCACCAGATCGTGGAGCAGCCCCGCATTCTGGACGATCCGATTGCGGTGCCGCTGCTAGGCCCCGGATTTGCCCGAGATATGGAGCGCGCGTCGCACAGGGTTGGGCGGGACTTTCGCGCCTTTATGGCCGCGCGCAGCCGCTATGCGGAAGACCGGCTGGCCGAGGCCGTTGCCAACGGAGTTACGCAGTACGTGATCCTTGGGGCGGGCCTCGATACGTTCGCCTATCGCAATCCGTTCCCGGCGCTGCGGGTCTTTGAGGTAGACTTCCCCGCGACGCAGGCTTGGAAACGCGCGATGCTCGCCGAAGCCGGCATTACTTCACCAGAAAACCTGACCTTTGTGCCGCTGGATTTTGAGCGCAAGGCGCTCGCCGAAGGGCTTGCCGAGGCCGGACTCGACGCGGGCAGGCCAGCGTACTTTAGCTGGCTCGGGGTCGTACCCTATCTCACGCTCGACGCCGTTCGCGCCACCCTGAGCGCCATCGCGCAACTGCCTACCGGGAGCGCCGTCAGTTTCGATTACGCGCTCGCGCCGGAGACGCTCAGCCCGGTGGGCCGCAAGGCCTTCGACGCGCTGGGCGGGCGCGTTGCCGCCGCCGGCGAGCCATTCCAGCTCTTCTTCACGCCGGAGACGATGGAAACAGAGCTGCGCCGCGCCGGGTTTCACCGCATCGAGCAACTGGATTCGGATCATCTGAATGAGCTTTACTTCAAGAACCGCGCCGACGGGCTCAAACTCTCCGCCGTGAAGCTGGGGATGTTGGTGACTGCCTGGGTGTGATTGGGAGAGTAGTGGTGCAGTTTCCGAGTTGGCGACAATGCGACCTGAACGGAATTCAGACCGACATGGGATCGCTTCCTTGAGTGTTCGAGTCTAAATGCTCTAAATATCGCGTTTACTCCAGCCTGAAACTCACCACCACCACTATGTCGGAG
>Ga0302319_10024001_pt1 | contig 10865 bp, 7 predicted proteins | sample Bog_T0_2_FD_203319 | JGI IMG/M metagenome (GOLD analysis project Ga0302319, IMG submission 203319) | Peat permafrost microbial communities from Stordalen Mire near Abisko, Sweden - Bog_T0_2 | ecosystem: Environmental > Terrestrial > Soil > Wetlands > Peat | place: Sweden: Abisko, Stordalen Mire... | reverse complement strand
CGTGTTGAGAGTTTAGCGAAAACCAGCAGCACGAGATCGCGCGGGCCGGCATCCAAGCCGGCCCGCGCTTTTTTACGAAGATATTCGGCAAACCCTCCGCTACGCAGCCACGCCTGTTTGGATCTGCGCTCGCGCCGCCTCGATTGACTGGTCTCGCACATCCGGCCTCGCGACGCCTTCGGCTCGGAAAAAGCTGATATCCGTGATCCCGAGGAATCCAAAAAATGCCCGCAGATAGGTCTCCTGATGGTCAAAAGGAACCGTCGGGCCACTGGTATAGACGCCGCCCCGCGAGGAACCCACCAGCATCTTCTTCCCGCCGGCCAATCCTTCCGGACCCTTTTCGGTGTAGCGGAAAGTCTTCCCGGCCACGGCCAGCCGATCGATCCAGGCCTTGAGCTGGCTGGAGACGGTGAAGTTATACATGGGCGCGCCGATGACGATGATATCCGCCGCCAGAAATTCCTCGAGCGCAGCCAGGGACGCCTCGAAATCCAGCCCCTCAGCAGGAGTCGCCCCCTGAGCGGCGGCCAGATGCGCGCCGGAAAGGTGCTGCAACGGCTTGGCCGCGAGATCGCGATACACGACCTCGATGTCCGGATGAGCGCGGCGTTGAACTTCGACGAGATCCGCCGAAAGCGTGCGGCTGACGGAGGCCTGGCCGAGAATGCTGGAGTCGATGTGCAATAGTTTCATAGGTTTTGAATTGGGTCGGAGAGTTGGAGAATCTTGTTTCGTTTTCGGTTGCCCGGATTAAGCGAACAAATGATGCATAACGAACAGTTGTCGTTTAATAATCGCGACTTCGCGCGCCGTCAACCGGAAAATGAATAAACGTCGTTTTTACGACATTTGTTGCCTTCATTGCCTTTTCCTGCTCCACGTCGTACTGTGATCCCCACAGAATGAAACCCGCCACAGAGATCGATCCTCGGATCAAGCGCACGCGCCAAATGCTTTTCCAGGCGTTGCGCGAACTCCTGGCCGACAAGGGCTTCGACGCGATCACCGTGCAGGATATCGCCGACCGTTCCACTGTGAATCGGGGAACCATTTATGCGCATTTCCCGGACAAATTCGCGCTTCTGGAGGCGGTGATCGAAGAGGATTTCCGCGCGCTTTTCGAAAAGCGGATGGCCGGCGCGTCTGGAATGTGCCGCGAGGGCGTAAGACATCTCATCCTCACGGTGTGCGATTTCCTCGGCGGCCTCATGTCATGCAGCCTGGAGCATCAGCGCCCTTTTGAGCCGATCGTCGAATCGACCGTGCGCACCATCGTGCGCAGCTTCCTGCTCGTGGAACTCAGCCGCAGCGAAAAGGTCCGCTCCTGCTCCGAGGCGCAACTGCGAGCCACCGCCGCGAGTTGGGCGATCTGCGGCACGGTCCTGGAATGGAGCCGGACGCGCTCCAATCCCGCGGAAGAACTCGCCGACGCCGTCCTCCCGCTGGTCTCGGCCGGGCTTTTCCTCCCGGACGCCGCGTGCCCTTCGAAAGCGGGATCTGAAGCAGCGGCGGAGACGAAAACGTAACCGGCGCCAGGGGCGCCGATTAATTCCATCCCCCGCCGAGGGATTTGTAGAGCGTGATCAGATTCGCGAGACGGTCCGTGCGGGTGCTCACCAGATCGCGCTGCGCGCTATAGAGATCCTGTTGCGCGAGCAGGACGCTCAGGTAGTTATCCACGCCCTGTCGATAGCGCGTATCGGTGAGGTCATACCGGCGTTGTTGGGCGGCGACGAGCGCTTCCCGGGCGCCGAGTTCCCGGTTGTAAGTGGCCCGGCCCGCGAGCGCGTCGGCCACTTCGCGGAAGGCCGTCTGAATCGATTTCTCGTAGTTCGCGATCTCGATCCGCTTGCTGATCTTGGCGGCATCCAGGTCCGCGCTGTTTTTCCCGCCGGTGAAAATGGGGATGCTGATTTGCGGCGAGAAGGCCCATGTCCCGGCTCCTTTGGTAAAGAGCTGCGAGAGCTGAAAGCTCGTGCTTCCCGCCGAACTGGTGAGTGAGATCGTGGGAAAGAAGGCCGCCCGCGCGGCTCCGATATTGGCATTGGCCGAGAGCAGCGTGTGCTCCGCGGCCACGATGTCCGGGCGCCGCGCCAGCAAGTCGGACGGCAATCCAGCCGGGATATCCTCGAGCACGCCCTGGCCGCGCAAGGCGCGTCCGGGAGGAGCGTCCATCGGCAGCGGCTGCCCGATGAGCAGCGCCAGATAGTTGGCGGCTTGCGCGACGGTGCGCTCGTAGGTGATCACATTGATCCGCGCGGTCTGCAACTGCCCGTCCGAGGTGCTGACATCGAGTTCGGACGCCGTCCCGATATCGAAGGCTTTTTTGTTCAAGTCATACGACTTCTGCACGGACATCTGCGTCTGTCTGGCCAGCGCCAATTGCTCCTCCTGCTCGCGCAGGGTGAGGTATTGCGTGGCCACCTGGGCCACGAGCGCGATCTGGGTGCTGCGACGCGTCGCATCCGTGGCGAAGTAAGTTTCAAGCGCCTGGCGGTTCAAGCTGCGCACGCGCCCGAAGAGGTCCACCTCATACGCGGTCGTCCCCACGCTGGCGCTAAATTGATTGAGGGTATACGGGCTGGTGGTGATCGCGCCCCCACCCCCGCCTCCAAAGGCTCCGGCCGGATAGGTATAGGCAGGTGTCCGCGACCGCGTAAAGCTGCCTGTCGCATCCACCGTGGGAAAAAGCGCGCTGCGCTGGATGCGAAATTCCGCGCGGGCATGCTCCACATTCAGCGCCGCCACGCGCAGGTCGCGATTGTTCGCCAGCGCCAGTTCGATGTAGCGCTTGAGCCGCGGGTCGGTGAAAAAATCCCGCCAGTGGATATCCGCCGCGTCGCCGGACTTGGCCGATCCCCCGGGAAAGCGCGCGGCCACGGGAGCCTCGGGCCGCTGATATTTCGGGATCATCGTGCATCCGGCCAGGATGAGCGCCGCGCAGAGAGACGCCGGCCTAAACATGTTCGAGAGCTTTCTTCTCTTCCGGCGCTTCGTGCCCGGCGGAATCGCCATTGGGAGGGGAATCGGGCGGCGGACTGGAATCACCTGAAACCAGCGTGGGTTTCACCCGGAAGAGCCGCAGCACGGTGACAAAATACAGCGGCACAAAGAACAGCCCGAGCAAGGTCGTAGTGATCGCTCCGCCGACGACTCCCGTGCCGATCGCATTCTGACTGCCCGAACCGGCCCCCGAGCTGAGCGCGAGCGGAAGCACGCCCAGCCCGAACGCCAGCGAGGTCATCAGAATCGGGCGCAGCCGCTGGCGCACCGCGTGCATCGCCGCATCCACGAGCGTCGCCCCGCGGTCGAATCGCTCTTTCGCAAACTCCACCACCAGGATGGCATTCTTCGCCGAGAGCCCGATGATCGTGATCAGCCCGATTTGGAAATACACGTCGTTCGGCATCTCGCGCAGGTGCGTGGCGGCCAGCACACCGAGCGCTCCCAGCGGCATATCCATCATGACGGCAAAGGGGATCGCCCAGCTTTCATAGAGCGCCGCGAGACACAGGAACACCATGAGCAGGGCCACGGCATAAAGCTTCGTGGATTGCGACCCGGAGAGCCGCTCTTCATAGGAAAGCCCCGCCCACTCGATGCCGATGCCCGGCGGAAGGGCGTGCGCCATTTTCTCGATCTCCTTCATCGCCTCGCCCGAGCTGCGCCCCGGCGCCGGTTCTCCCAGGATCGAAACCGATGGCGTCCCGTTGAACCGCTCCAGCTTGGGCGATCCGAGCGTCCAATGCGCAGTGGAAAATGCCGAGAAGGGAACCATCCCGTTTTGCGCGTTGCGGAGATACCAGCGGTTGATGTCTTCCGGCAGCATGCGAAAGGGCGCGTCGCCCTGCACGAAGACTTTTTTCACGCGGCCTTTGTCGATGAAATCGTTCACATACGTGGAGCCGAGGATCGTGCTCAGCGAGTTATTGATGTCCGCCAGCGAGAGCCCCAGCGCGCTCGCTTTCTCCTGGTCGATATCGATCTGGTATTGCGGCATGTCGTCGAGACCGTTGGGGCGGACCCGGGTGAGCGCCGGATTCTGCGCGGCCATGCCCAGCAATTGGTTTCTGGCCCCCATCAGCGCGTCGTGCCCCAGGCCGGCGCGGTCCACCAGCCGCACGTCGAAGCCCGTGGCATTGCCCAGTTCCAGCACCGCCGGCGGCGCAAAGGCAAACGCGAAGGCATCCTTGAACTGCATGAAGGAGCCCATCGCCCGACCCTGGATGGCTTTCACGTGTTGCGATGGCGACCTCCGCTCGTCCCAATCCTTGAGCTTGATAAACGCCAGCACCTGGTTCTGCCCCGAGCCGCTGAAGCTGAAGCCCAGCACGCCAAACATGGCGTCCACCGAGTCCTTCTCATCCACCATGAAATGGTGCTCGATTCTCTCCAGCACTTTCATCGCCTGCTCGCGGGTCGATCCCGGCGGAAGCTGCGCCATGGAAAAGAGCACGCCCTGGTCTTCATCCGGCAAAAAGCCGGTCGGCGTCCGCAGAAAGAGGATCACCACCGCGGCGGCGATGACCGCGTAAAAAACGAGCGCCCTGCCGGTGCGCCGCAGAAACGCGCCGACGCCCACGGCATAGCGGTCCGCGTTCCGGTCGAACACGCGGTTGAACCACCCGAAAAAGCCGCGCTTTTTCTCATGGTAACCTTTCGGAATCGGCTTCAGCAGCGTCGCGCACAGCGCTGGCGTGAGGATCAGCGCGACGATCACGGAAAGCGTCACGGCGCTGGCGATGGTCAGCGAGAATTGCCGGTAGATCACCCCGGTCGAGCCGTTGAAAAACGCCATGGGCACGAAGGCCGCGCAGAGCACCAGGCCGATGCCGACCAGCGCTCCGCTGATTTGATCCATCGATTTGCGCGTGGCCTCCTTGGGCGATAGCCCCTCCTCCTGCATGACGCGCTCGACATTTTCCACGACCACGATCGCGTCGTCCACGAGCAGGCCGATGGCCAGCACGAGGCCGAAGAGCGTGAGCGTATTGATGGAGAATCCGGCGATCGCCATCACTCCAAAGGTCCCGAGCAGAACGATCGGCACGGCGATCGTCGGGATGAGCGTGGCGCGCCAGTTTTGCAAAAAGAGATACATGACCAGGAAGACGAGCCCGATCGCTTCGATCAGCGTTTTCACCACTTCCTTCACCGAGATCCGCACGAAGGGCGTGGTGTCATAGGGATAGATCGCCTTGATCCCAGGCGGGAAGAACGCCGACAGCTCCGCCACTTTCTTTTTCACGGCCACCACGGTATCGAGCGCGTTGGCCCCCGAGGCCGGCTTGATCGCCATGCCCGTGGCCGGCTTGCCATTGTAGCGGGAGAGATTCGTGTAGCTCTCGCTGCCCAGTTCCACCCGCGCCACGTCGCGCAGAAAGACGCGCGAGCCATCCGTATTCACCCGCATCAGGATCGCGCCAAATTGCTCCGGCGTTTGCAGCCGGCTCTGCGCCATGATCGTCGCGTTGAGGAGCTGGCCCGGCATCGCCGGCGTATCGCCCAGCGAACCCGCGGAGATCTGGACATTTTGCGCCTGCACGGCCGCCACCACATCCTCAGGCCCGAGCTGATAGGCCGTGAGCTTGTCCGGATTCAGCCAGATCCGCATGGCGTATTGCGTGCCAAAGTTCTGGATGTCGCCCACGCCGGGCAGACGGCTGATCGGATCCTGGATGCGGCTCACATTGAAATCGCTGAGGTCCGCCGCGGACATGCTGCCATCCTCGGAGACAAAGCCCACGACCATCAGGAAGTTGTTCACCGACTTCGTCACGCTTACGCCCTGCTGCTGCACTTCCGCCGGCAGGAGCGGCGTGGCCAGAGCCACTTTATTCTGCACCTGCACCTGCGCCACGTCCGGATTCGTCCCGCCATCGAAGGTCACGGTGATCGTCAGCGTCCCCGCCGAGGTGCTCGAGGATTCGATGTAGCGCAAATGATCGATGCCGCTCAGCTTTTGCTCGATCACCTGGGTCACGGTGTCCTCCAGCGTCTTCGCCGACGCGCCGGCATACACCGTGCTCACGCTGATCGCGGGCGGCGCGATGCTCGGATACTGCGCAATCGGCAGGGTCACGATCGAGATCGCCCCCACCACCATGATGACAATCGCAATGACCCACGCAAAAACGGGCCGGTCGATGAAGAATCTGGACATCGTTATTTTCCTTTCGCTCAGCCGCGCTCAGTGCTCGATGGAGGCCGTGGCCGGAATAACAGCAGACGCTGCGACCGGGGACGGTTTGACCGGCGCGCCTGGGCGGACGCGCTGGAGATTGTCCACGATGACCTGGTCGCCCGGTTTTAATCCGGCCGAGACCAGCCACTGGTTGCCGACCGTGCGCGGCGTCTGGAGCACGCGCAGTTCCGCCATGCCATTCGCTCCCACCACCATCGTCGTAGGTTCGCCCTTCGAGTTGCGGGTCACTGCGAATTGCGGGACCAGGATCGCATTCGGCGAACTGCCTTCCTCCAGGCGCGCCCGCACGAACATCCCAGGCAGCAGGTCACCTCGGGAATTGGGGAAGATCGCGCGCACCGTCACGGAATTCGTCGTCGCGTTCACGGTCACGTCCGAGACCGAAAGCGTCCCTTCCTCGTCGTAGGCGCTCCCGTCTTCCATGACGAGTTTTACCCGGGCGCGCCCCGCCTCGTCCGCTTTCAGCCGGCCGCTGGCCAGATCACGCTTCAGCCGCAGGAGATCGCTGCTCGCCTGCGTGACGTCCACATACAGCCGGTCGAGCTGCTGCACGGTGGCGAGCAGATTCGCCTGGCTTTCCTGCACATAGGCGCCCTCGGTCACTTGGGAGATGCCGATGCGCCCTGAAACCGGCGAGATGACTTTCGTATAGCCCAGATTGATCTGGGCCGTCTGCACGGCGGCGTGCCCGGACAGCACGTCCGCCTCGTAGCTGCGCTGATTCGCCACCGCATCGTCGTAATCCTGCTTGCTGATCGCTTTGGCCGCCGCCAGTTGCTTGTAGCGTTCCTCCTTTAGCCGGGCGGTCGTGGCGTTGGCTTCGGCGCGCGCCAGCGTCCCGCGCGCGCTGTCGAGCGATGCCTGGTAAGGCGCGGGATCGATCAAATACAGCAACTGCCCTTCTTTCACGTCGCTGCCTTCCGTAAAGAGCCGCTTCTGCACGATCCCGCTCACCCGCGCCCTCACCTCCGCCACGCGAAACGCCGAAGTCCGCCCCGGCAGTTCCCGCGTGAGCGTCACAGGCGCCGCCGTGATCGTCAGGACGCCGACCTCCATCGGTCCCATGGGACCTCCCATGCCGGCCGGCGCCCCACCCTCCTTCGGGCCGCAGCCCGCCAGCGCCGTCGCCGAAAGCAAGCCGAGCCCTACGGCGCGGATGCGGTGGAAAAGAACGCGCCGCACGCTGGCGGGTGGGATGGAATGTTTGGACTGCTTCATGGTTTGGAATGGGTTGAGGCAAGGCGGTCGCCGCCCTGGCCGGGAATACTGGGTCAGCTCGCTTTCGGCATCGGCGCCGACAGCCCTGCCACCGCGAATGAAACGAGGCGCTGGATGAGGCCCTCTCGATCCAGTTTCATCGGTTCGATGCCCTGCGGTCTCGGCATCAGATCGAACCGCACCCACATCAATTGCCCGTGGTGCAGAGCCCCAAAAATAAAATTCATCCGCCAGAACAGCTCTTCCGGCGGCAATCCGGGGACAGCGCGCAGGATCGCCGAATCGAACCGCTCCGCCACGTGCGCAAACTGCTCCTCCACAAACTTCTTCAGCTCCGGATTCGGCTCCTGAAAACATCGGCTGATCAATTGCATGAAGTGCGCGCAATTCTCCACGCTCTGATCTTCGCTCTCCACCGCGGGTCGAATCATCGCATCGATGATCTGGTCAAGCGTGAGGCTCCGCGAGGCGCCGGCTGCTTCCGCCTCCAGCGCATCCAGCCGCGCCACCCGTTCCCGGTTCACCGGCTCCAGCCGCCGCGCAAACACTTCGAGCGCCAGACGCTCCTTCGACCCGAAATGATAGTTGATCGCCCCCAGATTCACCCCGGCGACCCGGATGATATCCCGCACCGAAGTGCCTTCCACCCCATTTTCTGAAAACAGCCGTTCCGCCGCATCGAGGATGGCCGCGCGAGTGATCCCGTGATCCGCCGGCTCGGGCGGGAAGGAAAAGGGAGGCGGCAGTGATTTCATACGTTTGTTTGAAACTAACGTATGAATCCTCCGCCGTTGTCAACCGCTCTTTCATTTTCACCGGCTCCTCCTCCTCCGAATTGTCACATTCTCCAGCTTCTTTATGCCTGACCGCGCCTCTCTTCCGGCCCAATCTCGCACTTTGCAACACGGCGATCTCCAGTTTGTCCAGCCTGCCAACAAAAAGGGGAGGCGGGACGTTCCAGGGGGCGCGCCACAACATTCAATCATCGTGGGCCAGATCGTCCGACCCATCATTCAAACCCGATAGCGACTGAGAGCCAATGCCTCAATCCATCCCACGTCTCTTTGGATGGCGCGCCCATCGCCTGCTGGCATTGGCCGCGGTCGTTGCAGTCGTCTTTTACGCTTCGATCTCCGCTTATGTGATCTCGAAGAAGCCGCCGGCGCCGATTCAGATCGCTGTCGTGATGCCGCTGAGCGGCGCCGAAGCCCAGGAAGGGACGATGATGGTCAACGCCGTGCGCCTTTGCTTCGACGCGGTGAATCGCGCCGGCGGCATTGACGGACATCTCGTGGAGATCAAGACGTTCGACGACCAGGGGGATCCCGATATCGCCGTTCAGAAGGCGAAGGAAATCGCCGCCAGCCCCGCCGTCGCCGTTGTGGGCCACTTCACCAGCGCCACTTCCGTTCCCGCGGCTCCGATCTACCAAGCCGCCCGTCTCCCGGCGATTACCGCCACGGCCAGCGCCCCGTCCGTCACCGCCGGCAATCCGTTCTATTTTCGAGTCACGATCGATTCCTCCGTGCAGGGCCACACGCTGGCTGCGTACGCCCGGCAAGTGATGCGCAAAGGAAAAGCCAGCGTTCTCTATAGTGATGAAGACTACGGCCGGTCGCTCCTGGCGGCTTTTGAGGACGAATTCGCCGAGCAGGAGGGCGGCGTGCGCTATCGCTGGGCCTGGAATCCGAGGGGCAGCGCGGAGGAGCATGCAGAGGTGATTCGGCGGATGGCTCAGGACATCATCAATGGCGACGCCGGCGTCGTCATCCTCGCCATTTCACCCTACACCGCCGCCCGGGAGGCGCTCTGTCTGCTGCGCCGGACCGGGGCCAATCCCGTCATCCTCGGCGGCAGCGCGTTGGGTGAGCAGTTCCCGGAATATTTCCGGGACGAACCCGAAGAAAAGCGGCAGCCCGGTTTTTTTACCAACAACACCTACATCGCTTCCCCGATCATCTTCGACAGCGCCACCAACCGCGGCCTGGCGTTCATCGACAAATATCAGAGCGCTTACAACGCGCGCCCGGCTTCGGGGGCGGCGAAGCACTACGAGGCCGCGCTCCTGATCGCGCAGGCCTTGCGCAAGGGCGGGTTGTCATTGACGCCGCAAGATCGCGACGCGGACCGCCAGCGGGTGCGCGACTGGCTTGGAGCCCAGAACAACGCGGAGCGGGCCATCCAGGGGCTGACTGGCCCTCTCTATTTCGACGAAAATCAGACGCTGCCTCAAACGGTGCGCATCGGCCGCGGCATCGAAGGCCGGTGCGTTTCCGCTCCCGTCCAATTGGAGGAAATCCCCAATCCGGACCTGATCGATCTCGACCGCGAAATCGCGGCCCATCGCGTCATCCGCATCCGGCAAAGTTTTTACTGGCTGCAGCAGGTCGTCTATACGGGGATTGAAATCAACAAAGTGGACCGCATCGACCCTGGCAAGGGAACATTCACCGCGGATTTCTATCTCTGGTTCCGCTACGCCGGGGATGACGAAGTGCGGGAAGTGGACTTGAATGCCGCCTCGGAGACATCCCCCTACGATCCAAAGACGCCGCTCATGATGCGGAAGATCAATGGGCTGCAATACTGCCTCTATCGGGTAAGAGGAGAGTTCAAAACCTCCTTCGATTTTCACGACTACCCTTTTGACGAGCAGTCGCTGGTCCTGCAGCTTTCCAATCCCCGGCTGACGCGGGAGCAGGTCATCTACGCCATCGATACTTTCGGCTTGCGGCTGCCCAGGCCCGGAGGCGGCGCCTCGGAGCTGCCGGCCCTGGAGAATTGGCACTTCACCCAGATCCGTTACCTCCCGGATACATTGCGCTCCAGTTCGACGCGAGGCCATCCGGGCGCATTTCACGGAGTGTACGACACCCATTTTTCGGGCTTTAATGTCGTCATTGGCGCCAGACGTTTCGCCTTCGTCTTCCTTGTCAAGACGCTGCTGCCGCTGGTCCTGCTGGTGCTCGTCGTCTATGTCACCCTTTTCTTCCCGGTCACTCTGATTACAGAGCGGCTGACGATCGCCGTCAGCGCCCTGCTGGCCAGCGCGGTGCTGCTGACTGCGATCAATGCGCAACTTACCGATGTGGGATATACGACAGCCATCGAATACGGCTTCTATGTCTTCTTCGCTCTTTGCTTGATGTGCGTCATCTCGGGACTCGTCGCCGAGCGGCTCCAGGCCACGAAACACGCCCTCTTTGCCAGTCGCTCCGAAGTCTTTGCCCGGGTCGCCTATCCACTGACCGTCCTCGCCGTCTTCGCGGCTTATTACTTCCGATACCATTAGCGATTTCATGCGCCCGAATTTCCTTCTTTCCGCGGTCTTGATTGTCGTTGGCCTCCCGGCCATGGCGCGGGCCCAGATCACCATCGAAGGCGCCGGGGCCACATTTCCCGGCCCGCTTTATTCGAAGTGGTTCGAGGCTTACCGGGT
>Ga0302319_10024000_pt1 | contig 10865 bp, 9 predicted proteins | sample Bog_T0_2_FD_203319 | JGI IMG/M metagenome (GOLD analysis project Ga0302319, IMG submission 203319) | Peat permafrost microbial communities from Stordalen Mire near Abisko, Sweden - Bog_T0_2 | ecosystem: Environmental > Terrestrial > Soil > Wetlands > Peat | place: Sweden: Abisko, Stordalen Mire... | reverse complement strand
AGTTGATAAGTCAGTCGTAAGACAACACTTTACAGCTGTCAGAAAATTTATTGGGTACTGTCTCCATTAATTATTAATTTATCTGAGATATGAGAAACATATTGCTGTTTATCGACAATGGCCCGGATGCCGGAAAACTCGTAAAAAAAGCCTTAAAAATTGCTTATCAGTGTAAAGCCAATTTACAGCTTTGCTTCAATATGAAAACCCGGTTAAAACGAAGTGTATTGGTTGAATATGGCGATGAAGAATTATCAATGGAAAGAGATGATTTTACAAATATTGAAGACATTACTTTGGAACTTGCAATCAAAAGGTCTGAGAATGAATTTGTACCAAAGATTAACAGGGTAGAGATAAACAACTTTAATATTCGGACAATACAGGAAATGGTAGTCCGCGACAATATTTGGTTAATCATAATTGATGATCAGAAACTTCAGCTAAAAAACAGTCATCCTGAAAATAGTATGATCAAGATGATCGGTAATCTTAATTGTCCGGTGATGTTACTATCACAAGCGGTTGACTTAACTTCATTTAATAAAATAGCCTATATAACCGACCTTCGCTATTGTGATATGGGTGTGATAAGATTTTTAAAAGTTTTCAACGCGCCGATATTTGTTACCCATATATCCGCACCCGGATTGCCTGACATGGAAGAACGTTATGCACAGGAAATATTATCAGAAACGGTTTCGGTCAAAGCCAATTACACGAAAATATTTTTAAGAAATATCAAAAATAAAAATGTTCAGGCGTCTGTTACTAAGATTTTTGACGAGCTCGAAATAACAATGTTCGCCTTTGTAAACAACAAGCACCAAACCTTTGAACGGTTATACGATAACTTTCCCGACAAAACGCAAGCTTATCATAATCTGCCGGCGTTAATTTTTCCATATTTGAATTGGTTTAATCAGCCGTCTTTTTACAATTGAGTTTTCCCTGGCCGCCATTTATTGAAATCGGGAGTCACAGTCGTCTCCCGGTTGTTTTTGAATGCTTATTGCCGAAAGAAATTTCAGCCACGTTTTCACGAAATAACCATAAAGATTATGGAAATTTACACTGACGAAAATTATCCTGTGAAATCATATTTAGACTTTACACAACAGCAATATACATGAATGCGGAACAAACAAGATTAAAAGACCTTATTTGGAAAAAATGGGGCCCTTATGTAAGCGACCGTCAGTGGGGAACGGTTAGGGAAGACTATAGCGCCAATGGTGATGCCTGGAACTATATAACCCATGACATGGCCCGCAGCAAAGCCTATCGATGGGGTGAAGAAGGAATAGGCGGAATATGCGACCGTGAACAAATTCTCTGTTTTGCAGTGGCGTTATGGAACAAAAAAGACCCCATCATTAAAGAGCGCTATTTCGGCCTGAGTAATCCGGAGGGCAATCATGGCGAGGATGTTAAGGAACTATATTATTATCTCGATAATACACCTTCGCATTCTTATCAAAAAATGCTATATAAATATCCGCATAATGAATACCCTTATGCCTGGCTGGTTAATGAAAATAAACGAAGGGGCCGCAATGACCCCGAATTTGAACTGATTGATACTGGTTTATTTAATCACGATGAATATTTCGATGTGTTTATTGAATATGCCAAAAATGAACCGGATGATTTGTTAATAAAAATTACAGTTTGCAATAGGGGCAGTGAAGATGCTGCTTTAAACGTACTGCCTACCTTATGGTTCCGCAATACATGGGGATTAGGTTATGATAACTACTCACCCTCGTTAACAGCCGATTCACATGGCGTTATTGAAGTTTACCACAAAGATTTGGGACAGTACTGGTTAAACGCGGAAGGTTCGCCGGAATTAATATTTTGCGATAACGAGAGCAACGCCAAACGCCTTTACAACTACGACGACGGCAAGCATTTTTACAAAGATGGCATAAACGATTATATTGTACATGGTGCAGCAACAGTAAACTCCCAAAAAACCGGAACTAAAGCAAGTGTTAATTTCGATGTAAACGTACCTGCAAAACAAAGCGTCACACTCCGTTTAAGATTGTCGACAAACGCGAACAATGGGTTTGATGACTTTGACCAGATATTTAATGCCAGGATAGCCGAAGCAAATGAATTTTATGGCGATATACAACAGGGAAATGACAATGCGGACAAGCGATTGATACAACGGCAGGCTTTTGCAGGGATGCTTTGGAGCAAACAATTTTATTATTTTGATGTCCACCAATGGCTAAACGGTGATCCTGCTTCGCCTGCTCCGCCATCTCAAAGGAAAAACTCCCGTAACAGTAAATGGGAGCATTTAAATACAAAGGATGTTATTTCAATGCCCGACAAATGGGAATATCCCTGGTTCGCATCCTGGGATTTGGCATTTCACTGTTTGCCCCTTGCGACAGTGGATATTACGTTTGCAAAAAGGCAACTGACACTGCTGATAAAAGATTGGTACATTCATCCGAACGGACAGCTGCCGGCCTATGAATGGGATTTTGGTGATGCGAACCCCCCTGTACATGCCATGATTACCTGGAAAATTTATCAAAAGGATAAGGAAGCAAATAATGGGGAGGGTGACACTATTTTTTTAGAGCGCATTTTTCATAAATTGATGCTAAATTTCACATGGTGGGTTAACCGTAAAGACGCGCTCGGCAATAATATTTTTGAAGGCGGATTTTTAGGTCTGGATAATATAGGCGTTTTCGACAGAAATGCGCAATTACCGATGGGCGAACACCTCGAACAGGCCGACGGCACTAGCTGGATGGCAACTTATTCACTGAATTTATTGCGTATAGCAGCAGAATTGGCAACTACAAACCAAGCCTACAATGATATAGCTTCTAAGTTTTTTGAACACTTTATTTATATCGCCGGCGCGATGTCAAATCTGGGGCAGGATAATCAGGGACTTTGGGATGATAAGGACGGGTTTTATTACGACCAGTTACGCAAGCCGGATAATGGTGTCGAAAAAATGCGGGTGAGAAGTATCGTCGGCTTGATCCCTTTATTTGCGGCTGAAGTAATTGATCAGAGCGACATTGTTAATAACCCTATTTTTAGTGACCGAATGAAGTGGTTTGCTGAAAACCGCCCGGACCTGGCTTCACTCGTTTCGCGTTGGGAAGAAACCAAGACACCCGGAAAACACCTGATCAGCCTGTTGCGTGGCTACAGGATGAAGTGTTTATTGAAATATATGCTGGATGAGAATGAGTTTTTAAGCGATTATGGAATTCGTTCTGTTTCCAAATATCACCTTAACAATCCTTACCAGGTGGCGGTAGACGGTTCGTCATTCGGTGTAAAATATACACCTGCTGAAAGTGACAGCGGTTTATTCGGCGGTAACAGTAACTGGCGGGGGCCAATTTGGATACCCATAAACTATTTACTGATAGAGAGTATCCATAAATTCTATGAGTATTACGGGGATGATTTTAAAATAGAATGCCCAACTGGCTCTGGCAACTTTATGAACCTTCAGCAGGTAGGCAATGAGCTTTACCGCAGAGTTTCCAACATATTTGTTAGAAATAAGGATGGCTGGAGAGCGGTATTCGGCAATTATTCAAAAATACAAACCGACCCTGAATTTAAGGATTATATTCTATTTCACGAATATTTTGATGGCGACAATGGCCGGGGCGTGGGCGCTTCACATCAAACCGGCTGGACGGGTTTGATTGCCAATTGTTTGCACCATTAAAACTGGAAACTATAGTAAAGACACGATGCATCGTGTCTCTACAAATTTTATTCAAATATCTTACGTATTACGTTATTTCCTCTGTCGGCAATAAAAATATTGCCGCTATAATCAACCCATACGCCGGTTGGGAAACTGAAAGATGCTGCTGTACCTATACCGTTAACTAACCCGGCCGTGCTATTTCCGGAAACAGTGGTTGCTACACCTGCGGGGGTTAGCATTGTAATTAAATTAGTATTCTCATCGGTTACGTAAATATTATTGTTGCCGTCTACAGCTACGCCACTTGGCGCACCGAAAGTAACAGATCCGGTACCATTGCCGGCAAATGTGGTTACTACGCCGGCAGGAGTTATTTTCCGGATTGCGCGGTTTATCAAATCTGCAACATAAACATTTCCGTTGCCATCAACCGCTACCCCGTTTGGACTGTTAAAGGAAGCCGAGGTCCCGGTGCCGTTTACAAAACCGGGAGAACCGCTGCCCGCAAGAGTTGTTACAGCGCCGGCCACCGATATTTCTCTGATCATGTTATTATTTTGGTCGGCAACATATACATTCCCGCTTGCATCAACTGCTACAGCGACCGGTCCGTTAAAAGTAGCGGATGCTGCTGCTCCATTGGCTGCACCGGGTACGCCACCAATGCCGGCAAGTGTAGTAACTACGCCGGTGCCACTAATTTTACGGATCACCTGGTTCCCAAGGTCTGCTACATATACATTATAAGATGCATCAACAGCAACGCCTGCCGGAAAACTAAAAGAAGCCGCCGTCCCGGTACCATTGGCAAGGCTATCGGTACCACTTCCGGCAAAGGTAGATACTACACCTTTAGCGTTAATTTCCCGGATCAGGCTATTTCCCAGGTCGGCAACGTAAACATTGCCGGCTAAATCTACAGCAACGCTGTTTGGGTCATAAAATGAAGCAGCAATTTGCGGGCCGTTTGCCGAACCCTGTGAGCCGCTGCCTGCAAATGTAATTACAGTACCATTTGATGGAGGTGTTGTTATAACCGTAGTGATAGGCGGAGCAGGGGTGCTTTTTTTGCTGCATGCTGCGATAAATAAAACTCCAATTAACAGTAATGGTAAAGTTTTTTTCATAATTATAGTAATTTAATTAAAGGGGTTTATAACACTAATTTGCCGTTGAATAATGCTAATACGTAACTAACCGGCATTTTATTACAGCAAATTAAAGAAAATTATAAATCATGAATTTTATTTTCTTGATTTTTTTTTAAAAAGCTGTTGTTCGGTTGAAGAAATACAATCAACTGTTGAAATATTAAATAAAACCGGGGAGGCTGCAAAAAAGGCAGGTATCCAGTTTTGTTACCATTATCATGATATGGAATTTCATGACGTGGATGGTAAAACCCCTTACAGCCTATTTCTGACTGAAACCGACAGGTACACCGTAAAATTTGAATTTGACCTTGCCTGAGCCATTAAAGGCTGGCAAGATCCGGTACAATTATTTAAAATAACCCCGGTCGGTTCCCTTTATAACAATTAGCTATCAATATATAAACCAAAATATGAAGGCCTGACAACCCGTATGGAGGGTGTTACTAGTCCACAATCAATTTACCGCGAATGGATGGAAATCAAATGGTTAACCTTTTGTTTTCTTTGTGAAATCTTTGTGAAACTAAGGTTACCTGCTATCAGTAAACTTAGTTAAATTTGTTTTATTGAAATGCGGAAGGTCTTATCGCATAATGAATGGTCTTCATCCAGTTTTTAAGCCAGGTATAAATTGTTGAGTTTTCAAGGTAACTTCTGATCCTGTCGTCGTTACGGATAGCAGTCGCCATATCCCGTAAAATGTTCCTCAAAGGCGAGCTTTTGCTTACTGTTGTTACAATTTCTTCCAGGTGATCGGCATAGATAACAGCTTCGTATTCGTTGTCAAAAATCAAAACAGTATCCTTATTTTGCGCTTTTATGCCTTTTGAAGGAACAGGAAGTCGGTAATTAATAAAATCGCCGAAAGTTATAGGTCGTTTTGTGGTTGGAGGTATGCTGATACTTAACATAACAATATTTTTATCTTGAATAACTTTGTACAAATTCATCATTACGGATAGCCATAATAATATCACCTATAGCCAAATTTTGCGGAGACGACTTATCATTCAATCCATCGGACAAATCTTCTAACTGTTCCGAAAAAACAATGGCTTCTTCTTCATCCTCAAATTTCAATACAAGGTTGCCGTTTATTTCAGCATCCACTCCGTTTGGGGGAGCAGGCAAACCATAACGCTCAAAAGTAGAGAAAGTAAGTTGCGCGGAGCCCTGCGAAGGTACAGTTATTTGTAACATTTTTGTGCGTATATTAAAATATTGACGGTTATGATATAATTGATAAACACAATTGGTTAAAACGTGTTTTAATTTTTTTTATTATTTAATGCTTACGGCAAATAATATAAATTGTAACACCGGCGAATACATTTTACCTTCAAAATTACCTAAGTTCTGAATTTTGAAATAACCCGTATTTGCCGTATTTTAAGGCGGCAATAAATACACACAAACAGCCTATGACAAATACGAATACAGAACATTTAAAAAGGGTGTTAAAACCAATTCATCTTTGGGCAATAGCAGTAGGGCTGGTGATTTCAGGCGAGTATATAGGGTGGAATTTGGGCTGGGCAGTGTCCGGTACTATAGGTTTCCTTATCGCCACGCTGGTGATTACTTTAATGTACATTACCTTTATTTTTAGCTATACCGAACTAACAACTGCTATACCCCATGCTGGCGGGGCATTTGCGTATGCCTACAGGGCGATGGGGCCAATTGGCGGCCTGGCTGCTGGTTACGCCACTTTGATCGATTTTATGTTCGCCACACCTGTTATCGCCCTGGGGTTAGGGGCTTATCTTAATTTTTTATGGCCTTTTATTCCTGTTTTATATTCTGCGCTGTTTTTCAACGTGCTTTTTATAGTTATCAATATTTTAGGAATTAAAGAGTCGGCTGTATTTTCAGTGTTTGTCACTATCCTGGCTGTTGCCGAATTATTGCTGTTTATGGGCGTAGTTTCCCCGCATTTTAAACTGGAAAATTTTTTAAGCCATCCGATGCCATTTGGCTGGCCCGGTATTTTTGCCGCTCTCCCTTATGCCGTTTGGTTCTACCTCGCGATTGAGGGCGTAGCCATGGTAGCCGAAGAAGTAAAAGACCCGAAACGAAATATACCAAGAGGCTATATTACAGCCATCGCCACCCTGGTATTTTTAACTTTGGGTGTAATGATCTTTACCGGCGGCGTAACCGACTGGCGTAAACTAAGTAATCTTGATTATCCGTTGCCGGCAGCTATCAGCGTAGCCTTAGGAAAGGGTAATAATCTTACAAAGATTTTTGCGGGCATCGGCCTGTTCGGGCTGATCGCGTCCTTTCATGGCACTATCCTTGCATCATCAAGGCAAGCATTCGCCATGGCGCGTAGCGGTTATTTACCGAGGTTTTTGTCAGCTATAAGCCACCGCTTTAAGACACCTCATTGGGCCATAATAGCTGGGGGCGTAATCAGTTTTATAGCGCTCTTTACCGGTACAACCGGGCAAATTGTTGTGATATCAGTAATGGGTGCTGTTTTTATGTACATGATGAGCATGATCAGCCTTTTTATATTACGCCGCAAAGAACCCGGTTTGGAACGTCCGTTCGCGGCTCCGTTTTACCCGGTGTTTCCTGCGATAGCTTTGGGCATATCAGCGGTGACCTTCGTCGCCATGATTTATTTTAATTTCGCGTTAAGCCTTTACTTTTTTGCAGGCCTTGCTGTGGTAATTATAGTTTTTGTCCGGATGGGAAAACATAAAATTGACTTAATAGAAGATTTTATGATACCGCCAATTATGCTGAATGCTGATAATCAAAATAATATATAAATCGTGTATCGTTTCACTGTCCGGAATAAGGCTTACACATTTGCTGACCTGAAAACATTGCTGGCGAAAGCATCGCCGTATCGGACAGGCGATGTACTGGCCGGTGTTTGCGCGGACAGTTATGAAGAGCGGGTAGCAGCCCAGATTGCCCTTGCCGATGTACCCTTAAAAACGTTTTTAAACGAAGTGATTATTCCTTATGAACAGGATGAAATAACAAGGCTGATAATTGACAACCATGATGCCGAATCATTTAAACCAATCGGAAGATTCACTGTAGGAGAATTTAGGGACTGGCTGCTTAGCGACGAAACGGATAGTGCGGTGCTAAAAAGCATTGAACCGGCTGTAACGCCTGAAATGGCAGCCGCTGTATCCAAGCTAATGCGCAACCAGGACCTGATCGCGGTAGCAAAAAAATGTGAGGTCATTACCAAATTTAGAAATACAATAGGGTTGAAGGGCCATTTCTCAACCAGGCTTCAACCAAATCATCCCACTGACGATTTAAAGGGCATCGCGGCAAGCATAATAGACGGGCTTTTATACGGAAGCGGCGACGCGGTTATTGGCATTAATCCGGCTTCAGACAGTCCAGCGTCAGTTTTGAATATTTTAAAGCTTGTTGATCAAATAAGGCAGCAATTTGACATACCGACGCAATCCTGCGTGTTAAGCCATATTACAACTACCCTGGAGCTTATTAATAAGAATGCTCCAGTCGACTTGTGCTTTCAGTCTATCGGAGGAACAGAAAAAACGAATTCCAGCTTTGGAATAGACCTCGCATTGCTTGATGATGCCTGGCAGGCAACTTTGTCCCTTAACCGGGGTACTTTAGGAAATAATGTGATGTATTTCGAAACCGGGCAGGGAAGCGAGCTTTCGGCAAACGGCCATCATGGCGTTGACCAGCAAACTTGTGAAGCCCGTGCTTATGCCATCGCCAGAAAATACAAGCCATTGCTTGTTAATTCAGTTGTTGGCTTTATAGGGCCCGAATATTTGTACGACGGCAAGCAAATAATCCGCGCGGCCCTGGAAGATCATTTTTGCGGCAAGTTGCTTGGTTTGCCGATGGGGGTAGATATCTGTTATACAAACCATGCCGAGGCAGACCAGGACGATATGGATAACCTGTTGACCTTATTGGGCGTAGCTGGCTGCAATTTTATAATGGGCATACCGGGATCGGATGATATAATGCTGAATTACCAGTCTACTTCTTTTCATGATGCGCTATATTTACGAAAAGTTTTGGGTTTAAGGCCGGCACCCGAGTTTGAGCAATGGCTGGTGAAACAAGGAATTACTGATAACCTTGGAAATATGATCAGCAGCAATCACACAAAATTACTGGCGTTGATTTCAAAAATCTGATAATATGAAAAAGGAAATCATACAGGCAGACCCTTTATTTTCACTGCGTGAATTTACAGCTGCCCGGATAGCTATTGGCCGGGTAGGGACCAGCATCCCGTTAAACGAATCACTTGAGTTTAAACTTGCTCATGCCCATGCAAGGGATGCGGTTTATTCGACTTTAGATATAGACGGACTTTTTAACAGCCTTAAAGTTTTTAATACGCCTGTTTTACATTTAAACAGTAAAGCGGTGAGCCGTCACAACTATTTAAAGCGCCCTGACCTTGGCAGGCAATTAAATGAAGAATCCGCAGAACAATTAAAAGGTTCGACGACCGGCGCCGATATTGCTATCATTATAGCCGACGGGCTGTCTGCGACAGCTGTTAATGAAAACGCATTTAGTTTATTGGAAATATTAATACCTATGTTTTTATCCGCAAAATTGAAATTAGCCCCTTTGTGCCTGGTTGAACAAGGTCGGGTGGCTATTGGGGACGACATAGGTTTCGCTTTAAATGCTAAATTTTCAATCGTCCTAATCGGCGAACGGCCGGGTTTAAGTTCAGCAGATAGCATGGGGGCATATCTTACTTATAACCCCCAACCCGGACTTACGGACGAATCAAGAAACTGCATTTCAAATATCAGGCCGCAAGGGCTATCATCTAAACAGGGAGCTGATAAAATTTTCTATCTATTAATTGAAGCTTTCAAAAGGAAACTTTCAGGAGTAATGCTGAAAGATAATGAAGGGCTGCTGGGGTATTAGTTCATTAGTTCATTGGATCATTGGATCAGAAAAAAGGCCCCATGCTTCCAGCATGACCCCCTTTTTTCTGAACTTCCTTTCACCTTTCACCAATTTTCTCAATATTTCCGTCAAAAGAAATCGGGTCACGGTTGGTGCTGATGACCTGTAAACTTGCATAACCTTGCGGAGAAATATCGAGGGTTAAGGACTGCACATCCCGCCAATCGGTTAGGTTTGTATCCTTTTTCTTAATTAGTATAGACCAGGTCCCGTTTTTCTTCTTCTGCATCTTATAACTAAAATTAGTACTGGTAAATTTTATGCCACCTTCGTTAACGTCAGGTGTATTTGGCGCCATATATGCCCTTCCATAATACGGTAAAAACGCAGTTACAGTATCTCTGGTAATTTTCAGGTCATATTCAGACGTCAGCACCTTCTGTCCGCCATTCATCGGATCTGCATAATTGGCTTCAAAAACATAGCTGGTATCATTTACCATTTTATTTATCGACGCTACTTTTTCAGCTTGTCTTTCTTTTCTTGTGGTTTGCGCTTTAATTGCATTTATACCCAAAAAAAACACAGCAAGTACAAACAGTATTTTGATTAAAATTTTCATAGCAACCCGCTTCGTAATATTTAACGATAAAGCATCAAAAAACAATATACTAAGTTAGGAATTTTAGTTGATTCCAAACCGGGAAATCGCATTTAAAATTTTGGACTTAAATCGCTTGTGTCTCATGGGAAACTCCCCGGCTATTGATGCCCCGTTTAGGCATACGCATTTGCAGAAAGTGAAATAACAACGAATATTGCCCCGTCGTGGGCTACCCTTAGCGAATGGGTAACCCCTGACGGGGCAAAAGCACGGCTGTCGTTTATATCTACAAACAGGTAGCCCCTGAACGGGGCATCGAACTTTTTTAAGCGCGATTTCCCTGGGATTTCAACCTAATCAACTATTTACCTAATCAACCAATCAAATCAAATTAACACTTCGGTTAACAAATTCAGTAAGCTCAGCGCCAGTTAATAAACCTTGTGAAAGCAGCGCCAAATCAAACGCCTGTTTCGACAATGCGGCCTGTACT
>Ga0302319_10023998_pt1 | contig 10866 bp, 7 predicted proteins | sample Bog_T0_2_FD_203319 | JGI IMG/M metagenome (GOLD analysis project Ga0302319, IMG submission 203319) | Peat permafrost microbial communities from Stordalen Mire near Abisko, Sweden - Bog_T0_2 | ecosystem: Environmental > Terrestrial > Soil > Wetlands > Peat | place: Sweden: Abisko, Stordalen Mire... | reverse complement strand
TTCTCGTGCATCTTTGGCCGGATAAGAACGACTTTCTGCGCGGTTTTGCCTACGGAATCGCCATCGTCCTGGAAATAACCGGCGTGGTCATCAACACCACTGCTGCCGCGAGCAAGCGCAAAGCGCTATAGGAACCGCGCGCGCTCCTCGGCTGTGGGAAGGGGGCATGTATCCAGGCGCCCCCAGACGCGGTATCGCCAGCGCGCGACCAGCCGGTAGCCCAGGTCGCGAACCGGCCGCGGAATCCATCTGAGTGCCGTGCCGACAGCGGGCCACGGTCGCGGCAGCTCTCCCAGAAGAGCCAGAATGGCATCAGACCGAATCAAAACTTGCTCGTCACTGCCTCCCGGTTCGCGAACGACCAATATTGTGTTCGGACCCATTGCCGAGGCCGCCCGACTCAATCCATGCCGCTCCAGCAGTTCGCCTACCTTTGGCGATTCGGAGTCCGCAAACCGCATGCGGTCGCGCTGGTCGTGCCTCAGGAACCACCGCACAGATCGGTTGCAAAGCCCGCAATGGCCATCGTAGATAACCAGCAGCCGGCCCCCGATCGCGTCCAGTTCGCTCACACTCATCGAGATGCCGCCGCAAACCACGTTGATTCAATTCGGCGCGGGCGCAGCCCTTCGCCTTCTATACTGAGCCCAGCATGACTTCGCAGCAGAAAGTCCACACTCGCTCCCAGGCCCTGCAGCAGCGCGCCGAACGCTTCTTTCCCGGCGGCGTCAACTCGCCTGTGCGAGCCTTCCGCGCAGTGGGTGGTGCGCCGCCCTTCATCGAGAGTGCCCGCGGCGCCTGGCTAACCGATGCTGACGGCAACCGCTATATCGATTACTTCGGCTCGTGGGGCCCTATGATCCTCGGCCACGCCTTTCCGCCGGTCGTCGAGGCCATCCAGCGCGCCGCTGCTAAATCGGCCAGCTTCGGCGCTTCCACCGCAGCCGAGGCCGACCTCGCCGAGCGGATCGTCGCCTGCTATCCGGCAATTGAGAAACTTCGCTTTGTCAGCTCCGGCACTGAGGCCACCATGTCGGCCATCCGCCTGGCCCGCGCCGCCACCGGCCGTAAAATGATTATCAAGTTCGAGGGGTGCTACCACGGCCACTCCGACGGCCTGCTGGTCAAAGCCGGATCCGGCGTCGCGACCTTTGGCATCCCCGGCTCGGCCGGTGTCCCTGATGAGATTGCGCACCTGACCCACGCGCTACCTTACAACGATATCGCCGCGGTTGAAGCAGCCTTCGACGCCCATCCCGACGCTATCGCCGCCATTATTCTGGAGCCCATCGTCGGCAATGCCGGCTGCATTCCCCCCGCGCCCGGCTATCTCGCCGGCCTCCGCGCCCTGACGAAAAGAGAAGGCGCCCTGATTATTGTCGACGAAGTCATGACCGGCTTCCGCGTAGCCCTTGGGGGCGCCTGCGAACTGTACGCGCTCGATCCCGACCTGATCACGCTGGGAAAAATTGTCGGCGGCGGCCTGCCCGTCGGCGTCTTCGGCGGGAAGCGAGATTTCATGGACATGCTCGCCCCTCTCGGCCCTGTGTATCAAGCCGGGACCCTCAGCGGCAACCCTCTGGCCATGGCTGCCGGGATCGCCACTTTGAGATATCTGCAGGCTCACGACGCGGAAGTCTATCCTCGGCTCGAAGCCACTTCCAAGGCCGTGTCCGAAGGCGTCGCCGCAGAGGCCGCTCATGCTGGCGTCTCAATCACCCTCGACCGCGTCGGCGCCATGTGGACCTGGTTCTTCACCCCTGGCCCCGTCACCGATTACGAGCAGGCTGCGCAAAGCGACACCGCCGCCTTTGGCCGTTTCCACAATGCCATGTTGGATCAGGGCATCTGGCTGCCACCCTCGCAGTTTGAGGCTGCGTTCCTGAGCACAGCGCACGGTGAAGAGGAAGTAGCTGCCACCATTGCCGCCGCGCGAACAGCGTTCGAGGCCGCCAAAGGCGAATAAGCGCGCCCGCAGGGGTGCTAGGCCCACGCATCCAGGGTGAGGAACTGATGGCTGTTCTTGAAACGCGCCAGCAGTTGCCCCGCTGCGGCCACGGAAGGCCCCCGATTTCCGCGCCGATCCAGGTGATTGCCGTCGTGCAAAACGATATTCGCTGCGCGGCCCTGTCGATAGAGCCGGTCGACCTGCCCTTTCAGCCGTCTCGCGATCAAGTCCGCTGAAGGCTCGCTCCAGTCCGATGTCATGGCATTCCATAACACCGGCGTCATTCCCAACGATCTGGCGAGCTGAAAGACCACGGGCCGGCGCGCACCAAAAGGCGGACGGAAGAAACGCACCGGAAGTCCGGATATCTGTTCCAATATATCGCTGGTTTGCACCAGCTGTTCCTTTACGCGAAGGGCGGCGGCCAGTGCCAGGTTGGGATGGCTCCAGGAGTGGTTCCCGATCAGGTGTCCCGAATCCACGATGCGCCGCACCAGCTGCTTCTCTACCTTTGCGCGGCTACCGATGAGAAAAAACGTTGCACGCGTATCGTGGCTAGCCAGAATATCGAGCAGCCGCGGCGTACACGCCGGGTTGGGCCCGTCGTCGAAAGTGAGCGCCAGTTCTCCAGGCCGGGGCGGGGCAATCAGTGCCTCGCCGAAAAGCTGCGACCCAGGCCATAGCGCAGCGTAAGCGCAACCGCCCCACGCCAGCCCCAGCCCTGCCGCCGCCCCCAGTCCCGCGTAGATACCCGTAGCCAAATGGGAAAGCATTCTGCTATCCAGTGTGCCGTGCAAGACCAGCCACCCGCAAGCGGAACCCGTTGCGATGTTCCGGAGGCCAGCCTGGTGTTGAACCACCAAGCGGGGTTTTCATTTCGTCCGCTCGCGCAAACAGGCGTATACTCTCACTTGTTCGGGTCGCATCCTGAGTTTACGGAGCGGCACTGGAGATCATCATGAGCGTCACCAACTTCCCCGGCAGTTCAAGGTCCGCTTCCAGCGGCATCCCCATCACAAAAGTCACCATGCCCGCGCTCACTGAGATGAAGCGCCAGGGCAAGCCCATCTCCGCACTCACCGCATACGACTACGCCACCTCCCGCCTGGTGGATGAGGCCGGCATCGACCTCCTCCTGGTCGGCGACTCGCTGGCCATGGTTGTCCTCGGCCACGAGAACACACTCGCCGTCACCGTGGACGAGATGCTCCACCACACCCGGGCCGTTCGCCGCGCCGTCCATCGCGCCCTCGTCGTCGCCGACATGCCCTTTGGCAGCTATCACGGCACCGTCGCCGAAGGCCTCGCCAACGCCATCCGCTTCGTCAAGGAAGCCGGTGCCGAGGCCGTCAAGATCGAAGGCCCGCGCGTCGATCTCATACGCGCCCTTACTGAAGCCGAGATCCCCGTGGTGGCGCACCTGGGCCTGACCCCGCAGAGCGTTCACCGCATGGGCGGATATCGCGTGCAGGCACGCACCGCTGAAACCATCCTTCAGCTCAAGGCCGACGCGCACGCTCTCGCCGATGCAGGCGCAGGCGCGCTGGTACTTGAAGGTGTCCCGCGCGAAGTGGCCGCACTCGTGACCGCGGAGCTGCCCATTCCGACCATTGGGATAGGGGCCGGCCCCGATTGCGACGGCCAGATCCTCGTCTTCCACGACCTACTGAACCTGACCTTCGCACCTGCTGCCAAGTTCGTCCGCCAATACGGCGACGCTGGTGCACTCATCCGCTCCGCCATCGAGCACTATCGCGAAGACGTTGAGCATCGTGCCTTCCCGTCCGACGAAGAGAGCTATCACCTGCCGGAAGCGGCGCGCAAAACTCTCAACGAAATGCAGCAGGCAGGAGCTCTCCGGAAAGCTTGATGAAGATCCTGCACACCGTAGCTGAGCTCCGGCGCTGGTCCCGCGAAAAACGCAGTCACGGCGGAGCCATCGGCCTTGTCCCCACCATGGGCGCGTTGCACGCCGGCCACGCATCTTTAATTCGAGCGGCCAGAGCTTCGTGCGGCGGAGTCGCTGTCAGCATCTTCGTGAACCCCACACAATTCGGGCCGAACGAGGACTACTCCCGCTATCCCCGCACGTTTGATGTTGACTGTTCTCTTGCGCAGGCTGAAGGCGCAGACGTGATCTTCGCCCCATCTGTCGAAGAGCTTTATCCCGGAGGCGCGGCCACGTTTGTCGAGGTCGAAGGGATCAGCAGCCGCCTTGACGGCGCATCGCGGCCTGGCCACTTTCGCGGGGTCGCGACCGTTGTTGCCAAGCTGCTGATTGCGGCGGAGCCGGATCGCGCGTTCTTTGGACAGAAGGATGCCGCGCAAGTTGCCGTCGTGCGCCGGATGGTTGCCGATTTGCGGCTGGCAACCGAGATTGTGGTGTGTCCCATTGTGCGCGAGCCGGACGGGCTGGCTCTCAGCTCGCGCAACGTTTATCTCAGCGCCGACGAGCGCACCCAGGCCCTCGCGCTGAGCCAAGCTGTCACCCTTGTCGAGGCCCTTGCGGTAGAGGGCGAACGCCGTGCCAGCGCCGTGATCAGGGCCGCCCAGCGTGTCCTCGGCGCCGAATCGGCGATCCGCGTTGACTACATCGCGTTTGTCAATTGGGCGACCCTGGAGCCCGTGGAAGTGGCTGACCCCGGCACGCTGTTTGCCGTTGCCGCATGGGTCGGCGCAACGCGGCTCATCGATAATACGATTCTGGTTTAGAGGTTCCAGGGTAGCGATGGCCGGCGAAACCGACCGCCAAATGACTGCTCACAGGTGGTGTCGGAGGCGCGAATAGGTTGCCTACAAATGTGCAAATCATTCGAAATGTTGGCCTATAGGTGTGCATTTCTTTGAGGCCTTTGAATTGTGGACAATGCGTGGGACCGAATCGGTTGCTGGGAATTGAGGTTTTGGAGGCAAATGGTTGCAGAGAATTGAAGCATTTTTTGCAAAATGCGCTGAAACCGCACGAGATATTGGCGTAACCCATTGATCCTGTGTGGTTTATTCTGATTTTGTTTACTGTGCACTTGCGCGTCGAAATGTACTCTCCCATCTCAGCTCATCTCTAAGAAGCGCGACCAGGAATATTGAGATGGAAGGGCCCGATGGCCGACTGTGGGCTTTTGTGGTCTCCCACCCATCGACCACCCGGGCGAGGGGCACATTGTCACTGGGGGCCCCGGTTGAGGTGAGATCCACTTGGCTGGCGTGCTTGCTGGGGTTCGAGCGGTTCTGGCGACCCGGTGGCAAGCTGGTCTTGCCAGCCTGGCAGTCGCTGGTCGCCGGTAATGAGACGGGCACCGCGGGTGAAGGTGAAATAGGTCCATACCCAGGCCACAAAGACCGAAATGCGATTGCGGAAACCGATAAGAAAAAAGATGTGGACGGTGAGCCAGGTTACCCAGGCGAAAAAGCCGCTCATGTGGGCCTTGAAAGGCCATTTGACATCGGCGATAGCGTCCATGCGGCCGATGGTAGCCATATCGCCTTTGTCAAAGTAGCGGAAGGCTGGTCGGGGTTTGCCGGCCAGGTCCGCGGCGACGATCCTGGCGACGTGGTCGCCCATTTGCATGGCGGGCTGGGCTACGCCGGGGATCTGATGTCCGTCCTGCTCGAAGTGGGCCAGGTCGCCGAGGACAAAGACTTCGGGCATGCCGGCGGGATTGAGCTGGTCGTCGACCAGGACGCAGCCGCGGCGGTCAAGCGGCGCTCCGAGGAGCTTGCCGAGGGGTGAAGGCTGGACGCCGGCGGCCCAGAGGGTGACCACGGCTTCGAAGCGGGTAGTGCCCTGGCTGCCGGCTGCTTCCACCCAGCCGGGGCCTACGGCATTGACCGAGATGCTGGTGTGGACTTCGACGCCGAGTTTGGTGAGCGCTGCTTCGGCCTTGGCGCTGAGGTCCGGAGGATAGGCGGCGAGTACGCGCGGAGAGCCCTCGAGAAGCACGACGCGGGATTTGCTGGGGTCGATGTGGCGGAAGTCATGGCGCATGTAGAGCTGGGCGATGTCGCTGATGGCGCCGGCCAGTTCGACGCCGGTGGGGCCGCCGCCGATGACGACGAAATTAAGGGGTGGGTGCCAGCCGTGCTCGACCATCTGACGCTCGGCAAGCTCGAAGGCCAGGAGGACGCGGCGGCGAATCTCCGTGGCGTCTTCGATGGTTTTAAGGCCGGGAGCGAGCGGCTCCCACTCGGGGTGGCCAAAGTACGAGTGCGTGGCGCCGGTGGCCAGCACGAGGTAGTCGTAGGGAAGCCGGGCACCGCTGGCGAGGGTGACGCTGCGGGCGGAGACGTCGATGGAAACGACCTCGTCCATGAGGACCTGGGTGTTGAGGTGATTGCGCAGGATGGAGCGGATGGGCTGGGCAATGTCTGCCGGGGACAGGACGGCGAGGGCTACCTGGTAGAGGAGCGGCTGGAAGGTGTTGTGGTTGCGGCGGTCGACTACGGTGACGTCGACGGGAAGGCGGGCCAGACCGTTGGCCGCGTGGATGCCGCCAAAGCCGCCGCCGACGATGACGATGCGGGGGCGGCGGCCGAGGGGGTGGCCGTTTTCGTCTTTGAGGGGTTCAACAAGTTGGCCCATGGGGTGCGCCTCTCTGCTTATTCAAGATGCGGGAGGGTGGCGATAGGTGGCGGGAATCGCTTCTTAGTATTCCGGTTGCACTTGCTTCCGATCTGCCCGAACCGGGCCTAAAGGCCGTAACATTTTGGGCCTTTTTCAGAGGGCTAAAGCCCTCTGCTCCCTCCGCAGATGCGATCTACAGCAGTAGAACTAGGGGTGCTGCTCGATGGTGATGCTCACGGTGGAGGTGTTGCCGGAGGCGGCGAGGGCCTGCAGGTTGGAGGCGACGCCGGGGAGGGTCGCGGGGATGAAGGTGACGGTGCCGTCAAGGGCCGAGGCGGCGGTGGCGGATTGGGTGGCGAGGAGCGGAGCCGGGGGACAGACGCCGTGGGGGGCGCAGGGGGGAGCCCAGGCGTAGAGGGCCTGGTAGAGATTGACTGCGCCACCCGCCATGGGATTGCCGTCCATATCGAGAAGGCGGAGGGTGATCTGGCTGGGGGTGGATTGGACCGAAAGGCTCTGATTTGTATCGGAGACGGCGTGGAGGGTTGCGTATTCAGGACGCGCGCCGTAGGCGGTGAAGGCGACGCACTGAGTGGTGCCGTTGAGGCAGGCGTTGATGGTTGCGGTTTGCCCTTCGGTGAGGGGGCCGGCGGTGAGTGTCTGGGTGGCGATGCCGCTGGCGTTGGTAACGGTGTTGCCGCCTTGAGCCGTGATACCGCTGGCGGTGGTTTGCCAGGAGACGGATTGGCCCGAGACAGGAAGGCCGGCTTTGAGGGCCAAAGCCTGGACGGTCCAGGTGATGGTGGCGCCTGCGGCGAGCGAAAGCTGGGGCGTGAGGGATGCGAGAACAGGGGGTGTTCCGCCGCTGAACTGGGCCTGGAGGCTGGAGCCGTTGGTGAGCGCGGCGGTTACGATGGACCAGGAACTGCCGGCCGCGGTGATGTTCATGGTGGCGCGGCCGTCGGCAGTGGCGGAAACCGAGCAAGCGGGCTTGCCGCAGGCAAGAGTGGCATTGCCGCTGGTGACCGTGTAAAGGATGGTGACGCCCGCGGCGGGGGCCAGATCGGGGCCGAGGGCGGTGACGGTGAAGGGAATGGGAACGCCGATGGGGACGGTGTTCGAAGGGGCGGTGAACAAGGTAAGGGCGTCGCCGGTGCCGGAATCATAACTTATGCCGCCGGGAAGAATGGCAGCCGCGTAGAAGACGGGCTGGTCGTCGACTTCGACATCGACGGAGCCGGTGACGCCCGAGGCAGCCGGGGGCGCAATGGCGGTGATTTCGTTGGGCGAGATGCCTGTGACGAGAGCGGGCTGGCCACCGACGAGGACCGTGTCCGCGAGGCGGAAGCCCATGCCGTGAATGACGATGGGGCCACCGGAGGCGGGCAGGCGCTGGGGCTGGACTGTGTCCGCGTAGAGGACCCAGCCGTTGTAGGGATAGTCGGGGCGTCCGTCGCCGCGCTGGTCGGCAACGCCGATGCGGACCACATCATCCCCTGCCGTGGCGACGCGGAGCCAGGTTTCGCCGGTGGCAAGGCCATTCATACCGGGAGCCGCGCCGACAGCCGGTGCGCCTATGGGATCGAAGGCGTCCCAAATGCCGATGGCGGGCATGGCTTTGGAGTCGGTGGGTGCGCCGGTTTGGTCGAGAGCCTGGGTAACGACGGTGAAGATGCGGTTGCCGCGGACGGGGAAGGTGAACCAATCGGCTTGGCCCACCTGGCTGATGCGGCCGCACCAGAGACCGCTGGCGGGTAGAAGGCGCGGCGAGGACTGGGCTCCGATGGCGTCCTGATAGGCCCCGGCGGCCGAGTCTGGAACATTGATGGTGAGGGTTTGGGCGCCGCCGGCGGACATGGCGGCAACCGTGATTGGCGGCAGGGTGCCGGAGGGAGCCACCTGACCATCGGCGTAGGGGCCGACTGAGTCCGTGAGGATATAGAGGGGATTGATGGCTTCGAAGGTGAGCTGATAGTTGGCAGTGGTGACGCCGGGAGGCAGCGGTATGCCACTGAGGTCGAAGTAACCCTGGAGGGTGGGATCGTTCGAGCCCCATTCAGAGAAGGGATTACCGTCGGAGCCAGTGAAGCCGGTGACGGGGTTGCCGTGGTTGCCGCCGAAGTAGCCGCCGGAGACAAACGTGACGGTGTACTGGTAGAGCGGGTTGCCGTTGGCGTCGAGCGGGCGGGCCACAACGTTGACGCCCTGCATGCCGTAGTCGTTGCGGAAGGCGATGGTTCCCTGGATGGAGACAGTGTTGGCGGCTGTAAGCTGCTTTGCTGGAAAACTGACCAGGTTTGCGGCGGTGATGGGGTAGATGCGGTTGAGGGCGGCGATGTCGTCGTAGCGAAGCTCGGCGGGATTGGGGATGCAGGCGCCGCCGGATGGGCCGCAGACGCCGCTGAGAGGTTGCATGACCGGCCAGCCGCCGGTGCCGCCGGACTCGCGGTTCTGGAGTGCGCCGGGGTTGACTTGCGCGTAGTCGAGGTTGAGGATGCGGCCGAAGGCGCGCTCGATCTCATAACTCATCATCTGAAGGAGGCTGGCGTTCGTGGCGCAGAGGCCGTTGAGCAGGATGATGCCGTGGGCGATGGTGGCGTCGGGATTGAGGTTGTCAAGCCAGAGCCAGACGCCGTTGTCCTGGCAACTGGTGGGTGAGCTTGCGCCGGTGCCGAAGAGCGCGTTGATGACGGAGCCGTCGGCGTCAAAGATAATGCCGAGTGGATAACTGGTGGCGGAGGGAGTGACGTCGGCGGGCTGGGTGATGACACCATTGGTGGCAGCGATGTTGGCACCGCTGACGTCTTCGTTCAGCGGGCCCTTGTGAGTGAGCGTGACCGCGGCGGTGGGGACGGCGGACCAGAGAGCGGCTGCGGCGTCGACCATGGCTGTGGCTTGCTGGTTGCTGACGGAAGCGTTGAGCGGGCCCTGATCAACGTAGTAGTTGACCTGGCCGCCGGACCAGTGGATGGGCTGACCGAGGTCGCCTGGATTGAAAAAGCTGACGCCCGCCACATATTTTGGTCCACCGGAGAAGGCAGTCAGCGGAGACATAAGCAAGAGCGCCAGGGCGAGCGGCGGCGGGACTGATGAGCGGCGCCTGACGGAAACTGAGACGAACACGATAGGTCCTCCGGACGGTGCATTGCCCGCACGTGAGAGGCCGCTAAGATTTCGGGGGTATTAGAGGCTTCTAAGAATTGCCGGAAGAGTATTCTTCCTTTGTCGATTAGAGGGTCCACAAGTAACGAGGGATGAAGATGAAGCGCGATGGCTTTGTGGTTGTTTGCTGTGTCTTTTTGGCTTGCACCCTGCTGTGTGGGAGCGATGCCGGTGCGGCGGCGGGGCCGATTCGGGTGATGATTCTGGATGGCGAGAGCGGCGGGACTTACCATAACTGGCGGGTTACGACTCCAGTGCTGAAGGCGGAGCTGGAAGATACGGGGCTTTTTGCGGTGACGGTGGTGACGGCGCCACCGTCGGATGGCGACCTGAGCGGATTCAAGCCGGAGTTTAAGAAGTACCAGGTGATTGTGTGGAACTACGACGCCCCGGACTGGCCGGCCGATTTGCGCAAGCAGCTTGAGGATTTTGTTGTCGGCGGCGGAGGGCTGGTGGTGGTGCATGCGGCGGACAATGCATTTCCCAACTGGCCGGAATGGAACCTGATGACGGGGATTGGGGGTTGGCGGGGACGAAACGAAAAGGCCGGTCCGATGTGGTATTTCAAGGATGGAAAGCTGACACACGATGAGACGCCGGGACCGGCGGGGGCGCATGGGGCGCGGCTTCCGTTTCAGGTGGTGACGCGGGAGCCGGAGCATCCCATTATGAAGGGATTGCCGGCGGCGTGGATGCATGCGCCGGATGAGTTGTATGGCACGCTGCGCGGACCCGGCAAAAACATGACGGTGCTGGCGACGGCGCATTCCGATCCTGCAAACAAAGGGACCGGACACGACGAACCGATGCTGATGGTGGTGAGTTACGGGAAGGGCAGAGTTTTTCATACCACGATGGGTCACGACGTGGCGGCGCTGAGTTGCGTGGGATTCATGACAACGCTTCAGCGGGGGACGGAGTGGGCGGCGACGGGGAAGGTGAGCCAGAGAGTGCCGGCTGGATTTCCTACCGCGAATACGGTGAGCTATCGGGTTGATATTGCGGCGATGGGGGCGAGTCCGGCGGGAGCCCCGGTTGATGCGCAGCATATTCCAGCGCAGAAATAGCGGCTGCTCTTCTGGACGTCATGCGGATCCGGTTACTCAAGGCGGCCAGGATCAAATTTCCGGGTAGAAGCTGAAGAAGGCGTCGAGGCTGCGCTTGAGCTGGGTTTCGATCTCCTCGCGCGAGCCTT
>Ga0302319_10023994_pt1 | contig 10867 bp, 10 predicted proteins | sample Bog_T0_2_FD_203319 | JGI IMG/M metagenome (GOLD analysis project Ga0302319, IMG submission 203319) | Peat permafrost microbial communities from Stordalen Mire near Abisko, Sweden - Bog_T0_2 | ecosystem: Environmental > Terrestrial > Soil > Wetlands > Peat | place: Sweden: Abisko, Stordalen Mire... | reverse complement strand
TTCCACATCTGCTGACAACGCAGATCCCGGGCACCGTCAGCGAAGCTGCGACGTGGGCCACCAGCCGCAACATCAACGGCGATCACACGAGCTAGTCGAGCCACGAACACAAAATAACAGAAAACGTCCCGTCTGTCCCTGGGTTATCCCGGGTTATCTGCAAACGTAGGCCGGGCCACCCGCCGAACATAGAAAACGTCCCGTCTGTCCCCGGTTTATCCCCGGTTTATCCGAGTCCGAAGACGATGGCGATGGTGGAGGTGGAGACGTGGGTGGCGATGAGCGCTCCGGCGATGGCTCCAATGGTGGTTGCGATCTCGAGGAACATTCCGATGCGCATGTTGCTGAAGCCTTCACGGACGTAGGCGGCCGCGGCTCCGGAGGATGTGGCAATGACGGAGACGAGCGAGGCTCCGATGGCGTAGCGCATATCGACGTGGAAGACGAGAGCGAGAAGCGGAACGATGACCACGCCGCCGCCGAGTCCGGTGAGCGAGCCGAGGAATCCGGCGAGGAAAGAGCCGAGAGCGATGAGAACGGTGAACAGGAGAACGGACATCACAGGTTAGTAGATTCAGAAATGACGGGGAGAGCAAGGGGATTTTGCTGAGGAGCTTTGGAAGGCGGGGAAAGATTCCACATCTGCTGACAACGCAGATCCCGGGCACCGTCAGCGAAGCTGCGACGTGGGCCACCAGCCGCAACATCAACGGCGATCACACGAGCTAGTCGAGCCACGAACACAAAATAACAGAAAACGTTCCGTCTGTCCCCGGGTTATCCCCCGGGTTATCCCCTGTCCCCGGGTTATCCCCGGGTTATCTGTCCGGGTAAGTATAGCCTGCGCTGGCCGCGAACATAGTAAACGTCCCGTCTGTCCCCGGTTTCCCTGTCCCCGGTTTCCCTGGGCCGCAGTTCAAGCAGCCGCACATCAACCAGCTGCCTTCTTCACATACCTCCACAACTCCGGGCATTGTGGCGGGGGACATTCAGAAGTGGCAATGTGATCTCGGAGGCATCGGTAAAGTCCCCCTTCGTACCTGACGGATTGCCCCACAAAGTACTCAGTACCCTTGGTGCTCAACGGCGTCCAGGGGGTCGTCGCGTCTATCTTCATTGCGCAGTAGTTGCCCACGTGGAGGTATACTGCACGGCCATCAGGGTCTTGTAGCAAGCCAATTCCTTTCGACATGCCATGCTCCTGCGTCCAGACCTGCAGCATTCTATGCGGCGGTTGCCCGGCACCAGGCTCTGCCACTTCCGATAACAGCCCGAGCACCTTCAGTTCAGCTATTACATGCTCGACATCGCCCACTCGAATACAAAGCGTGGAGTCTACTTGCCCGACGTTCATGCTCGATTCCGGCACGAGCTGAAATATCTCAATTTGGACTCCCTGCCCGCTCGAATGGGCTCCCATGTATAGTGGGAATCCCATCTTCTTAAGGTCATCCGGATTGGGGCCGAGCATCTCGTAGCCCAGCGCCTCGTAAAACTTCGCTGTCTTGTCCGCATCCTTCGCGAACATGCGGATTGCAGAAAGCTTGATATCCCCACGCGTCATTGACTTGATTCCGCCCTTAGATTGGTTCCACGCTTATAGCTAGAGCCGCTGCTTTCGCCGCCGTTGACCATGTTTTGCAGGTGCTGTCCGGTATCCGGTAAGGAAATGGAACTCCTTGCGAGCCATCAGGAAGCACCTCCTCCATCGCTGAGATGTCGCAAGCAATTCCAGCTCCGATGGCAATTGCACTCCACTGTATGTACTGGAGGTTTGTAAGCTGAACAAAAGGTAGCGAATATTCAATATTGAATGGAGGAAGGCTGGTGGCCCACATCTGAAATCTCCAGGTTGAGGGTGCCCCCATATCTGCCTGCATTTGGCAGATGTGGGAGCTGACACTGCCGCGAGCTTCATCGGGTTTGGCTCTCGTCCGGCGCGCCGCAGGGCGGTCCACTCGGACTCGATCTCGACCACGCCCGGCTGGGCGGTCAGGTAGTGACGGAAGCTGCTCCATGGCCACTCCTCCGGCTGCGCGCACAAGCCGCGCACCAATGGGTTGCGATGAATATAGCGCAACTTCTCCACGAACTCCGCATGATGGCTGACATTGCGATCGTAATAGCGGCGCTGCCAGAGCCGTCCGCCGCCGGGGCGGCGCACCAAGCTGATCTTGAGCGCCTGCAGCGCGCCGCAGAGCAGCCCGCGCTCGGGTTCGCTGAGCAGCAGGTGGACGTGCTCGGGCATCCGCACGTAGCCATCGGCGCGGAGGCCGCGAGTGCTCCGCACGCACTCCAGCGAGTCGAGAAAGGCGCGACAGATGCCTTCGTCCGCCAGCCACGCCTCGCGCCGGTAGCAACTGAAGGTGACGAAGTGCGACTGTCTGGACTGCTGTATCCGAACCAGCCCTTGCGGCATGAGGGCCATGGTAGCTGCCTGGGGCCGAGAAAGGCAACGGTTCCAGCGATGGACAGCCTGCCTCCCACATCTGGCCAATGGCGGGCCAGATATGGGGCACCAGTACTTTCCTAGATGAGTAAAGAAACCCGAAGGGTGAATGGTCCGCCTTACAGACGGTTTTTAGAACTTTTGTGAATGATAACGGGACTGAAAAGACCCACGTCTGCGATGTTCGCTATCGTCAGCCGTCAGCCTTCCCAGACGAAGCCGTCGAAGGTGTGGAGGTGGTGGAAGCCGAGGCGGAGGTAAAAGGCGAGGGCGCGCGCGTTCTCCTCGGTGACGGTGAGGGAGAGTTCGGTGAAGCGGCGGGCGGCCAGGTCGGCGCAGGAGTAGCGGAGAAGATGCTCGCCGATGCCGGTGCCGCGGTATTCGGGAAGCGTGCAGACCTGGGTGATGTGTCCGACATCGGTGCGGACACGGGAGCAGAGCAGGACTCCGATGCGGGTGCGGGTAGGGCGGTGGACGGCGACGAAAGAGGCGGCGGGATCGAAGACTCCGCAGCCGGGGAAGCGCACGATGTTGTTGAGGAAACGGAGCGATCCGGAGACGGTGCGGTACTGGTCGTTGACGTCGCTGTCGATGTGTCCACGATAGGCGCTGGTGATGATGTGGGCGGCGGGCTGGTAGTCGGCCTCGGTCCAGCGATGAATTTCAATGTCGTGAGGAAGCGGGCGCAATGGCTCGGAGTAAACCTCGTCGATGGGCAGTGAGAGGAAGTGGCGGCGATAGCGGCGAAAGCCTTCACTGACGAAGGGCGCGGAGAGGTGATCGCTGGGATGGACGAGGAGTTGGGCCTCGACGCGATGGATGCCGGGAGATTGCTGGAGCGTGGTGATGGAGTGGCGGAGGAGTTCGATTTCAATGGCCTGGCGGCGCTCGTGGGTGGAGTCGGACTCTTCGACGAAGAGGTCTCCGATGACGCCCTTGGAACCTTCATAGACGAAGAAGCAGTAGCCGTGGACGCGTCCGCGCTCGATGGCGCAAAAGCCGGGAAGAATGCGGGAGTCGACGTAGCGGAGAATCATGTCGGACGAGGCGCGGTAATCCCAGTGGAGCGTGCTTCGCCAGACGGCAACTTCCTCCTCAATGAGGGAGCGCAGGTCGTTGGAAGCGAAATGACGGAGGTCGAGAATCTCCACGAGGGATGAGGCTCCACGGCGGATAATCCGCCCGGCTTAGTGTAACGGATGCGTGATGCAAAAAGCGGGCGCGCAAGGGTTACTAATGGGGGTCGCGGAGACGGCTGGAAACTTTGACTCTCAATTTCGCGGCGGGGCGGCCGAGACCGCGTAGATTTCAATGCGCTGGGCGCGGTAGGAGCCAATGAACTGGAGCGTGCGCGCCGGGAGAAGCTGGCGGAGCGCGGGCAGCGACCCTTCACGGGCGACCAGGATGTGCGCGCCGGAAGGGATGGCGGCGGGAAGCTCATAGACGGCGGGCGAGAGTTCGAGGCCCTCGTAGGGCGCGACGCGGCGGTCGAGGTAGAAGGCGAGTCCGAGGGCGGTGTTGCGGTTGAGCGCAAAGGTGGCGAGCGGCAAGGAGCCGGGCTGATCCATTTGCTGGAGCAATTCGGCGACGGGACGCGCGGACTGGGTTGCGTCAAAGGCGGGAGCGAGGCCGCGGAGGAGGAATCCGACGGCGAGGATCAAGGGCAGCAGGGTGACGAAGCGCAACATGCGCCATCCGGCGGTGAGCAGCGGAATGGAGACGATGAGGAAGACGGCGGTTCCGGCGAAGGCGGCAGCCATCAGGCTCTGCGGCGAAGCAGGGAGCTTGAAGGCAAGGCGCGGAGCGACGAAGAGTGCTCCGGCGATGGCCGCGAGCAGGGCGGAGTGGATGCAGATGGCGAGCCAGCCAGGACGTTCGTCGCGGGCGGCGCGGCGATGCACGGCGACGGCGGCAAGGATGAGCAGCGCGGGGATCGACGGAAGGATGTATCCGGGGAGCTTGGAGTGCGAGAGCGAGAAGAAGGCGATGGGGATGACGGCCCACAGGATGAGGAATATCTCGAAGGTGCAGGTGGGCGCATTGTCCTCTGTTTGCGGCGCGGGCTGGGCAGGGTACGCGGCAACGGATGCCGCTCCGGTCGCAGACGCTCGGCGCAACGCAATCAGGGCGTCCGCAAGGCCGTGGATGAGCCAGACGGTCCAGGGGAGGGTGGCGACGAGGGCGACGGGGATGTAGTACCAGAAGGGCTGCTTGTGCCGGTAGAGATTGGAGCCGAAGCGGGCAAGGTTGTGCTGGAGGAAGAAGACGCGGAAGAACTCCGGCGTGTGAAGTTGCACGAGCACATACCACGGCGCGGCGATGGCCAGGAAGGCGGCGATGCCGAGAGGATCGAGGGTGCGGACAAGGGCTCGCGGATTGCGCTGCACGGCGCAGAAGGCGATGAGGACGAGGGCGGCAAGGGCGGGCGCGATGGGGCCCTTGGCAAGCGCGGCGAGCGCGTTGAGAGCGTAGAAGAGGATGAGCCAGGACTTTCCGAAATTGCTGCGCGAGATGTGCGGAGTGGCCTTGTGCGGGCCGGCGTCGCGCTGTGTGGCGGCGGTTGATTCGTAGGTGTCCTGATACCAGCAGAACCACGCCAACAGCGAGAGCGCGAACGGAGCGGCGAGGAGCATGTCGGTGGCGGCGGCGCGGGCGAATCCGAGAATGAGGACCGACGAGGCGATCATGATGGCCGCGTCGAGGCGGGCGGCATAGCGGATGTGGCGGAGGGCGAGGAAGGCTCCGAAGACGAGCAGGGTTGCGGCCAGGGCGGAGGGGACGCGGGCGGCCCAGTCGGAGACTCCGAAGACGCTGAAGGAGAGCATCTCTCCCCAGTAGAGGAGGATGGGTTTTTCGAGCCAGGTGTGTCCGTAGAGGACGGGAGTGATCCAGTCGTGGCGGGCGAGCATCTCGCGGGCGACCTGTGCGTAGCGGGGCTCGTCGGGGCCGAGGAGTCCGATGGCGGAGAGACGGAAGAAGAAGAAAAATCCGCAGAGTCCGGTGAGCAGGAGAAGCTCGCGGAGGCGGTTCTGGCTGAGACGCATGGAAATAAGTGTAATGCAGGCGGGGATGAGCTGGAGCAGTGGAGATAGCCACTGCCCCGAGCTGCATCGCTGCGAGGACTCTGAGCGGACGTTTGGATTCTAGGCGATGCTAATGCTGAGGAAGGGCGGCAGGGCCGAATGGTTCAGATGGATAGTGAGTGAAAAGACCTGTTATCGCCAAGTATCGTCGGAATTGCTAGACAAGCTGTCGCGATGGATGCCAAACTTACACCCTCCCCCGAATCTAGATCCACATGGAATCAGTATGCGAGTTAGCGTTCTTTTGTTCGTTCTCCTGACAACGTGTGCAGCCAGTAGCCAAAGCGGCACCGAGGCAAAACTCCCGACCTTTGGAGACTACCCAGTGCATGAAAATTGGTCTGGCCCGGCAGCTGCAGTCAAGTTCCGAACCCGGACAGACCGAATGTACCGGACGCAGTTTAGAGAAGCGGCCAAACTAGCTCCAAACTTTGCAGGGCACTACCGCGTTGCAACATGGGGCTGCGGCACCCAATGTCTTGAAGCGGGACTCGTCGACCTTTTGAGTGGTCAGCTTTATTCCCTTCCTTACCGAGGAAAAAAGTGGGAAAAGTGGAGTTTCTGCGAGTCTGTATGGGGCGGTGATTGGGAAGGAGCTGCACAGACACGAGTTGACAGCCGTCTGCTGATTACTAACTGCGCGAACGCATACGGACCGGGAGATTTCGGACCTCAGACTGGCACATACGCGCGTACCTCCTACTTCGTGTTTGAGAACGGCAGGTTTCGCAAGATTGCAGAGCATATCGGGCAAGAGCGCGTGAATTGAGAATGCATCGTTGAGCTATTGGCGAATAATCGCCAAGGCACTCACTATCCCAAAACAGAACCGTTAAGCGAACTTGCTTGCCCAGGAAGTGGATCTTTTGCCGAACTTATCAGGCAAAGCCCGCGTGTTCTACCCTTCCGGCGCAGCCGGAGGGTGGGGCGGTTGCCCTTGCTCCCCAATCGCTCTCCCCGCATCTATATAATCTCCACAACTTCTCTCTGGAGAGTCTTTCCAATGCGTAGAGCCTTCGTTGTGCTGACCGGTTTGCTCCTGCTGTCCACCGCCGCTCTTTTCGCCAAACCATCCAGGAGCGCGGAAGCGGAGCTCAAGGGCTCCTACCGCTTGCCGCCGAAAAACGGTTGGACCTACGTCCATCTCGAAGGCACGCCCCATCAGGTCGGCTTCCAGAACGGGTATCTCCTCGCCCCTGAAGTTGCAGACATGCTCAAGGTCGCGCAGCTTGAAACCGCACGCAGCAACAAGAAAGACTGGGCTTTCTTTCGCCATGCCGCCGAGCACATGATGTGGCCGCACATCGAGGCCGAGTATCGTGAAGAACTCCAGGGCGTCGCCGACGGAGCTCGCGCCCACGGTATCACTCTCGACCTCTGGGATGTTGTTGCCATGAACGCTCTTCTCGAGTGGGACTACTACGTCAAGCAGTACGACCAGCAGCACGCCGTCGCCTCCGCGCCCAGGAATGTAGCCGAGCATTGCAGCGCATTCGTCGCCACCGGCAGCTACACCAGGGATGGCAAGGTCGTCATCGCGCACAACAACTGGTCCAGCTATCTCGAAGGTGAGCGCTGGACCATCGTCTATGACATCGCTCCCGCCCACGGCTACCGCATCATCATGGATGGCATCCCCGGCATCATCCACAGTGCCGACGATTTCGTCATCAACTCCGCCGGCATTGCCATCACCGAAACCACGATCGGCCATTTCAGAGGCTACGATCCCGCCGGAATCCCGGAGTTCGTCCGCGCCCGCAAGGCCGCTCAGTACTCGGCTTCCATTGACGATTTCGCGCGCATCATGAAGGAAGGCAACAACGGCGGATACGCCAACACCTGGCTCGTCGCCGACGCCACGCACAACGAGATTGCGCGTCTCGAACTCGGCCTCAAGAACGTCACGCTCGAGCGCAGCACCGACGGTGTCTTCGTCGGCGCCAACTATCCCATCAATCCCAAGCTCATCAAGGAAGAAACCGATTACGACGTCAACGACATGGGCCAGAGCTCGGCCGCGCGCCGCGTCCGCTGGGGACAGCTCATCTCTGAGAACAAGGGAAAAATAGACACCGCCGCCGCCGAGCGCTTCCTCGGCGATCACTACGATACCTACGAAAAGAAGGAAGAGCCCAGTGAGCGCACTCTAGACGGCCACATTGAGCTCTCCGCGCGCGGCTACCCCGGCTGGGTCGAGCCCTACGGCACCGCCGGAGCTGTCCAGAACAAAGTAGCCGACGCCGCCATGATCAAGGAAATGAGCTTCTACGGCGCTGCCGGACATGCCTGCGGTCTCAACTTCAAGCCCGCTCTCCACCTCACCGCGCACCCAGAGTTCGCCTGGCAAAAAGATCTCCAGCGAGACATGGACGCCCACCCCTGGACAAAATTCACCGCCGCAAAATAAAGAGACCTTCCCGGGTGCCCCGATCCTTTGGCCAGGGCGGGGTAGAGGTCAACTCTCCCGTTGAGGCCCCGGCGCTTGCTCGAAAGGTGAGAGACGACTGGGGTAATCCAGACGCGGAAGGCCTTCATGCTCCTCTGCTGGCCGAACGTCGGCGTGCGGGCAAGTCTTCGGGATCACGAAACTTCTCCGGTATTTGCCATTTGGGTGAGGATTAACCGGCACTCTTTATTGGGCGGAGACGAACCATTGCTCGCGAAACATCGCCAAGTCGATCAGTATCCCTAATCGGGATTGTGAGGCGCTGGCCCTGTTCACCGGCTATTACGGCTTTGAGCGTGTTGTTAAACATCCGGCTGCCGTGCAGGCGCTGCATGAACACATCTGGAAGTGGCGCGACCGGGGTGATCGTGTCGAGCTGGTTAGACCGCGAGAGGTACTTTCCTGGCAGCACTGCGCGAGGTCAACTTCGCGCGGAGTTTTCTGCGGCGCGTCTTGGCGGCGACTGGACGCACGGCAATGCTTGTTTCAAGGTGCAGCCGGTCCGCGTAACGCAACAATTTTTCTATACTCACCTGCGAGATTCTTCCTTTTAACAGGTTGCTCACGGACGGCTGATACTCGTCAAGAAGGTCAACTAGTTGCGCCTGCGTGTAACCTTCAGCCCGGACGTGCTCAAGGATGGCGGACAAAATCTCCGCCTTCACCTTCAAGGCGCTTGTCTCCGACGCGGAGAATCCCAGCGCGTCGAAAACATTTCCTTTGACGACGTGAGTCGGCTTACTTTCGGTTACGCTTTTCATGTGCCTTTTGCTCCTGAATTCTCTGCTTCACCATTTTGAAGCGCTGACTTGCAATTTCTATGTCTCGCCGATCGGTCTTCCTGCCGTCCTTCTCAAACAGTGCAAAACGTAGATGACGTTTCCAACCTTGGACAGGTAGATGGCTCGATACCACGTCCGCTCGTCGGACTCTTTCAATTCATAGACGCCGGGGCCGATGGAACGCATACTGCGCGTCTCGCAGGTTGGCTCTCTTCCAATCTGAACTTGGCGGAGCGCAAAACCAAGGGTCTGCTTCACCGCTGGAGGGAAGGCGGACAATACCTCTAAAGAATCCCCTTCGAAGTGAACCGCAGCAGATTCTGGGTTTATGGACGCCATGGATGCAATACTAGCCCGAAATCGAAATTCTATACAAGATTTATTATAAACGAGACTATGCAATCTCATCCTGGTCGAATATGTGGAAACAGACTCCATGTCCTACTTGGATAACGCAACCGCGTTCACAGGTTAACCATCACGCCAATCGTTTGAGGCTCCCCTCAACCATTAGCGAGTTCGTTACCAACGCCTTCTCAACGATTACCCATCTCGCCAATCGTTGCGCGCGCTTCGCCGACCTCCTGATGCGGGAGTCTTATGGCTCGTCGCGGTAGATGCTGATCTGCGCGGCGGCTCCTTCTTTGAGTTTGGCGCGGAACATGCCGGGGGTGTTGAAGCTCCAGGCGAGCTGGCCGTCGGGGGTGAGGGCGATGATGCCTCCTTCGCCGCGGAGGGCGGTGAGCTGTTTCTGGATGACCTCGTCGGCGGCGGCTTGCAGGGTCATTCCTTTGTATTGCACGAGGGCGCAGATGGTGCGGGCGACGGTGAGGCGGATGAAGTATTCGCCGACTCCGGTGCCGGAGACGGCGCAGGAGTCGTTGGAGGCGTAGGTTCCGGCTCCGATGATGGGGGAGTCGCCGACACGGTTCCAGCGCTTGGCGGTGGTGCCTCCGGTAGAGGTTCCGGCAGCGATGTTGCCTTGGCGGTCGAGGGCGACGACGCCGACGGTGCCGAACTTGTGGGCATCGGGAGTTTCGGAAAAGGCGATGGGCTTGGCGGGTGGCGCTGGTGCTCCGGCGGGACGGGCGGGGATGGGCTGGTGTTGCTTTTCAAGTTCGCGGACGAGCTGCTGCCAGCGGTGTTCGGTGAAGAAGAATGAGGGCGGGACCTGTTCGAGATGAACGCTCGCGGCGAAGTCGTCAGCTCCGGCGCCGATGAGCATGACGTGGGGCGAGCGCTCCATGACAAGGCGAGCGAGAGAGATGGGATGGCGGGTGCGCTGAACGTCGGCAACGGCTCCGGCGCGGAGAGTGAGGCCGTCCATGATGGCGGCGTCGAGCTGGTTGGTGCCGTCGGCGGCAAAGACCGCTCCGCGTCCGGCGTTGAAGAGAGGATTATCTTCGAGAAGCTGGATGGCGGCCTCAACGGCATCGAGCGAGGAGCCGCCTTTGTCGAGCACGGTGGCGGCGGCGCGGAGAGCTTCGTTGATTCCGGAGCGGTAGGAGGCTTCGGCTTCGGCGGTCATGCTGGAGCGCTCGAGGACTCCTGCACCGCCGTGGAGGACGATGGCCCACTTGTGCGGCGCGGGCCTGGGCGCAGGGCTTTGGGCGAAGGCGGCGGTGGTGAGGGCGAGAGCGATGAGTACGCGGGGAAAGAAGTTCATGGGAGATAGTTATACATCGAAGAGGCAGCGCGCATCGCCACATTCTCCCAACGGCGGGATGGATGTGGGCCACCTGAGCGCACGAAAAAGCCCGGAGGTTTTGACCTCCGGGCTTGTTGATTAGAGCAGTGTTACTCAGGCAAGGAAGAACTCTTTGGTGATCGCGACGTACTTGTCGGCCGGGAGCTGCTTGGCGATGGCGTCGTGGGCCTTGCCGCCGTCCTGCGCCAGGGCCAGGTTGCCGTTGGTCTGCGGGAGGTAGGCAGACAGTTTGCGGGCGCTGTCGGCCATCAGGTTGCGGGCCATGCTGCCTTCGAGCAGGTTGCGATAGTTGGTCTTGGCGTCCGGTGCCTGCACGGTCATCAGCCAGCTCTTGCCGTAGGGATCAGCGGTCAGGGTTTCGGGGTGGCGGACCACTTCGAAACCCTGACCGCTGAT
>Ga0302319_10023990_pt1 | contig 10868 bp, 8 predicted proteins | sample Bog_T0_2_FD_203319 | JGI IMG/M metagenome (GOLD analysis project Ga0302319, IMG submission 203319) | Peat permafrost microbial communities from Stordalen Mire near Abisko, Sweden - Bog_T0_2 | ecosystem: Environmental > Terrestrial > Soil > Wetlands > Peat | place: Sweden: Abisko, Stordalen Mire... | reverse complement strand
ACTTCCACCCACAAGGTGAACGCGCCCTTCGGGGCGCACGCGAAGCACTGGCCGCCGCCAAGGGCCGCAGCACGGTGCATCAGGGCGCCGCGCTCGCCTCCCGCTTGCTGGCCTTCCCTCGTCACCAGCTGATTGCACCCGGTCCGGTCAACATCAATTCCTTGCTCGAAGCCGTGACGGAGATGTTCGGGCGCATGCTCGGCGCCGACATCCACATCGCGAAGCGCCTGGCCGAGGATTGGCGGACGTCAATCAGATCGAGCTTGCTGTTTTGACCCTGATCATCGATGCGCGCGATGCGATGCCGCTCAGCGGCACCTCGTCGTCGCCGCCGATGTCTCGGACTCCGCCGCCGGCATGGCGCCAGACGTGCTGGCCGATGCGCTTTCTTCACCACCAGCGACGCCGGCAAAAGCACGCTCCTCGGCCTCAGCACGGTATACGGCACTGTCGGCAACTGGGCGCCGCAGCCTAAACGTCCCAACCCGCCAACTTCATGGCGCGTGGAACTGCACCTTCATCCCGAGACGAGCAGACGGGTGAAGCATTTATCCTGCCTCGGGCCCCTACCCAGCACTGGCGACTCGGCCGGCAGGTAGTTCAACCGACGCAGACAGCCCCGCGCCAAGGCCAGCGAGGTGTCGATCACCGACAGTCGGCTGGAGATCCGCTGCCAGGCGATGGGAAGTTCCGTGCAGGCCAGCATCACGGTGGCCACTCCGGCCGTCGCGAGCATATCGGCAACGGTCTGCATCACCGCCGCTGCCAGACCGATCTCACCCTGCTTTACCGCCGTAACCACGCCGTCGACCAGACGCTGCACCGGCTCATCGATACGAAGCGTCTCGATGCCGTGCCCGGCCAGCCGTTCGCCGTAGATGCCGCCCTGGATCGTCCCGCGCGTCGCAAGCACCGCCACCTTGCCCGAGGCAACCCGGCTCCGCATGAGGTCTGCGATGGCCGCGTCGGCAATGTGCAGTATCGGCACTGGGGACGCCGCCTGCATGGCATCAAACCAGTAGTGGCTGGTGTTGCAGGGGACGGCGATCAGCCGCACGCCCTGCGAAGCCAGGTAGGCCACTCCGTTGGCGAGATAAATGGCGGGCGCGTCGCTTCCCGCCTGGATGGACCGGCTCCGATCCGGGATGCCCGGCTGGCTCACCGCCAGCCATGGCACGTGCCCCTGATCGCAGTCGGCCGGCGTCAGACTGGTGAGTTTGGTGAGGAAGTCGAGCGTCGCCAGCGGCCCCATGCCGCCCAATATACCGAGCAGGGGCTGCTGTTCAGCGCCATTGCACACCATGCTGGCCGACCCTCCGATCATTGCGGGGAACCAGGCGCCGCCCGGTTCAGGCCAGGCTGGCCGCGGTGATCCTTGCCAGCGCCGGTTCACACGCCTCCCGCTCCAAAGGTGCGATGAGAGCGACCAGCGAGTCGATCGACAGCACCGCCAGGATGGTCCGAAGCGTATCGCAGACAGGTTCGACCGCAATGAACAGCACCAGCGCCGCCTCAAAAGGCAGTCCCATTAGCGAGCATACGATGGTCGTCTGCGAGATGGTTGCGATGCCACTCATACCGCTTGAGGAAAACCCCACTATCAGCGAGGCCACCAGCACCAACCCGTAATCCGGGATCGACATGTTGCGCCCGTAAAGCTGGGCGATGAAAATGGTTGCCATGCAATAGTAAACCACCGGTCCGACGCGGAACAAAGCGGTGCCGAGGGGAACCAGCAACTCGGACATGGCCTTGCTGAAGCCGAGCTCGCTCATGGCAAACGTCATCGACGGCATGCAGGCGACGGTGCTGCGGGTGGCCGCCGCCACGAAGAATGGCCTCTGCTGCGAGCGGAGGACATCGGCAAGCGACGTTTTCGCCTTGAACCAAATCACCGTTATGCAGAGAAACATCAGCACGACCGCCACCACACTGAGTGCTACAATGAACCGGCCCATGACCTTGAACGGCTCCACGCCGTTGCTTGCTACCTGGTCGGCCGCAAGGGCGAAGGATGCGAACGGGAGCGCATACAGCACCCAAAACATCATCTTCTGGCACGCCAGGGAAGTGACCTCGCACGCATCGACAAGACTGTTGCTTCCTTTGCGGACGCTCGCCAACGATATCCCGAAGAAAAGAACGAAAATCAGCGTCTTTAGAGTATCGCCAGCCGAAAGTGAGCTGAAGATGTTGTCGGGCACCATCCGCATGATGAGGCTGATCGCCACGTTCTCATGGGAACCCGCATAGGGTGTCAGCAGACTGATCCGCGTTTCCGCACTGGCATCCGATTCCACAAGCCGCCCGAACGCCTGCATCGTGGCAGTGGCCATATTGCTTCCCGGTTGCGCCGCCACCATATAGGCGACCCCTGCGGAGCCCACCGCCAACTGGCCAAGAAGCACGTAGATTACAATCTTGCTCATGTGCCTTGAGGCCGCCGGATTGGAAACCAAACGGTGAACGCTAACTATGATCGCTGACACGAGGAACGGCAAAACCAGCATCTTGAGCAGGTCGATGTAGACTTTGCTGATGAACTGCAGTGGCTCATGATAGCCGGGCACGTACATGCCGAAAAGTATCCCAAGGACGATCGCCGCCACCATAGTCAGCGGATGCGCTAATACCTTCCCCAGCATTTTCCCGTTCCCTGCAATGTTATCGGCGCTATTCGTGGTAGTTCGATATCAGTTTGCTTGCGTCATAATGTATTTTGTTGACCTCCAGGAAGACGTTCAGGAAGTTCTGCAGCATGAAGCTGGATGGGCTGACGGCGATCCCAATGGTGTCCTGAATGTCGTCGATGACGATGACCCGGACCTTCATCGCAATGTCCGGGTGGATTTTGAGGACAAGACGGGCCTCGAAGGCGTCGCGGTAGGCCGCCGACACGTCGCCCTGTGCCACGGCGCTGACCACCTGGTCCCAGGTGTCGAACTCGACGATGTTGGCATGTGGAAAAACTGAATGGGCATAATCGGCAAACGACGAACCTGCGATGACACCGATCGAGCCGCCGTAGCTTTGCATCGCCTCGGCAACAGGCCGATCGCCAGACATTTCCGCCAAACGGAGGCGATTTACCAGCAGCGCGTGATTCAAAGTGGCGTAAGGTTCGGTGAACAGCACGTTTGCGGCGCGCTTGACGGTGCGGCTGATCTTGCCGATCCCCATGTCCGCCTGTTCAGCCGCGACGAGGTCGATAGCCTCGTTGAACGTCCTGCCCTGGCGGATGAATTCGGGATGGACGCCCAGGGTATCAGCGATGGATCGAACCAGATCAATGTCGATCCCCATCAGCTCTCCGTTCCGCTCGAAAGTAAAGGGCGGCGATGTCATGGCCGGCACTGCGACGATGAGGTGCCCGCTGGCCTTGATCGCGGCCATGTCCCGGGCCACGGCCATACCGCCAAACGTTACGGCACTCACCAAAGCAAGCAGGAGAGCACGGATGATCCGGTAGTACATTTTGTTCCTAGAGAGGATTCCGGAATGGACTCCTTTCCGACCGACGGCTATCTACCCGCCTCACGGGAGACCGTAACGGAGCAAGATGAAGAATGTGTAAAAAGGCCTGCTCGCCGTTTGGCGTGGCTGCGCCTTCCTTGCGCGGGTGATACGTCCGTGGCTGCTCGACGTCGGAAATGCTGCTCCCCGACCAGCCTGAGTCCACACCGTCGAACAACTCAGGCGTGCTGGCCGATCCGCCCCGGCAATAAGCCAGCGGCTCAGGAAGCGGCTGGGTGACGGTCTCGCTGGCTGGCCGAGCCAGATCGTTAGGTTAGGCTCGCCGCCCGCGATCTTGTCGATCGGCACGGCCGGACCGCCGCAGGATCGGAGCCGTCGAGCGTCTCAGGGGACCGCCACCCCGGCCAGGACCGGACATCAACCGGACACCCGCTTCGAGCAGGCTGTCGCCAAGCTCGGCCGCGTGCTTATCCCGCCGTCATCGACGGCCCTTCTCGGTTCAAACACTTTTCGCCGGTTGACTCCGGCCCGTAACCCAATCACCCCGGAAATCAACGATATAACCACACTTTCGGCGGGGTCGGAGCCGGACACGATGTTACGCTCGGCTCTTTCCGGTGCCCAGCCAACTCGCACAGTCATCGCCCAATTCCCGACGGGCGGCCACCTCATACGCGCTGCAATCGGCCGGCGTCAGGACGCCGTTCCAGCGCCCATTGGTTCCCCTGTGAATGAATGTCTGGGCACCTCCGTCCCAGAAGGCGCCGCCGAGCGGCGCGACCTGTTCGCCATGCCGCTTCATATAGTCGAAACGGCAGTGCGAAACGAGCCGGGGCCAATCCACCACCGCAACCTGAACCAACAGGAAGTCGGCCACCCGATGCATGTAGCCCTCCAGGTCGTCCTTGAGTTCCTGATAGTGTATCAGCAGGACGTTTGGCATGGACCGGATCTCCCACCATGACCGAATCATTTGCCAAAACGGCAGCAACGGGTAGCCGTCACCCTGCAGCCACTCGAGGAAGTATTGCCGGATCGATTCAGGTGGCCGGACCACGGGCGGCCCCACGCGGCCAGCGGTCTCGTTGAAAGCGTGGTAGTGCAGGTCGTTGGCCCGTCCGAAGTGGTTGTGCATGCTCCATACCACATCCCGGCCATCCCGTGCCACGAAGATGTACTTGGCCTGCGGCGAATAGGCGACCGCTTCCCGCGGCAAATGACTCTTGATGAAACGACGATGGGTCTGCCCGCTCAGCATGGCGAGCTTCTCCGCGCGCGGCGGCAAACGCAGATCGAGACAGGGGGACAGTTTGGCGACTTCGGCGTCCACGGCTCCATTGAACAGGATCTGCGCCACGATCTGCTGCATCCAGGTGGATCCAGACTTCGGGTAGGACACAATGATGATGTCCCCCGACCGAAACTCGAAGTCGTCCCAGATGCTGGAGTCAAAGAACTGGCTCCGCACGTCCCGGCTTTTGATCGGCCAACTGCCCGGGTATCCAGCGGGCGTCGTCGCGTTGCCCCCATTCATCGCCGACCTCAGCTTTTCTGCGCCTCTTTCGTGGCGGCCAGGACAAAGTCATTGAGCGCCAGTTCGCTCAGGCGGAACCATTCGTAGATGTCTCCTCGGAAGCGGCGCCAGTCGGCATAGAGGCGGGCAAACGTCGGGTGCTGGCTGGCGATTTCATCGTTGAGCGCGTCGGCCGTCCGACAACAGGCGGTCATGACCTCCTGCGGAAACGGCTTGATCACCGTTCCGGCGGCAACCATCCGCCGCAAGGCGGGCACGTTGACCACGTCGTACTTGCCGAGCAGCCAGGCGTTGGCCTCCGCGCAAGCCATGGTGAACACCACTTGGTACGGCTCCGGCAACCGCTCCCACTGGCTGCGATTGACGATCAGCGACAACTGGGATGCACTCTGCCACCACCCGGGGTAGTAGCAGTATTTGGCGACGGTGTTGAGCTTCAGCTTCTCGTCGTCGTAGGGGCCAATCCACTTGGCGCCATCGACGGCGCCGCTCTTCATCGCGCCATACACGGCATCGCCCGGAAGATTCTCGACCTCAACCCCCAGACGCTCCAGCACGCTGCCGCCCAGCCCGGAAATGCGGAACTTGAGACCGCGAAGATCGCTCAGGTCATTGATCTCCTTGTTGAACCATCCGCCCAACTGCGCGCCGGTATTGCCCGCTGGAAACGGTACCACGTCATAGGAGCGCATGAAGTTGCGCAGCAGATCCAGGCCACCTCCAATCATCCAGGCGTTGTGCTGGCGCGCGTTGAGACCAAATGGCAAACCGGAATCGAACGAGAAGGCGGGGTCGCGATCCACAAAATAGAGGGAGGCGGTGTGACCGCACTGTACCGTGCCGTCGCTCACCGCATCGAGCACCCCGAATGCTTGGACCGACGGGTCGGGCGGGGTCACATGAATGCGAAAGCGGTTCCCGGTCGCTTTGGCGACGCGATCCGCGACGAAGCCCGCGACGAAATAGATTGTGTCCAGCTCCTTGGGAAAGCTGGAGGCACACCGCCACTCGATCTTGGGCAACCCTTGGGCCGCCGCCGGCAGCGCAACGGCACCGGCACCGGCACCGGCAAGGCCAACTCCAACAGCGGTAATGAGGGAACGCCGTAGCACTGTTTTTTGCTCCAAGGTTCGTAGGTGTTCCGTGGCAGGCTCAGCCGAAAGCATCGGGCCGTCCAGATAGGCGGCCGAGGACAGGGTGACGACATCCTGCGGCTGGAATCCACCATAGGCCGCCCCGGATGCCGGAGGCGGCGACATTGCTCGCGGCGTTGGACTGCCGCGACGTGGAATAGTTCGCGCCCGATACGGCTATGCGCAGAACGTCTGACATCACGCCTTTCCGTCGCCTTCGGGCGAATTGATGAGGAGGATAGCGCCGGACGGTTAATGGCTCATGAACGGCGGCCAAGGTTCGGTCTCCCATGCCCGCGCAAGGTGATCTTCTTGCTGGCCTTGATCGCGATCGCACCCGCTGCGGGGTTGCACCCCGGGCGCTCGGGCCCGTCTCACTTCGTGGACGCCATGGCGCCGGTGCGCAGCCGATCGCCGCTCTTCGGTGGTCCACCATGGCCCTTGCACACGCTACCCGGCCCGCGGTGTTCCGTCTGCTGGTGCGGCAGCGGCAGGACGGCATGCCCGTCGGCGAAATCGCGCTGCGGCTGGCGGTGCCATCGCCGACGCTATCGTTTCTTCTCAAGGATTTGGGGCGTGCCGGTCTGATCCAGGCGGCGAGGCAGCACGGCCGATTCGCTGCGCGAGCCAATGATCGCATCGATGCTGCGGCTCTCGATGGGCACGCGGTCGATCTCGCCGAGCCGGAACCCGCCATTGCCGGAACCCAGCTTGCGCGGATTGCGCGCGCGTGATCGTGTCGGGCATCATATCAACGCCGATCACCCGGCCTTGCGCTCCGACCTCGTGACGCGCAATGAACACGTCGTTGCCAGCCCCGAAGCCGAGATCGACACGGCCTCGCCGGGCATCGCCGACCGCGTCCAAGCCGATGTCCGGCGCCGCAGCACGAGCCAGACTCCGGGAGGCAGCAGCCTCTCGCACGATTGCCCGATAGCGCTCCCGCACCAGCGCCCTCACTTCGTCATCGGCCCAACTTTGTCCTGAACCTTTTGCCAACAAGGCGCCCGCGTTTGCCGAGATGTTTCGCGTGCTTCGGACAGGCGGCCGCTTCCGCGTTCACGCCAGCCGCGAACGGCGCTGCTGCGAGCCGCCGCGCGGTGGCGGCTCGCAGGATCAGGCGCGCTTGCCCCCGGCCTCCTCATCGTCGTTCACCGCCTGGTTCCCGCGGACGATCATCCGGCCGCCGCCTGCGTATCGTCGGCGCTCAGGCTGGGGGGAACAGGCGCCCCATTTTTACAGCCGCCACCGGTGCCTGCCTGCCTGCCCAAACGCGGCGCGGACCCTGGCGGCCTCGCCATCCGTCACTGTGAACCCTGAGCCGAACATATCGTAGCGGGGCGGCGGCGGACCATGATGCTGAAACTTTCGCGTGCGCGCCTATTTCAGGTGCAGCGGAATGAGAGTGTATTTGCCGGCCAGACGGTCCGGCACGTCGCGGAGCTTTTGCCATTTCCAGGACGATTGGCTCCAAACGAACGGGGCGCCGCGGATGCTGGCGGTGCCGAACAACATCCAGAAGCCCTTGGCGTCCTGGCTCCGGTCGAGACCGCCGTTGAGCTTCATGAACGAGCGGACCATCCCAGTGTCCCCGACCTTCGCGTCGACCGCGCCGTCGGGGACCATTTTCGGGAATGAGGTTTCGCCGTAATCGAGATCCCAGCGGCCGAATACGGAGAGCGGGTTTGCCGGATCGGTGTAGGTGATCGCTGTCCTGGCCGAGTCGAGGTCGACGACGCCCGGCATGAGCCTCATCAACTGGCGGCGGCGGGCCGGGCGGTTGTCTTGCGATTGCAGGTCGGCCCGCACCTGGATCGAGGCGGGAAAGTTGAATCCAAGAAGGTGATCGGGGGTGACCATCTCCGCGTCGTACTCGGTGGAGCACGCCTGCCCATCGAGCGACTTGCTGGAGAGTGCGTAGGCGCCGCCGGAGGAGCGGTAATAGATGAAGCAGCGATAGGACATTTCGACGAGCCCGGTTTCGCCGCTCTTCGCGTCGGACAGCATGTAGCCGTTCAGATAGGTGCCGGTGTTGTCAATGGAGATATAGCGGAAGAAGTCATCGATGGAGGCGGAGAATTGCTCGGCGAGGGCGGCTCGCCAAAATATCCAGATGCCGTCCGGCTTGACCACGCTATGCGCCATGCGATGCGTGGTCTCGTTGAACATGATCCCCTTGTTGTTGTAGCCGAAGTCGGTGCCAGACCCGATCAGGCCGGGCGTGGCGGCGTTGACAGTAAGATGCTCGCCGTTTATGGCGAGCGTCATGGTCATCGTTTGCGAGAGGAAGCCCATCCACGAGTTGTGCGCAATGATGACTTCGGGGCCGACTCGCTTGAGGAAGGCCGTGCATTTGTCCACGGGCGACGCCGTTGTCGGCGGCGGTTTCCCAAACGTGATAGTGTCGCTGAGATCGTTAGATGAATTGATGTAATAGAGATCCATGAACGTGAGGCTTGAGGTCTCGTAGCCCAGGCCGAGTTCGGCGGGTTTGAAATAGGCCGCGTCCGGCAGCCATGCGCCGGAAAAATCGAGCGGCGCGGGCTCCTTTCGCGTTGCGCCATGATAGATGCCGACCATTCGGAACAGCAGGCGCTTGAGGTTTTGCGCGACCTTCGGATCGGTGTCGGGGCTTTTCAGATGGGCGATGAAGGCGGTGTAGTTGCTTCCCAAAAGACCGGCGGCGCGACTGAGTTCGGCCGGCGTGGGACTCGGTTGTTTCGGGAAGCCGTGCGAGGGGTCGGTGAGGTAGGCCAAATCCCATGTGTTGTCACGAGCGGCGACGATGCCCTTGGCTTGCAGCTTTCCCTGCACGAAGCCGGCACGGTATTCGGCGCGGAGGTCGTTGGTGTCCTTCGAGACGACAGTGAGGTTGGCGATGTTGTTCAGGGTTTCGGCAACTCCTGACGCCCGGGCGTCGATCGCGTAGGCGGTAAGCTCCGGCGACAGTGCAGCAGCGTCCTGGACGCCGAGCACGGAAAGCGTGACTGCGATCGGAAGGGTGATCTTCATGGCCTCGTCCTTCGCGACTACCTGGGACTGCGCGCCGGAGATGATGCCGAGATTGGCCAAGTCAGCGCGCCGCTGCCTCGGAGATAGGCGGGCCGCCTTTCTCTGGACGCAGCATATCGAGCTTGCTGACGAACTTGCCGAATCTGCTCACCCGTGGATCCTTGCCGCCGTGGTACTGCAGCGGAAATTCGCTTGTCATGCCCGTGCGGGCGGTCGCCCGTTTCGGAGCTTTGTCATGGGCGGCGGAGGCGGCGGGGTTTAGGTGGATTTTGTAGGCGTTCGGAGATTCGCGCCCGGTTACCGGCCTGTTGGAGGAGCGTCCATGCCTGGGTGCGGCGAAACCGTTCCGCGCACGTTAGATTACTGATTGTCAAAACGCGCTGGTAGGATCGGTTCCGGGCGGATTCCCGGCGCTCCGACCTCTGCCGCGTGCGCGGCGGGCCCGAATCGAACTCAGGCAGGAATTGGAGGCTCGAATGGGCGCAGCTGCACGATGGTTTCCTGCTGCGAGTTGCACAGGTACTCCAGACCCCTATTTTCTGCCTTGAGGAAGGCAATGCCCCGGAGCAGCTCCGCCTCATAATCTTCATGGAGCTGCATACTCATGTTTCCAAGTGACAGTTCGCGATAACTTGACGGTTCGAGATAACTCATTTTAGCCCCCTCTGAACGTCCGCAGGTCCAAGGTTCCTGCGCAGATTTGCAAATAGGAGGGCGCCCGCCTAAAGTCTAATCACATTTCCGTGTTAACAAGTTATCATACGGCGCAACCTTCGTAACGGAATAATAGCGCCCGCCTGATCTCTGGTGCACAATCCGACAGCACCGCCGGCCTATTGCAACTGTCGCCGTCGGTTCTTGGGGTCATCCAAGAATGACCTTCGGCCTCGCCGAGGCGCGCCACCGGTTACGCCGTCCGCGGCCGCCGCGCGCTCCTTCGTTCGACGGGCGAGCAGTGTCCGAGGCCGGCACCGTTCCTGTGAAACGATCGGCGGCGCCCCGGGGCCTGCCGCAGGGTCCCGCTTGCCCATCGCGGACGGCTCGAGGTGCCCGGCATCAGGCGTCGCGCGGGGACTCCCCGGCCGGTGCCCGGGTTGCGGTGAAGCACCGTCTGGCGGCTCGGCCGACGCCTCACAAGGGCACCCGTTTAACGCTCCTTCTGCGGTATTACTGTGTCGTAACGCCATCCTTTCCCTTGAGCGCGCCGCGCACGCGACCGTTAACGGACTTCCCCAACTGGGAGGCGCTGTTGTCGACCCCGCCGCAGGGCCGCCGACGTTTCGGCAATTGCTTCAGCTTGTCGAACCCGAGGAGACCGGGCATCCATCACAGATGCGGAACTGGCGCTCCAGGCCCCGGGGGCCGGGCCGCTGCGGCTGGAGTTCCGCATTGGGCGCGCAGCGGACGGCGCCCGCCGCTGGCTCGCCAGCTTTGGACGCATGGTTACCGACGATGCCGGGCACCCGCTCCGGATTGTCGGCGTCAACCTCGACATCGCCGACCTGCGGGAGGCTGGGGAAACGGTGCGGCGCACGACGGCTCCACTGCATGCCATCGGAGCCTGCTCCCCCGATCTGATCTACGCGAAGGACGCCGAGGGCCGTTACCTGTCTTGCGGTGTAACGCAAGAACGCGGCCGAGGTGATCGCCACAACCCCGGGCAGGCTGCGGCGCTGATGGCGAATGACCGCCGCATCATCGAAACCGGCCTGTCA
>Ga0302319_10023989_pt1 | contig 10868 bp, 10 predicted proteins | sample Bog_T0_2_FD_203319 | JGI IMG/M metagenome (GOLD analysis project Ga0302319, IMG submission 203319) | Peat permafrost microbial communities from Stordalen Mire near Abisko, Sweden - Bog_T0_2 | ecosystem: Environmental > Terrestrial > Soil > Wetlands > Peat | place: Sweden: Abisko, Stordalen Mire... | reverse complement strand
GGCTTGGCCCGACCGCAACTGGCGCACGGCCGTACCGAGGTCGCCGCGAGCGGCATCGACATCATGCTGGGGCTCGACGTCTCGGGCTCCATGCAGGCGCTCGACTTCAAGCTGGGCGGTCAGCGCGTCAATCGCATCGATGTGGTGAAGTCGGTGGTCTCGAAGTTCATCGATGAACGGCCCGATGACCGCATCGGTCTCGTCGCCTTTGCTGGCGCCCCCTACCTCGTGAGTCCGCTCACCCTGGATCATGACTGGCTGCAGCAAAACCTGGACCGCGTCAGCGTCGGCGGTGTCGATGACGGCACCGCGATCGGCTCGGCCATCGCGACCAGCGTCAACCGGCTGCGCGATTCGCCGGCGAAATCGAAGATCGTCATCTTGCTGACCGACGGCATGAACAACGCAGGCAAGCTGTCCCCGATCGCCGCGGCCGAAGCCGCCAAGGCCCTGGGGGTCAAGATCTACACCATCGCGGTGGGTGTGCGCGGTGAGGCTCCCGTCCCCGTGAAAGACCAATTTGGCAACACCCGGCTGGTGATGGCGAAGGTGGACGTGGACGAGAAAACCCTGCAGACGGTGTCAGCCCTGACCGGCGGTGCATTTTATCGCGCCACCGACACCGACTCACTGAAGAACATCTATGAGCAGATCAACCGGCTCGAGAAGACGACCCAGGTCGCACGACACTTCGAACATGTTCAGGATCTCTATGGCCTGGCCTTGTTCCCCGCCATCGCCCTGCTCGGCCTGGGATTCGGTTTGGATAACACTCGATTTCGGAGGCTTCCATGAATTTCGCGCATCCGTGGTGGTTGTTGGCGGGAGCCGCCGCATGCGGCGCCCTCATCTGGACCTGGCGCATCGTCGATGCCCGGCAGCGCCGTGACCTCGAACAGTTCATCGCGCCGCAGTTGCGCGCACAACTGACACAGTCGATATCCCCCGCCCGGACCCTGACCCGCCGCGCGTTGTTCGCCGTCGCCGTGGCCCTTTTGTTCGCCGCCCTGGCGGGGCCGCAGGCGGGATTTCGCTGGGAGCAGGTGACGCGCCGTGGTAATGACATCATTTTTGCGGTCGACACCTCGCGCAGCATGCTGACTCCGGACGTCAAGCCCAACCGGTTGGCGCGCGCCAAGCTGGCCATCGACGACTTCGTCAGCCACTTGAACGGCGACGCCGTCGGCTTGGTGGCATTCGCCGGAACGGCGTTCCTGCAGTCTCCCATCACACTCGATTACGGCGCTTTTCATGAGTCTCTGGCGGCGCTCGACACCCATATCATTCCGCGGGGCGGCACCGACATCACCAGTGCCATTCGCGAGGCGCAAGCCGCCCTGCAACAGCGTGCCGGGAGTGACAAGATCTTGATCCTGGTAACCGACGGCGAGGACCTCGAGGGGGATTCGCTGGCGGCCGCACAAACCGCGGCGAAGCAAGATGGCCTGAAGATCTTTACCGTGGGTGTCGGCTCGGCGAACGGCGACCTCATTCCGCTACCCGCCGACCAGGGCGGCGGCTTTTTGAAGGACAGCACCGGACAATTCGTCAAATCACGGCTCGACGAGTCCGCACTGAAGGCGCTTGCCGCAGCGACCGGCGGCATGTATGCCCCTCTGGGCTCCGCCAACCAAGGTCTCGACGCCATCTATCAGGCGGCCCTTGCGCCGCTGGCGAAGCACGATCTGTCCTCGAAGGCACAGAAGGTCTACACCCAGCGCTTTCAATGGCCGCTCGGCGCGTCGCTTGCTCTACTGATGGCCAGCCTTCTCATCGGCACGCGCCGCCGGATGGCGTCAGTCGTGCCGGGTGCCGCCGGTAAACGGTCGTGGGCGCGCTATGCGTTGCCGGCGGTGTCGATCGCGGGTGCGCTCGGGTGGCTGATCCCTGTGAATTCCGCGCACGCCTCCGTCTCCGGCGCCGCCGCCGCCTATACCCACGGCGACTTCGCCAAGGCAGCGCAGGAGTATTCGGCTGCCGTTAAGAAGAATCCGGCGCAACCGATACTGCAATTCGATGCGGGCACCGCGGCGTACCGGGTCGGCGACTTCCCGCAGGCAGCTCAAGCCTTCCAGGCTTCAGTAGACGCCGAGAAATCCGGCAGTGCGAAACGTCTGGCCGAACAGGAGGACGCTTACTATAACCTCGGCAATACACTCTACCGCGAGGGACAGAAGACCGAACAACGCGACGCCGCACAGACTATCCAGACTTGGACCCAGGCGGTGAAGGTATACGACTCCGCGCTGCAATTGCGTGCCGATGATGCCGATACGAAATTCAATCGCGATCTCGTGAATCGCAAACTCGAAGCGCTCAAGAAACAGCAACAGAATAAGCCGAAGCCGGATCAGTCCAAACAGGATCAGTCCAAGCAACCGTCACAGGCACAAAATTCCAAGCCCCAGCCGGGCCAGGGCAAGCCGCAGCCGGGCGAAGGTCCGCAATCGAAGGACGCTGGGGCCCAGGCAAAGTCCGGCGATCAGGGCCCGAAACCCGACCAGCAGGCCAAACAGCAGCCAGGAGGCCAGCAGCCTGCGAATGGCGCGCAGGGTAAGCCGCAGCCGGCCGCGCCGGGCGCGAACCCCTCGCCCGCCGACGGGTCACAGCCGCAACCCGATCATGATCAGGGCACAGCCGGCGAACAACTGGCTCAAGCCGCCGAGGATCAGCGGCAACCGGGCGGTATGAGCCGTCAGGAAGCACGCCAATTGCTCGACTCCGTGAAAGATGAGGAGAAGCATGCGCCGGGGGCACCGGTCGCCCGCAACTCCGCCACTGTATCCGTGCCCGATGAACCTCTGAAAGACTGGTGAGTATCGTGAACAACACAAGCATCAAGCGCAGCATAGGCCTCATCGTCCTGGCCACGGCGGCTACGATGGGTGACGTCGCCGCAGCGGCGATGACGCAGGACATCGAGCCTAAGCGGATTGATCTGGGCCAGGCGGCTCAACTGACCTTGTCTGCCTCCGGCGCGGACGCAGACTCGATCTCGCCGCCGATGGTCGAAGGACTCGAGTTCGTCGCCGTCGCGCAATCGCAGCGCACCGAATCGATCAACGGCGTATCGCACTCGACGACTTCGATCACCTACCAGGTCATTCCCCAACAGGTCGGCGTGTTCACGATTCCGAGCGAGACCCCGAGCGCACCACCGGTCGTACTCACGGTCGACGACGCCGGCGCGGGCTCCTCGGGCAGATCGGCGGCGGCGGCATCCCCGCAGGCGTCGATGCGCGCGCCGGGCGGCAACGCGTTCGTGCGTCTACGGTTGCCCAAACACGATCTCTATGTGGGCGAAACCGTGCCGGTCGACATCCAGGTGGCGACCCGCGATGGGATGGTGGCGGCGCTGAATGGTCAACCCACGCTCAACGGCGATGCGTTCACGCTGGACAAATTGAGCGCGCAACCGGAACGGACCGCCGAAGTGATCGATGGTAAACCGTTCACGGTGTTCACGTGGCACAGCGCGCTTGCCGCCGTCAAACCGGGCAGGCTGTCGCTGACCATGGAAACGCCGCTAACGGTGCGGATACTCAGTGCAGCACGTCCCGACCGCGGGCGTTTCGCCGAGCCGGACCTCGACGACTTGTTCAACGATCCGTCGCTGCAGAGTTTTTTCGGTACGTCGACCGAACGGGAGATGACCGTCGCCAGTCCGCCCGCGAATTTTTCGGTGCAGGCACTGCCCACGCAGGGACGACCGGCTGATTTCAGCGGGGCCGTCGGCAATTTCACCGTCAAGAGCGACGTATCCGACGACAAAGCCGCCACCGGCGATCCCATCACACTGCGCCTGCACGTGGCGGGCAGCGGCACCTTCGATCGCGTCAACTCACCGATGCTGCACGACGTCGAGCATTGGAAGACGTATGCCCCCACCGCGACATTCAAACCCGCGGACCCGATCGGCTATCGCGGCGAGAAGACCTTCGACCAACCCGTCATTGCCATGCAAGCGGGTGCGCAGGTGCTGCCTGCATTGGCATTCAGTTGGTTCGACCCGTCGACTGGTCGCTACGTCGATGCGCATACGCCTCCCGTGCCGATCGACGTCATGCCGGCGAGCACGGCGGAGACCTCTGCGCATCTGTCCCCATCGGGCCAGCCCGGTCCGTCAACCGCCGGCGGCGTGGTTCCGGCAAGCACGGGTCAGAGCAAGGGGTTTCGGCCCGACCATGCGGTGAGCGGGGGCACCGTGGCGTCGCTGCTGCCGCATTTCTTTCAGGCACCCTATGTGGCCGCCCCGTCGCTGATGATGTTCGCCTTTTTATCTGTGGGTTTTTGGGCACGCCGTCGCGAGCGGCGTGCAGATGAAATGGATGCCGCTCGCGAAGCCGCAGCGGCCCTGCAAACTGCGCCGTTGCTGACCCAGATGAATCGGGCCGCGAGCAGCAGCAACGCTGAGCTATTTTTTGGAGCGGCGCGCCAGGCCGTGCAGCGGGCGCTCGCATCACGCTGGCACATTCCTCCGGCCAAGGTCACGTCTGACGAAGCCGAGGCGCGTCTCGGCCCGGAGACCGACGTTTCCCTGCTGTTCGAACTCGCGGACGAGGCCAGTTACTCGAAGGTGCAATTGACCGCGATCGACATCAAACGCTGGACGCAGGTGGTCAATCAGCAGATCAAGGGAGAAATGGCATGATGAAGAAACACCATTGGCCTGTTTCGATGGCCGTCGTCATCCTGAGTCTGTCGTTCGGCAACCTCGTCTGCCGCGCAGACCCGGCGCTACCAACGACGCCCGATTCGGGTTCGCACGATTCTCATTCTGCGGCGGCTCTCTACAACCTCGGGAATTCATACGCAAGGCAGGGACAGGCTGCGCTGGCGGTGCTCAACTATGAACGCGCCCGAATCCTCGCGCCGCGGGATCCCGACATTCGATATAACCTTCGCCGCCTGCGTGAAGCTGCGGGGATGACGTCCGGATCCCCGGGGTTCGGAGAAGCCATGATGTGGTTCAGCCCCAATACGACGTATTGGATTGGATTCATCGGGCTGGTATTGGCGGGGGCAGGCGGGTTGCTGTGGTGCTTCCGCAGCCCCTATCGCATGGCGTCGCGCGCCGCGCTCGGAGCGGGTCTGCTCATGATGACCTTTACATTGAACGATGCGCTCATGATCGGGCAATTGATGGATCGGTCCGTCGTCCTGCAACCGGTCGCTGCGAGCGCTGCGCCGATCGCCGGGGCGCAGACGATATTCACCGTGCCCCAGGCAACCCTCGTGCAGCGACTCGATGAACATGCCAACTTCAATCTCATCCGCGATTCACAAGGCAACACCGGCTGGGTGTCGAAAAACCAATTGATACCGATCATCAGCCACGAAGGAGAAATCGATGCAAACACTTAGCAGATGCGGCCCATCGGGTGCCGTCATGGCCGTCCTATTCCTCAGTTTGGGCGCCTGCGAAAAGCATCAGGAGGCACCTCCGGTGGCTGCATTGCCGCCGCCGTCTCCCCAACTGCCCGCGCCGATACCCAGCGCGGACGATCTACTGCAGGGCCAATTTGCGCAGTTCGGCGCCAAGCCGGGCGACGGCGGCTGGACAGTGACCCTTTCCAGTGCGAAATTCAAAGCAGGAAAGGTGTCGTTCGCGCCGGATGACGAGGCGACAATCGGAAAAATCGCCGAGCTCCTCAACGCCAATTTGCAACTGCGGATCTTGATTGAGGACTATGCCGATGAACACGGCTCGCGGACCCATACTCAACGTCTGTCGCAGGAACACGCGAATGCCGTATTGCGGGACCTGACCTCAATGGGGGTCGATCCGGGCAAGGTTCAAGCCCAAGGACGGTTCGACGACTCGAAGAATCCAAGAGTGGAGTTCATCTTTTCGAACGCGGGCGGCGAGTTTCGGCCGGCGCCGGTCGAGAATTCCTGAGCGCGACAGCATGGGCTAGGGCGACGCACCGGCTCTCGCAGGAACTTGGATCGTGTAATAGAACCGGGGCGCCGATCTGAGCGTAATTTTTGCCGGTCTGCAGCTCAGATCGCTCAGGGGAAACCGGGTCGTCGTGACGAAGTCATCCCGTGCGGCATCCCGCCATTGACTATCGATCACTTCGGCAACGATCTGCCGGCCGCCGCCCGGCGGGTTTTTACATCGACCCCACTTCAGTGAAAACAGATGATTTGGGTCTGTACCGCGATACTGCATGGTGACGACCAACGTGTCGTCACCCGCATCGTAGCGAACTGCCGCAAAGTTATCCGCCATCGCGGCATGGGGCATCGCGGCCACGGTCGCCAGGAGAAGCACCCTCGCGGACGCCATCGCCTGGGCACGAAGGGAAGCGCCGCGCAGGGGTTCCGACCACATGAACTTGAGCTCACATCATGAATCGATGTTGCATTTTAGCCCAATATGACGCGTGTGGCTCCTTGGTGCAGTCCTCGATCAGCTGAGGCACGAGGCTGATGGTTCCTGTCGGCGTCGAAAGCCGCTTTTTGCATTTTCCTTGTGGCGAAGCCCTTCCGACCAGTGGACGATTTGCGGACGCTTTATACCTTCGAAAGTCAGACAATCGGCACAGGTCCATTTCATCGGGAATGACGTCTGTGCGCTGCCACACATAGTACCGTGCAAGGTCTAAATACTGAGCCCCCGCTCGGCGGCCGGCAACGTGACGATGAACGTCGAGCCTGAGGACGAATCGCTTTCAACCTCCACCGATCCCTGATGCGCCTGGGTGATGGCTTTGACCAGGCTCAAGCCGAGGCCCAGCCCCCGTTGAGATCGACTCTTGTCTCCCCGATACAGCCGATCCCATATCCGGGTTTGCTCGTCTCGCGAAATACCCATCCCATTGTCCATGAATTCGATGATCACCTGTTCAGCGTGCATTCGACCGGAGATCGTGATCGAGCCCCCATCGGCCGTGTATTTTAGGGCGTTGTCGACCAAATTGGCGAACACCTGACGTATTCGAACGACGTCGACGAATGCCGTCAGATCAGTTTCCAGGTCCATACGAATCGAGATCCGTTTATCCTCTGCAATGAGTTGGTAGACATCCATCACGCTGTCGAGCAGTGCCGCAATCGCCACGTTCTCACGATTCAAGGGCATCACCCCTGATTCGGCCTCCGTGATATCCATCAGCGCCGTGAGCATCGTCAGAACGCGGTCAGCCTCCTCGACACAGTCGGCCAGCGCCTCGCGAGCTGCGGCGTCCGGTGTCGCCTGCACGCCCACCTCGGCGACTCCGCGCAAACGCGCGAGCGGCGTGCGTAGATCGTGTGCCACGTTGTCGAGCGCCTCACGCATTCCCTGAATCAAGCGCTGGTTTTTGTCGAGCACGCGATTGAACTGACGGGCAAGATCCTCCAGATCCGTCTGGCGGGAGGTCGTCTCCACCCGCGCCGACAGATCGCCCGTATCGATGATCGAACGGGCGGTCGCCACCACCTCGCGCACCGGCTTGGTGGCCCGGTGGGCAAAGAACGCGCCGCCAAGAATCCCGAGCAATAACGCCGGGGTCATGACCGCCAGGAAACTCACGCGAAATTGCCCTAAGATGCTTTCACGGTTGTTGGTCCTGCGCCCGACCTCCAAACGAGTTCCGTCGGGCAAGGTCGACGAAGCAACGGTTACATCACTCTCCTCGTCCTTCGGGATGCGCAGCCACACGAGATGCGAGAGATCGCCGCCGGCTTGCAAAGCCTTCGGATCGAATTGAACCCAGTCTTCCGGGACATTGAGCAGCAATGCGGTGTCGGATACACTCGCCACCCGCACAAAAAATGCCCGGGTTCGTTCCGCCTGGCGGCTTCGTTCCACGAACTCCTGCAATGCAGCCAGGCCGTCGCTTTCATAGATCGCCGCGCATATTTTCAAGCGCGTCTCAATGACCTCATGATCTTTGCGATCGAGCGCCGATGACAGCAGGAAATACGATATGGCGAAAAGGACTGCCGCACTTATCGTAAACGTGAGCGCGTACCATGCGCTCAAACGGATGGTGAAGCTCCGCCAGCCCGCTCTAAGGCTTCTTGAGTACATAGCCGACACCGCGGATGGTTGTCACCAGCTTCGTCGCAAAGTCTTTGTCGATCTTGGATCGGAGGCGGTGCACCAGGACATCCACGACATTGGTTTGCGGATCGAAGCTGTAGTCCCAGATGTGCTCCAGAATCATGGTTTTCGTCACCGGACGACCCGGGTGACGCATCAACAGTTCGAGGAGCGCAAACTCGCGGCTTTGCAATTCGAGCGTTGTCGAACCACGAGTGACTTCCCGGGTGAGCAAATCGATTGACAGGTCCCCCACCCGCAGCGATGTCGGCTCGGCAATGTGCGTTGAGCGCCGGATCAGTGCCTGCAGCCGGGCAAGTAATTCCGAGAACGCAAATGGCTTCGTCAGGTAGTCGTCCGCCCCTGATTGCAGACCGGCAACTCGGTCATCGACGCTCGCCTTGGCACTCAGCAAAATGACCGGCACCAAGCGCTTCTCCGCCCGAATCTGCCGCAGCACGCCGAATCCGTCTGTCTTTGGCAGCATGATGTCCAGGATGATCGCGTCGTAGCTGACGTCGCGGCAGCATCCCAACGCCGCCTCACCATCACCGGCGTGGTCGACAGAGAATCCGCTCTGCTTCAGCCCCTTGATGACGAATGAAGCGATCTTTTCATCATCCTCGACCACCAGAACGCGCATGTCGATCAGTTACGTGGCGCGGGATCGCGACACTGTATAGGGATCTGCAGTGACGAACGGCTTGGTCAATGAGGCGTCGTCGACAGCGTCGCTTCCACGTCATCGACGCAAATTGTATCGACCGGACGTCTCATACGAGCCGCCGCCTCGATGATGGCAGTCACCGCCGCAGGATACTGTGTGAGTGCATGCCGAAGCTGAAAGAGCTCGCGTTCCTCTGTCACCCGAATCCCCCCGGGACGACCCATGGCGTCTTCCAATTCCGTCTGCCGCTTAATCAGGCGAAGTGCTTCGTGTAATGGCGAGAACTTCATAATGCGAAGCATACACCCGGAATCAAGGGTTTTGCAGGGCGATGATCCCGGTGTCCTTCACATTATTTAGTCAGTATGGTCTTCGGGTAAACAACCCACAGGAGACCAGTCATGCCCCGATCGGAATCGCCATGGATCCGCCGACTTCAAGAGCATCTCCGGAATGAGCGCTACAGCCGCAGCATTCTCAGCAGTTACCCGAATGCCGTGCGCTGCTTTATTCGTGAAACGGAACGTCGCAATCAGAGTCTCGAAACCGTTTCGCCGGCAGACGTCGACGAGTATCTTGATGCTCTGCGGCTGAAACGCGGCAGGAAGAAAACGACGAAGCAGATTCGTTGGTTGCACAGTGCAGCGATCAAGATCTTGCTACGTTTGGTCAACGGTCAATGGCCGCCGCAGGTGTTGCCGTCCACCCCAAACGGAATCGCGATACGGAACATAGTCGAAGGATACGACGGATGGATGGCGCTGCGCGGACTGTCCACCTGCACACGTGCGAGTGCTCGAGCCGAGACCGAGCGCCTCCTGAAATGGATCAGCGACAGAGCGCAGTCTGTCGCAGCGATCTCCGTCACGGATATCGACGCTTACATTGCGTGGCGGGGTGTATCCATGCGCCGGGCCTCCCTCGCCCTATTGGCCAGCCAGCTTCGCGCCGTTTTTCGGTATTTACATGAGTCTGGCCAGATACCCTCTGACTTAGCGGCGGAAATCAGTGGGCCGCGCTTGTACGCCCTCGAAGGTATTCCATCGATGATACGCCCGGAAGATGTCGCACGGGCGCTGAAAGTAGCCAAGTGCGATCGTTCAATCATGGGTCGTCGCGACTATGCAATCCTAACGTTGCTGGCAACTTATGGCTTGCGCGCCGGCGAGATTCTCAGGTTGCGCCTGTCGGACATCGACTGGCGCCATGAACGGCTGCGGATCCGGCACACGAAAACGGGGGCGCAATCTGAGCTGCCGCTATTACCTGGTCCGGCGGCGGCAATTCTAAACTACTTGAAATGCGGAAGACCGGCGACAACTCTGCGCGAAGTGTTCCTTCGGGCACGTGCGCCGTATCGGGCGATCACAAGCCCTTGTACCTTGCGTCGACTCGTTACGCGAAAACTCCAAGATGTTGATGTCGTACTCACTGGAAAGCGTGGTTCCCATGTGTTCAGACATAGCCGCGCGGTGAGTCTTCTACGGAATGGAGTGCAGATCAAGGTGATTGGGGACTTGCTCGAACATCGCTCTGAGCGATCGACAGGAGCCTATCTGAAGTTAGCCACGGAGGACTTGCGGTCGGTAGCGCTCGATCTTCCGGCGGGGGTGTCGCCATGAATGCCGATGACACGGTTCTTCAGTACGTCGATACCCTCAGAATCAGAGGGTCCTCGCGCTCCTGCTACGTCAGCGTATTGAAACACTTCCAGGCGACCGTCGTCGATTGCACGTCGATGCCTAACCCTTTCTCGACGACCGCGTTGCGCGAGTGGCTTCTGATAGAGGTTAATCGGCTCTCGCTCGGCAGCGTCTTGTTCCAGGTAGGGATCATTAAACGGTATTTGGACTGGCTTGCGTTGCGCGGTGCAGCTCCGAACCCAATTGCGGCGCTGTGTGACCAACATGGTGGCCGGCTGACACCGATCGTTCGAGCGCTGGTTGGCAATGATCATGAGCGCGCCCTCGAACGGCTGCGGCCTCCGCCGCCCTACGGTAGTACGCTCGGCCCCGTGATCCGCGAGCACGTGGTTCGGATGCTGTGAGTACCCTTTAAATCTGTCAATTTCTCCCTTTTGGCGCCGGGCGCAATTGTTCGCAGCCGGCGCCTATAACCCACGGATGCATATAGGTTTTCGCGGGAAATCCGAGAATGACATTGCCAACC
>Ga0302319_10023986_pt1 | contig 10870 bp, 13 predicted proteins | sample Bog_T0_2_FD_203319 | JGI IMG/M metagenome (GOLD analysis project Ga0302319, IMG submission 203319) | Peat permafrost microbial communities from Stordalen Mire near Abisko, Sweden - Bog_T0_2 | ecosystem: Environmental > Terrestrial > Soil > Wetlands > Peat | place: Sweden: Abisko, Stordalen Mire... | reverse complement strand
GGTCTTCGGTCCGCCCGGCCCCCTCGGCCGAACGAATTTCGCGCCAGCGGCGGCGGCAAAAGTTTGGAAAAACAGGATTCGTAGCAAAGAGGCTTGCAAGCCTTTGAAAACGCTCAAAACCGCCAAAGAAATCCTTGGATTGGCTTGGCGAAAAAAGGGCCGGAATTGGATTTTCTTGGCGTAAAGCTTGGAAAAACTTGCGCCGGCCTTTGGGCTCACGGCCCCAGCACCCCGGTCTCGAAAAACCCCTCCATCGCCTCCTCCCACGGCCCCAGCTCAAACCCTTTCGCCGCGAGCCAGTCCGCGTCGAGATGGGTGCTGCGATAGCGCTCGCCGGAATCGCAGATCAGGCTCGCCACGGAGCCCGCTTCGCCGCGCGCCCGCATCGCGCTGATAATCCGCGCCGCCGCGTAAAAATTCGTGCCGGTCGAGCCGCCGCACGAGCGGTTGATGCGCCGCGACAACACCCGCGCCGCCGCGAGGCTGGCGGCGTCGGGGACGGCATAGGCGGCGTCGATCAACTCGGGCAGGAACGACGGTTCGCAGCTCGGGCGGCCGATGCCTTCGATGCAGGAGGGCGGGCCGGAATAGGTGGTGACGGAGGGGTCGGCGACGCGGCGATGGAAGGCGGAGGCCTCGGGATCGGCGAGCGCCAGCCGGGTCGGCAAGCGGCGATAGCGGACATAGCGACCGATGGTCGCCGAGGTGCCGCCGGTGCCGGCGCCGACGACGATCCAGGCGGGGATCGGGTGCGGCTCGCGCGACATCTGCGTGAACAGGCTGTCGGCGATGTTGTTGTTGCCGCGCCAGTCGGTCGCGCGCTCGGCATAGGTGAACTGGTCCATGAAATGGCCGCCGAGCTCGGCCGCGAGCCGGGCGCTCTCGTCGCGCATCTGATCGGCGGCGCCGACGAAATGGCTCTCGCCGCCATGGAAGGCGATCTGCGCGACTTTTTCCGCCGAAGTCGAGCGCGGCATGACGGCGATGAAGCGCAGGCCGAGCATGCGGGCGAAATAGGCCTCGGAGACCGCCGTCGAGCCGCTCGACGCCTCGACGATCACGGTGCGCGGTCCGATCCGGCCATTGCACAGCGAATAGAGGAACAGCGAGCGCGCCAGCCGGTGCTTCAGGCTGCCGGTCGGATGGGTCGTCTCGTCCTTGAAATACAGCGCGATTTCCGGCGTCGCCGGTAGCGGCGCGTGCAACAGATGCGTGTCGGACGAGCGCGCGAAATCGGCCTCGATCCGTCCGATGGCTTTGGCGACCCAGTCGCGATCGGGGCTCACAGCGATATCCGCTCCAGGGCGACGTTGCTGGTGCGCGGCCCGAACAGTCCGATCGTCGCCATCACCACCACCATGGCGCCGGCGATGAACACGAACACGCCATTGGCGCCGAAATTCTGCAAAAGATAGGCGATGATGAACGAGGAGAAGATCACCGACAACCGGCTCCAGGAATAGACGAAGCCGGCGGCGCGGGCGCGAATGCCGGTGGCGAACAGTTCCTGCTGATAGGCGTGGAAACTGTAGGACATGATGTTGTTGGAAAGCTGCAGGCCGAGGCCCATGGCGACGATCACCGCGGCGTCGCGCGTCGCGCCGAACACCAGTCCACAGACCAGGATCACGCCGGCGGCGGTGACGATGACGAACTTGCGCTCTATCCGGTCGCCGAGGAAGAAGCCGAGCAGCGGCCCGACCGGCGCGGCGAGCGCGATGAACGTGGTGTAGCCAAGGCTCTTGGTGATCTCGACGCCCTGATTGACGAGCAGCGAAGGAACCCAGTTCTGGAAGCCGTAGAATCCGACCGTCTGGAAAATGTTGAACACGCTCATCATGATCACGCGGTTGCGGGTCGGCAGAACCCAGAGATCGGCGAAGCCGCTGGCGGACGAGACTTCCTCCGCCGGGCCGGGCGCGGGCAGCGGCCGGCCGTAATCGGCCGCGACCCTCGCCTCGATGCCGCGCAACACCCGATCCGCCTCGTCGAGCCGGCCCTGCCGCGCCAGCCAGCGCGGGCTCTCGGGCAGGCTGAAGCGCAGGAAGCCGAGCAAGGCGGCGGCGAGCACGCCGATCAGCACCACCCAACGCCAGCCGGCGATTCCAAACGGCGCTGCGGGCACCAGCACATAGGCGAGAAACGAGGCGACGGGCACGCAGCAGAAGCCGATCGCCTGCGAGCAGGCGAAGGCTTTGCCGCGCATGTGCTTGGGGGCCATCTCCGAGAGATAGGCGCCGATCGTCACCATCTCGACGCCGAGACCGAGGCCGGAAACGAGCCGCCAGATGTTGAGGCCGAAAGCGTCGTTCTGCAACGCGACCATCACATTGGCCGCAGTATACCAGATGAGCGACGCCACGAACACGCGGCGGCGTCCGAACCGGTCGGCGAGGAAGCCGCAGACCATTGTGCCGATGAACAGCCCGGTGAACAAAGCGGCGATGAAACTGGCGACGCCGGTCAGGCCGAAGAAGTTCGCAGTCGCCGGGGCCAACATGCCGGATTTCACCAAGGTCGGCGCGATATAGGCGGTGAACAGCAGGTCGTAGAGCTCGAAGAACATGCCGGCGCTGAGCAGCAGGATCGCCGCCCAGACCGTGCGCGTCGGCGGCAGCCGATCGATTCGGGCCGAAATCTCTCCGGCGGTGACGGCGGCCATGTTTCCCTCTCCCCAAGCTTTCCGCCTGGCTTAGGCGGGGGCCGGGGAGGGTGTCAAACGGAAAGGCGGGAGCCGCCCTCAGGGCTTGGGAGGGGCCTCGGGCTTCGGCTTGCTCTCCACTTTGGCTTCAGCGTTGAGCAGGAAGTTGCACTCTAGCACGCCCATGTCGGTGATGACCTGCGACTTGGTGCGCGTGTTCACCCGAAAGGTCAGCGCACGCAGCATCTTGTCCAGTTCGATCTTGTCGAGATGGGTGAAGTCGATCTTGTCGTCGTCGAAGATGTAGCGGAACGCCTCGTCGATGACGAACGGATCCGGCTCCACCGGCAGCTTCTTGGCCTCCACGAGATCGACGACATAGGAAAGCTGCAAGACGACGAAGCCCTTGACGCCGCCGTCGCGAATGATGGGCACGTTGATCTCTTTGGTCTTGCGCGTCTCGGAAGACGCGGAATCCGCGGCCGGCGTCGCCTGCGCCCGCGTCTTGAGAAAGGCCCCGACCTCGACGCTCGCGCCGAACATCACCGCGCAGGCCCAGATCGCGATCAGCGCAGATTTGATCATCGCCCGTCATCCCGCCACGGATAAGCCGAATAGGTGCCGTCGGACTGGCCCTCGCGGATGACCCGCGCGACGATGCTTGCGACCGTCCGCGCCGCCTTCAGTTGGGCGCCCAGCAGGCGGCGGTTGAGATCGAGCTTGGCCGACAGATCGGTCAGCGCGCTCGCCACCGCCGGATTGGCGCGCGCGCTGGCGAGCGAAACCTTCATTCGGGTCAGTTCAAGCAAGGCCTGGTTCTTGCGCTTGCTGTGCCCTTGATAGTCCACCGGCGCGCCCCGGGACAATTCCTGGTTCTCGATTTCGACGACGGCGCGAAGCCGCTCGAGTATCGGCAGCAGCGCGGCCAGGGCCCGGTCGTCGGGCCGACCCCAAGGTTCCTTCATAGGGATTTGCCATGCGCGAACAGATAGGCGCCATCCGCGGCCTCAGCGCCGACGGGCAACGAGAGCGCGTTGGCGCTCGCCAGCGTCACGTCGGCTCGAGACGCCTGGTCGTGAGCGGCGGTCTCGAGCTTGTCGAGCGTCGATGCGTGGGCGCCGCCCAGGAGGTTCCGGGCGATGCCCAGCGAGCCCGACTTGGCGATTTCGTTGGAAATCTTTTCCGCCAGCAGGGATCGCCACATGTCGCCGGCATAGCCCCCGCCATACACCGACGAGTCCTCCTTCGGCATCATTTCGCTGACGAAACTGTTGAGCAACGTCGCCTCGAATTGCACGCGCGCCTTGTCGGCGCGACTGGCGACGGCCGGTGGGGCGGCGGCCGAGAGAAGCCTCGACGCGCCTGCGACATTGGGGCGGGCGGACGGCAGGCTCCCGGCGGCGGTGAGCGCGTTGGCGAAATCGGGGCTTTGGGCTGCGCCGGTGGAGCCAAGCGTCTCCAGTCGTCGCGTCACCGTCGCCGCCCGCGCCGGATCAGCGGCGCGCGCCACGTCCACGATCAAGTCAGAGGGTGCGTCCATGGGGCATCAGGTCCGAGAATTGTTGACCACTTTAGGCCGTCACGGCTTGTGTGAACCTGAAAGGGAAGTCTGAAGCGATTGATCGATGAGTTCGGCGAGGCTCTTGTTCTGCAGTTCGGAACGGTGTTTGATGGCGGTCGATTGCACGGCGCGCTCGGCGGCGCGCGAGCGCATCCCCTGTTCGAGCGCGTGGCGCGCCTGCTCCGTTTCCGCCGCTTGCGCGGCCGTCATCGCCACCTCGATCGTCCGTATGCGGCGCGTGGCGGCCGAGGCCGCGCCGCCGAAGCAGAGCAGTCCCTCTCCCAGCGCGGTGACCATTTCGGAATGCGTTCGAGTCAATTTCTCGCGCTCTTGCGCCATGTGCGTCAACTTCCAAACCGAGAGTTCGTGCATGCGCTTTTGCAGACGCTCGATGCGCTTCAACTTGTCGAGTTTCGACTTCACGCTTCATCCCCAACTGAGCCAAGAGGCGAACGCCGCCATGAATTGTTCGATCTCGCCCTTGCCGACGAAATACAGAACCAGCAATCCGCCGGCCGCGACGAAAGGCGGCGCGACGAAGAACACCGAGATTTGCGGCGTGACGCGATTGATCAACGCCAGCGTGAAGTTGGCGATCACCGAATAGAGAAAGAACGGCGACGCGACGCGCACCGCGATCACGAAGGACTGTCCCAGCACGGTCGCCAAATGACGCGCGCCATAGGCGGCGTCGAAATCGCTGCGCATCGGAATCGCCTTGTAGGAAGCGACGAGCCCGCGCAGAATCTCCCAGTGGAAATCGCCGGCGAACAGGATGGCGGTCGCCGCGACCATAACCGCCGTCGTGATCGGGGCCGCCACCTGACCCGATTCCAGTTCGATGCCGAACGGATTGGTGAGCCCGACGAACATCGCGACGGCGGTCGACACGAATTCCAGCGCGGAGAAGAACGCCCGCCCCAGCAGGCCGATCATGGCGCCGATCAGCGCTTCCATGACGATGAGTTTCAACAGCGAAAGCGGATCCTCGTCGCCGAACCGCAACCGGACATCGCCGAGCAGCAGCGGCGCCAGGGCCAGCGTGACGGCGACGGCGACGAGCAGGCGAATCTGCGCCGGAATTTGCGAACTCGACAGACCCGGCGCGATCATCAGGCATCCGCCGATACGGCAGAACAGGACCAGCGTTCCAAACACTGCGCTTCGCTCGAATTCACCGATTTCGCCGCCCGGAAAGCCGCCCATCTCAGGCTACCACTCCCAACGATCGTATCTCCACGCCGCGGGCGATTTCGAGCTGCGAAAGCACCGGCAGCGTGGGGAACATGCGCTCGATGATCATCCGCACGAACGGCCGCGTCTCCGCCGTCGTGACCAGCGCAAAGATGTGCTTCTCCTCCATGCGCTTGCGGATCACCGCGGACGCCTGGGCGGCAAATTCCTCCATTAGCCGGGGATCGATGTCGAATTCCGTGACCTCGCCCTTGGCGTCGCGCCGCAGGCTCTGATGAAACACCATGTCCCAGCGATTTCCCAGCCGCAGCACCTTGAGAATGCCGCCGTCCAACAGACTGGCGCAAATCTGATGCGACATGCGCACACGGACGTGCTCGACGATCTGTTCGGGGCGTCGGACATGGGGCGCGATCTCTGCGACCGCTTCCAAAATCAGGTTGAGACTCTTGATCGAAACCCGCTCGGAGAGCAGAAGCTTGAAAACCGCGAGCAACCCCGAATGAGAAATTTGCGACGGGCAAACATCGTCGAGCAACCGCTTGTATTCGGGCTCCAGCCGGTCCAGCAGAGAGCGCATGTCGCGGTAGGACAGCAGCCGCGCCAGCGAATTGTTGATCGTCTCGCTCAAATGCGTCAGCATGACGGAGATCGGGTCGATCGCCCGGAAGCCCTCGCGTTTGACCTCGTTCGATAAAGTCTGCGGGATCCACAACGCCTTCATTCCGAAGGCCGGCTCGCGGACTTCGTCGCCCGGCGCGCTGGGCCGCGCGCCGTCGCCGACGATGACGAGACAATCGCGCACGCGCAGCTCCTGCGTCGCGGCGACCGCGCCATGGATCTTGATTTGATAGGTCTTGGCCGGCGCCGAAATGTCCTCACTGAGCTTGATCTCGGGGACGACGAACCCATATTCGCGGGCGAATTTGCGCCGCATCTTGGCGACGCGATTGGCGATCTCGGTGTAGGAAGCCAGCAGCGTGCCGGAAAGTTCCTTGCTGAAACACAGCTCGATCTCGACCGGCTTCAACTGTTCCTTGATCGAGGCCCTCGCCTCCGCCTTGACTTTCTCTTCCGCCGCCGCCTTCTCGGCCGCCTCTTTCTCGCGCTCCTTGATCTGCATCGCCGGAAGGGTGACGCCAATGAAGATCAGCAGGCCTCCCAACGCTGCGAACGGCACGAACGGAAGCCCCGGAACGACGCCGAGAATGAACAACAGGAACGCCGACATGAACAAGGCCGAGGGATAGAAACTCAACTGGCCGAGCACCGCCTTTTCCGCGGAACCGCGCGTGCCGCCCTTGGCCACCAGCAGCGCCGCCGCCAGCGAAATGATCAGCGCCGGAATCTGCGAGACCAGACCATCGCCGACCGAAAGCTTGGTGAAAACGTCTCCCGCGTCCGCGATCGACAGCCCGTGCCGCGTGACGCCGATGATGATGCCGCCGAACACGTTGACGCCGAGAATGATCAGGCTGGCTATGGCGTCGCCGCGTACGAATTTCGACGCGCCGTCCATCGAGCCGAAGAAGGCGCTCTCCTCCTCGAGTTCCCGGCGCCGCAGCTGCGCGACCTTGTCGTCGATGAGGCCCGCCGAGAGATCGGCGTCTATCGCCATCTGTTTGCCAGGGATCGCATCGAGCGTGAAACGCGCGCCGACTTCGGCGATACGCGTCGCGCCCTTGGTGATGACGAGAAAATTGATCGTCAGCAGGATCATGAAGACGATCAGCCCGATGACGAAATCGCCGCCCATCACCAGCTCGGCGAACCCGGCGATGATATGACCCGCGGCGGTCGCGCCTTGCGCGCCATGAGCCAGAATCAGCCGCGTGGTCGATATGTTGAGCGCCAGACGCAGGACGGTCGCCACCAAAAGAATGGTGGGAAACGCCGAAAACTCAAGCGGCTTTTGAATCCAGAGCGCGACCATCAGAATCAACACGGACAACGCGATCGAGAACGCCAGTCCGAAATCGATCATGAACGCAGGCACGGGCAGAAAGAACAAACAAAGGACGAGCACGACGCCGGTTGCAAATCCGACTTCGCGACCGCCTTTTTGGCTGGGGGCCGTCAGTGCGGCAGATGTCGCGAGCGTCAAAGGGGACATCCATGGATCGCGTTACAGGGGATATGCAGGTCGCTCGAAACGGGCTGGCCGCTAGTCGGGATATCCATGCTCGATATGCGCGTAGACGCTCTGCGTGAAGATCTGAAATTCCGAGCCGATGAACGACGCGGTGAGGCTGAAGACAGCGAAGGCGACGACCAGCTTGGGTACGAAGGTCAAGGTCATTTCCTGAACCTGGGTCAGCGCCTGAAGCAGCGCGATGGTGACGCCGACGGCCATCGACGCGCCAACCACCGGACCGGCGACGACCAGCGTGGTCCACAGGGCGGATTGAATGAGGTCGAGTACATCGCCTTCGGTCATTCGATGACCGCGCCATTGGCCAACGAAAGCGTCTGGCCGCTCGTCAAAATGGCGGTAGCGCCGGTGTCGGTGACGGAAACGGCCCCCACGGTCCCCGAAATCGTTCCGTCGAGCGAGGTGAGCTTCTGGCCGACCAATATCTCCGCCTGCGAAAGCGAATTCGACGTGAGCATCGATTTCAGCGTCGTGTTGGTCTGCACGGCCTGGCCGACCTGGGAAACCGTCGCCAACTGCGTCACCATGGCCGCCGGATCCATGGGTTGCGTCGGGTCCTGGTTCTGCAATTCGGTCATCAGCAAACTCAGGAAGTCATCGTAGCTCAGCTGATTGGTGGAGGTCACGGCGCTGCTGCTCCCGCTGGCGGCGGCCGTCGGCGTGGTGGGGGAAATGGCGGATATGCTGTTCATGGGAGTCCTCTCAGGCTGCGTTCGATTTCTTCGCTTCCGCGTCGCTCGGAAACATCTCCTGACTCTCCAGAGGATAAAGGCCACGCAAGGTCTTCATCGCCTCGAACAGTCGCGAACGGTTGATGAGGTCGACGATCCCCCGCAGGCCCGACTTGACGTTCGGGTTCTCGAAGACCTCGACGGCCTTCTCGATCAGCGATCGCGCCAGATCTCCGGTCGCCTTCGAAGAGGCAGGGTCCATCAACATCACCTGAATGACGAAATAGATCTGCCGGAGCGGCGATGTGGCGTCACTGGCTTGCATTACGTGAGTTTCGAGCAGGAATGTCGCGTCATTGAGAAGCTCGATCGTCGCCTTTCGGTCGGTGCGGATGACCGCGCCATTGATGTAAAGCTTTTCGCCCGCGCGTAGCGTGATGTTCATGTTCCCCCTCAGTTCAGTCCATCACGGATGATTTCGTTGATTTCGATGAGCGGCGTGAAGTCGTCGCAGGCCCCGTTGCGCAGCCGAACGATCTCCTTGTTGACCCAAATGCCGATCGAGATCAGCCTGGCGCGAAGCGAGTCGGGAAGGCCATTCTCGGGGCTTTTCAGGTCGTCGAGAAACACGCCCCACAAACGCCCGAGTTGGTAGAGCGCGTTGATGGCCTCGACGCTCCTGGGCCCCTTTGCGGACGCGTCCCGTAACAGATGTATGATGGTGTCGAGGGCTTGCCGCTCCTGCGCGCGCATGGCGCTGGGCGAATCGTCGATGATATCGTTGTAGGCGAATTCGAACATTGGATGATCCTAGAGATCAAGCAGGAAGATACTGGGCGAGACTGAGCTTTTGCAGTTGCGCCGTGATCTGATAGGCCGATTCGATTTGGGTGGTCAGCGTGTTCAACTGAGTGGCGATTTGACTTGCGTTTACGTTGTCCAGGCCGCCAATCTGAGTATTCAGCAAGGTGATTTGGGTCGACATCTCCGCGTTGGCTTGAGTGATTTGCGATTTGGCCTCGCCAAGCTGCGCGCCAATCGCCGTGAACTGGGAGAGCCCCTGGTTGACGAGAGTGGTCGCGGCCGTCACGACCGCCTGCTTGGCTTCGCCGGACAACGACGAATTTCCTAGCATGGATAGCATTGCGTAGGCCTGTGACAAGGGTTGAAAGCCGCCGGCATTCAGATTGGTCGACGTCTGGATCGTCTGACCCGGAGATATTTCGGCCGTCGTATCGGTGCTGGAGGCCGACGACCAATTGGTCGTCCAGTTGGCGCCGGAAAATTCAGAGGCGAAGGCGCCACCGAGAAAACTCGTCACCTGCGCGCCGGTGAGGGCGCTCGCCCCGGCGGAGGTCGGGGAGAAGCCGAATTGCTGCTGAAAGTCGTTGCTCAGCGCCGTTTCCGCCGCCGATCCTGGCGTGAAGGCGGCCATGGGCGACGAACCCGTGTTGATGCCGCCAAACACATATTGATCGTCGTAGCTCGAATTCGCCATGGTCACCAGGCTTTGCATCGCGTCGTCGCCGGTGACGCCGAGATTGGCGCCAGACGACGAGTTGGGCACCCAGGCGAGCAGCTGAGTCAGGGTCGAGCGAGCGCCGCTGACGATGGAATTCAGCGCGTCGTCCGTCGTAGAGAGTCCGCCGCTGACGAGCGAATTGGCGGTGGTGAGGGATTGAAGAAGGTCGTCGCTGTTGCGTAGCGACAATTCGTATCCTGCCGATTCTCCGAGCTGAACGCCGAGATCGGCGTATTGTCCCGTGGTCGATTCGGTTTCCAGCTGGGTCAACTGCGCGTCTGCCTGCGTGATCGTGGGGATCAGCGCATTTCCCAGGTAGAGTGTCGATACTGAGGTGATGGTCATGGCGGCTAGGCTGCCTGGAGAAGGGCTTGGAACATGGCGGTGACGGTCGTCAACAACTTGGCCGAACTCGTGTAGGAATTCTCGATGTTGAGCATGTTGTTCATCTCCGTGTCTAGATTGACGCCGGTCGCGTTGGACAATGCGCCGCTGGCCTGCGAAACCAGTGAGCTTTGGTAGCTGGCCGCGTCCGAGGCGGATTGATTGGTCGCCTGCAGCCAGCTCACGGAATTCGTGGAATAGCCCGTCAGGCTCGCCGACGCGCCCAGACCCGCCGTCGGATCGAAGGGTTGCGAAGTTCCCAGCGCCGTGACCATCTGTTGAATGCGGCCGGTGTAACTCGCCGCTCCGGTCGTATTGTACGTATAGGCCGGATTGCCGGGATTCGAGATGCCGCCGTCGCGCAACAGATTGAGGCTGCCGCCGTCGGCCGGGATGACATTCGGATTGACCTCGAGTTGCGCGGCGAGACCTTCGCTCGCCGACGGGACGGGAACGGACGTGAGCCCGGGCGCGGTGAAAAGTCCGGGCACGGTCGGCAAGGTTGGTGGGATCGATTGATCGGATTCAGCGAAGGCGCTGATCAGTCCGCCGGCGATCTGGTCGAGTTGCGCGCCATATTGCGGCGCGATCGTGTCGCGGATCTGTGCGTAACCGGCGAGCGCGCCCGATTGGATTGCCATCGGCGCGGAAGCGCCGGTGATCGGTATACCGTTGACGGTGACCGCGTTGCCGACGACGCCAGAGACGAAGGTGGCTGTCGGCGCGAAGCTCACGGTGCTAGGGA